>ERZ1026780.16-NODE-16-length-150073-cov-12.935761_pt1 | contig 150073 bp, 136 predicted proteins | sample MGYA00380126_ERZ1026780 | MGnify/ENA primary metagenome ERZ1026780 (study PRJEB33269, sample SAMEA4719762) | human gut metagenome | biome: human-associated habitat; feature: organic feature; material: feces | place: Cameroon | collected 2013-10 ... | reverse complement strand
GATTTGTGGATCCAAGAATTAGATAATTTGTTGCACTTCTCTTGACAATTCACTGTGCTTTATTTGTTTTCCTTTGTCTTTCCATTGTGGCAGGAGCCTGACATGGCGCAGTGTGCGCAGTTGCAACCGCAAGATGACTTGCCTTTTTTCTTATCCTTCACAAGGTTTGCTATTATCGCCGCAACGATAACGAGAAGCCCGAGTGAAATAAGGATAGTAGCTATATTATTCGCTATCCAGTTAAGCATAAAGAGCGACTCCTTTCAGGAATTAGTTTATTTTACTTCAACCTTGGTTGTAAGCTTAGTAGCTTCCTTGTAAGGACGAACCAGCATGTAGATTATCAGACCGAGGAATGCAACGGCAAATACAAGGCTTACTATGTTGAGCACTGCAGAGCCTTCGAGAAGCTTACCTGTAAAGAGGTTGCCGAAGGAATTTATCATGAGGGATATTACATAAGCAAATCCGCACTGATAACCGATAGCAAACCATGTCCACTTGGCATTGTTCATCTCACGCTTGATAGCACCGATTGCCGCGAAGCAAGGAGCGCAAAGGAGGTTGAATACGAGGAAGGAATAACCTGTAATTCCCGTGAAATTCTCTGCGAGCGTAGCCCATACATTGCCTGACGCACCATAGAGTATACCCATTGTACCAACGATATTTTCCTTGGCAACGAGACCTGTGATGGACGCAACCGTCGCCTGCCATGTACCCCATCCGAGCGGCTTGAATATCCAGCAGACAGCGCCGCCGATAACAGCGAGTATAGACTTATCAAGCTCATCATCGGCAAGCATACGGAATGTGCCGTCTACAAAGCCGAAGTAAGATGTGAACCATACAAAAATCGTGGAAAGAAGGATGACTGTGCCTGCCTTTTTAATGAAGGACCAGCCGCGCTCCCACATGGAGCGGAGAACATTGCCTACTGTGGGCATATGATAAGGAGGAAGCTCCATAACAAAGGGTGCGGGCTCGCCTGCAAACATCTTTGTCTTCTTAAGCATGATACCGGATATAATTATAGCAGCCATGCCTATGAAGTATGCACTTGTAGCAACCCATGCGGATCCGCCGAAGAGTGCACCGGCTATCATTGCAATGAAAGGCACCTTGGCACCGCAAGGAATAAACGTTGTCGTCATGATTGTCATACGGCGGTCGCGCTCGTTTTCGATTGTACGGGAAGCCATAACACCGGGGATACCGCAGCCTGTGCCTATAAGCATAGGAATGAAGGATTTGCCGGAGAGACCGAATTTACGGAAAATACGGTCGAGCACGAAGGCTATACGAGCCATATAACCGCAAGCCTCAAGGAATGCAAGGAGCAGGAAGAGCACGAGCATCTGAGGAACAAATCCGAGAACCGCGCCGACACCGGCTACGATACCGTCAAGAATAAGACCTGAGAGCCAGTCAGCCGCGCCTGCCTTTTCAAGACCGTTGCCTATAAGTACCGGAACACCGGGAACCCATACACCGAAGTCTGCGGGGTCGGGTTCTGCAAATTCGCTGTTGCTCTTTGCAAAGTAATCAACAGCTTCGAGAAAAGACATCTTGACCACATTGTTATATTTCTTTTCGGACTCGGGAACCTTTGAATAATACGCCGTCATTTTGACCTTTTCAAGAGTTTCCTCATTTTCGACCTCTATAATGCCCTTTTCCTTATCCGTCTTAAAGTTCTTCAGGTCATCAAGAAGAGCTGCGGCATTAAAATCGTCAGCCTCTGCATCAAACTCAAAACCAAATGCTCCTATGGCGTTTACGGCATTGGTATATTCATCGGCTGCTTTGTTATAAGCCTTTGAGCCTATGCCGAGCAGATGCCAGCCATCGCCGAATACGCCGTCGTTCATCCAGTCTGTAGCGAAGCTGCCGACTGTTACCATCGAGAGATAGTAAACTATAAACATGATAGCGGCAAATATCGGGAGACCGAGCCAACGGTTTGTTACTACACGGTCGATCTTATCGGAGGTTGTGAGCTTACCCGCATCTTTCTTCTTGTAGCAAGCCTTGATTATAGAGGCTATGTAAATATATCTTTCATTTGTGATGATAGATTCGGAGTCATCGTCCAGCTCTTTTTCTGCCGCCTCGATATCCTTCTCTATGTGAGCCATCGTTTCGGGATTGATTTTCAGGGTTGAAAGAACCTTGTCATCGCGCTCGAATATCTTGATGGCATACCATCTCTGCTGTTCCTCGGGCATGCCGTGAACTGCCGCCTCTTCGATATGAGCGATGGCGTGTTCTACGCTGCCGGAGAATGTGTGCATCGGAACGGTCTTGACATTCTTTGCGGCATCTATGGCTGCCTCTGCGGCTTCCATTATGCCCGTGCCCTTGAGGGCGGATATCTCCACTATCTTGCATCCGAGCTGGCGGGAAAGTTCCACTGTGTTTATCTTGTCGCCGTTCTTCTTGACGATATCCATCATGTTGATGGCGATAACCACAGGAATGCCAAGCTCTGTGAGCTGTGTTGTGAGATAGAGGTTACGCTCGAGGTTTGTACCGTCGATAATATTGAGTATCGCATCGGGACGCTCGCCTATAAGGTAGTTTCTCGCTACGACTTCCTCAAGTGTGTAAGGGGAAAGTGAATAAATACCGGGAAGGTCGGTGATGATAACGCCGTCGTGCTTCTTGAGCTTGCCTTCCTTCTTTTCAACAGTAACGCCGGGCCAGTTTCCGACAAACTGATTTGAACCCGTCAGGGCATTGAAGAGCGTTGTTTTACCGCAGTTCGGGTTGCCCGCAAGTGCAATTCTTAGATCCATTGCTGAAATCCTCTCTTTCTTTGATTAGACATTGCTAACTGCAATCATTGAATAATGGGAATCTCTTCCCTTTTCAAATCTCATTCCACTTCGATCATGTCTGCGTCGGCTTTGCGGAGCGAAAGCTCGTATCCGCGCACGGTTACTTCGATAGGGTCGCCGAGCGGCGCAACCTTACGAACATAAACCTCTACGCCTTTTGTAATGCCCATGTCCATGATACGGCGCTTTACGGCACCCTCGCCATGAAGCTTTACAACCTTTACGGTCTCGCCGATACCAATCTGCCTCAAAGTTTTCATTCGCGTTCTCCTCCTTAAAGATTATATTCTTATGCCTTATTGTATATAATAGCGCAAGCGCTTTTATATCATGATTTTGCGTGCCATCTCTTCGCTTATGGCAACTCTCGCCTCTTTAACATTGACTATAAGGTTGCCGCCGAGCGTATTGACTATCGTGACGCTTCCGCCTACGACAAAACCGAGGTTTTCAAGATGCTTTTTCACTTCCGGCGTGCCGCCTATCTTCTTTATGATGTTCTCTTCTCCGACACCTGCAAGTACCAGTGGCATCATAATATGTTACCTAACCTTTCAAAGCAAATTAGCTATAGCTAACTGCAAGTCTAAAATAATAATTAGCCTTTGCTAACCATCTTATATAATACTCAATTTTTCACACTATGTCAATAGTTTTTTTAAAAAAACAAGGATTTTTTGAATTTTCGTCATTTTTGCGTTTTGTTTGACTGTTTTATTGGCTGAAATTATTAAATTTGTCCAAACAAATTGTAAAATTTTATTTTTTTGCATAAGTTAGCGGAAAGTAACTTGCATTTTTTTCTTTTTCGTGATATGATATATAAAATTGCAAAAATAATGTGCAAAGAGGTGTTCTTGATGAATTTACAGGAATCCGGAGAAATGTATCTCGAAACAATTTATATACTGCATAATAAAACGGGAGCAGTGCGCTCTCTCGATATAGCAAGATATATGGGATTTTCGAAGCCGAGCGTCTGCCGCGCCGTAGGTCTGCTGAAAAACGGCGACTATATCGTGGTCGATAAGGAGGGCTATATCACGCTGACGGATATAGGGCGAGAAGTCGCCGAGAAAATGTACGAGCGCCATACTATGCTCACGGACTTTTTCGTCCGTCTCGGAGTAGACCGCGAAACGGCAACCGAGGATGCCTGCAAGATAGAGCATGTGATAAGCGAAAAATCCTTTGAGGCAATGAAAAATCATGTCCTCGGCGGGAATAAATGAACACATTTTAAAAGTAAATATAACATCACAAAGGGAATCCGCGCGGATTCCCTTTTGCGATTTGGGCGAAGCAACGCTTCATATTGCTTAATTCCACAACAACCAGAAAGAAACTTAAAGCAACTTTTCTTTATGTTTTTTCGCGGGCGAACAATGTTCGCCCCTACCATGTGAACTCAAAGTACAGCCAACACCCAAAAGAAAAAATCAGATGTCCTGTCTGCTTTTTCTTCGCGTGAGCAGGCACGAAGAAAAAGCTATCAAAAAGAAGTGCCATACAAGATTTCACGCTCTGCAGAGCGCGACAAGGGCTCCGCCCTTTGAGCCCGCAAGCCTTTGAAAAGGCTTGACCTAAACTTTAATAAAAGGTAAGTGAAAACTTTAATAGCGGACGAAATTTTTCGGCAAAAAACAAAAGAAATCCGCGAACGGATTTCCTTTGCTTTTATTCCGAAATAATATTTTCCGATTATTTAACTACCTTTACGGATGTGATATGCGGGTTAACACCGTTATACCAGTAGAGGAAGCCCTCGAGGTCGATAGTATCGCCTACCTTGAGGTTCTTTACAGCCTTGTAAACATCTGTATCGGCACCGCAGAGATCGGATTCAACAAGGAACTGAAATTCCTTATCGCCGAGAGCCACATTGAAGTAGAGGTCATCGCCTTCAGCGCCTGTGCCGTTCCACTTGTAGAGGTAAGCAACATCGTTGCCGTCAGCATCCTTGGAAGCCTTGACAGTCAGACCCTTGAAGGAAACCTTTTCATTCTGGTGCTTGATGAGATCATCTGTACCGAGAAGAGATGTTGCATCAAAAACGGGAGCTGTGTACTTCACGCTTGCGTCAACCGAGAAGGACTCTACATCGATTATCTCGACTTCGCCTGACCATTCGTCCTTGTAGCCTACAACCTTGACCTTTACGCCCTCTGTGAACTTTGCGTATTCCTCAGCTGTGCAGGCAAGGCGATATACAAAGTAAGCGCCCTTTGTGTCCTGGAGGTAAAGCGAGGTATTGCCATACTGCTCGGAATAAACCTGCTTAGCCTGAACATAGCCCTCGATTGTAACCTTGGTCTTGAGCTCTGCTGCCGCAAACTCATCGTATGTCATAACGCCCTCGGACTTAACATCCTTGAATTCGGGGTCTTTCTTTCCGCAAGCAACAAATGCGAAAACAAATGTGAGTGCGAGAACGATAGCTAAAAATTTTTTCATCATTAAATTCTCCTTTTTTGAGTTTAGTATTTTAGCTGATTATAGTATACACTCTTTTCGCCGATAAATCAATATCATTTTTCATGTTTTGTTAATTTTTTCTTTAAAATCACGATAAAATACACGGCGATGAGCACCCATATAACAGCAAGAGCGATGATGAGCGCCTTGGAACCGCCCGGCAGAGCGCCGAGTTCAGCCTTTCCGGAAACGCTCTTCCCTGCTTCTCCTATCCGATAAAGCGATGTCACATTTGCAAAAAGCTTTTCCATATAGGCATCGTCCACGGTTTCCTTGCGGTTCATGGACTTAGTTACATTCTCGATAAGCTGACCTGCCGCATTGCGGAGCGAAGCCGAGCCGTTATATACGGGCGTGACAAAGGTATTTTCCGTATTTTCAAGCAGTAGCTTTGTCGCCTTTATTTTTATATCGTAATGCTCATCGTTGTCCTCACCCTCGCGCGAGAGATAATCCGCATATTCGGCGGAGTTTCTCGCCGTTGTCGTAACGGGAGCGTAGCCCTCCGTCTCGGAATAGGAAATCTGCACGCCGTCTGTCAGCAGATACTGCGTGAAAAGCCATGAGGCAAGCACTTCCTGCGGGTCATTCTTATTGAAAATGCATATCGAGGGACCCTGCGATATCATCTGCGGATTTTCCGTATCAAACTGCGGCACGGTGCGTACAGCCGTCTCAAATTTCACGATTTTATCCTCACTGATATCGGAGAGCGGCGCGTCGCTTCCCATCCATGTGGCACCCGCCGTTGAATCTATGGCGAAAATGCACTGACCGGCATTGAGGAAGTTCGCGGGGTAGCTCGAAATTGAGAAAGTGGAGAAAGCGCCTGTTCCCGCATGCTCGGCAACCGTATAGAGCAGAGACTTCGTATCGTCATTGAAAAGAAGCGCTTCCCCGCTCTCGTTCGAATATGAGTAGCCCGACTGCTTGAGCATCTGAATCATCATATTGTCCGTCGACTTGTATATAAAAGGAATGAGAACATTCTGCCCGTTCACCTTGAAGGTTCCGTCCTCGTTCTTTGCCATGGCAGCCTCGGAAACCTCCCAGACGAAATCCCATGTCAGTTCGTCGGGAACGATGAAGCCGAGCTTCTCGACATAAGTTTTGTTTATATAGCAAGCCTCCGTGGAGCGCATGAAAGGCACTGCATAGTAGTTTCCGTCAAAATAGCACTCATCGAGATGCTTTTTTATTATCTCGTCCCGCGAAACGCTGTCAAAACGAACCTCGCTTCCGCCGAGCCCGTATTTTTCGCTTGCAAAAAGCTCGTCGAGCGGCGCTACGGTGTTCACACCCGTCAGATATGTCGCTATATGGTCGGGATATGTTATGCAGATATTCGGCGTCGTGCCCGTCGCTATATTTGTGATGACATCGTTATATATCTTGCCGTAGTCGGTATAGAGACGGAGCTTTATCTTTATATTCGGATAGAGCGCTTCAAAATCCGTTATCGCGTTCTGATATATTTTCATCTGAGTTCTGTTTGTGTCGTTCTTAGCCCAGAAGGTCAGCTCATAATTACGCGAGGTATCAAATTCATCGGGCATCTCAAATTCGCGCAGTCCCTTTGAGCCGTGGCACGCGGTAAAAAGCGAGGCAAAAACGCAGAGTATGAGAAGCACGGATATGATTTTCGGTATTCTTTTCATCCCTTTGTACCCCCTCTCGAAACGCCCGCCATTATCTTCTTTCTGAAAATAAGGAAGAGCACGATAAGCGGCACGGAAATGACAACCACCGCCGCCATCATAGCAGGTATATTCTCGCGTCCGAAGCCGTTTTCGCGTATCTCCTGTATTCCGTTTGAAACGAGAAAATAATTCTGATCATCCGTTATCAGGCGCGGCCATACGTATGAGTTCCAGCATTCGATCACCTTCAGAATAATAACCGTCACTATCGTCGGCTTGCATATCGGTATCATCACGCGCATGAGATAGCGGAAATCCGAAGCACCGTCCACACGCGCCGCATAGTACATTTCATCGGGAATCTGCGCAAAATTTTCGCGGAGCAGATAGATATAGAAAACCGAGGTGACCGATGGCAGTATCAGACCTGTGAATGTATTGCGCAGTCCGAGGTCTGTTATCGTCACGAAGTTTGTTATTACCACAAGCTCGCTCGGCAGCATCATCAGCGCAAGGAATATCGTGAAAACAATGTCCCTGCCCTTGAAATTCAGCCTTGCAAAGGCAAACGCGGCAAGAGTTATCACCACCATCATGAGTGCCGTCGTCGCTATTGTAAATATCACCGTATTGAGAAAATACTTAGCGAGCGGAACCGCTGTGAAGGCTTCCCTGTAATTCTCAAGTGTCGGCGAAAGCGTGAAGAATTTCGGTATATATTCCGAGTTGTATGCGCTGTAGCTTTTCAGTGAGCTGAGCACCATCCAGTAAAAGGGGAAAAGCACTATGAGCGCCCATAAGAAAAGGAAGAAATATATCAGCGTTTTTCCCGCTATATTCCCTGCGCGCGCCGCTTTTTCGGCTCGTGCGTAGTCCGTGATTTTTTTCATTTTCTCCCCCTCCTTATCTGTAATGAATGCTCTTCCTGCCGACCATGAGGTTTATGCAGGTTATCGTCAGAGCTATGGCAAAAAGGATTATCGCCGCCGCGGAAGCATAGGAGGGATATCCGCCGCTGTTTCCGTAGAGCATATCGTATATGTAGCCTACAAGCGTATTCATCTCGGCGGCATTGAGGTCTACGCCGAAAAGCGCAACGGAATCGCTGTATGCCTTGAAAGCGCCGATAAAGCCTGTTATTATCAGGTAGAAAACCGAGGGGGAAATCATCGGCAGTGTTATCTTGCGGAATATGCGCCCCTTGGAGGTACCGTCCACACGCGCCGCATCGTAGTAATTTTTATTCACCGAGGCGAGCGCACTTGTCAGAATGATTATCTTGAAAGGCATTACTATCCATATGGTATATATGCAGAGCACAAGCATCTTTGCCCAGTAGGGACCGCCGATGAAATCGACGCTCTGCCCGCCGAAAGCATTTATCAGCAGATTTACAAGCCCGTCGGAATACGCCGTTTTCTTGAAGAGAATCATGAAAACAAGACCGACGGCAAGCGTATTTGTAACATATGGCAGAAAGTATATCGTCTGAAAGGCACTGCGAAGCTTCTGAATCGAAGAGAGTGCGAGCGAAATGAGAAGCGCGATACCTGTTGACAGCGGCACGGTTATCATAACGAGAATCAGCGTATTTTTCAGTGCCTGAACAAAATACGGGTCGCGCAGAACATATTTATAGTTATATAGTCCCGTTCCGAAAAATGTCTGCGAGGCGGAATTATATCCCTCCTCAAAGGAATAGACGAAAACATCTATCAGCGGGTAAACCATAAATACTCCGAGAAAGAGCATGGCGGGCAGAATATAGAGCCACCCTTTCGGATTATTTCTTTCCATTTTCCTTATCCTCCCTTGCCGCCCTTGTCGGCATAACAAAATAGTGGCGCTTGAGCCATGTGGAAAGCCCGTCAAGTCCGGGCATCATCGTGCGCTCGTTCATATTCATCTGGTCGAGAAAATCGCGCACATCCCATTTTATGCTCTTGTCTATGACATACTTGACGGTGTTTTCCGTATACTTATCGAGAAATTCCTCTATGCTTCCCATATTCATGGGAATGACGGAAAAGATGCTGTACTGATTTATTATTCTCTGGTCTATGGAGGGAGGCTCGAGGAGCGCCATGGCGTGCCCCGCCATATCGCTGTCGTACTGCGCCGGCTCATTTACGACATCGCTGAGCATATCAACCGAGAAAACCCATGCATTGTTTCTTGCCAGCTTATCATAGTATCTGTCCGGCAGGAGCCTGTTTATCTCCCGCGCGTCTATCTTCCAGACGGCGCCGTCATATGTGTCCGTCTTTGCCAGTTCAAAGGAGCTTGTGGCAAAATGCAGGGCGACAAGCGGCGAATATGTCCAGTCAAGCAGTCTTGTAGGCAGTCCGTGATGCTGACCTACAACCATCTGCCGCCAAACGGAAGTACGCAGGTCGGGATTGAGCAGCTCGGCATATTTTGTGAAATTGCGGAGGATGCACGGCTCGAGAGAAACCTGCATATCGCGGCAGTTGCGATGAAGGCTCGTTTCCAGCGAAAATTTGCTCCTGCAAAGCCCGCGATAGAGGAAATACGACCTGTTCCGGTTGATTTTCTCTTCGAATTTCTGCTCGAGAATAAGTTGCATCATGTCCTCGGTCTTTTTGATATATACCGTATTTACCATTTCCGTTCCTCCGTATTCTCTGTTTACATACATATTTATAATATCACATTTTACACGTTTTGTAAATAAGATTCTTTCATTTTTCGTGTTTTCTCCGCCTGTTGACTTTTGTCGCTTTTTATGTTAGAATACAAAGACAAACTTTTATAATAAAATTGAAAAGGAGTGGCAGAATTTGTTTGAAAAAGCGCTTTCGCTCATTTCGCGCTATGACCGCATAATAATACACCGACATAATAATCCCGACGGCGATGCCATAGGCTCGCAGGTGGGACTCAAGCACCTCATACTCGAAAATTTCAAGGGAAAAGAAGTATATACCGTAGGCGATGCCGCGGGTCGCTATGCTTTCATGGCAGACAGCACGGTTGATATAATACCCGACGAATATTACCGCGGCGCGCTCGCGATAATACTCGATACCTCGGCAAAATCGCTCATCTCCGATGAGCGCTATACCCTCGCCGAGACCACTCTGCGCATAGATCATCATATCTTCTGCGAGAAAATAGCCGATACCGAAATAACCGACACAAGCTTTGAGAGCTGCTGCGGCATGATAGCGGAATTTGCAAGAGAATGTTCCCTGCGCCTCACACCCACGGCGGCAAAATCGATTTATACGGGCATGGTCACGGATTCCGGTCGCTTCCGCTATGACAGCGTGAATGCACGCACCTTTGCGCTTGCCGCCTTTCTCATGAGCGTCGATTTTTCGACGGCGGATATCTACCGCGAACTCTATGCGGATGAGCTCGATATGATAAAGCTCCGTGCGCGGTTCACGCTTAAAATAAACCGTGCGAAAAACGGCGTCGCATATATCTATACCACAGCGGAAGAAGCCGCAGAAACAGGCGCAGATACATTCACTATATCGCGCGGCATGGTAGGCACAATGTCCGATATCCGCGGGATAAACAGCTGGGTCAACTTCACCGAAACCCCCGCGGGCGTGCTCTGCGAGCTTCGCTCGGCAAAATACAATATCAATCCCATCGCCGTAAAATACGGCGGCGGCGGTCATGCAAAGGCGAGCGGTGCCACTGTTCCCGACCGCGAAACGGCGATGAAAATGCTCGCCGACCTTGAAGAGCTGGAGGAAACGGCACAATGAACGAAATAATGAAGCAGATTCTCGAAAAAATAAAGAGCTATGATAAGATAATTATCTCGCGCCATATACGCCCCGACGGCGATGCCATCGGCTCTTCCCTCGGGCTTGCGCGTATACTGACGCTCACTTATCCCGAAAAGGAAATCATCGTCGCAGCAGACGATTCTTCCGAATATCTCTCATTTCTCGGAAGCGTGGGGGCGCCGCTCTCCGCAGAGGAACACAAGGGTGCACTTGCCATCGTCATAGATACGGCTACATACGACCGCATTTCAAATTCGGCTATCGGTGCGGCAACGGAGCTTATCAAGATAGACCACCATATTACGGCAGACAACTACGGAGATATCAGTTGGGTTGAAGAAAGCCGTTCATCCGCCTGCGAGATGATAGCGGAATTTTACCTTGCCTTCCGCGATGAGCTGAAGGCAGATTCGCTTGCCGCCATGTATATTTATATGGGCATGGTCACGGATTCGGGTCGCTTCCGCTTTTCGAGCGTTACCGGAGATACCTTGCGCTGTGCAGCGGCTCTGCTCGATATCGGAATAGATACGGATACGCTCTTCTCCCACCTCTACACGGAGGAGATAGGTGAGCTGAAATTCCGTGCGCATATTACCTCGTGCGTGAAGCTCACGGAAAACGGCGTTGCATACCTTACAGTCACGCGTGCCATGCAGGAAAAATATGCGATAAGCTTTGAGACGGCAAGCAACTGTGTTTCTTATATCAGCACGATAAAGAACAGCATCATATGGCTTGCCTTCATCGAGGAAGACTCCGGAGAGTTCCGCGTTCGCCTGCGTTCCCGCTTTGCCGAGATAAGCGGACTTGCCGAGAAATACGGCGGTGGCGGTCATGCCTGCGCCGCAGGTGCTTCCGTTAAAAACGCGCGTGAAAAGCGTGCGCTTCTCGCCGATGCGGACAGGCTCATTGCCGATTATAAAGAAAACCATGAGGGGTGGCTATGATGAAAATACTGATAACAAACGATGACGGGATAGCGAGCTACGGGCTTCTGCTTCTCGCAAAGAAGGCTATGGAATTCGGCGAGGTGACTGTAGCCGCGCCGAAAACAGAGCAAAGCGGCAAAAGCCAGAGCATCAATATACACAGCCCTTTTGAGGCAAGAGAAGTCGACCTGCTCCCGGGCGTGCGCGCCTATTCGGTCGATTCCTCCCCTGCGGATTGTGTCCGCTTTGCCAAGCTCGGACTGGGCGTAAATTACGACCTCGTGCTCTCGGGCATAAACAACGGACTGAATATCGGCATAGATATGGTATATTCGGGAACGGTAGGCGCCATTTTCGAGGCGAACGCCGAGGGAATGCCCGCCGTGGCTCTCTCCACCACTCCCGGAAGTTTTGATGCCGCCGCGGCTCAGCTTGACCGCGTAATAGAGTTTTTCCGCAAGCACAAATTGCTCTCGTATTCCCCGCTTTATAATGTAAATATCCCGCCCGAGGGCAAAGCCATCCGCATGACGCATCAGGGCGGCAGATACTATAATGACCGCTTTGTGGAGGAAGAAGCAAATCTCTTCCGTCAGCACGGATATTCCGTTCACGAGGATAAAAAGGACTTCACCATAGATACCGACGCCACGCTCAACGGCTACATATCGATAACCCCGATAACCCTCGACAGAACAGATTATGCGGTTCTGAATCTCATAAATTCAGAGCTGAAAAAGTAAGCGAAAACACAAAAATGCGACTGCACACGCAGTCGCATTTTTTATGTAATACAATTTTTAAAATACTATCTTCACTTTTGCTTTTTTCAGCTGTTTATTTGCTACGGCAATAAATTTTTCGCATTGTTCCGGAGCTTTCTCCGCAAATCTGATAACAATCTGAAAATCCTTTATTTTGCCGCCGAAAGACTCTTCGTACTGTCTGTTCTCAATATACGAAATATATGCGTTTATTTTGTCCTGCAAAAGCCCGAGATGTTCTGCGGGATTTTCCCAATTCATCGAATCGAATATCGCAAGACAAAGTCTTTTGCCGTTTTTCTCTGTTGCCAGCGCGTCAATTTCGTTTGTTTTCTCAATTGCCATTAGCTTTTTTCTCCGATAGATATATATTTTTGTTACTGATTATTTTCAATATAACGAACAATATCGCCGACCGTCTTGAAGCCGACTATATCGTCATCGGCGATAACAATGCCATAATCCTGCTCGATATTCATGAGCATTTCAACGATATCGAGAGAATCCGCGCCGAGATCCTCCATAATGTTTGTATCTTCTGTTATAGAATCAATGTCAACACGAAGCTGCTTTGAAAGTATATCTTTTACCGTTTCGAGTGCCGTCATTTGTATTTACCCTTTCCCTTTGAGTGTTTTTTACTATTATAATACGCTATAGCGCAATTTGCAATACCATTTTGAAAAATTTTCTATTAAATTTCAGCCGAATTTTTTATATTTCTCCGCTTTCGCCATCATCTCCGTATAATTCGCGGAGATATTCCCTGCGGACATTGGCAAAAACCATCTCAAAGCTGTGTAGAAATTCCTCATTCGGCTCAAATAAAAGCTCCGTTTTTCGTCCGTTGAAATCAAGAACGAAAGCATAGGCGTTTTCGGGTGAAAGCGTTCTGCAATAATTGAAGCGCGAGCGGACATTTCCGCATTTCTTCATGTATTCTTCCTTTTCCGCGGCGGTATGGGGCATTTTTACTATCGCGATGCCGGTTTTCATCGAGACACTGCATATCGGGCTTATTTTCTTGCCTAAAGTGCGCAGTACGACGAAATTGCCGTCCTCTATCATATATGTATATACGGAAAGAGTGTATCTGCAGAAAAGAAAGAGCGCCACACCTATGAAAATAACGCCGAGCGCCTGTATCAGCCCGGCATACATCCTTGAAAACGATGCTACTGCAAAGCATGCTATCGCCGTTATAAAAAGCGCGAGCACAACCGTATCAGCCTTGGAATTTTTCGGCGGTGTATACTTATACATTTTTTACCTCTCAATATTTTTATTTTCTCCTGTGACAACAGCACCGTTTTCATCATAATATAGCATAAAAACAGTTATAGGAGTGATTTTTTATGGAACTCAACCGCAAAACAGTAGACGGACTGCTCAGTCTCGACGACAATACCCTGCGCGAAAAGGCGGAAAAGGTAGCACGCGCCGCAGGAATGAGCGGAAATCTGCCCGATGTATCAAAAATCCGCGCCATGCTCTCCGGCATCAGCGATGAGGATATCTACCGTCTCGTTTCCATGCTCGGAAAAGAACGCACGGAGCAGATGATACGCGAAATACAGGGGTGAATAATTTGGCAAACGATTTTTCCGAAAAGCTCGACAGTATCCTCTCAAATCCCGAGATGATGGCGCAGATAAAGCGCCTTGCCGACACGATGACCTCGGGCACGCCGTCCGTTCCCGAAAGCCCGCAGCCCGCGGAAAACGCCGTGCAGGCAGGCAATTTCGGCGAAAGCAAAGAGCCTCCGCCCGACGGTGCGCCGGATATGCCGGATATCACCGAGGCTGTCAGCGCGCTCGCTTCGCTCTCGGGAGAGCGCCGCGGCAGGCGCAAAGGAAACAATATGGCACACAGCAGAGCGCTTCTCCTCGCGCTCAAGCCGTATCTCGATGACAAAAGATGCGAAAAGATAGATAAGCTCCTGCGGATGATGCAGCTTGCCGAAATGGCAGGATACTTTATGTAAGGGAGGTGCGTACTTATTTACAGCAAGAATTACGGTAAAATACCCGACAAGGGATTTCCCGAAAATCCGCCGAAAAAAGAATTTGCTTCTCCTCCGCCCGATTACAGCGGCAGTCTCTTCGATATGCAGAAACCCTGCCCGCAGGAGGAAAGCGTAAAAGAAGCGGGAAACTGCGCCGAAACCGCACGCGAGCCGTGCGGATGCGATGCGCCGCCGCGCGATGATACAGGTTCATGCCGCAGACCGCCTGTGCCTGATGAGGCGCCATGCGAACCGCGCAGAAAGCCTCAATACGAAAGCCCGCCCTGCGAGCCGCGCAATCCCCGCGAGCCATGCAGACCATGCGAGCCGCCGGAGCCGCCATGCGGCTGTACGCCTCGCGAAAATCCATGCCCGCCCGCCGGAATCTTCTCGAAAATCTCGGCAGAGGATTTGCTTCTCTTCGGTGCGGCGCTCTTTCTGCTGTTCTCAAAGGAGAGCGATAATATCATTATCCCCGTCCTGCTTGTCCTCGTTATAATGCTGTAGCGTCAGCGGAGAGTAAATTCATCTCCGTGAAACTCATAGTCGAGCGTGTAGCTTACGACATCGTAGCGCGAAACCGGAATATTGCCGCAGTATGTCCGCACGGAGCGCACCACGCCCGAGTCGGCGGAAATATGTACCCTGTCCGTATACGAAAGCGCCGGTATACTGTATTCCACGATATACTCGTTATCGCGCAGGTAGTAATCGGTTATTTCGTATTCCGTACTTGCGAGCAGGCAGAACGAGGGAGTATACGCGATATTTTCAAAGGCATAAGCCTCGCTGTACTCCGCCGTGAATGTCAGCTCGTCGGCGGCGGAATAGTAAGAGACGGTTTTACCGTCGCATATTATTGTGCTTCGCCGCGTGTCGCTTCCCTCATTGTAGACTATTTTGTATTTTTCGCCGCTCTTCCAGAGGCGAACGCCGTCCTGCATGAAGCCGTCCTGCGTGGAAAAAGTCATATACACTTCCATATAGAAATTATCAGCAAAAGGATATGATGCGAGCAGCTTTGCCACAGCCGCTTTGTTCACGGGGACAGCTATGTAATCATAGTCGGTTTTTTCCTCAGGGTCGGGCGCGGGCGATGATGCCGTGCTTTCCGTCGTGCTCTCGACATGAGGAAATTCAAAAACCCCTGCCCGCGAGAGCGTCCACAGCACGGCAAGGCAAACGAGGAAAAACGCCGCCATCAGCGAGAAAACGGAATAAAGCGACATCGCCCCGTTTGAAGAAAGCAGTTTTTTCAGCTTTTCTTTCATGCGTTTTTCCTCCTTTGCATAGATTCATGCGGATTTTCCCGATAAAAAGAATATCGATATCATATATGCCGTTGCAAGCGACGCGATGAGCGCGCCGAGCGGCAGATTCATGCTCATCACAGCCGCCGAAATGCAGTAAACCGCCGTGACGAGACACAGCGTGAGCGTCGCTTTCTTCTGCGAAAAGCCGAGCGCTATCACGAGCCTGTGATGTATATGTCCCCTGTCGGGAGAAAAAATGTTTTCCCTTTTCACCGCGCGCCGTATCATCGCCAGCGCCGTATCGAATACCGGCACGGCAAAGATAAGGAGCGGCACGCCTATGGAAACAAGCATATGCGATTTCGCAAGCCCCATCACCGAGGCGCACGAAAGAATATAACCGAGGAACATCGAGCCTGTATCACCCATGAAAACGGACGCGGGATTGCTGTTGTACGGTAAAAATCCGAGTGCCGCGCCGAAAAGGCAGAAGCACAGCACGGCGCATACACAGCTCCCGCACGAAACGGAAACGCCTGCGAGCGCCGCCGCGGAAAGCGCGGCTGTGCCTGCGGCAAGCCCGTCTATGCCGTCTATCAGATTAAAGGCATTTATTATCACGAGCATCCACAGCACCGTGACAGGCACGGAAAATATGCCGAGCCTGATGATGCCGGAGGGCGTTCCGATAAAATCTATTCTCACGCCCGCATATGCGGTAAAAAGAGCCGCCGTTATCTGCCCTGCCAGCTTCACCATGGGCTTCAGCGCACGGATATCGTCCACAGCGCCGAGCAGAGCTATCATCGCGCCGCCGATGAAAACCGGCAGACATTCCGTGGGAAAAGCCCTGCCGTCCGTAAAGCAAAGCAGGCACGATGCGAGAAACGAAACGACTATCGCCGCGCCGCCCATACGCGCGGTCGGTTTTTTATGCATGCGGCGACCGTCACGCGGGATGTCCACCGCGCCGACGCGAAAAGAAAGCGCTCTTGCGGCGGGAGTAAGCACCAGCGAAAGCAAAAAAGCCACAGCCGCCGCCGAAAAATATACAGTATATTGCAAAATAACTCCGTCTCGGAGCAGACACGCTCCGAAAAATTATTTTGCCGTGAATCCCACCTTGCGATAAACCTTTGAGAGCGTCTTGTTTGCGAGATAAGATGCAAACTCCGCATTCTGCTTCATGATGGACTCGAGATAAGCCTTGTCCGCAGTCAGCCTTGCAAATTCGGACTGAACGGGAACCAGCGCATCCGCGCACGCCTCGCCGACGGCAAGCTTGAAGTCGCCGTAGCCGCGTCCGTCAAACTCGCGCTCTATCTCCTCGTCGCTCTTGCCTGTGAAGCATGAATATATCGTCATCAGATTGTTGATTCCGTCCTTGCCCTCGGCACGCTTTACCACAGTGTCGCTGTCGGTGACGGCGCGCTTGAATTTGCGGATTATATCATCGCGCGAATCGAGCAGATATACCGATGCATTCGTATTCTCATCGGATTTGCTCATCTTCTTTGTCGGCTCCGCGAGAGAATTTATCTTCTTGCCTGTTTTCGGCGTGTAAATTTCGGGAAGCCTGAATGTCTCGGAATATATCTGATTGAATCTTGTCGCTATATCTCTCGTTATCTCAACATGCTGCTTCTGGTCTATGCCTACTGGCACAAGGTCTGTCTGATAAAGAAGAATATCGGCAGCCATGAGCGTAGGATAGGTGAAAAGTCCGGCATTTATATTTTGCGCATTTTTTGCACTTTTATCCTTGAATTGTGTCATTCTGGAAAGTTCGCCGAACATTGTATAGCAGTTGAGCACCCATGCCAGCTCCGCATGAGCGGGAACATGGCTCTGAACAAAGAGTATGTTCTTCTCGGGGTCGAGTCCGCTCGCGATATAGAGCGCCAGCGTCTCGTATGTGCGGCGGCGAAGCTCCGCAGGATTCTGCCTTACCGTTATAGCGTGCATATCGGCTACGCAGTATATGCTGTTATACTGCTCCTCAAAAGCTTTCCAGTTGCCTATGGCTCCGAGATAGTTGCCTATCGTCAGATTGCCGCTCGGCTGTACGCCTGAAAAAATTATCTTTTTTTCCTTAGAAAATTCCATTATTGTCGTTTCGGGGGATGTCCCCTTCCTTTCCCGGCTTTGCGCCGTAATTGTAATAGCGTCTTATTTTGTCGCAAGAAAATCGTGCGCCGCCTCCGCGAGTATCTTCACGCCCTTTTCTATCTGCGCTTCCGTAGGCGAAGAATAATTCATGCGGAAAGCATGCGAGGGAGCACTCATATCCGCGGCAAAGGCAAAGCCCGGAACCACGAATACATCACGCTCCGAGGCAAATTTCGCAAACTGCGCGCTGTCGCGCTCCTCGGGAAGTTCGCACCAGAGGAAAAGTCCTCCCTCGGGTCTCGTATGCGTAACGCTCTCGGGCATATACTTATCGAGCATATCCATCATCAGATGGCATTTTCTGCCGTAGAGCCCGCAGATTTTCTTTATATGCGCATCCATATCGTATGTGCAGAGAATCTTGTAGCATAGCTTCTGGAAGAAGAGGTTCGTATGCACATCGGCGCATTGCTTTGCAAGGATTATCGGGCGCATCACTTCTTTCTGCGCCACGAGATAGCCCATACGCATTCCGGAAGAAAGTATCTTCGAAAACGAACTGCAATATATCACAAGTCCGTCGTTATCGAGCGCCTTGAATGTCGGCACATCCTCGCCCGAGAAGCGAAGCTCGCCGTAGGGATTGTCCTCGAGGATGAAAACGCCGTATTTCTTTGCCAGAGCGAGGATTTCGCGTCTGCGCTCAAGCGATGTCGTTATGCCTGTCGGATTCTGAAAGGCGGAAATGATATATATGAATTTCACATTCTTGTTGCTCTTCAGCGCTTCTTCGAGCAGAGTCGCGTCCATGCCGTCGTGCCGCATCGGAATGCCTGCAAGCTTTGCGCCGTAGGAACGGAAGGAATTGAGCGCACCGACAAAGCTCGGGGTCTCGCATATAACCGTGTCGCCCTCGTTGCAGAGCGTTCTCGCCACGAGGTCAAGACCCTGCTGACCGCCCGTGAGCGTGATAAGTTCGTCGCCCTCTTTTATCATACCGAATTTATCGGCAAGGCGCTCCTTTATCTTATTCCGCAGGGGCTCATAGCCCTCGGAAACGCCGTACTGGAATGCCTGCGGGTCGGAAGCAAAAATTTCAGCCGAAGCCTCCGCCATCGCCTCCAGCGGAAAGGTCGAGGTATCGGGATTGCCCGCCGAGAAAGCTATGACATCTCTGCCCATAGTGGCGGAAAGTATATCTCTCACGGCATTTCCGTGAAGAGATTTCATTTTTTCGGATAACATATCCGACATGTTGATAAGCATTGTATTTCACCGGATTTCTATAAAGATATTTCAAATTATATAATATCAATTTTTCTGTCTTTTTTCAATAGTTATTTGCAAAAAACTGAAATTTTTCGCGCATGGGAAAGGAGTTTCGGGCGGAAAGCGCGGAAAATTACCATATTTTTTGCTCTATCTTTTTTTGCCGCATCGGATTATAATGAGAAGTGATGTTTGAAAATGTCGGAAAGGGGCGATTTTTCATATGGAACTTCGCATTATTGAAGATGATATGCTTCGGGTTATGCTCACCAGACTCGATATGCTGAAATACGATATAGACTGCGAGTCTCTCGATTATAAAAACACCAAAACGAGAAAGGCAGTCTGGGATATACTCGATGAGGCTTATGAAAAGACAGGCTTTGATGCCGCCGAAGGGCGCATATGCATAGAGGCATATCCCGATAAAAGCGGCGGCTGTAAAATCTACATAACAAAACTGCACGACAGTATTCCGCCCGACGATGATTTGAGCTATTCCCTCATAAAGGAAGGAAAAATGCAGGAAACAGGCTTGAAAAAGCCCTCCGTATACGGTTTTTCGGAGCTTGACCTGCTGCTTCGCGTCTGCAGGAGACTGCGGCGCTTCGGCTACTCGGGCGAAAGCACGGCTTATGCCGACTGCGGAGAAAAGGCAGGCAGATTTTATCTTGTAATCTACGAAGATACCCTGCAATATCAGGCAAAACAGGTCAAAAATTCCTGCGAGGGGCTTTTCATCGGCGAATTCGGCACAAAACTGCCCTCGCCCGAGGCTCTTTCGTATATAAACGAGCATTGTGCGCCCGTCTGCCGCAGTGATGCCGTCTCCATTCTCTCCGAGCTTTGAATTTGCCGAAATAAATTTTCCGAAAATTGTAGATTTTTTTCTCCGTTTATGGTAGTATATTGTCAAAAGCAATGGCAAAGCGGAGGAATGACAAATGGAAATCAAAAGTCTTGACGAAATAAGAAAAGAATGCGAGGGCTGCCGTAAATGCAGTCTCGCGGAAACAAGAACGAATGTCGTATTCGGAGTGGGCAATCCCCATGCCGATATCATGTTCGTCGGCGAAGCGCCGGGTGAAAAAGAGGATTTATCCGGTATTCCCTTTGTCGGCGCGGCAGGCAAGCTTTTTGATAAATATCTCGTCGCCGTCGGCATCCCCCGCGATGAGGTCTATATAGCAAATATGCTCAAGTGCCGCCCGCCCAAAAACCGCGACCCGAAGCCCGAGGAGCAGGACCTCTGCATAGAATATCTGCGTGAGCAGGTTCGCGCCGTTTCGCCGAAGCTCATCGTCTGCCTCGGCAGAATAGCGGCAATGCGGCTGATAAAGCCCGATTTCCGCATCACCGCCGAGCATGGCATATGGTTTGAGCGCGGTGCCTTTTCCATATGCGCCGTATATCATCCCTCGGCGCTTCTGCGCGACCCGCGCAAAAAGGACGATATGCTCGCCGATATGATGGATATAAAGCGCCGTCTCGACGCGCTGAAACAGACTCCCGCTGCCGAGTGATAAAATCCGAAAAATTTTGCGTTTTTACGGGTAATACATATGAAATTTGCGCAGATATCGCCGCTACGGCAAAAATATCCGCGCACTTTTTGTAAAAGCACTTGCAAAATCGGCAATTTTATAGTATAATAGAGCAAATTAAAAATTTATCGTCAAAAAGAGGTAATCTATATGATAAAACTTTACGGCAATGCCATCGTAGGTCAGTCCGGCGGTCCCACCGCGGCTATCAACGCTACGCTTTCGGGCGTTATACGCGGCGCTCTCGAATGCGACCAGATAGATAAAATCTACGGTGCGATAAACGGAATAGAGGGCGTGCTTGACAGACGCTTCTGCCTTTTGAACGACATTATAAAAGGCGAAGACGACCTTTCCCTGCTTGAAAATACGCCTGCAGCCGCGCTCGGCTCCTGCCGCAAGAAGCTCCCCAAGGATATGACGGGAGACAACCTCATAATATATGAGCAGATTCTCGATGTTTTCCGCGATTATAATATACGCTATTTCTTCTATATCGGCGGAAACGACTCTATGGATACCGTTGCCAAGCTCTCGCAGTATATGGACAGCGTCGGCTATGAAATGCGCATCATGGGCGTTCCGAAAACAATAGACAACGACCTCGTCGGAACAGACCATACCCCCGGCTTCGGCTCCGCGGCAAAATATATCGCCACCACCATGGAGGAGATAATGCGTGATACCGCCGTTTATACGGTCAAGGCTGTCACGATAGTGGAAATAATGGGCAGAGACGCAGGCTGGCTCGCCGCCTGTGCCGCACTTCCCTCTCTCTGCACCGATATCGCGCCCGACCTCGTTTATCTCCCAGAGGTAACATTCGATTATGACGAATTTTTCGAGGATATAGCAAAGGCGCTCGAAACCCATCCGAATGTTGTCGTCGCCGTTTCCGAGGGAATACATCTCAGCGACGGAACATATGTCGGCGAAGGCAAAAACAGCAATCTCGACGCTTTCGGTCACAAGCAGCTCTCCGGAACAGCCAAGACCCTCGAGCTTGCCGTAAAAGAAAAATTCGGTTGCAAGGTTCGCTCCATTGAGTTGAATTTGCCCCAGCGTTGCGCTTCGCATATCGCTTCCAAAACCGACCTTGACGAATCCGTCATGATAGGCAAGGCGGCTGTGAAATGCGCTTCCGAGGGCGAATCCGGCAAGATGATGACCTTTGTCCGCACGGATTCGACAAACTATGCCGTTTATACCGAGAGCAAGGATATCAGCGGCATAGCAAATGCGGTTCGCCGCGTTCCCCGCGAGTTTATCAACAAACGCGGAAACAATGTCACGCACGAATGCCTCGAATATATCCACCCGCTCATCCTCGGCGAAACCTCCACCGTTTTCGTCGGAGGAATCCCGAAGCACTTCGTAATAAAGAAATAAAGCAAAAAGACGCCCTCGGGCGTCTTTTCTCTTATATTTTCACGCAAAAATACCGCAGACTTCCGCCTGCGGTATTTTCTATCTGATATCAGCCGTTGAGCTTTACGCATCTGTCAATGATATCGGAAAGCGAAAGCTTCTCATATCCAGTGAGGTATGTGAGAACGGTATCATTGAATTTGTCATACCAGTGCCCGGGTATATTCTTTATGCCGATGCAGGCACCGACGATACTGCCGACGGTAGCGCCCGTGCAGTCGTTATCGAGACCCATGGCAACGCAATTGCCGATGCACTTTGTATAGTCGTTTCCGCCGAGCATGAGGGCAAAAACGATAGCGCACATATTGTTGATTGTGTGTACGGGGTGCATTCTCGGGAACTTATCGTCGATAAGCTTTCTTGCGCTGATGTAGTTTGTAACCTTATCCTCGCAGGAGAATGCCCACTCGAGAGCCTGATAAAGCTCGCTCTCTGCGGGAATCTGCTTCATAGCGGCGCGTACAGCGTCAAGAGGAGTTTCTGCTGTGAAAGCGGCGGCAACGGCAGCGGCGCAGAACATTTCGCCGTAGATGCCGTTCTTGCGGTGCGTGAGATAAGCGTCATTGTAAGCGAGCTTTGCTGCGCCCACAGGGTTGCCTGCCTCGGCATAACCGAATACATCGGCGCGTATAGCCGCACCTATCCATTCAACATAACCGTTGAAATTAGCGGCGCATTCCGCTCTTGTTCCTGCGCGGAGCTGCTGAAGAGCCTCGTCCTCTGCCGTGCAGGCATAGGGGAGAATGTCAAGCCAGAGCTTGCCGACATCGCCTACCGTATAGTTCTTGCCGTACTTCTCGAGAAGAAGCAGGTTCAGAACGGGATATGTGATATCGTCGTCAACGGGAACGGACTTGAGGTTATCGCGCAGATATTCCGTGCGCTTGTTGACCTTGTAGTGAATATGCTCGGGGTCGTCGGTTGCCGTCCAGAAATCCTCGGGCGGATACTTCATGCCGCTGTCGAGCGCGAGCGACTGCATGCGGGAGAGCGCATAAAGCTCTACGGGTATACCGAGAACGCAGCCGGCAAATCTGCCTATAACGGCGCCTTTCATTCTGTCTTCGAGGTTATCGGGCTTCACAGCGGGGATATCGGCGCCTTCGGGACGAAGAGCAAGTATGTCTTCCAGCTTATCCGGCTGTTTTGCATCAATATTGTTATACATAAAAATATTTCCTTTCAGAAAAATTATTTCGCTTGTATTGTACCACATATCATTCGGAAAAGCAATATTTTCCGAAAAATTATTCCTGCTTTTCTTCATGTTTTTTGAAAAACTGGAAATAAGTTGCATTTTCTTTTCCGCATAATAATCTCCCTTTTTCGGCAATACTTTTTTACAGAAAGTCAAAAGCGGCAAAACCTGCGCTTTATTTGTCGGAAACGGAGCTCGTATGTATTATAATAAAGTCGAAATATGCGGAATAAACACCTCAAAACTAAAAACTCTGACAGCAGAAGAAAAAGAGCGGCTTCTGCTTGCCGCCTCCAAAGGGGACAAAAAGGCGCGCCGGGAGCTGATAGACGGAAATCTCCGTCTTGTGCTGAGCATCATCCAGCGGTTCGGCGGCAGAGGAGAAAATCCCGACGACCTCTTTCAGGTCGGTTGCATCGGGCTGATAAAGGCGATAGATAATTTCGATCTTTCCGTAGGCGTGAAGTTTTCCACATATGCCGTGCCGATGATAATAGGCGAGATACGCCGTTATCTGCGCGATAACAATATGCTAAGAGTCAGCCGCGGCACGCGCGACCTTGCCTATAAGGCGCTCACGGCAAGAGAATCGCTCTCGAAAAAGCTCTCGCGCGAGCCTACGATAAAGGATATCGCCGAGGAAACCGGCGAGAGCGAAAAGGACATTTCCTATGCGCTCGACGCGATAATGGCTCCCGTATCGCTCTACGACCCCGTCTACAGCGACAACAGCGGCGATTCCATCTATGTGATGGACCAGATAAAGGACGAAAACAACAGCGACGAAAGCTGGCTCGAGAGCATTGCGCTTTCCGAAGCGATGAAAAAGCTCTCCGAGCGCGAAAAGAAAATCATCGCCCTGCGCTTCTACCGCGGCAAAACGCAGATGGAGATTGCCGACGAGATAGGCATCTCGCAGGCGCAGGTCTCCAGAATTGAAAAAGGCGCACTCGAGAGGATAAAAAAGCAGATATAAAGCAGACTGTCCCGACAAAATTCGGGACAGTTCTTTTTCTGATATTAAAGAATTAAAGAAAAATTCTCATTTTTCCGATTTACTTTTTGCGCATTCTGTGGTAAAATAGAAAAAACGAAAGACAGGTAAAGGGGGATTGCGGTGCGCCTCGACAAATTTCTCTCCGAAACCGGCACACTCAGCCGGAGCGAGAGCAAAAAAGCGGCAAAAAGCGGCAGAATCTGCGTAAACGGCTTGCCCGTGCGCGATACATCGCTGCATATCTCGCCCGAGAGCGATAAGGTCACGCTCGACGGGGCGGAGATAAAATATTCGCGCTATACATACATAATGCTCAATAAGCCGGACGGGCTTGTCTCGGCAACAGAGGACGAGCGCGAGGAAACCGTGCTTTCTCTCCTGCCGGAAAACCTGCAGAAAATCGGGCTTTTCCCCTGCGGCAGGCTCGATAAAAATACTCTCGGGCTTCTTCTCCTGACTAATAACGGCGAGCTTGCCCACTATATGCTCTCCCCCTCCCGCCATGTGGAAAAAACATACCGTTTTGAATGTGCTTCCCCGCTCTCGCAGGAAGATGTGAATCTCCTCTGCCGCGGCGTCGATATAGGTGAAAAAAGCTCTACAAGAGAGGCGCGCGTCACGCTCTTTTCTCCCACAAGCGGCGAAATAACCGTAACCGAGGGCAAATTTCATCAGATAAAGCGGATGTTTCTCGCCGTGGAAAACAAGATAACCTATCTTGAGCGCACAGCCTTCGCAGGCATACCGCTCGATACCTCCCTCTCGCGGGGAGAATGGCGTTTTCTCACTGAAGAGGAAATAAGCAGAATAGAAAAATCAAAACCGACAAAATAATCACGGAGGCAAAAATGAATATACTCGAAAGACTCTCATCAGAGCTGAATATCAGGCTCCCGCAAGTGGAAGCCGCGGTAAAGCTCATAGACGATGGGAATACTATCCCTTTCATCGCAAGATACCGCAAGGAGGTTACGGGTTCGCTCGACGACGAACAGCTCCGCGCGCTCTACGAAAGGCTGAATTACCTGCGCGGGCTGGAAAAGCGCAAGGAAGAGGTTCGCGCGGCTATAACCGAGCAAGGCAAAATGACGCCCGAGATAGATGAAGCGCTCGAAGCGGCGCAGATTCTCGCCGAGATAGAAGATATCTATCGCCCGTTCAAGCAGAAAAAGAAAACGCGCGCTTCCGTTGCCCGCGAGCGCGGACTTGAGCCGCTTGCCGAGCTTATAACCGAACAGCGCGATACATACGAACCGAGCATAGAGGAAGCGGCGGCAGGCTATATCGACGCGGAAAAGGGCGTTGAAACAGCAGAGGAGGCACTCTTCGGCGCGATGGACATCATAGCCGAGAATATCTCCGACAATGCCGATTTCCGCAAGGATATCCGTGCGCTGACCTTTGACAACGCATTCCTCACCGTGAAGAACACAAAGGACGAAGATTCCGTTTACTCTATGTATTATGATTATACGGATAAGATTTCCGCCGTTCCCGCGCATCGCGTGCTCGCCATAAACCGCGGCGAAAAGGAGGAATATCTCAAGGCAAGCGTTGAGATTTCCAAAGATATCATTCTAAATTATCTAAGCTACAATATCGTTACGAACGCCAAAAGCCCCGCGGCAAAATATCTCTATGCCGCCATTGCCGACAGCTATGACAGACTCATCGCTCCCTCCATCGAGCGCGAAATAAGAAGCGACCTTTTCGATAACGCAAGCGAGGGTGCCATCAAGCTTTTCTCGCAAAATCTGAAAAATCTGCTCATGCAGGCGCCGATAAAGGGCAAAACCGTCCTCGGCTTCGACCCGGGATATCGCACGGGCTGTAAGCTCGCTGTGGTCGACAAGACAGGCAAGGTTCTCGATACAGCCGTCATCTATCCCACAAAACCGCAGGAGCGCACGGAGGAATCCAAACGCACGGTAAAGCGCCTGATTGAAAAATACGATATAGATGTCGTCTCCATCGGAAACGGTACGGCGTCAAAGGAAAGCGAAATTTTCATTGCCGATACCCTGCGTGAAATCGGAGGCAAGACAAAATATATAATGACAAACGAAGCGGGTGCCTCCGTATACTCGGCTTCAAAGCTCGGAGCGGCGGAATTTCCCGATTTTGATGTGACACAGCGCAGTGCCGTCTCCATAGCCCGCAGAATACAGGACCCTCTTGCCGAGCTTGTGAAGATAGACCCGAAGTCCATCGGTGTCGGTCAGTATCAGCATGATATGAAGCAGAGCCGCCTTGACGAATCGCTCTCGGGCGTTGTTGAGGATTGCGTAAACGCCGTCGGCGTTGATGTGAATACAGCCTCATTCTCCCTGCTCGAGCATATTTCGGGCATAAATGCCGCATCGGCAAAGAACATAGTAAAATACCGAGAAGAAAACGGCGAATTTTCGAGCCGCTCGCAGATACTCAAGGTGCCGCGCATCGGTGCCAAGGCATATGAGCAGTGCGCAGGCTTTTTGCGCGTTTCCGGCTCGCGCGAACCGCTCGACAATACGGGTATACATCCCGAATCATACGACAAGGCAAAGGAAATCCTGAAAAAATTCGGCTATACGGCAAAGGACGCCGCCTCGGGTATCCCCGGCATAACAAAAACGGCGGAAACCTACGGCGTGAAGAAGCTCGCGGACGAAATAGGCATAGGCGAGCCGACCGTAGCCGATATAGTAAAAGAACTGGAAAAGCCGGGACGCGATATCCGCGATTCCCTGCCCACGCCCGAACTTCGCTCCGATATACTCGATATGTCCGACCTTACGCCCGGCATGGTTCTCGACGGCGTGGTGCGCAATGTAATCGATTTCGGTGCCTTTGTCGATATCGGCGTCCATCAGGATGGGCTCGTCCATGTTTCGGAAATATGCGACAAATTTATAAAACATCCGAGCGAAAAACTCTCTGTCGGCGACAAGGTTAAAGTGCGCATCAAGAGCATCGACCTGCAGAAGAAGCGCATAGCCCTTTCAATGAAAAATCTCTAATTTATTAGAAATTAAAATTGCTTTTTTGCACAAACAATTTTTTTGAGATTTTTTTGTGCAGATTTCACAAATAAATTTTTGAAAATTTGTTTCAAAAAACTCTTTCCAAATCGTATCTTTTTTGCTATAATATTATCGTACATTTTTATGCGCTTTTGCGCATATATATTCGGCTTTCGACGGCAACCGGGAACCGTGCAAAATAATTTGTTTTTGTTGCCGAGAACGGAGTCTTTATATGGCAAGCTTATCACTCAGACATATTTACAAGAAATATCCCGGCGGTGTTACAGCCGTTTCGGATTTCTGTTTGGAAATCAAAGATACTGAATTTATTATCTTCGTAGGTCCTTCCGGTTGCGGTAAGTCCACTACTCTGCGTATGATTGCAGGTCTTGAGGAAATCACGGAAGGCGAGCTTTTCATCGGCGACAAGCTCGTAAACGACATTGCCCCCAAGGACAGAGATATAGCAATGGTGTTCCAGAACTACGCTCTGTATCCTCATATGACCGTTTTTGACAATATGGCATTCGGTCTTAAGCTCCGCAAGATACCGAAAGAAACAATCAAGCGCAAGGTTGAAGAAGCAGCCCGCATACTTGATATTTCCCATCTGCTTGACAGATATCCGAAGGCTCTTTCCGGTGGTCAGAAGCAGCGTGTTGCGCTCGGTCGTGCAATAGTGCGTGACCCGCAGGTATTCCTTCTTGATGAGCCGCTCTCCAACCTCGATGCAAAGCTTCGTGCATCCATGAGAACAGAGATCACAAAGCTTCATTACGACCTCGGCGCTACATTTATCTATGTAACGCATGACCAGGTCGAGGCTATGACGATGGCTACCCGTATCGTTGTTATGAAAGACGGTATCATCCAGCAGGTTGACAGCCCTCAGAACCTTTACGACTACCCTGTAAACAAGTTTGTTGCAGGCTTTATCGGTACACCTCAGATGAACTTCATCAAGTGCACTCTCGTTAAGGAAAACGGCGGCGTATATCTCGTATTCGGCGATATCAAGCTCAAGCTTCCCGAGGGCAAGGCAAATGCTCCCGAGCTTCAGGAATACATCGGCAAGGAAGTTATCGCAGGCGTTCGTCCCGAGTGCATTTACGATACTCCCGTTCAGGTTGAGGCTCTCAAGGATTCCGCATTCGACGCTTATGTTGATGTTACAGAGCTTATGGGCGCTGAAATCTACCTCTACCTCATCGCAAACCGCGTTGTAGTAGATGAAGAGCTCGCAAGAAAGAAGAACATGGTTATCGATAAGTCCGGCGAACAGAACCTTATCGCCCGCGTTTCTCCTCGTTCACAGGCTCGCACAGGCGACACAATCAGAATTGCTATCGATACCGAGAGAGTTCATATCTTCGATAAAGATACAGAAAAGTGCATTATTCATTGATTTAGTTTCAGTTAATATCAGAGCAGGGATTTCTTTGAAACCCCTGCTCTTTTTATATATTCCGATACAGCAAAAGTTAGCTGTCCCACTGCGCAAAGCACGCCACACGCTCCATACAGTATCCCATCACTGCTCGCCACTGTCTCGCTTTGCTCCATCCGCACCGTCGTCTGCGCCGCCTCTCCACCATCTCTCACGAACTCTACCGCCTTATATAACATCGCTTTCCACGCCCTCGCACCCACACCCTACAATACATCTCAAAGCTTCCCCCTCACACTGTGCTCCCCCTCTCACCATCGCGCCCGTCATTTCACCCGCAACAAATCCACCGACTCCCCCGTTACACAAAAACAAAGCCGCGGCATAGCCGCGGCTTTGTTTTTGCAATTTATAATTATTTATTTGCTCGAATCTTTTGAAAGCTCTTCAAGCTTTGTCTTAACTTCGCTTGCGAGCGTTTCTACTACGGAACGGAAGATAGCGTTTCCGTTAAGTCCCGTCGATGCCTCTTCGCAGAGCGCACCTACATCAGTAGTTGTAGCAAGCTTTGCGATATATTCTGCGCAAGCGCTCTTCAGCAGTGTGTTAACGCTTGTGAACTGAGCTGTGTACTTCTCGTGGAGCAGATTATAAACTATGTCCTCTACATCCTCAGGGTTCATACTGCGTATCTCTGTCATGGTATAACCTGCCGCCTTGAACTCGTTCTCATATCTTGCGATAAGCTTATTCATGGCTTCCGTATACTTGACGGACTTACTCTTTGCATTCATGTAACCGCTACGACCGCCGAGCTCCTTGCCGACATACTGCGCCATAACATTCGTATAGAAACCTGTTCTGGACATGATATCGTATACTATATTGTCAACATCGTTAAGATTGAAAGCATCGATTTCAGCGGAGGTATACTCTGTAGCGAGCGTATAGTAAGCATTATCACGCATCTTGCGCGCATAGCTCTTGAAGTTTTTCATATCTGCGGCGGCGGATTTATATTCGGATTCGCTCATGCCCATCACGCCGCGCATTTCCTTGTAGATACCCGTGCGTTCCTCTATGAGGTAATCGAGTATCGTCGTGATAACTTCATCATTGGATATAGCGTCTGTACCTGCCTTGAACTCTTCGAGAGAATACTTGGCAACGATAACGGACTTATATTTGCTTCTTATCTTGTTCATATAGCCGGTATATGTTATGGTATCGGCTCTCTTTGCAACCATATCCATATAGGAAAGCCCTGTAGGCTCGGCTATGATATCCTTCAACTCATCTTCGAAATACTTCTTTGTGGTTTTGTTCTCGGAGAGATACTTGGTATAGAGAAGCGTGTGCACTGCATCGCAAAGCTCGAGTGCGTCCATCGCGTCTATCTGCTTCTGGCTGTATTTGGAGAGAAGCAACTCGCTGTAGCTGTCTTTCAGCTTTGCGGCAGCGTTCTGGAATACTTCGGCAGATGCCTTTGTCTCCTGATAGAGGTCCCAAGAAACGGTATATGTCTGCTTCGTGAGGTTATCTGTCTGCGTGAGTCCGCTGGAGATAAAGTCCTTTATCAGCTTGTCATATGTCTCGTCGGTTATGTTGTTTTCCTCGATGTAGTTCTGCTTTACATAGTCGAAAACAGCCTGTTCGAAATCTGTATTGGAGAGGTTGTCGTATTTTGCAAGTTCTTCCTCGCTCATATCCTTGAAGATAGTGAGCTTTGTCATGATTCTGAGGTGCTCGATATTGGAATAGTAATCCTGAGCATTTTCGCGGAGAGCCTCAAAAGAATTTGTCTTATTCTCATCCTTGCTGTAAACATAGCCTACAACAGAAGCGATTTCTTTCTTTATCAGGGCATCTATACCCTTTTCCGTGCTTATGTTGCTGAACTTTTCAGCCTTTACATAATCAACATATGTGTTCTCGTACCATTCAACGGTATAAACCTTATGAGTCAGGTTATCGAAAACGCTCTTTACGGAATTGGCTTTTACGCCTGCTTCCTGAAGCTTGTTCTTGAAGAATTCTTCGTTATTCCGGCGGAAAGCTCTGTGATACTTTTCGCCGTCTGCTGTTCCCTGCGCCTCGACATATGTTGTATAGTCGATATTCTGGGGAGCGAGCGCCTCATTCATGATGGCTCTCTTGATGATGGAATCCATCAGCGCGTCAACCTTTGCGTCCGTCACATCGTAGATAAGGAACGGAGCGGCGGAAGAATCAAGGTTTGTCTGCTTTACATAGTTCCATGTATCGGCGGACATTCCCTCCTCGGGATAGCCCATGTAGACATTACCCGTGAGGTTGTTATCCATCATGTAGTCATGGTTGAGACGAGTTATCGTGCCGTCGGCATTAACCGTGTAGTTCTTCTTTTCGATACCGTACTGGAGCAGGTTCTTTACCTGAGAGTCGGTATTTATCATTTCGATAATGGTAAGAGCTCTTTCCGCATTGGAAGCATAGTTTGTAACTGCGAGCATTCCTCTAAAGAGGATTTCTTCGTTTACGAAAGGATTCTGAATAACCTTTACATAGTAATCGCCGTCGTCACCGCCGTAGAGTGCTTCTACAGAAGCGTCGCCTGTGATAACCTTGACTGCAAATTTATCGGATGAGCCATCGAAATAGCCCTTTTCCGTAAATGATTCCATCGTCTTGAGATAATTTGTATACTGCGGAACATCAAAGAGATTGGAAACGGTGAAGCTTGTTCCCTCTTCGGCGTCGTAGCCGTGGATGGGATTGAAATAAGTACCTATAGCGATATCTTCGGAGAAAGCATAGTAGATACCGAGTGCATCGGGCTTCTCTGCGAAAGGAACAACATTGCTCTCGCCTGCCTTAACCTTTTCGAGGAACTCGGAAAGGTCGGTATAATCGGAGAATGCGGAGATATTATATTCATATTTATCCGCAAGCTCCTTGTTTACCACAAGGTATTTATAATTTGCAAGAAGATTGTTATTCGGTATAGCCTTTACATCGCCGGTAACATTCTCAAGCTCTGTAAAGAATGTGGGATAGATATACTGCTTGAGCTTCGGGTTTGTGCTGAGAGAGGACTTAACGGAAGAAAGCAGATCCATCTCGTCAAATTTGTCATACATCTCTCTTCCGGAAATCATAACTATATCTATGGGAGAAGCCGCCTCGGGATAAACCGTTTCGATGGTTCCGTCCGGATAAACAGTCGTCTCCTCTGCCGTGTAAACGGGTCTCGTGCTGAGAGTCTCGGCTTCGACGGTCTGTATCGTCTTTACCCATTTCTTCTTTGAGTTTTTACTGCTCTGAATAGCAGCAGCGGCGCTTTCCGCTTTCTGCTTCATGTAGTTATTGTAATTAAGGATAGCCGCATCGACATTTTTATAGTAGTTTGCGGTTTTTACTCTCTCGTCTATGAGGTCGTAATATTCGTCCATTGTGACGAGGGTAAGATTTATGGCTATCTTGTATCTCGCCTTTGTAATCTCGTTTATCGCCGCTTCAACGGCGCGGATATCCTCTTCTTTGGTGGACTCCTCCGTTATGCCGACTATGCTGAGAGTCGTCGGTACGGTGCCTTTGTCTTCCGGCTCCTCGTAGTCGCCGCAGGCTGTGAAAAGCGCGACGGAAACGAGCATTGCGGCGCAAAGTACCAAGCACATGATTTTCTTAAGCATGGTATACCTCCTGGTATGATTTCTTGCAAATTTTATCGGGAGAAAAAATCCCCGTATTTTATCTATTTTATTTTACAACAAATGAGCGATTCTGTCAATGTGTAAAATCTCCAAAACAAGCGCCCTAATATTATATATATTAACTATATATAGTAGGAAAGTACGCCGTGGCGAGCGAAATCCGCTCTTTTTATCAGTCGAGATAGTCGCGGAGCTTCTTTGAGCGGCTCGGATGACGGAGCTTGCGGAGCGCTTTCGCCTCTATCTGTCTTATGCGCTCGCGGGTGATGTTGAACTGCTGACCGACCTCTTCGAGAGTGCGGGTTCTGCCGTCCTCGAGACCGAAGCGCAGGCGGAGCACGCTTTCCTCACGCGGCGTGAGCGTATGGAGAACTTCGCTCAGCTGCTCGCGCAGGAGCGTATACGATGTGGCCTCTGCGGGTGCGGGCGATGTATCGTCCTCTATGAAGTCGCCGATGTGGCTGTCCTCTTCTTCGCCGACAGGCGTTTCGAGAGAGATGGGGTCCTGCGCTATCTTGATTATCTCGCGAACCTTTTCGGGGCTCATGCCCATCTTCTTCGCGATTTCATCGGGTGAGCATTCTCTGCCCTCCTCCTGAAGCATCTGGCGCGAAACCTTTGTCACCTTGTGGATGGTCTCCACCATGTGCACGGGTATGCGTATCGTCCTTGCCTGGTCGGCTATGGCACGCGTTATCGCCTGACGAATCCACCATGTCGCGTATGTCGAGAATTTATATCCCTTTGTGTAGTCGAATTTCGAAACAGCTTTCATCAGACCGAGGTTGCCCTCCTGAATGAGGTCGAGGAAGAAAAGTCCCTTGCCGAGATAGCGCTTTGCTATGCTGACAACAAGACGCAGGTTTGCCTCAACAAGCTCCTGCTTTGCCGCCTCGTCGCCCTCTGACATTCTCTTGGAGAGTTCCTGCTCGCGCTCGGGGTCGAGCAACGGCACCTTGCCTATCTCCTTGAGATACATCTTCACGGGGTCGTCTATGGCAAGACCCTCCTGCGCGAGAATCTGTTCCATATTCTCGGCGCTCTCGTAGCTTTCGATGTCGTTTTCGATATCGTCGTCGGCTATGTCGTCCACATCGTCGAAGCATTCCGTGATGTCGACGCCCATTGTCTCGAGCGTTTCATAGAGCTTATCCACGGCGTCGATGTCGTAATCGTCGCCGATGGCTGTCAGTATCTCGCTGTTGGAAACGGAGCCTTTTACCTTTGCGCGCTCGATAAGCTCCTGCATTTCGTTTTTCGCGGGCTTGCCGTCTGCCGTTTTGCCGTCAGCAGGCTTGCCGTCATCGGTCTTTTCCTCGGCTGTGTCGCCAGCCTCCGCGGATTTTGCACTCTTGGACGACTTCTTGCTCTTTGTCGCATTTGCGGTCTTTTTCGCGGTCTCTGCCGCTTCTGCCGTCGCCTCGGGTGCCTTTTCGGTAACCTCCGCCGTCGCTTCCCCGCCGGTGCCCTCGCTTATGATGTCCGTTTCAATGTAGTTTTCCATTTATTTTCCTCCGTTTGGTACATTCGTCTTTTTGCGTTTTAATATATTAAGGGTATCATCCAGGTCCGCATCGGACCGGCTGTCCTCTTTTTCGGTTTTCAGCGTCTTTATATTCTCGTTTATCACAGAAGCGTCGTTCTGCGTGAGCAGACTGCGCGTGGTCTGCATTTTCACTATGCGCGCCATCTCCTCCGCCGAGAAGCTCTCGCCGAGTATTCCGAGTTCGGGCGGCTCTTCCCTTGAGATAAGCTCGGTGAAAACGCGCTTATTGAAGTCTGTCACAAAATCATCCGCGTCAAGAGATATTTTTCCCGATTTTATATCGCTTATATACTCTGGCTTCAGAAGCAGAATGCCGAGTATCGTTTCCTCTGCCTTTGCCGCCTTCGCATTGCGGGCGTAGTCTTTATTCACGCGGTCGCCGTAACCGAGCGACTGCTCGATGATTTTGCGCTTCTCTTCGCTTTTTTCCTGCCGCTCTTTTCCGTAGCGTATGCGGCGCACATCGCCGCGCACGGTGTCTGCGGGGAGCGAAAGCTTTTCGGCTATCCTCGAAATATAGACATCCCGCTCCACATCGGAATATATATCCGCGGCGATGGAGCAAAGCTCCTTTGCCGCCGCCACCTTTTCCTCGGGAATGAGAATGTTGTACTTTTTCAGCACGCCCGAAAGCAGAAAATCAAGCTTGCCCGCACTGCCCTCGACAAGCCTGCGGAATTTATCGGCGCCGTATTTTTTTATGTATTCGTCAGGGTCTTTCGCGCCGCTCATCTGAAGCACGCGGACATCAAGACCCGCCTTTGTCAATATCGGGATGGCGCGCTTTGCCGCCGTGGTTCCCGCCTCGTCGCTGTCGTATGAAACGACTACGGATTTCGTATATTTCGCCATAATCCGCGCCTGCTCGGGAGTCAGCGCCGTGCCGAGCGTGGCAACGGAATTCGTAAAGCCCGCCATATGCATGGCGATAACATCCATATAGCCCTCGCAGAGTATCAGATATTCCGAACAGCAGGTTCGCGCCACATTAAGAGCGAAAAGGTTTCTGCTCTTCTTGAAAACGGGCGTATCCGAGGTGTTCAGATACTTGGGTCCGTCATCGTCCATGGCTCTGCCGCCGAAAGCTATAACATTATGGAAATTATCTATTATCGGGAAGATTATCCTCCCGCGGAAATAGTCGAAATAATGCGTTCGTCCGTTTTTCTCGCTTTTGCCGCAGAGGAATGCTGTCTTAAGCTCCTCGTCGGTAAATCCGCACGAAAGCATATGACTGCGTAGCGTATCAAAGGTTTTCGGCGCGTAGCCCAGTCCGAAAGCCTTTATCGCCGCCGAAGTGACTTTGCGTCCCTCGAGATATTTTCTTGCCGCCTCGCTTCCCTCTGCAAAAAGCATCTTATGAAAGAATCTTGCCGCCTCCTTATTGAGCGCATAGAGCCTTGCGCGCAGGGCAAGCTCGCTTTTGTCCGAGGCACTCTCGGCGGGCATCTCCATTCCCGCGCGCTTGCAGAGAAACTCCACAGCGGAGGGATAATCGAGATTTTCCGCATTCATGATGAATGTTATGACATCGCCGCCCGCACCGCAACCGAAGCAATGATATGTCTCGGTATTGTTGAAAACGAAAAACGACGGTGTCTTTTCGTTATGAAACGGGCAAAGACCGGTCATATTTGAGCCGGAGCGCTTGAGATTTACATATGATGAAACAACCGACTCTATCGGATTTCTGTATTTTACTTCTTCTATGAAGCCCGGTGTGAATTTCAAGCGTCCACCTCCCTCTATCCGGTCTGCAAAAAATTTATTTCAGCTTCCAGAGCTTCGGTATGAAAAGGTCCTCGAAAAGATTTATTGCGTATCTGTCCGTCATGCCTGCTATATAGTCGGCGACCTTGCGCTCGATGCTGTCGCCGTCGTCACGCAGAAATTCCTCGGGCATCTTCTCCGGATGCTTCACAAGATACTCATAGAGCCTTGCGAGCATATCCATCGCGTGGACTTCCTCGGATTTCGCCGCGGGATTGATATATACATTTTCGTTGAGAAAATCGCGCAGCTTCAGCGTCGCTTCCAGTATCCTCGGCGACATCGCTATATCGGGCTTGTCCGTGCTCGTATAGATGACATCCTTGACCATCGTCGCTATTCTGTCCGAATGAGTGAAGCCGAGTATCTCCGAAAGCTCGCGCGGGATATCGTCCTCAGAGAGAATTTTACCGCGTATCGCGTCGTCGATGTCGTGATTGATATATGCTATTTTGTCGGAAAATTTGACAATCGAGCCCTCCAGCGTAGCCGCGCCCGAGGGAAACACGATAGAACCGGAATGATGGACTATGCCGTCGCGCACCTCAAAGGTGAGATTCAGCCCTCTGCCGCCGTTTTCCAGCTTTTCCACAACGCGCAGGCTCTGCCTGTAATGAGTGAAATCAGGGTCGAAATTTTCCTGCAGAACACGCTCGCCCGCATGCCCGAAAGGCGTATGCCCGAGGTCATGCCCGAGCGCCGCCGCCTCGCAGAGGTCCTCGTTCAGCCGCAGACCGCGCGCTATCGTCTTGGCAATCTGCGTAACCTCAAGCGTATGCGTCAGCCGCGTTCTGTAGTGGTCGTCCTCGGGAGAGAGGAAAACCTGCGTCTTGTGCATGAGCCTGCGGAAAGCTTTGGAGTGAATTATCCTGTCCCTGTCCCGCTGAAATACCGTGCGAACCTCACACGGCGCTATGGGAATCTCTCTTCCCCTCGAATTTTCCGAAAGGCACGCGTACTTTGAGAGAGTTTTGCGTTCCATTTCCATGTTCTGCTCCGCTATAGTCAAAAATCCGCACCTCCTGTATTATCGTTGTGCGAAATGCCGTTCGTTACGTTTACGAAACGGAGTTCGCCTTTTTACAACGATAATATACGCAGAAGATGCGGTTTTTCCTCTTTTTTTCGCGAATATTTTCAGAAATTATGCCTGTTTTTTCGGGATATCAAGCCTTTCGCCGATGATTTCGGCGTTTCTTTTTGCATTTGTTGCGGCGGAAATTGCGGAAATCAGCTTTTCAGCTTCATTTTTATTTACGGAAAAATATATTTTTACATCATTTTCAAATATAGTATTGTCTATTATTATATCATATTTTTCCATCTCATACATAAGCTTGCGATATTCTCCGTAGTCGCAGGAGAGCAGACATTCGGTAAAAAGCATATAAGTCACGGTGCCTGCCTCGGCTATAGCCATCGTCGCCGCCTTGGAATAAGCGCGCGAAAGTCCGCCCGCGCCGAGCAGTATGCCACCGAAATACCGCGTCACGACAACGGCGACATTGCAAAGCCCGCTCTTTTTCAGCACTTCGAGTACAGGCACGCCGCCTGTTCCCTGCGGCTCTCCGTCGTCGCTGTAGCGCATACTGCCGTCGCGCAGGAGATATGCCCAAACGTTATGTCGCGCATCGCTGTATTTCTTCTTCACAGAGGCAATAAAATCCTCTGCGGCGGCGACATCGGACACGCTCGCGGTATGACCTATGAAAACGCTTCTCTTCTCGGTAAATTCGGCGCTTGCCGCCTTTGCCACCGTGGTCATTTCTCCCGTCATAACTTTCATGCCTCAATCCTTCATGTATTTTTCAAACATACCTCTCGCCTTGCCGTCGGCTATAGCGGTGACCGTGGCAAAACTCTCGCCGTATTCCACATTCTGTACGGCGGCATTGGTATAGAGCGAATTTATAAGCCCGAGCTTATCATTCGGTATCTCAAATGCACAGAGTCTCTTGCCGCCCATGGCGACGCTCTCGAGCTTCTCCGTCAGCTCTCCCACACCGTCGCCCGTCAGCGCGGAAATATAAACGCTGTTTTCCGTAGGTGCGGCATGATGGCAGGCTATGCCCTTATCGCATTTATTATAGACATATATGATAGGCTTGTCGCCCGCACCGAGCTCCTCTATCAGCTTTTCCGTCACGGCAAGCTGAGAATCCGCCTCGGGGTCGGAAGCGTCCGCCAGTATAACTATGGCATCCGCATGGCAAACCTCTTCAAATGTGCTCTTGAAAGCTTTTATCAGATGGTGCGGCAGATTGCGGATGAAACCGACGGTATCAGTCATCAGCACCTCTTCTCCCGAGGGGAGCGTGAATTTGCGCGTGGTCGGGTCGAGCGTGGCAAAAAGCTTGTCCTCGGAGAGGATGCCCGCGTCCGTCAGCCTGTTGAGCAGTGTGGATTTGCCCGCGTTGGTATAGCCCGCTATGGCAAATTTGAAAATACCGCTTCTGTCTCTCTGCGCTCTCTGCACTTCGCGGTTTTTCGTCATCTCCGCTATCTGCGCTTCGAGCATATCCATTCTGCGCTTGACATGGCGCCTGTCGGTCTCCAGTTTGCTTTCACCCGGACCTCTCGTGCCGACGCCGCCGCCGAGCCTCGAAAGTTCAAGTCCCTTGCCGACAAGGCGCGGTACGGTATATTTCAGCTGTGCCAGCTCTACCTGAAGTTTGCCCTCGCCCGTCACGGCATGCAGAGCGAAAATATCAAGTATGAGCATGCTGCGGTCTATCACATTGACATCGCCGATATCATCCTCCAGATTCCGTATCTGCGAGGGAGAAAGTTCGCAGTCAAAGACCACGGTATCGACCTCGTTATTTTTGCAAAGCTCGGAAAGCTCGCCTACCTTTCCCTTTCCGATATATGTTCTCGGGTCGGGCGTTTCCTTATTCTGAATCATTCTCGCGAAAACCTCAACCCCTGCCGTTTCGCAGAGGCGCTCCAGCTCCAAGAGAGATATTTCCGCTTCGTTTTCGTTCATATCCCTTGTCACGAGCGAAACAAGGACAGCTTTTGATTTCTTTTCCTCTTTTATGCTGATATTTTCCGTCATATTATCACTTCCTTTCAGAGAAAAAGAGCGAAAGAAAAACGCAAAGGCGCTCTCTCTCGCTCAATCGGGCAAAATAATATAAATTATTTCTTACCTTCCAGACGCTTTCTGAATTTATCAACGCGTCCGCCGGCATCTACGAATTTCTGCTTGCCGGTAAAGAAGGGATGACACTTTGAGCAGATTTCAACACGGAAATCACCTTTTGTGGATTTTGTATTTATAACTTCGCCGCACGCACATCTTACTGTTGCGTCAACATAGTTAGGATGGATTCCTTCTTTCATTGTTTACACCTCACAATATTATAGATTCACAGTAATTGTCATTTTATCATATAATTTTGAATATTGCAATACCTTTTTCGGATTTTTTTCAGATTTTTTCAGATTTTTCCCTGAATTTCGCTCCGCAGGCGGTCAATTATCTTTTTTTCGAGCCGTGAAATGTAGGATTGCGAGATTCCGAGCATATCGGCAACCTCCTTTTGCGTTTTCTCTTTTCTTCCGTTCAGCCCGAAGCGAAGCTCTATTATCTCCCTTTCCCTTTCCGAAAGACCGGATATCGCCTCCGCGATAATCTTTCTGTCCTCCTCGTCCTCCAGCTTTTTGCCCACTCCCTCATCGTCGCCGAGAACATCCGAGAGGAGCAACTCGTTTCCGTCCCAGTCGGTGCTCAGCGGCTCGTCAAAGGAAAGCTCCGTCTTGATATTTCCGCTCTTGCGTATATACATGAGTATTTCGTTTTCTATGCAACGCGAGGCATATGTCGCAAGCTTGATATTCTTGTCGGGACGGAATGTGTTTGCCGCCTTTATCAGTCCTATCGTGCCTATGGAAATCAAATCCTCAAGACCGATTCCCGTATTTTCGAATTTCTTTGCTATATAAACAACAAGGCGCAGATTCCGCTCCACAAGCTTGCGGCGGTTTTCTCTGTTTTCATCGAGAAGCCCCAGTATTTCCTCCTCTTCCTCGGGAGAAAGCGGCGGCGGAAGCGTTTCCGCCGTGCCGATATAATGCGTTTCTCCGCGAAATCGCAGGCGCAGGAAAAGCCGCGAAAAGAACATTTTTATTCTGTAAAAAAACATGAGTTTACCTCCTTCAGTTGCAGAGCGACAGCGGAACAATGCCGCTGTAGCCGCCGAAATCATTGCCGTCGCGGTCGACAGAAATATATACCTTTTTCGCCTCGTAATCCGTTCCGCCAGCCTTTATATATACTGTATCGGGAACGGCGGCAACAACCACCCTGCTCCCCGCTACGGTGGATGCGGGAATGAAACGCAGTTTCCTTATTATATCAAAATCAAGCCCGTCCGTTTTGCCGTCGAGTGCTTCGTGCAGGGCTTTCGGAATGATATCCTTTTCTTTTTCCGAGATGAACATCACAGGCGTGCCGCTTATCGGGTCGCAGAGCAGATTTCCGCTGTCCACCATGCACCGTATCTCGCTTCTCTTCCCGCCGAAATCCACTATCGCTTCGCAGACGGCAGTATTTTTCTTGCGTGAAAAAATGCGCCCGACTATCCACGAGAGCAAAACCGAAGCGGCGGCTATTATCGCAAAAACATAGAGCGGTATATCGTCAAGCACGGTATATATCGCACCTCCAACCTGAATATAATTTTTATATTTCCCGAGATTTGAATATATGAAAGTCATAGCCCCTCCCATAAAAAGACTCACGCCGAAAAACAAAGCGAAAACGGCGGCAAAGCGCCTTATATTCTTATGATAATGTGCCGTCATACACACGACAATGCCGAGCAGTAAGGAAGCCGCTTTCTCCGCAAAGCCCGAAAGATATGCCACGGCGACAACACCGTATATGCCGCCTATTGTCGCGGCAATTATGAGCCGCAGACGGCTCATTTTCATATGCATAAGCTTGCCGGATATGTAAAGCGAAAGAAAATCCATGCAAAAATTTATTACAAACAGCACATCGCCGTATATGTACTCCAAAAAACCGCCTCCGCATAGCTTCCTATAACTCTATTATACACAGCACCGCCGTACTATTTTGTCAAAATAAAGCACGCGGAAAAAATATTTTTTCACACACAAAAAGACGGTCGCAAAAGCAACCGTCTTTTTAGAAAATTTTCATTTATTTCGCCAAGATTATCATATCCGCCGCTGTCATGATGGCATATTTGCCGCTCTCATAGGTGAGACCGCCCTGGAAAAATGCCGTATATGGCGGGCGGAGCGGTCCGTCTGCGGAAAGCTCTATCGAAGCACCGGAAACAAAGGTTCCTGCCGCCATGATAACCTTATCCGCATATCCGGGCATATCCCAAGGCTCGGGCGTGACATATGCGTCAACAGGCGAACCCGACTGGATTCCGTGGCAGAAAGCGCAAAGTCCCTCGGGCGTGCCGAGGCGCACCGTCTGAATGATATCATGGCGTTCACCGCTCCATGCCGGCTCCACGGGATAACCGAGCTTATCAAAAATATAAGCCGCGAGCGCCGCCGTTTTCTTTGCCTGAGCCACCGTATGCGGAGCGTAGAAAAAGCCCTTGAACATATTTCTGTTCTGCCCTATCGTAGCGCCGCATTCCGTGCCGATGCCGACGGTCGTCTGCCTGTATGAAGCAAGCTCGACAGCACGTTTTGTGCCTGCGATATAGCCGCCGCATTCCGCCATGCCGCCTCCGGGATTCTTTATGAGCGAACCCATGATAAGGTCGGCGCCGTATGCCGTAGGCTCCGCTTCGTCGCAAAATTCGCCGTAGCAGTTATCCACGGCAACATATGCACGGCATCTCGCTTTCACAAATTTTATTATCTCGCCTATTTCACTTGCCGCGAGCGTCGGGCGGTTCATATATCCCTTGGAGCGCTGGATGAAAATAACCTTTATGCTGTCGCCGTATTCTGCTATTTTCTTTTCTATGCCGGCATAATCCACGCCGCCGTCGGGAAGCAGATTCACATCATCGTATTTTATGCCGAAATCGGCAAGCGAGCCGTCGCCGTTCTTTATATCCGCGCCTATAACCTCATTAAGCGTATCATACGGCTTTCCCGTGACGGAAAGCATGACATCGCCCGGGCGGAGCAAACCGAAAAGACCTATCGCTATCGCCTGCGTGCCGTTTACTATATTATGGCGCACAAAAGCCGCCTCCGCACCGAAAACATCGGCATATATCGCATCAAGCGCATCTCTGCCGATATCGCCGTAGCCATAGCCTGTGGATGGCGCGAACATCGCCTCCGATACCCTGTGCGCCGAAAAAGCTTCCAGCACACGGGCTGTATTTACATACGCGATACGGTCAAATTCATCAAACTGCGGACGAAGCTCTCTTTCAGCCTCTGCCATAAGCTTTATTATTTTATCGGAAAACTGCATTTTTATCTCCTCAGTCAAGTACTGTTTCGCAAAGTCCCGTCATGATATCTATGCCGGATTTTGCATCGTTCATATCGATTATTTCAACTCCGCTGTGACCGTATCTCGTCGGCATGGAAACAGCACCCGCGATACATCCGCCCGCCGCCTGCTGAAGCATGCAGGTATCCGTGCCGCCGCTCTCGAGTATCTCGAGCTGATAAGGAATCTTTCTCTCTGCGGCAATATTCTTCATGAGCGAAATCATCTTTTCATGGCAGATGACCATGCCGTCCTTGAGCTTAATCGCCGCGCCCTTGCCCATTGTTATCGCCATGGGCGCGCAGTTAGGCGTATCGCCGCATCCGCCTATATCGACGGCAACGGCATAATCGGGCTGAATCTCAAAAGCCGAGGTTTTCGCGCCGCGAACGCCGACTTCCTCCTGCACGGTGAAAACGAAATATGTATCGTTTTCGCAGTTTTTCATCGCCTTTGCCGTTTCGAAAAGCATATAGCAACCGATTCTGTCATCGAGCGGTCTGCCGCAGACGCGTGCGCCGCAGAGCTTCTGCAGGCTCGGTGCCACGCGGCAGAAATCGCCTATCTTAACGCGGCGCTCGGCATCCTTTTTATCCTTTGCGCCGATATCGACATAGAAAACCTCGGGGCGATAATCTTTCGGTGCCGTTCTGCCGTCGGGAACAATCGCGCCCACCGTCCCGTTATCGAATACGACGGAGGAAAAAGCCGCTGCGGCATAATTTATGCCGCCCATTTTCGTCGTGCGCAGGAAGCCTTTTTCATCAATGAATGTGACCATGAAGCCTATCTCATCCATATGCGCCGCAAACATGAGCTTCTTTGCGTTTTCGCGTCTGCCCCTCTTATGCGCGATAAGATTTCCCATCGCATCGCTGTAAACCTCGTCGACATACGGCGCTATATCTGCGGCTATAACGGAGCTTATACCTTTTTCGTTTCCGGAAACGCCGGAAGCGAGAATGAATTTTTTCAGTTGTGCAAACATAATTTCCTCCTTATTTCACAAGTGCGAGCGAAAGCGCAAGCACAGAATCGTAATCTTCTTTATTTATCACGCATGAAGCCGTATTCGGATAGCGGCATGGCATTGCCAGAGCCACCGTCCCCGAGCCGCCGTCGCGCTGATAATATGCGGCGTCTCCCGCTCCGGTGACTACGCCCTTTATCTGATATTTTATCCCGCGCGCCTCGGCTTCGCCTATTAGAGCCGCCGTATCGTCGCCGGCAAATATCGTTTTCATATCGGCGAGCGGAAGCACTGCTCCGCCGCCGAGTCTCGCACAGACAAACTGACCGGGAATCTCGCTTATATCGGCGCAGGGCGCATATTCGAGCACCACTGCCCTGTCTGCCGCGATGCCGCGTGCCGCATTGACCGCACCCGAGCGGTTCAGCTTGCCGCGAACCGTGAAAGCAAAATACAAGTCGTTTTCATGCGGTATATTCTCTTCCTTTATGCGCTTTATCATCTCGCAGAGGATAGCGCAATCGGCTCTCGTATCAAGTGCTTTGCCCTTGATATTATGCCCTATCTCTCCGAAATTTCCGCGGAAAGTGCCGAAGTCGCCTGCCTTGATGCTCTGCTCTCCGCCCTTTTTCACGCCTGTCTGAATATAGAGCTTGTCCCATGCGGTGGGCTTGCTCCGCTCATCGCCGGACTGCTCGTGTATCGGCTTTGCGCAGGCAACGGCAAGGCTTGTTTTTTCGCTGTTACCTACATAGACCTGCCTGCCTGAGAGCGTGTCCGTTTCGATAGGTCCGAGCGGCGTGATATAGAGCCTGCCGTCGTCATCGGTATCCGTTATCATGAAGCCGACCTCATCGGCATTCGTCGCGAAAAGCAACTTGCCGCAGGGCTTTTCCGCCTTTATCAGAGCTATGAGATTTCCCGCTCTGTCGCGGCGTATTTCATCACAGTATGCGCTTATTTCCGCCTCTATCGCGGAGAGCACGGCGTCCTCACAGCCCGCGGGAGCAAATATCTCCGAGAGCCTGCCGAGCAGATTATATCCGTATTCCGTCATTTCGCTTCACCTCCGAATTTATCGTTTATAACAACGCAAATAAGCTTTGCCGTGGCTTCGAAATCGCTCATATAAAGCGTTTCCACGCCCGTATGCATAAAGTTTATCGGCAGGCTGAGCAGTGCCGTAGGTATGCCGAGGCGTACAGCCTCTATTTCATCCGCATGAGTGCCTGTGCCGCAGGCTTCGACTATCGTCTGGAGCGGAATCTCGTTTTTCTTCGCAATTTCGCGTATCGTCTCCGTCCATTTTCTGTCCAGTATGGCGGAAACGGAAATGCATACGCCCTCGCCCAGCTTCGGATTGCTCTTCTTGTCGCCGCCCGGCGCAAGCCCAAGCCCGACATCTATCGCTATGGCATAGTCGGGATCTACCGTATAAGCCGCGCTTGAAGCCGCACGGTGACCGACCTCTTCCTTTGCCGACATGGAAAGATATATATCGCATCCGCAATCGCCGAGCATGGAAACGGCATATACCGCGGCAGCACAGCATGATTTATTGTCAAAGCTCTGCCCGCTCACCACATCGTCCGAGAGCGAAATGTAGTTTTTCGCCATGCCGAGCGGCGTGCCTATCCCTATGCCCATCTCCTCAAGCTCCGCCTTGGAAAAGCCCGTATCCACGAGCAGATTTGTCACGGCTGTCAGCTTGCCCGCCTCATCGGGTGTGCGTGCGTGCGGCGCTTTTTTCACCACCACGCCGCATATCTCCTTTTCGGGAGCATAGACCGTCAGCTCGCTCGCGGGGAAAATTCTCGCATCCACGCCGCCGACAGAGCAAACGCGAAGAAAGCCCTCGTCGGTGATCCCCTTCACCATCAGTCCCACCTCATCGTAATGAGTGTCTATGAGCAGTTTCGGCGCGTTTGCCGCCTTGGATTTCTTTACGAAAATGTGATTGCCGACGCTGTCGCCCATGTACTCATCAAAATACGGCATCACAATCTCGCGCAGTTTCTTTTCGCATCTGTACTCAAAACCCGATATGCTCATGCATGAGCATATGTCAAAAAGCAGTTTTTTCGTGTCCATTTTTACCTCCGTTTATTTTTCTCTTTCGATATATTCTTTTACTATCGCGCGAAAACGCTCTCCGCGCTCCTCAAAATTGGCAAACGCATCAAAGCTTGCCGCCGCGGGAGAAAGTATCACCGTATCGCCCGCCGCCGCATATGCGAGAGCCGAGCGGACGGCGTCGTCAAAATTCTCCGTGTAGCTTATATGCGCGGGCTTTTCAGCGCCGCCGTATGCGGCGAGTTTCTCAGCAAGCTCACGCCCCGTCTGCCCCGTGGCAAAGACAGCCTTTGCCCGCTCCGAGAGCACGGGAATGAGCGGTTCTATCGGGATATGCTTGTCATATCCGCCGCAGACGACTATCAGCTTTTCATCGAATGAAACGAGCGCCGCGATGCTCCGCGTCGGGCTTGTGTCTATCGAGCTGTTGTAGTATTTCACTCCGCCGTGCTCGCAGATAAGCTCTATTCTGTGCTTCACTCCGCCAAACGAACGCGAAACTGCAAGTATGCTCTCCGTTTTCACTTCGCCGTGCAGTGCCGCTATCGCCGCCATGTAGTTTTCGACATTGTGCATACCGCGCAGCTTTATATCGTCAAGGCTCATTATGCGCTCGCGCGTCTCCCCGTCGGAAAAGAAAATCTCCCTGCCGTCGAGATATACCGACTTGCCGCATGGCTTCCCTTTTGAGGAACAGCGCACCGTTTCGCCTGCGGGATTTACGAAGTCGCGCGTTATGTCATTTCCGTCGTTTACGACGAGCCTGCCACCCGTCATGCCGCGGAAAATATTCTTCTTGCATTCGATATATTCCGCCATGTCTCTGTGCCAGTTGAGATGATTAGGCGTGATATTGGTCACTACGGCGGCATGCGGAGCAAATTTCATCGTAGACAGCTGAAAGCTCGACAGCTCCAGAACTGCGATATCGTTTTCGCTCATTTCGCCTATCTTCGAAAGAAGCGGGAAACCGATATTTCCCCCGAGATATATCTTTTTGTCCGTATCCTTATATTCCTCTGTGAGAATCTTATGTATTATCGTCGTCGTGGTCGTTTTTCCGTCGCTTCCCGTCACGGCGTATATGCGCCCCGCAAAAAGCGAGCAGAAAGCCTCCATTTCGCCCGTCAGCACAGCACCGTGAGCGACGGCTTGTGCTATCTCGGGCGTATCGGCGCGTATACCCGGCGAGCGGAAAAGAATGTCCTCATCCATGCCCGAGAGATACGCCTCTCCCGTTATAAAACGCACTCCGCGCGCCTCATATCCGTCGCGCCCCGCGATATATTCTTTCTTATCGCGCACGGTGACTTCCGCGCCCGCTCCGAGCAGGAAATCGACTATCGAAGAATTGCTTATCCCGAAGCCGAGCAGGGCGACGCGCTTTCCTTTTATATAATTCAGAAAATCATCAAGATTTTTATTCATTATGCCCTCCGCAAATTTTTCCCTTATGTTATTTTATGCGCCGTCATACAGTCAGTTCATCGGAAATGCGCGCATAATCGGAGAGAGCAAGCCGCTCGCCGCGGATATTCGGGTCATAACCGAGCTTCTCCAGAATGCGGATGACCTCCTCCTTGCCGCATTTCGGAGACGAGGTACAGAGCGCGTTCACAAGCGTTTTTCTGCGGCAGGCAAAGGCATATTTTATTATGCGGAACATATTTTCACTGTCGCGCACGGGAACAGGCGGTTCTTTTCGTATGTTCATCCTGATAACGGAAGAAGTCACTTTCGGAGGCGGCATGAAATTGCCGGGCGCGACATTGAAGCATTTTTCCACCTCGGAGTAATAATTCACCGCCAGCGTTATCGCACCGTAATCGGCACTTCCCGCCCCGGCACAGAATCGGTCGGCTACTTCTTTCTGAATCATCACAGTCACCGCCTCAAATATGCCGCCCGATTCGAGCAGGCTCATTACAATCGGCGAGGTTATGTAATAAGGCAGGTTTGCGCAGACATAAACGGGCATGCCGTCAAATTCCTCTTTTACAAGTGCGGCGAGGTCGGTTTTCATCGCGTCCGCATTTATCACTTTCACATTGTCAAGGTCGCCCAGCGTCTCGCCGAGCACGGGGATGAGACTCGTATCTATCTCAAGCGCCACCACCTTGCGAAATCTCGGCGAAAGCTCGCGCGTGAGCGTGCCTATGCCGGGACCTATCTCGATAACGCCCGCTTCCCTGTCGGCGCAGGTATCGGCTATCCGCGCGACAACAGTCGGGTTTATGAGAAAGTTCTGCCCGTATCTTTTCTGCGGCGCGATGCCGTGCCTTTGCATGATATCGCGCACGCAGGATAAATCAGTTAAATTCATCGGTTTTCCTCTCAAGTATTGCTATCAAAAAAAATTTTATTTTTCTCCTTGTTTATTTTACAATTTTACTTGACAAATTGCAATACCTATGGTAAAATATTTTAGCAATTTCGCTTAGAGGTTAGCGTAATTTGCTGTTTTTGCTGGTGTAGCACAGTCGGTAGTGCAGCTGATTCGTAATCAGCAGGTCGTGTGTTCAAGTCACATCACCAGCTCCAGAGGCTTCGCGCGTGCGAAGCTTTTTTTGGCGGGCATAGTTCAGTGGCAGAACATCAGCTTCCCAAGCTGAATATGCGGGTTCGATTCCCGTTGCCCGCTCCAAAAATCGGCAAGCTTCGCATGAAGCATGCCGATTTTACTTTTTCACTTTTAACTCTTCACTTTTCACTGCTGCAAAGCATATCAAATATAAGCAGCGGTGAAAAATTTCAATCAAAAGCAACAAAAGAGGAAAGCCGAAGCCCGTCTTTCCTCTTTTGCATTCATTTATTCCAAAGGGTAATTTCACCGCATTCGCGTGTCTTATTCATATCGATAAGCCGCTGATTTGATGAGCCGCGGAAACGAAGCGATATATCCTTTTTTGCCGCCACAAATCTGCCGTCCACCAGCACATCTATGAGCGAAAGCATTTCATCCGTCACCTCGCATCGCGGGTACGAACCGTCACGAAGCAGCTCGCTGTCAAGCACAAATCCAGTGAAGCACCAGATATCCTTATCAGGGCATTCCTCACGCACGCGATGCAGAAATTTCACAAGCACGCGCTGGTTTGCCGGTTCAAAAGGCTCTCCGCCGAGAAGCGTCAGTCCGTTTATATAATGCGGGCGAAGCGACTCGATTATCTTATCTTCCGTTTCTTTTGTGAAAGGCTCGCCGTAGTCAAAATCCCATGTCTGCGGCTGAAAGCACTGCTCGCAATGGTTTGTACAGCCCGAGACAAAAAGCGATGTGCGCACGCCGTATCCGTCGGCTATATCGCAGTATTTTATATTGCAAAAATTCATAGCGTCTCCTTACAGGTGCAGTACGCGCTCCTTAATTTCCTGCGTTCTGCCCTGATTCCAGTACTGCGTTCCGATATAACCGCAGGTGCGTCTTGCAACATTCATTTTGGACTGGTCGGTATTGCCGCATTTCGGGCATTTCCAGATGAGCTTACCGTCCTCTTCTACAATCTGAATCTCTCCGTCATAGCCGCATTCCTGGCAGTAGTCGGATTTCGTATTCAGCTCTGCATACATGATATTGTCATAGATAAATTTCATCACCTGAAGTACAGCCTCTATATTCTGCTGCATATTCGGAACCTCGACATACGAGATAGCGCCGCCGGGCGAAAGAGCCTGGAACTGCGCCTCAAATGCAAGCTTTGAAAAAGCGTCTATCTGCTCTGTCACATGGATATGATAGCTGTTTGTGATATATCCCTTATCAGTGATACCGGGGACTATGCCGAAACGCTTCTGCAGGCACTTTGCAAATTTATATGTCGTGCTCTCGAGCGGCGTGCCGTAAAGGCTGAAATCGATATTGTGCTCTGCCTTCCACTTCTTGCAGGCGTCGTTCATATGGCGCATTACATCGAGCGCAAAAGGAGTTGCTACAGGGTCGGTATGGCTCTTGCCTGTCATATACTTGACGCACTCATAAAGCCCCGCATAACCGAGTGAAATAGTTGAATATCCGCCGAAAAGAAGCTTGTCTATCGGCTCGCCTTTCTTAAGGCGTGCAAGCGCTCCGTACTGCCAGAGTATCGGCGCAGCATCGGAAAGCGTGCCCTTGAGTCTTTCATGGCGGCACACGAGCGCGCGATGGCAAAGCTCAAGGCGTTCGTCAAAAATCTCCCAGAATTTTGTAATGTCCTTGCCGGAGCTGAGCGCAACATCGACGAGGTTTATCGTGACAACACCCTGATTGAATCTGCCGTAATATTTCGGCTTGCCGTTTTCGTCGACATAAGGTGTGAGGAAGCTGCGGCAGCCCATACATGTGTAGCAGTGACCCTCGCCGTTCTTATCCACTTTCAGCTCGAGCATCTTCTTCTCCGAAATGTAATCGGGAACCATGCGGCGTGCCGTGCATTTTGCGGCAAGCTCGGTAAGATAATAATAAGGCGAATCCTCATGTATATTCTGCTCTTCAAGCACATAAACGAGCTTCGGGAAAGCGGGTGTCACATAAACGCCCGATTCGTTCTTTACGCCCTGATAGCGCTGAAGAAGTGTCTCTTCTATGATGATGGCAAGATCCTTCTTTTCTCTCTCGTCCTTTGCCTCTCCGAGGTACATGAATACCGTGACAAACGGCGCCTGTCCGTTTGTGGTAAGCAGGGTTACAACCTGATACTGGATAGTCTGCACACCGCGGCGTATCTCCTCGCGCAGGCGGCTCTCCACAACCTCGGCAAACTTCTCGTCGGAAACGCTTGTGCCGAGCGTGTCAAGCTCCTCGCGGAGCGTTTTTCTTATCTTCTCGCGGCTGACCTGAACAAAAGGCGCGAGGTGCGTGAGCGAAATGCTCTGCCCGCCGTACTGGTTGCTTGCCACCTGCGCGATTATCTGCGTAGCGATATTGCAGGCGGTGGAAAAGCTGTGCGGACGCTCTATCATCGTACCGGAAATAACCGTGCCGTTCTGGAGCATGTCCTCGAGATTGACGAGGTCGCAGTTATGCATGTGCTGGGCATAGTAATCCGTATCGTGAAAGTGGATTATACCCTCTTCGTGCGCCTTCACTATATCCTCGGGGAGAAGTATGCGGTTTGTGATATCGCGGCTGACCTCGCCCGCCATATAGTCGCGCTGAACGCTGTTAACAGTCGGGTTCTTGTTTGCATTCTCCTGCTTTGCCTCTTCGTTATGGCATTCGATAAGGCTGAGAATTCTGTCGTCCGTCGTATTCGAGCGGCGGACAAGGTTTCTCGTATATCTGTATGTGATATACTTCTTTGCAACCTCGTATGCACCGTGCGCCATTATCTGCTTCTCGACGAGATCCTGAATCTCCTCTACGCCGGGCGCTCTGTTCATGCGTATGCAGTTCAGCTCCACAGCTTCGGCTATTCTGTGTATCTGCATCGGTGTCAGTCGGACATCCTGTTCCGAGGCTTCGTTTGCTTTTGTGATGGCGGCGACTATCTTTTCTATATCAAACTGCATCTCGGCGCCATTTCTCTTGATAACTTTCATTTTCCTTTTCTCCTCCGTATTCCGCGTCGCGGTGTTTTTCGTTGTGTAATCATTATACACTACATTTTGTGGTTTTGTCAATACGAAAACACAAAATATTGTAAGTTCGTAATTTTTATGGTTTTTTTCACCGCTTTCAGAAAAAAATATCATTTTTTCAAAAATCGGCTTTTTCCGGCAAAAATTTCATACAAACTTTTTCCGATTTATAGTGCAAAAAGCACAATACGAAAACTAATCTATCGGTCGAAAGCAAAATTTCAGGCACAATATATTGTGGAGATACACCACAATATATTGTGCCTTGATTTGTTTATAACAACCGTCAGACTATATATTCCGCCATCACTGCGGGGCTTGCCATGTCGTTCCAGTATGCGACATCGCCGCGGTCGGCATTTATCACCGGCTCGTCAAGCTCGGGTATACTCTCCGCCTTGCCGTCGCACCATTCGAGCAGGCGCTCGCGGCAGTTTTCGCAGCGGCGGATAAGCCCTCCTATGCGTATATCCTGAATTTCAAAGCCGTACGGCTTGTTGTCCCTGTTCCACTTGTCGCGGAAGATGCGGTAGAAGGTATCAAGTCTTGTGAGAAACAGCGGGTAGCTCTCATCCGCTATCCTGCGCACACCTTCCCTGTCGAGAGCGAGATATCTTTCGCGCGTCATGTTGCCGAGGTCAAACTTAACCTCAAGTGCACGGCAGAGTGCCGCTTGCGTGCGGTAGAGATACGAAAATTCCGTTTCTTTGTCTGCGATGGCATCAAGCCTTGCGGCGTACTTTGCGAAAATCTCCGAATCCACCGGATTTTCGTTGTTCGCGTCGAGAAGTCCTATCAGCGGGTCGTTGTAAAGCCTGTTTTTCGAGTAGTTCGCACAACCGATATCGATATCCTCGCCGTATATATAATTAGGAAGATCGAGTGCAAGCATATCGTCATAGTCCTCGCCCGTTATCTCGCGGAATTTTGCTTTCATCTCCGCTTCATCCATGCCCTCGGCTACAGCCGCCGCATGCATAAGTCCCGGGAGCGCATAAAACATCGAGCATTCTCCGCCGTTATCGCCCCAGAGCGTCATCAGAACATTCTTCACGCCGCCTTTTTTGCATTCGGGAAGCGCGAGCGCATTTCTGCGTATGCTCAGTCGATTGTGCGAGGTAAGCCCGTGCCAAATCCAGACGCCGCCCGCAAACCATACCTTATCGGAGAGATTTTTCGAGGACTCTATCATATTGGCATATTTTTCGGCGCAGTCGCCGTAGTAATCCCAGTAAACCATCGTGGCGTTTTCGGGAATAGCTTCCCTCACCCATGCGGGAAATTCGACAACAGGAGAAGCTTTTGTTCCCGCATTGTAGCCGCTCGGCAGACAGCGGAAGAACATATCTTCCCACATCAGTGTTTCGTAGCCGTATTTCTTCGCTATATCGCAAACCCTCTGCAAATGCTCGCAAAGCACCTCAAAACGGTTGCGATAGCCGTGAATTTCGAGATATTTGCCAAGTCCCGCGAGGTAAGCCTCATCCATGCCTATGTGAATCTTTCTCGATTTCACGCATTTTGAGAGAGAGGAAAACATCTTGTCTATAAGCTCGTAAACGCGCTCGTCGCCCGCAAGCAGTATATTGCAGCAGTCGCGCAGACCCTTATATCTGTTCCAGCGGAAAGCGGCATTCATATGCCCGAGCGTCTGAATACATGGGATAAGCTCTATTCCGAGCCCTGCGGCATATTCGTCTATCTCGCGAAGTTCCGCCTGCGTATATCTTCCGCGCTTGTAACCGAAAAGCGGCTCGCCGTCTATCTCGTATGTATCCTCGGTATAGAGCATGGCGCAGTCATAGCCCATTTTCGCGAGAATTTCAAAAAAGCGCTTGAGCGCGGGAACGCTCATAACGGCATTTCTCGAGCAGTCTATCATCACGCCGAAGCGATCAAAGTTTTTCAATTCTGTGTCCTCCGAATTTCTCATTATAATAACCGATGCACTTGCTTATAACAGCAAGCGCCGCCGAAGCGCCCTTTACTTCTTCAACAGCCGTCTGTTTGCCCTCAAGCTGTTTGTAAACCGAGAAGAAATGACGCATTTCGTCAAAAATATGGCTCGGCAGTTCGCTTATATCCTTGTATGAATTATACATCGGATCACTGTACGGTATGGCGATGATTTTCTCGTCGTCCTTGCCGTTGTCTATCATGTTGATAACGCCGATAGGATAGCAACGGATAAGCACGAGCGGGTCCAGCGGTTCGCTCGTCAGCACGAGAACATCAAGCGGGTCTCCGTCGTCGGCATATGTGCGCGGAATGAAACCGTAATTTGTGGGATAGTGAGTTGAGGTATAAAGAATCCTGTCCAGTATTATCAGTCCCGTTTCTTTATCCAGTTCGTATTTTTTCTTGCTTCCCTTACTTATCTCGATAACCGCGATAAAATCTTCTGCCTTTATGCGTTCGGGGCTTATATCATGCCATATATTCATAAATCTTCCCTCCGTATTTTTTATATAATTATACATTATGGAAAAAGATATGTCAATATTATAACGGAGATTTTCCGCCAAAAGAAAAAGCTCCGCACGGGAGCTTTTTCTGTCAATCTTTTGTCATCAGGTCGGTGATGCTTATCTTACCGTGTTCTTTTTCAAATTCGGCTACGCGCCTCTTGATAAACTGCTCAATCTCTTTATTTGCCGAGCGTCCCTCGTATTCAGCTACATATCTGAATTTTCTGAAAAGGACTTTATCTGTACGAAGTGTATACCGTATCATATTATCTTCCATAAAATTTTCTCCAGTCATAATGATATTATTATGACTCAATTTTACAATCATTATTGCGTCATATTGAAAATGGTGATATAATAGTGAAAAAGTGACGCATAAAAGACATGAGTGGGGACTTCAATTATGGTAGGGGCGAACATTGTTCGCCCGTTAGATACTTAAAGAAACTTTTTGTTTTATCGTACTTTTCAATGACGAAAAGTACCAAAAGTCATTTAAGAGGGCTTTTCCCCCTGTCTCGGCGACGCCAACACACACGCTTCGCGTATGTGTTAATTCCCCCCTCTTAAAAAATACCCCCTGTCGCCTCGCGGCGACCAGTGCGAACAAAGTGCCCCGACCGTCCCACAACAGCATAGTCACGGTTACAGGTTCGAAACGCTTAAGCGCCGACTCGGATTCACTGCTGTGCCATGTCAGGCTACGGCGAACCTCGCGGTTTAAATTTGGGTGCTGTTACTGGGAAGTTTGTGCGCTGACGGAACAAAGCAAAAAAGCTTTGGCATATCATATGGGAGACCATTACCCGAAAAAAATCATAAAATACATTCAAACAAAGGAGAAAAGCATGAAAATAGCAGTAGTAGGTTCACGAAATCTGAAAATAGAGAATCTCTGCGATTATCTGCCGGCAGGAACAACCGAGATTGTTTCGGGAGGCGCGCGCGGAATAGACACCTGCGCGAGAGAATACGCCAAGGCTCACGGTCTGAAGCTGACGGAATTTCTCCCCGATTATGAGCGATACGGCAATGGCGCGCCGCTACGCCGAAATCTCGAAATAATCGGCTATGCCGATGCGGTTTTTGCCTTTTGGGACGGGAAATCACGCGGAACGGCATACACAATAAAAAAAGCGCAGGACACAGATAAACCTGTTCGCATCATCATGATGCAACATCCGCGCGAAGCACTTGACTTTCCGCCCATTTTCATTTATAATTAAATCAAAAGACAAAAAGGAGATTTTTCCATGAAAGTTTTGCTTCTCAGTTGCAGTACGGGCGAGGGTCATAATAATTGCGCACGCGCCGTAAAAGAAGAGCTCGAGCGCAGAAATATCGGGGTGGAATTTCTCGATATGCTTCAGATGTTCGGCAGTAACAGTCCGCTCAGCTTCGATAAAATTTTAAATAAAATCTCATCAAAGACACCAGAGCTTTTCGGCATGATGTATCATGCGGGAGCCATGTTCAGCTCCACAGGCGTTACATCGCCCATCTATCTTGCAAATATACGCCACGCCGCAGAGCTTGATGATTTCATCGCGGAAAAAGGCTATGATGCCGTTGTATGCTCGCATCTCTTCCCTATGGAGACGCTCACTTATCTGCGCCGTCATGGAAAATGCAAAACGAAAATATACGGCGTTCTCTCTGATTATACCTGTATTCCTTTTCTTGCGGAAACGGAGCTGGATGCTTATTTTGTCCCTCATGAAGATGTGCGCACGGAGTGCATTGCCGCAGGCATTCCCGAAGAAAAACTTATCGCCACAGGTATGCCTGTCTCCGCAAAATTCTCCGTAAAAACCGAAAAATCCGCCGCGCGTGAAATGCTTGGGCTCCCCGCGGAAAAGAAAATTTATCTCATCATGACGGGCGGTATAGGTTGCGGCGATGCAATCTCGCTCTGCAAAAAACTTCGCCGCATTCCCGATGAAAATTCTCTGCTCTGTGTTCTGCCCGGGCGAAATGAAGAGCTCCGCGCGGCGCTCGATGACGAATTTCACGGCGACGGCGTTATTGCCGTTCCTTTTACGGATAAGGTTGCACTTTATATGAGCGCCGCCGATGTTCTGCTTTCAAAAGCGGGCGGTATTTCCAGCTCCGAGGCGGGCGTGCTCGGTGTGCCTTTCGTACATACCATGATTATCCCGGGCGTGGAAACAAAAAATGCGGAATTTTTCGAAAATCACGGGATGTCGCTCTTTGCCGAAAATGCGGATGAAGCCGCGCGCTTTGCCGACAGGCTCATCTATGACAGCACCCTTGCCGAAAAAATGCTCGAAGCGCAAAACCGTTGCCTGCCCAAGGACGGCGCGACAAAAATAGTTGATTTCATTGCAAAATAAGGAGTAAAAAATGGCTACAAGCAAAGATTTTCTGAATTTTGTCCTCGACCAACTCTCCGACCTCGACGGGATAACATACAGGCAGATGATGGGCGAATATATCATATATTACGGCGGCAAAATCGCGGCTTATCTCTGTGACAACCGAATGCTGATAAAACCCGTGAAAAGTGCCTTTGCCATGATGCATGGCGCGCCGCTCGAAGCACCATACGAGGGCGCAAAAGAGATGCTTCTCGCGGAAAATATCGACGACAGAGATTTCTTGACCGCACTTTTCCGCGCGATATACGACGAGCTCCCCGAACCGAAGCCAAAGAAAAAGAAATAACTACGCCTATGCAGATTTATACACAAACCCCCGATGCGACGCATCGGGGGTTTGTTTTACTTCAGTATAATATTTACTTCGTGCGTCTTGCCGTCGTCGGGGCGTTTGATTTTTCCGTCGAAAGGCACGCCGTCAAATGTCATTTTTGCACCGTCGGCGGTTCTTGCAAAGCCGCGCGGCTTCTCTATATGAACATGGAATGAGGTTTCTCCGTTATTCACGGTATAGTCCGATTTTTCGTTTTCAAAAGGAAGCACGGGCGAGAATACGAGATATTCTCCGCTGAGCCCGAAGCCGAGCAGCTCCATCATGGAAAGATTCAGCCAGCTTGCCGTTCCCGAGAGCATGGGACCGATATTTTCGCCTGTTATGCTGTTGTTATACTGCGTGCAGAAGCGCGGATTTCCTTTTGTTTTATAAGGATGAAGCAGGGTTTTGTAGGGGAAAACGCTGTTCAGCGCGAAATATGCAAATTCCGCGAGAGCTTTTGCCAGCTCTGCGCTTTTCACGGTTTTCGAAGCTTTGAGCGCCGCGGAAGCCGCCATCATCGCCGCATGCTTGAAGGTGCCGCCGTTTTCTCTGTCGCCCGGGAAATATGCCTCCGAGGCATTGCCCGTCGCGAGCTTGCCGAGGTCGCAGGGAGAGCAAAGTTTCACGCCCGCCGAGCAGACGAGATGCTTATTCACCCTCTCGAGCATAATCGCTATTTCCTCCTCGCTTGCCACACCCGCAAGTATCGACCAGCTGAACGAATTGAGGAAATAAGAGCCGTTTATCGCGGGGTCTGCGGAAAGTCCGTCGCCGCAAGCACCAAGGTAAGTATAACCGCCGTCACGCTTGCCGCCGAGGAGTGCGCGCGCATAGAAATCGCCCTTCCAACAATGCTTTCTTATATTTTCGCAGAGCGCGGCGCAGTCATTTTCAAGCACTGCCGCCGTCTCTTCCATGCCCGCATCGCGTGCCATTTCTGCTATCTCGTCATAGGCAATTTTCAGAAGGAATGCGTTCATTACGCTCTCGGAATGCTCGCTTATGAATCTGTCGCCGTATTTGCCGCCCTGCGCGAGCTGCGCCGCGTATCTCTTCTCTTTTTCGACGCCGTCTATCCAGTCGTTATCAAGCTTCAGGCAGTCGTTCCAGTCTGATTTGTCGAGGAGCGGAATGCCATGCGCACCGACGGAAATCTTTCCGCTGTATCTGACCGTGGCAAGGAGCGTATCAAGCAAAGTGCGCTTCTTGTCACTGCCGGCAATGGGAAATTCGCAGAAGAGAAAATCCTTATCGCCCGTGAGCGAAACATAGCGGTAAACCGCCTGCGCGAGCCACAGTCCGTCATCGGAGCACATGCCCGGCTCCTTGCCTGTCTCATAGAAATTGTGGTTTGCATAACCAATTTCATAGACATTCTTTATCCATTCGCCGAGCATTTCGCGGGCAAGTCTCTTCTCACCCATGCCGATGATATAGTAAAGCGAAGCATACATATCCTGTATTTCGCGGAAGCCTATCTCGCGATAAGCCTTCTGCGTCCATGCAAACGAGCGCGAAACATATGACTGATAATAAACCTGGAAAGGCAGGTTGTTGTTTACATATGTGTCGAGGTCTCTGTCGCCTGTTTCAAGCTTCAGGAAGCCCGCATATTTTCTGCTGAAATTTTTTATCGAATCGAGCGTTTTGCCAAGCGCCGCAGGGGTTTTATATTTTTTCACAAGCGTGCCGACAGCATCGAAAAGCGCCCCGTCGGTAGCATCGGGTGAGAATACATAGCCTGTATATGCATCAACCGTTCTTGAAGCACCCGCATCTACGGAAAAAGCCTTTTCCATAGCATAGAAAGATACCATCTTCGTCACGGGGACAGTCGGCAGGCACGCAACCCGCTGTGGCTTTTCTATAGAGCCGTTGCCGATGAAATCGATGTAGTTTGCCGTGTAGCCATCGAGCGTTTCGCCCTCATCGGTCAGCAGGAGTGCAAATCGCTTGTTGGCACGCAGACGCTTCTGATGAGAACTCGGAGAAACGGCAATTGTCTTTCCGTCTGCCTTTATTACGCCGCTTTCCCATATTACGCTCGCGTAGATTATATCATTCATCGCCGACTCGGGCGCAGTGAGACCGAACATTCCCGTGAAAACAATGCGCAGACTGCGCTTCTTTCCCGTCGTGTTCTCTATCTCCACTCTCTGCGCCTCGGTAGCGTCGGGCATACCGTCCGCATGCGGGAGAATGAAAAGCGTGCGCTTTATTTTCAGCCCGCATTCTGTCTCGTATGTGATTTCCGTATAGTTGCGGAAATGTCGGCAGACAGCGCTTTTCACATTCGCCTTGACATCAGCCGAATAGAAAATCTGCGCGCCGTTTTCCACTATATAAAACTGGCGGTTTACAGGCTCGCCGTTATACTCGGGCGTGAGCGAATATCTCGTCGCCGTGACCTGCCTTGCCGCGCCAGCGCGGAATGAACCTCTGCCGAGCGAATCAAGCGCGCCTTTCGGCGTGGTCAGCATCGGAGAATCAAAGCCTATTCTGTTGCCGATGAGCAGGTTTACATCATAATGCGTGCCTATCTTGTTGCCCTTGAGGTCGATTATATGCTCGCCCTCGCTACCGATTGCGCCACCGCTTTTCATCACCGTTTCATAAACGGAAAGCAGGGCTTTCGCCGTATTCTCGGGCAGAAGCTTTTCCCCATCGTCGGTATAATGGCGCACATTGCCGCCGTCAAAGGCAAAAAGATGATTTGCCGCGCCAAAAGATGCGATATAGCAGAAAAGCTCGGGCGTATTGAGTATATAGTCCGAAACAGGCGCATAGAACTCCATTCCGCAGGCGCCGACCACATGAAGTGCTTCTGTATCCGTCGGCGTCGCACAGGCATCGCCGAAAAGTCTGTCGCCGAAAACCGCCTGCAATTTCGCCATGGGCGCATTTTTAAATTCTCTTGCGTTTTCTCTTGTGAATACCATTATCTTCTCCTTAATCAAAAATAAAGTCTATATGCAAATTTTCAAAAGGCAGATTGTAGCCCATGAGGTACGGAATATCATCGCCCTTGAGTCTCATTTTTACCGTGCCGCATGCTGTCTCGCGGCAAATCGCCGCGAGATGCTCTTCATGCAGTCCCTGCGAAAAAGAAAGTGTCAGCATGTCTTCCTGCTTCTCTCCGCAGGCGAGCGCCCCATCGGGAAAGCAAAGGCAAATCCCGTTTTCATCAGGTTCGGCGGCGTATTCGAGCAGTCCCCTGCCCCATCTGATATCGCTCTCGTCCCGAGCGAAGTCGTCCGCCGTCGCGCGGCGCGGCTTCGGTGCATCGGCAGGCAAATCGGCACCACCGTAAACATATTCTGCATAGCGGCAACCGCCGCACAGTCTCATGCCGAAGCCGGCATACATTACAAAAAGTCCCATATCCGCCGGATGCAGAAAATATCCCTTTTTCTCCGCATCGCAAAGGCGGAAAATCTCCTCATGAAGCGCGCGGCAGATTCCTTTTCCGCGGTGCTTCTCCGCCGTGCATACGGCGTAGCCGTAGTACGCGGGCTTGCCGCGCACCGTCGCAGGCACGAGCAGTGCCATCCCCGCAAGCTCATCGCCAACTCTGCATTCGGCAAGCAAGGAGCCATCCGCGGCTTGAAGAAAGCGCTTTATTTCCTCGTGCGTGTCACCAAAGCAAGCCTGCCATAGCGCGAAATGCTCGATTTCTGCCGAGGATGAGACCATAAAGTTTATTTTTTTCATATCAAAATACCCTTATAAACAAAGCAACGCTGTCCCCATGGATATGGAGACAGCATTATTTTTATTTTTTCAGTAAAGCATTTGTCTTTGCGAAAATTTCGGCACTGCGGTCGCCGAGTATTTTGATTGCTTTTCTGAAGTATTCATAGTTTTTCCCTTTTCCGTGTATGTCGCTTCCGAGCGCGTATACACTGCCCTCTTCTATCCAGCGCAGGCATCTTTTCTTATTCCTATGCTCGAGAAGCCCGTCGGCATTGAGCTGAATCTTCGCGCCCGCATCGACGCAGGCGTCTATTATGTCCGTATCATACCTGTCGGCATGGGCGAGCACAACATCAAGACCGCGGCGGATGAGATGGCGTATCGTATCCGCTATGGAATCGTCTACGGAATTCATCGGAAGCTCGGCAAGGAAAACATTTGTCCCCACTATGCAGAGTTTTTCCACATAAGGCATACGGTCAAGATTTTCGAAAACAAGCACCTCGGCTCCGAGCATTATCTCGGGAGCATCGGGCGGAAGAGCGCGCAAAAGCTCGCCGAAGCACTTTTCTCTCAGCGCATAGAATCCCGGTACATCTATGGCGTTTGCATAGAAATGCGATGTCGCCACGATGCGTGATATACCTGCCTTTTTTGCCGCATTTATCTGCCATAGGCTCGTTTCCACACTGCCGCTGCCGTGGTCAAGCCGCGGGATTATATGACTGTGAAAATCGGTCATTACTCCTTTTTCGCCGAGAGTAATCATTTTGTCTCTCCGGAATCACTGCCGTCGCTTCCGTATCCGTTTGAATAGCCGTACTTGGAATAACCGTATTTCGAGTATCCGTATTTGCCGTAGCGGCCATAGCGTCCGTAGCCGTATCTGCCGCTCTTCTTGTAATTGAGATTATCTATCACAAATCCGCGAACCCTTCCGCCTACCGCTTTGATATTTTCAACTGCGGCAGCCGTGTTTTCGGTATCGCTGTAATCCGCTCTTGCTACTATGAGATAGCCGTCTGTCCTGTCGGCAAGCGAAAGCGCATCGGGCACAACCGTGAGCGGAGGGGTATCTATTATAACATAGTCAAACATTGTCTCTACCTTTTTGAGGAAGGTATTCATCGCCTCGGAGGAAAGAAGCTCCGCCGTGAAAGGAACGCTCTTGCCCGATGTGAGCACATAGAGGTTCGGGAACGAAGTCTTTCTTATATTCGGCTCGGCATCCTGACCCGAGAGATATTCGGAGAGCCCGTGACCCTCGCCGAGGTCAAGCGCCGTTCTCACTCTCGGCTTTCTGATATCGCCGTCTATGAGGAGCACCTTGAGGTCGCTCTGCGAAAGGCTGATTGCCGTATTGATGGAAACAAGCGTTTTGCCCTCGCCCGGGACGGCACTTGTAAATACAAATTTCTTGCATTTCGCCTCTATCGGGATATAGAGCAGGTTTGTCTTGAGCGAGCGGTATGATTCGACAACGGCGAAAGGCATATTATCGTTTATTATAAGAGTGCGATAGAATTTTGCGCTCGTGCCGTTGTTTGTTTTATTGCTTTTCTTAAGAAATGATGATTTTCTCATTTTATCCTCCGTCAGCGCTGTTTGATTCCGGGTATCGTGCCTATTACAGGGATATCCTCGAATCTGTCCTCAAGGTCTTTTTTTGTTCTTATAGTCGTATCAAGCATATCTCTTATTATGATTACCGCTATCGCGAGAACGGCACCCACAAGACCGCCGAGCACGGTGTTTCTTGTTATGGGCCATGACGATGTGGTGGGAATGCGCGCTCTGTCTATCAGGCGAAGCTCACCTACTGTTATGGTTTTCGGTATAAGTTCCGGCGCGAGGTCGGAGATGGCGTTTGCTATATCATAGGAGAGATTCGGGTCGGTCGTGGTAATCTGGACAACGAATATTTCCGTATCGGTGATATGCTTGCATGTCATGTGTTTTTTGATATAGGAGTTTGTGACATCGGTGTATTTCGATTCAAGCTTTGCGGAAACCTGGTCAAGGAAATCTTCTGTTGTCAATATGTCCATACAGGTATTGACAAGGCTCTGCGAAGCCGCAAGATCGCTCGATGTAACGCCTGTTGCAACGCCCTCTCTGTTTCTGACGACAAGCTTGGTATATGCCGCGTATGTCGGGTCGACGGCAAAATAAGTATACGCAAAGCCGACGCCGGCGCAGAACAATACCACAAGTATGATGACAAAAAGCTTGGAAAGCAAAAGCGATACGATATCCTTTAAATTAAGTTCCATTTCTACACTCCGTTCAAAAATAATTAAGGGTTAGCTAAACAATAGAATTATAACACAAATAATGCGGCATGTCAACCAAAAAGCCAAAAATATATGTAAAAGTGTCAATTTTCCTCTTCGAGCGGCTTTTTGCGAGCGTTTTCGCACGATTCGACAAGCACAAAAATCAGCGTGGCAACAAGCGCATACGGCATGGGGCAGAACTCCCCGGGATTTACCTGCGACATGAGAAAAAGCCCGAGATACGAAAGCCCGAGCGTGACCGCCTCGTCGCTTCTCTTTTTAAGTACGATGATAAACCTTGTCACAAACTGATATCCGTAGCCAAGCACGCCGACAAGTCCCATGCTGCCGAATATCTGCGGTATCATCATGTGATACCAGCATATCGTTCCCATCACGGATGATGGATAGATATCCGTATTTGCCCTGTTTCCGAGCCCTATGCCGAATATCGGACTGCCGCGGAAATCGTCTATGGCACGGTAAATCAGCTTCACTCTCGCCTCGTTGTCTCTGATGAAATTCTCGTTATAAAGAAGCTCCCAGACCTCTGCCAGTACAAAATATGCCGCGACCACGGCGCATATGACGAAGCCTGTCCTGATTATCATGCGCACGCGGCTCCTGCCGAAGCCGATAAAGGCTACAAGGCATATCAGAATCTCCACCGTGCCGAAAAGAAGCCCTGCCCTGCTGTCGCTCAGCACCGTGCAGGCATATATGAGTATCGACGAAAAAATATGCACAAAATGCCTTTTCGTAAAGAAAAGCGGCACCGGCATTGCAAGCATGAGTATAGTTGAAATATTGTTGCTCCACTGGATGTCCGCAAACTTGTGCTCAAGCAAGGTCGTCGAGAGGTTGGTCGCATAGTGATGCAAAATCATAAAACAGGCAAAAAGCCCGACTATATACATATCATATATGAAATTTTTCCGTGAGCTATATTCGTTATATTCAATAAAAGATGATTTCAGGAGCAGATATATACCTGCCATGCCGATGCCCAGTCCGAATACATAGTAAAGCGCCATGGGAGAGAAATATTCCGCCGCCGAGATTTTTCCGATGCCGCCGAGCGTAACAGCCACGGCGACGGCAATGATGCCGTAAAAGCTTTGCCCTATGGCGAAGCGATGCTCTTTTCTGTAATAGATAAAATGAAAAGCGACGGCGCAGAGCGGAAAAATATATGCCCACCAGAGCGGCGCAAAAAGCGAGAAAGAATCATAGCATTTCACGACAAAGGTACAGGCGAGCATGAAAGGCAGAAATGACACCGCCGTTTCCTTGCATGCAATGAGCACAAAGCCGATAATATTCAGGAAAAGGACGAAGCCCGCCACTTCTTTTCCGAGCATCACAACGGCAATCGCCGAAACGACAAGCAATGCCTTGAAATATGCACTTTTTAAGAATTTATTCATGAGACACTACCCGAAAAACAAATTTATGACAGACAAATTATTGCCATACTTTAATATATTATCACATTCTGCAAAAAAATGCAACATTAAAATAGCGTCAAAAGCCATTCTCGGGAAAAATTTCAAAAAAATATAAAAAAATAAATATTTTTTTCGAAAACCTATTGATATTTGCGTTCAAAGATGGTATTATATTCAGGTAAACGCGGAAAAACGGCTAATTTTTCACCCTCTCATGAAAAACAGCCGCAACGCCGAAATCAAGGAGGTGAATCACAGTGCCGAACATTAAGTCAGCTAAAAAGCGCGTGCTCGTTATCAAGACAAAAACTCTTCAGAACCAGATGTTCAAGACTTCGCTCAAGTCAGCTATGAAGAAGTATGAGGCTGCTATCGCAGCAGGCGATATGGAGCTTGCAAAGGCTACCTACAAGGAAGCAGTTCGCAAGATAGACAAGGCGGTAGCACGCGGTATTCTTCACAAGAACAACGCCGCAAGAAAAAAGAGCAGATTCACAAAGATGCTCAACAAAGCGTAAGTCATCCCGCATATATGAAAATGCATCATTCTCACCTGATGCATTTTTTATTTTTGCCGGAAAAAGTATTTTCCGGCAGGTAAGCAAAGGCAAATTTTAATTATAAGCCGAAAAAATCTCCCGCGGATATCCGCAGGAGATTTTTCGTTTTATTCGGCTGTTTTCATTTTTCTCTTTCGATTCTGTAAAATACCTCGCTCATATCCGGATGCAGCTTCTTAAACGAAGCAAAAACCGCATCTATCTGTTCAGTGCTTCCGAGCACCATTACGATATAGTCGCCGAAATATGCGCCTGCCGCCTGATCGGCACCCATGCATATCCACTTATACAAGTCAGCTCCGTTTACCATCTCATGCATGAGCGGTTCCGCGGAAACGCCTTCCTTTATCTTCACCATGGTAAGCTCATAAGTGTTCGGCTGAATATCGGGGCAGGAATAATACGCCTCCTCGATATACTTATCCATGGATTCTGCCGAAATTCCTATACGATATTTTGCATCGTAATCCGCGTGCTCGCCGGAGGCGGTAAACTTTTTCGCCCTCGGTATGCTCCTTATCCATGTTTCGCTTTCAAGCCCTTTGTATGCGGCTTTTATCATACTCGGTATGCTCTGCTCATCTCCTTTTCCGCATGAAACAAAGAGAAAAAGCATCATGAGTGCCAGTGCAAGAGAAATAATCTTTTTCATTTTTATAGCTCCTTTTCTTAATTAAAATCCAAAATTTCGCTGAGAATATAATTTGAGACAAGCATCCCTTCGCGTGAGAGACGAAAGCTCCCGTCGCCCTGTATAATGAAGCCCTTATCTATAAACGGCTTCATTTTTTTATAATATTTCAGAGCAAAGTTTCCGCCGAACCGCTTGCCCCAATCGTCTGTATCAACACCGTAAGATGTGCGGAAAGCCATCATCACATATTGCGTCTCAAGCTCGCTTTTTGTCGGGGTATTTGACTGCTCCGTCAGTATCGTGTCGTTTTCAGTGCCGAGAAAAAGCTTTATGTCCTTCTTATACGAAAAGAGTCTGCCGTCTATAAACGAATGCGCGCCGGGACCGAATCCGAGAAAATCCATACTCCTCCAGTATTTGAGATTATGCCTGCTCTCGCGCCCCACCTTGGCGAAATTGCTTATCTCGTATTGCTTATATCCGCGCTTCTCAAAGCTTTCCGCGGATTTCGTGTACATAGCCACCTGCGTATCCTCATCCGGAATATGCGCCGCTATCTCGGGATTGATGCCGAAAGGCGTTCCCATCTCAAGCTTCAGCCCGTAAAAAGATATATGCTCGGGCGCAAGCTCCAGCGCATAGCTCACTGTATAGGCAAGCCGCTCCTCGCTCTGCCATGGGAGCGCATACATTATGTCGAAGCTGATATTGTCAAAGCCCTCCATGCGGGCAAGCAGATATGTGTTTTCGAAATCCTCACGCGTATGTATGCGCGAAAGCAGCTTCAGCTCCGCATCCGATGCGCTCTGCATGCCGATGCTGAGCCTGTTTACGCCCGCCGAGTGAAAAACGGAAAGCGAAGCGCTGTCCACCGTTCCGGGATTTGTCTCGAGCGTTATCTCCGCATCGCGCGCTATGTCAAAAGTCTCACGCAGTGCCGAATTTATGAGTGCCGCATCGCTCTCGGATAGGAGAGAAGGCGTTCCTCCGCCGAAATATACCGTATCGACTTTTCTTCCGTGCGCATATGGCTTGGCGCGCCTTATCTGCGCCGCGAGCGCACGCGAATATGCCGTCATGGCATCAGGATTATACGGTACGGAATAAAAATCGCAGTATGCGCATTTTCTTATGCAAAAAGGAACATGGATATATAAGCCCAAAAGTTTATCAGCCATTCTGAGAGACCGCGCTTATTCCTCGTCCAGCTTCAGCACCGCCATGAATGTCTCCGGCGGAACCTCCACAGAGCCGAGCTTTCTCATGCGCTTTTTTCCTTCCTTTTGTTTTTCGAGCAGTTTCTTCTTTCGTGTGATATCGCCGCCGTAGCATTTCGCCAGCACATCCTTGCGCATAGCCTTGACGGTTTCGCGGGCGATAACTCTGCCGCCTATCGCCGCCTGCACGGGCACCTCAAAGAGCTGACGCGGTATATTTTCCTTGAGCGCCTCGACTATCTTTCTGCCGCGTGCATAAGCCTTATCGGCATGAACGATAAACGAAAGCGCATCCACAACCTCGAGATTGAGCAGGATATCAAGCTTCACAAGCTTGCTCTCTTCATATCCCGCGAGCTCATAGTCAAGCGAAGCATAACCCTTGCTCCGGCTCTTGAGCGCATCAAAGAAATCGTATATTATCTCGTTGAGCGGCAGCGTATAATGAAGCTCCACGCGGTTTTTGTCTATATATTTCATATCGGCGAAAATGCCGCGCCTGTCCTTGCAGAGGTCCATTATGCCGCCGACATAGTCAGTCGGCGTGATTATGCTTGCCTTGACAACAGGCTCATATGCCGCCGCTATCTCATCGGGAGAGGGGTAGACAGCAGGGTTGTCGATATATTTCTCTTCCCCGTTCTTGTACTGCACCTTGTAAATAACGCTCGGCGCAGTCGTGACGAGGTCGAGATTGAATTCCCTCTCCAGTCGCTCGGCGATAATCTCCATATGGAGCAGACCGAGGAAGCCGCAACGGAAGCCGAAGCCGAGCGCGATACTCGTTTCGGGTTCAAAGGTGAGCGCCGCATCGTTGAGGCGAAGCTTTTCGAGCGCATCGCGAAGATCGGGATATTTCGCACCGTCGGCGGGATATATTCCCGCGAAAACCATCGGGAGCGCCTGCTTGAATCCCTCAAAAGGCTCTGCCGTCGGGTTTTCCGCATCGGTGACTGTATCGCCCACGCGCGTATCGGCTACATTCTTTATGCTCGCCGTGATATATCCGACCTCTCCCGCGCGGATGCTTTCCGCCGGAACAAGACCGAAGGCTGACATGTAGCCGACATCTACCACCTCAAATTCCGCACCGGTATTCATCATGCGTATCTTCATTCCCGCGCGCACGGCACCGTCCTTGACACGCACATAAACGACGACGCCGCGGTATGAATCGTAATAAGAATCGAATATCAGGCATTTGAGCGGCGCATTCTCGTCGCCCTCTGGTGCGGGAATATCGGAAACGATATGCTCCAGCACATCGCCGATATTCAGTCCCGTCTTTGCCGAAACCGCGGGACAATCCTCCGCGGGGATTCCGATGATATCCTCTATCTCGCCGCGCACACCGTCTATATCCGCGCTCGGCAGGTCTATTTTGTTTATGACAGGAATTATCTCGAGATCGTTTTCAAGCGCAAGATAAGTATTTGCCAGAGTCTGCGCTTCTATTCCCTGCGTCGCGTCGACGACGAGAAGCGCACCCTCGCAAGCCTTAAGCGAACGGGAAACCTCATAGTTGAAGTCGACATGTCCGGGGGTATCGATGAGATTGAATTCATATGTCTCGCCGTCTGCCGCCTTGTAATTTACCTTGACGGCGCGGGCTTTTATTGTTATTCCGCGTTCGCGCTCTATATCCATATTGTCGAGGAGCTGATCCTCCATATCGCGCTTGGCAACACTCTGCGTTGATTCCAGAAGTCTGTCCGCAAGAGTGCTCTTGCCGTGGTCTATATGCGCTATTATAGAAAAATTGCGTATTTTTTCCTGTCTCGTCATCTTATATTTTTCCTCTGTTTATATAGGTTGATTATATCATACCATAAATTTTTTATAAAGTCTATAGCCCCGCGCTGTTTTTTTTACATCAGTTTGAAAAATCAAATTTTATATTTCCCTCGGCATCCATTACGAGATATCCTTCAAACGGCTTGCCCGCCTTGGAGATAAAGCCCTTGATTTTTGAGCTTTTCCCGATTTCGAGCAGCATTTTCGCATTCGTTTTGGAAATCACACGCTTGCAGATAAACCCGCTTATCTTGAATTTACAGCCGTCCTTATAGCCGGTGCAGCCGTAGCCGTAGCGCCCGCGGATGACGGGCTTGCCGCAGAGCGGACATTTGCCGATTTCGTCGCCGTAAAAGCCGGTGTCCGTTTCCACCTCGGGCGCGTCGTCGCGCCGCGCGAAAACATCTGCGATATTCTTCTCCGCGAGCGCAATGCTGTCATCCACCGTGATACTGCCGTGGAAAACCTTTTTGAGTGCCTGACCCATCTCGCTCGTCTTGTATTTATCCATCGATATCTGCATATTTGCAAGCGATTCTATGAGAAATTCGCCTGCGGGGAGGATGGTATATACATCCTTTTTCAGCGCGATATAACCGCTCTTTATCGCATTGTCGATGATGCCCGTACGCGTAGCCTCCGTGCCGAGCTCCAGTCCCTCGAATATCGCTTTGTAGTCCTCTGCGTCGTCGCCCTCGGCTTCCTCCGCGCCCGCGGAATCCGCGCTTGCCTCCGCGCTCGCCGCTTCTGCCGCCGCGGCTTTGTCCTCCTTGAAAGGATTTTTCAGATAATTATTGAGCGTCTCTATCGTATAGTGCTTCGGCGGGTTTGTCTCTTTTTCTATCGGGCGGAAAAGGATATTTACCTCGTCGCCCTTTTCGAGCTTCGGCAGTATTTTGTCTTTCTGCGAGAAATCATCGTATTTCGTCCAGCCCTTTTCCGTTATCACAGTACCCTTGAGAGTAAACTCTTCCCTCTCGCCGACTTTTATCTTTATCTCGGTCTTTTCGCATCGGCATTCCTCTGAGCAGAATACCGCGACAAACCTGCGGAATACCGTGGAATAAACTTTCGCTTCGCTTGGCGAGAGCGCATTTTTATCGGGTATCTTATATGTCGGCGTCAGCGCCGAGTGGGATTCTATCTTCGAATCGTCAAAGATGGTTTTCTTGTCCTTGAATGATACGGGATAGCCCATTTTCGATATGTTTTCGAGTATCTTTTTTATCTTGTCCTTTTCGGCTGTGGCGAGATATTCAGAGTTTGTTCTCGGATAGGTGAGATACCCCTGCTCATAGAGCCGCTGAACTATCGCAAGGCTCTCCTCCATGGGCATCTTGTACTTTTTGCCGAGCACATTCTGAAGTTTTGAGAGCGAATAGAGCTTGCCCGGGTTTATCGTGTCTTTCTTGCTCTTCTTGTCTGTGACGATGGCTTTTTCCGCATTGTATTCGGCGCAGAGCTTCTCCGCCTTTGCCTTGTCTTTCTTCTCAAACTTATTTTTGCTCGTCAGCTCTATCTTTTCGCCGTTTGTCTCCTCGGCACTCGATATCGCATAGTAGATATCGGGCGTGAAACCCGAAATCGCCTTGTCGCGGTCGTATATCGCTTTTACTATCGGCACTATTACTCTGCCGACGCGAAGCAATGTGCCTGTTTTCAGCGTGGCAAAACGCGTCAGATTCACGCCGTAGAGCCAGTCGATATATGTCCGCGCAAATCCCTCGTTTGCGAGGTTGTCGTATTCGCCCTCGCTCTTCATATCGCGCAGTGCCGAAGCAACGGTCTGCGGAGTCTGGTCGGGAAGCCACAGGCGAACGAGGCTCTTCCCCTCCGCGCCCGCATTTTCTATGCAGAGGCGGACTATTATCTCTCCCTCTCTGTCCGCGTCTCCCGCATTTGCGATGATGTCCACATCCTGCCGCAGGCAGAGCGCCTTTATCGTTTCAAACTGCTTTTTTACGCCCTCGTCAATCTTCTTTTCCGCATTTTTGCGGAGCGCAAAGCGGAATTTCTCGGGGAAGCAAGGAAGCCCCTCCATAGTCCATTTGCCTGCGGGCTTCTGCTGATAATCCTCGATATCGCATAAAGAAAAAAGATGACCGAATGCCCAAGTTACAATGTAACCGCATCCCTCATAGTAGCCGTTTTTCTTTGTCATCTTGCCTATTCCGGCAACAATATTTCTTGCCAGACTGGGCTTTTCGGCTATTATGAGCGTCATCTTTTCATTCTCCCTGTATTTTATTTTATATATTCGGCATAAGTTCGCGCTTCATTTTCTTCTGCACTATGAGATAGTAAATGAAGAAGCCGACAAGCTCCAGCGCCCACGAAATCGGGTAGGCAAGATAGAGCCACATGATATCGTCATGGAACTGCGCGAAAACCGTATAAATCCATGCTATTCGGAAAACGCATATTGTGGTAAGCGAAACGATGGTCGGCGTAAGCGACCTGCCCCAACCTCTCACCATGCCGAGCAGAACCTCCGCCATGCCGTGCATGAAATATGTGAAAGCAAAAAGCTTCAGTCTGAGCATGCCGTAGTCTATTGCCTCGGGCGTATCCGTATAAATCTTCAGCAGAGGTCTGCCGAAAAGATACGATATTATCGAGAGCGCAAGTCCCGATATCGCCGCAAGCGCAAGACAATGCACGAGTATCTTTTTCATTCTCTCGGGCTTTTTCGCGCCGTAGTTTTGACCCGAGAAAGCAATCGCCGCCTGAGAAAATCCGTTCATCGTCTGATAGGTAAAGCCCTCGATATTCGATGCCGCCGTGACGCCGGACATAGCCACCTTGCCGAAGCTGTTCACCGCGGTCTGTATGATGAGGTTGGATATCGAGAAGATAGCTCCGTTGAGCCCTGCGGGAACGCCTATCTTTATTATCTTGGCAAGCTCCGCCTTATGTATTTTCAGCTCCCTCATGCTGAGGTGACACATTCCCTCGTTTCTCATGAGGGAAATAATTACGAGTACAGCGGATATAGCCTGCGAGATGATAGTTGCTATTGCAACACCGTCTACAGTCATCTTGAAGCAGATGACAAAGATGAGGTTGAAAACGACATTTATCATTCCTGCGAGCGTAAGGAAATAGAGCGGTCGCTTCGTATCGCCCGAAGCGCGCATTATTGACGCGCCGAAATTATAGAGTATATTCACGGGTGCGCCCGCAAAATATATGCGTATGTAGACTACCGCGAGAGGAAGCACCTCCTCGGGAACATCCTGCGCGCGGAGCATCTCGGGAGCGAGAATTATAGCTATACCGCCGATGAAAATGCCGCTGATGAGCGCGACAAGAACAGCCGTATGCAATGTCCTGTGGCAACCCTCGTTATCCTGCGCACCGTAGTAATTGGCAAAAACGACGCCGGCACCGACGGAAAGCCCGAGAAATACATTGAGCAGAAGATTTATCGTAGAGCCTGTCGCACCGACGGCGGCAAGGCAGGCATCTCCCGCCCATTTTCCGACGACCACAAGGTCGGCGGCATTATAGAGGAGCTGAAGATAGCTTGTTATTATCAGCGGTATCGCAAAAGCGATGATATTCGGCAGAATACGACCCGAGGTCATATCCACCTGTGGGAGCAGTTTTCTTTTCATTTCAGTATATTTTTATCCTTGGTTACGGTTTATTTCTGATGATAATCCGAGAGAAAATCTCCTATATCGGCTATCGCGCGGGAGAGAATCTCCGCCTCGGGGAGCATTACTATGCGGAAATGGTCGTTTCCGTCCCAGTCAAAGCCACTTGCCGGTACGATGAGGATGTGCTTTTCATGGAGCAAATCCATCGCAAATTTTTTGTCGTCCTTTATGCCGAAGCGTGCCTTGTCAAGCTTCGGGAACATATAGAAAGCGGCGCTGTTCTTGATGTAGGTTATTCCGTCTATCTTTGAAAGCCCGCGCGCCGTAGCCTCGCGCTGTTCATAGAGCCTGCCTCCGGGAATTATCATGGATTTTGTATATTCGCTGTCGGCAAGCGCGGCAGGAATGACAAGCTGTGTCAGCGCATTGCCGCAGAGACGCATCGAGGCGTATTTCACAAGACCCTGCATTATGTCGGAATATGCGCTCTTGTTTCCCGAGAGCACAAGCCAACCGCAGCGGAAGCCGCAGAGGCAATGCGATTTCGAGAGTCCGTTCAGCGTAACGCAGACGACATCATCGCCCGCGAGCGCCGCAGTGGAAGTGTGCTCTTTTCCGTCCATCACGAGCCTGTCGTATATCTCGTCCGAGAAAATAATAAGATTATGCTCGCGCGCAATCTTCACTATCTCGGAAAGAATCTCCGGCGGATAAAGCGCGCCTGTCGGATTGTTCGGGTTTATTATGAGGATAGCCCGCGTTCTGTCTGTAATCTTCGATTTGATATCGTTTATATCCGGATACCAGTCCGAGCTTTCGTCGCATGTATAGAAAACAGGCTTTGCTCCCGCGATATAAGCCGAATTTGTCCAGAGAGAGTAGCTCGGCGAAGGAATGAGAAATTCATCGCCGAAGTTCAGCGTGACAGCCGTCAGCATAGAGGCAAGCTCGCTGACGCCGTTTCCTATGAAAACATCGTCAGGCATGATGCCCTTTATTCCCTTTCCGCTTTCGTATGCGCAGATAGCTTCTCTTGCCTCAGCCATGCCGCGGAAATCGCAATAGCCCACTGCCTTGTCCATATTTTCCGAGAGAGCGCGACGCACGCTCTCGGGCATTTTAAAGCCGAAAGCCGCGGGGTTTCCCGTATTGAGCTTGAGCACGGGAATGCCTTTCTTCTGCATTTCCAGCGCTTCTACAAAAATAGGTCCTCTTATATCGGAATGTACCTGCATCAGTTTGTCAGACATCTGTATTTTTTCCATTTTTAAATATCTCCGTGAAAGTTTCACCTGAAAAATTTCATAAAAAAGCGACATATTATAAAATATGCCGCACTTTTTCGTATGGGGTGGATAATCGGATTCGAACCGACGGCCTTCAGGGCCACAACCTGACGCGCTAACCAACTGCGCTATATCCACCATATGGCGTGCCTTGAGGGACTCGAACCCCCGACCTACTGCTTAGAAGGCAGTTGCTCTATCCAGCTGAGCTAAAGGCACATTGGAGCGGATGATGGGAATCGAACCCACGCGACCAGCTTGGAAGGCTGGAGTTCTACCATTGAACTACACCCGCGGTAGGCATTCTTTTTCGAACGCCTATACATAATATCATAAAAGTGCAGATTTGTCAATATAAATCTTTATTTTTATTCGCAAAAAACGATTTATTTTTCATAAAGCACGATGCTTTTGAAAATTTCGAGATGTGCCGAAAAAGATTTTGCCTCCGCTTTCTTCTGTCCGCCGAAAATCGAAAAGACATACGGCTTTTCTTTCAGCGCTATCACGACATCGTCGGAAAAGCATGAAAAGGCAGAGTTGCTATCGTGAAAAGCGGTTTTTGAGAAAAGGATTCCCTTGTCGTCGTATGCGCTCTCGGGGATATTCTCGCCGAAAATATCCGAAAGCGGAACGAAAGCGTCCTTACAGCGCTCGTAGGCATCTTTCCTTATAAAATAGATGTAATACGGCTGATGGAGCATCGTGGAAAGAAAATCCTCACCCGCGGCATTTATCTGCGCGTCCGAGGCGCTTGTCGTCTTTCCGACATACGCCGTGCGCGAAAAGTTTATCTCGGTTTTCCCGTTTTCCGTAGTATCGGGGCAGATATCTTCGAGAGATTTCACTATCTCGGAATGCTGTACCGCCGAAATATAGTCATCGCCGACATACATGAAAAGAGCATCGTAATTTACCTTTGCGGCAAGCTGGACTATGAGCACGACGACAAGAATTATCGCAGCACCGCCGATAAGCGTGTGCCATTTGTAATGGTACCAGTAATTCTCAAGCCATTTTTTCATAGCCTGCTCCTTTCATGCATCGGTATTTTCCTTTTAATAAAGCTTTGCGCCTGCGGGAATATGATTGTCAACCATCAGGAGATGGAGCTTCTCTTCGCCCTCCTCGTGATGAACCGCGCTTATAAGCATTCCGCAGGATTCTATGCCCATCATCGCTCTGGGCGGGAGATTTGTGATGGCGATGCAGGTTTTGCCGATAAGCTCCTCCGGCTCATAGAAGGGATGAATACCGCTGAGTATCGTTCTGTTTTCGCCCGTGCCGTCATCGAGTGTAAATTTCAGAAGCTTCTTCGACTTCGGAACAGCCTCGCAGGCAAGCACCTTGACCGCTCTGAAATCCGACTTAGCAAATGTTTCGAAATCAACATAATCCCTGAAGAGCGGCTCTATCTTAACCTTGGAGAAATCTATAACCTCCGGCTCGGACTTCTCCTCTGCTTTCGGTTCATCGGCTTTTGCTTCGTCGTTCTTCTTTTTGCCGTCCGTAAGCGGCTTCATCGTCGGGAAAAGGATGACATCGCGGATGTTCTCTTCTCCTGTGAGAAGCATTACGAGTCTGTCGATACCTATACCGAGACCGCCCGTGGGAGGAAGTCCGTATTCGAGTGCGCAGATATAGTCGTCGTCTATATCGCAAGCCTCCTCGTCGCCCTGCGCTTTGAGCAGTGCCTGCGCCTCAAAACGCTCGCGCTGGTCTATCGGGTCGTTAAGCTCGGAGAAAGCATTTCCGTGCTCTCTGCCGACTATGAAAAGTTCAAAGCGCTGTGTATATCTCGTATCCGCGGGGTCTTTCTTCGCAAGGGGAGAAATCTCCACGGGATAGTGCGTGATGAATGTAGGCTGGATAAGCTTTTCCTCAACATATTCGTCGAAGAAGAGGTTTATTATATCGCCTATCTTGTGGCGCTCCTCATATGCGATATTATGTTCCTTTGCGGCGGCTCTTGCCTCATCGAGAGTTGTAATCTTATCGAAATCAACACCGGAATAAAGCTTCACGGCATCGACCATCTTCATTCTCGCGAAAGGCTTTTCAAGGTCGATATCTATGCCCGCATAGTTTATCTTTTCCGTGCCGAGAACATTCTTTGCCACGGTGCGGATAAGCTCCTCTGTCAGGTTCATTATTCCCTCGAAATCGGTGTATGCCTGATAAAGCTCGAGCAGAGTGAACTCGGGATTGTGTCTCGTATCCATGCCCTCATTGCGGAAAACTCTGCCTATCTCGTAAACTTTCTCGAATCCGCCGACGATAAGGCGCTTCAGATGAAGCTCGAGCGCGATTCTCATATACATGGGAATATCGAGCGCATTGTGATGCGTGATAAAGGGACGCGCGGAAGCGCCGCCCGCGATATTGTGAAGCACGGGAGTTTCAACCTCGCAGAAGCCCTTGTCATCAAGGAATCTGCGAATTTCGCGGATGATAGCCGAACGCTTTGCAAAAGTTTCGCGAACCTCGGGATTTACGATGAGGTCGACATATCTCTGGCGGTAGCGCAGGTCTGTATCCTTGAGTCCGTGATACTTCTCGGGAAGAGGAAGCAGAGACTTGGAAAGAAGCATTATATTCGTTGCATGGACGGAAATTTCGCCCATCTGCGTGCGGAATACGATGCCCTCCACTCCGAAGATATCGCCGATATCGCACTTTTTGAAAGCGGCGTAGTCCTCTTCGCCGACATCGTCGCGCTTTACATAAACCTGTATTCTGTCAGTGCCGTCGCGCAAATCCATGAACGAAGCCTTGCCCATGATACGGCGGCTCATCATTCTGCCCGCGATGGAAACGCTCTTGCCCTCATAGCCGGCAAAGTCGTTTTTGATATCGAGCGCGTGCGCGTTTATATCGTATTTCACAACGGTAAAGGGGTCTTTTCCGTCTGCTCTGAGCGCGGCGAGCTTATCGCGTCTTATCTGAAGGATTTCGTTTACCTTTTCCTCGGTCAGCTCTTCTGCCGCCTTGTTCTGATTTTCAAATTCTGCCATTTCGGTTTCTCCTCGATATTTTCAGTTTAGTTTCTTGTTATCTTCAGTATCTTGAATTTTGCCGTGCCGTCGGGAACCTCCACAGTCACGATATCGCCTACCTTTGTGCCGATGAGAGCCTTGCCTATCGGAGACTGATCGGAGATTTTTCTCGCCGCAGGGTCAACCTCGTGGGAGTTTACTATAGTAAATTCGTCCTCTTCGTCATATTCCATATCGAGCACGCCGACTGTGACGCCGGGTCTTACGGAATCCGTCTGTATCTCACTGTCGGAAATAACAGTGACATGTTTGATAGTTTCCTCAAGCTCGGCTATCTGCGCCTCAACTTTAGCCTGCTCGTTTTTAGCCTCGTCATATTCACTGTTTTCGGAAAGGTCGCCGAAAGAGCGTGCTATGCCTACATTCTCAGCTGCCTCTTTACGCTTTACGCTTTTCAGAAAGTCAAGCTCTTCCTTGAGCTTTTCAAGTCCGCTTTCCGTCATTACGATTTGTTTTGCCATTTCAGAATATCTCCCTTTTGATAATTATTTAAATAGTTTATTTTTACATTTATTTGATTTTTGAGTAAGCCTCATCGAGAGCCGCTTTCAGCTGTGCGTCCTCGTCCTCGGTGAGCGTCATCAGATTTCTGTTTTTATATTCATCGGCTATCTCAACGGCGATATCGGGTGCTATTCCCTTTCCGTCATAATTATCGGAGAAAGGAGGCGCATAGAGGAACGATGTCACCATGAGAACACCGCTTCCCACGCCGAAGCCACTCTGACCGCAACCCTTGCCGTAGGTATTTGTGCCGACTATTGTCACCTTGCCGTAGTCGCGCAGTGCCGAGGTGAAAAGCTCCGCCGCGGAAGCCGAATTTTCGTTTGCGAGGACTACCATCGGTACATCTATTTCGCTCGCGTCGGATTTGTAGGTCTGCTCAAGGACAAGCTCATTGTCCTTTTTGCCGAAGATACGCACGATAGGTCCCTCGGGAAGCAGATAATCGAGCATCGAACATACTGCCGAAAGCTCGCCGCCGGGATTTCCGCGGACATCGAATATCAGACTCTCGCAACCGTCGGCAAGTGCCGCTTCCACAGCCGCCTTGAACTGCTTCGGCGTAACGGAATAGAAGTTTGTTATATTGATGTGCGCTATCTTTTTGCCGTCGCGCTCGTATTCGTTTGCGATTACGGTCTGCGCTTCGTAGTTGTTTCTGGTAACGGTGATGTCCTGCTCCGCACCGTCGCGTCTTACCGTGAGCGTAACTTGAGTTCCCGCGGTGCCGGCAACGAGGCTGACCGCCTCATTGTAGCCGACATCGGCTATCCTCTTGCCGTCGATGGCGACTATCACATCGCCCTTTTTCATTCCCGCTTCCATCGCGGGACTCGACTGCATGACATAAACTATCTCTATGCCGTCATCGGTCTGCACTATATAAACACCGATGCCGACGGAATTTCCGCTCATCTTGGCAGAAAAATCAGCCCATTCCTCCGCGTTGTAATAAACCGCATAGTCGTCGCCCGAGTAATAGGCATATGCATGGAGAAGCGCGTCGTTTATCGCGTCGCTGTCGACATCATAGATATAATTTTTCTTGAAAATATCCATCATATCGAAAAGGTCTTTGTATTTAGCCAGTTCACCGCGCTCTTCGTTCAGCTTCGCATTGTAATTGACGCTCGCTATGATATATGTCGTCTGGAAAGTAACGAGCACGGCAAGAACTATGAGAAATATCGAGAGCACGAGAGAAATCTTCTTCGGCTTTCTCACATTGACATTCACATCCGCATATGCGGGCATGCCTGCCGCATTTCCGGCGGAAGCCGTGTTCTCTGCGGGAGTTACATTTTCTGCGGGAGTCACCTGCTCCCTCTCATCGGTATTTTCGCGATTATTGGTGTTTTCAATATTGTTTTCCATAAAAAATCTCCGTATAAAAAATCATATTCAGAGAATAGGCGGCGAAAAAATCCGCCGATTATTCCGCAAAAGAGCGACCCGATATTCAAACGGTTCGCTCCGGAGTCTGTATCAATATCTGTTGCTCTTCGAATTGAGGTAGCTTCTGACCATGAGAGCCACCTTGAAGGTTATCGCGTTTTCAAATTCGCGCAGGTCGAGACCTGTTATTTTCTTTATCTTGTCAAGTCTGTAGACAAGCGTATTTCTGTGGACAAACATCTTTCTCGATGTTTCGGAAACATTGAGGTTGTTCTCAAAGAAGCTCTGTATAGTCGAGAGCGTCTCGCGGTCGAGAGCGTCTATCGAGCCTTTCTGGAAAACTTCGTTCAGGAAGATTTCGCAGAGCGTAACGGGAAGCTGATAGATAAGTCTGCCTATGCCGAGATTCTCATAGCTTACTATTCTCTTGTCGGAATCGAAGATGTGACCGACTTCGAGAGCCGCCTGCGCTTCTCTGTAGGAACGGGAAATGTCCTTGATATTCTCTGCGGGGCTGCCTATACCGATGGAAATCTTGGCATAGAATTCCGATGCCAGAGTATCGACTATCTCCGTCGCCGTCTTTTCAAGCTCGGCAAGCTCCGTATCGGGCTTCAGCTCGCGGACGAGAACGATATCGCGCTCGCCTGTGCTGATAACATAATCCTGATTTGAATTCGGAAACATATTCTGGATTATATCAAAAGGAGATGTCTCCGTATTCGAGCCGAATTTGATAAGGAAAACCACACGCCATACATCCGAGGCGAAATTCAGCTCCTTGCTTCTTATATACATATCTCCGGGGAGAACATTGTCGAGAAGCACATTCTTTATAAACGATGTCTTGTCGTATTTGTCGTCGTGGTAATTTTTGATATTGTTCAGAGCGACGGCAAGCACGCTGGACATCTGGGATGCCAGCTCATCCTCTCCCTGAATAAATACGATATACTCCGAATTTGTATCCTGAGACATAGGTCTGTAGGTAAAACCGCCGTATGTCACGACATCGGAGACATAGCTCATCTCTTCTTTGATATTCTGCCTTGTTTCACCTATTTTCATAAGATCACTGCAGGCAACTATGACCGCGTTGTCGTCTATGACGCCTATCGTTCTGCCTATGGCGTCCTTCATCTGATGGATAACGCCCTGAAACAATCTGCTCGACATATTTATCTTCTCCTTCTGCAACGACGAATTTCGTCAGTTTGCAACACTTTTTAACATATATACATATTCTAACTCAAAATTTGTGAAATTTCAATAGTTTTTTCGTAAAAATATCTAAATTCACATCATTTTAATAGTGCAGAATATACCAAGAGCAAGATATATTACAAAAAATGATACTATCAGATACACCGTCACAAAATTGACCGCCATGCATATAGCCGCGAATACCGCGAGGAGCACCGCCATGATGACCCAGAATACATTATAGAACTTTGCGTCCTCTCTTTTTTCCGTCGCCTTGCCGAAGAGTTTCGCGCCCTTTTTGCCCGAAACGAGCATGAGAACGATGATTGCCACGGGAGCGGCAAAGCAGTATATTTTGGATATTATCTCGAGCGCCTTGTCAAGACCGTAGTTTGCGGAGCTTCCCGCATAGTAGAGAGCGGCGCCGGAAACAACAGAGAAAAGCGAAAACTCGAAAAAGCTTCTTGCGCATATATTATAAAGGAAAGCGAGCAGGACAGCCGCAAAGAAAAGCACCTGAACCTTTATCATCGCGTTTGAAAGGAAGCGTATCAGCACAAACGAAACGAGCACGAAAATAACGGAGTTCATGATTCCGAAGGAGGTGACAACCTTGCCTGATTCATCCTTCCCTTTCTTCCTTGTGCATATATAGTATACTACCGAAAGAACTGCAAGCACAGCGAGGGCTATGATGATAAGCGTGATAGCGGATACCACGGGCTTGTCGTTTATTATGATGTAGGAGAAAAGCTTCGCCTTATACTTATCGAGCAGAGTGAGCGCTCCGAAGCCTGCCATGGCGACAAAGATAAGCGCAATGACTCTGTAGATGGCAGTCTCTTCCGCCTTTGCATTATACTTCTTGTTTTCTTTGGTGTTCATATCCATTTTCCATTTCTCGGCGATAAAATTTTAATGTTTTTATTTGCCTCCGTTCGCCGCACGGAAAGCTTAAAGCTCAAATGCGAAAGCTGCGCATGCGAGAGCAAAGCCCGAAGCTGTCTCGCAGCGTAATATTCTGTTTCCGAGTGAAACGTGGCGTATGCCTACGCTATCCGCCAGCTCTATCTCCTCCTCGGAGTAGCCGCCCTCGGGTCCTATGAAAAACGAAATCGGCGTTGCCCTGTCGGATTTTCTGCTTTCAAAAGCCTGACGGAGCGAAAAATTATGCTCTCCCTCATAGCAGATGAGCGCTGTCCCGTCCGCACAGCAGGCTTCGACCGCCGTAGCGAAGCTCATCGGCGAGCAGACGGCGGGAATTATTCCTCTGCCGCATTGCTTTGCCGCCTCGTATGCTATTCGCCGATATCGCTCGAGCTTCTTCGCTTCTCTTGTAAGCTCGGGCTTCACCACGCATCGCGATGAAAAAACCGGGATTATTTCGCAAATGCCCATCTCGACCGATTTCTGGACTATATATTCGAATTTATCGCCCTTGGGAACGGATTGAAAAAGCCTTATCTTCATCGGAAATTCCGTTTTCGAGGGTGCCTCGCCCAGTATCGTCGCGCGGACAAGCCCGTCAAATGCCGTGGATATCCGGCAGAAATAATCGCGCCTGTTCATATCGCAGACGGTTATCTCCTCGCCCTCGCGCATGCGGAGCGACGAAATGATATGCCGCGCATCATCACCGAGGATGACTATCTCATCATCGTAAATCTGGCTCGGCGGCACAAAAAATCTCGGCACGGTATTCCCTCCTCTCATATCGGAGCTTTTGCTTTTTTACGCAAAATATGCGAAGATAAAAACCTTCGCATAAAAGCCGCATGCCGGGAATAAAAGGCAATGAACGGAATAAACCGCGGCTTTATTTGCAGTCCTTTCTGTATTATACAACAAAATAAGCCGTTTGTCAAAGTATTTATGAAAATTTTTCCTCAATATTTATAAAAAATACCCATTATTTTTATAAATATCGCATAAGCGACGGAAAAATGCGCGTCATTTGCGGAAAACCTCGGCGCACCAGCCGCCGTCATAGAGCGCCTCGACCTTTGTGAAACCGTTTTCGGTCATCGCGCGGTCAACCTCGTGCTCGCGCTCGCTGATTATGCCCGAGACTACGATATGCGCGCCGTCTTTCATGTATCTGCCGACATCGGGAGCGAGACGGATGATGATATCGGCGACGATATTTGCCGTCACGATATCGTATTTTTCATCGGGAACGCCCGCAAGCAGATCTGAAACCGCACAGGTCACATTTTCGCAGTTGTTGCGCTCGAAATTTTCTTTCTCCGTGCGCACGGCAACAGGGTCTATATCGCAGGCAAAGCAGGAGGAAGCACCGAGCTTCGCTCCGCAGATGGCAAGTATGCCGCTGCCGCTGCCTACATCGAGCATCTTATCGCCCGACTTGATATACTTTTCGAGAAGCGAAGCGCAGAGACGCGTCGTTTCATGAGTGCCCGTACCGAAAGCCATGCCGGGATCCATATCTATGATTATCTCCCCGTCCTTTTTATCATAATGCTCCCAGCTGGGGACAATAACTATCTTTTCGCCTATCGGGGTCGGCTTGTAATACTTTTTCCAAGCCGTTGACCATTCCTCGTCGGCGGTGTTTATTATCTCCGTCTCATAAGCTATGCCGAGCATCGGCAGGCGCTCGTTTATATACGAGATATACTCGGCGGCGTTCTTTTCCTCCGGCACAAATACACTGCATGAGCCTTTTGTCTTATCGGCTTTCAGTATGCTCTCGTCTATCAGGTCGCCGTATACGCTTTTCAGCTCCGTATCGATATCGCGATAGTCCTCCGTCATGATGAAGTTGTCGAGCATCGACATTACGGCGCTCACCGTCTCGAGGTCGGTGACATTGCATTTTACTTTAATCTGCGTCCAAATCACTTTTTGCTGTCCTTCCCGAATATTTTAGAGAAAAAGCTCTCTTTCTTTGTGTAGTTTCCGTTTCCGCAGGCTGTGGCGAATTTACGCAGAGCGTCTTTCTGCTCCTCGTTCATGCCCTTCGGCACCTCAACCGTAACCTTGAATATAAGGTCGCCTCTGCCCTTTCCGTTGCTGTATGGTATGCCTTTGCCTTTGATGGTAAAGGATTTGCCTGTCTGTGTTCCCTCGGGTATCGTATATGTTGTCTCGCCCTCAAGCGTAGGCACGCGAAGCTCTGCGCCGAGTGCCGCCTCAGGGAATGTTATCGGTATCTCGCAGTAGATATTGAAGCCGTCGCGCTCAAATATCGGATGCGGTCTTACCTGAACGGATATATAAAGGTCGCCCGTGGGTCCGTTGTTGCGTCCGCAGTTGCCCATGCCGCGCAGGGCTATCTTCTGCCCGTTGTCGATGCCGGCGGGGATGGAGACCTCCAAAGTCTTGGAAACAGTCTTGAGTCCCGCGCCCTTGCAGGCTTTGCAGGGGTCGGTGACTACCGTTCCCTTGCCGCCGCAGGCATCGCAGACATGAGATGTCTGGAAAACGCCGAAAGGTGTTTTCTGCTGTGTCTTTATCTGACCAGTACCGCCGCATTTGGAGCAGACCTTGGGTGTCGTTCCCTTTGCCGCGCCTGTGCCGCCGCACTCCGTGCAGCGCTCAACGCGCTGATATTTTATATCCTTTTTGCAGCCGAAAGCCGCTTCTTCAAAGGAAATATATACTCTCGAAAGCAGGTCGTCTCCGCGCTCGGGACCTGTTCTCGTTCTTCTCGAACCGCCGCCGAATCCGCCGAACATATCCGAGAATATATCGGAGATATCGAAGCCCTCGAAGCCGCCGAAGCCCGCTCCGCCGCTGTAGTTGCCCTCTGCCGCTTCCGCGCCGAACTGGTCATACTTTGCCCGCTTGTCCGCATCGGAAAGTACGGCATATGCCTGGTTTATCTCCTTGAATTTTGCCTCCGCGTCCTTGTCTCCCGGGTTTATATCGGGATGATATTTCTTTGCAAGCGCGCGGTACGCCTTTTTTATTTCGTCATCGCTCGCAGTCTTCGCAACTCCGAGAATTTCATAATAATCTCTCATTTAAGTACCTCTGTTTATAAAGCCCGATAGGGGATAGATAAAAATGTGCAGAATCGTCGAAAACCGTTTTGTCGGCGTACAATTGTACGGTAGAAACGGTTTTCGGCGATAGGAAAAGTGAAATATGATAAGACGAAAGAATCCGCAGGATTCTCTCCTTATTCCGAGAAAGATTCCCGCCATGTATATACAAAACGGGAATCTTATCTTATTTGTCAACTCGTTTCACTTTTTCCGGTCTGCGCTTTTTTAGCATCCCCTGATTATTTCTCAGTATATTCGGCGTTAAAGCTGCCGTCCTCATTCTGCGTTCCGGCTGCGCCCTGTGCGTTATCCGCACCTGCTGCGCCCTGCGCCTCTGCCTGAGCCTTGTAAAGCTTCTCGGAGAGTGCATAGAATTTCTCGCGGAATGCGTCCATAGCTTTCTTGATGGCTTCCGTATCGTTGCCCTTTACGGCTTCCTTGAGCGTATTCAGCTCTGCCGTAACAGCCGCCTTTTCATCCTCGCTTACCTTGTCGCCAAGCTCAGCGAGCGTCTTTTCGCTCTGGAAGATGAGCGCTTCAGCCTGATTCTTTGTCTCTACGGCATCCTTGAGCTTCTTATCCTCTTCGGCATACTTCTCCGCATCCTTGACGGCGCGGTCGATGTCTTCCTTGCTCATGTTGGAGGAAGAAGTGATTGTGATGTGCTGTTCCTTGCCTGTGCCCTTGTCGGTTGCGGAAACATTTACGATACCGTTTGCATCGATATCGAATGTAACCTCAATCTGAGGAACACCGCGGGGAGCGGCAGGAATACCGTCGAGCGAGAATCTGCCGAGCGTTGTATTTGCGGCAGCCATTTCGCGTTCGCCCTGAAGAACATGGATTTCAACCGATGTCTGACCGTCAGCCGCGGTTGAGAATACCTGTGACTTCTTTACGGGTATGGTAGTGTTTCTGTCTATAATCTTTGTGCAGATACCGCCGAGTGTCTCGATACCGAGTGAAAGCGGTGTAACATCAAGAAGGAGCAAATCCTTTACATCGCCGCCGAGCACGCCTGCCTGAACAGCCGCACCGATAGCAACGCACTCATCGGGGTTGATGCCCTTGAAAGGTTCCTTGCCGATGAAAGAGCGGATAGCTTCCTGAACTGCGGGGATTCTTGTGGAACCGCCTACGAGCAGTACCTTGTCAATCTGTGCTGTTGTAAGGTTTGCATCGCGCAGAGCGTTCTTTACAGGAGTCATCGTAGCCTCTACGAGGTCTGCCGTGATTCTGTCGAATTCGGCGCGTGTGAGTGTGGCGTCAAAGTGCTTTGCGCCTGTAGCGTCGGCTGTGATGAAAGGCAGATTGATATTTGCGCTCATCATGCCGGAAAGCTCTATCTTAGCCTTCTCTGCGGCTTCTTTCAGTCTCTGGAGAGCCATCTTGTCCTTGCGCAGGTCAATGCCGCCGTTTTCTTTTGCAAACTTGTCTGCAATCCAGTCGATTACTCTGTTATCAAAATCGTCGCCGCCGAGTCTTGTGTTACCGTTTGTGGCGAGAACCTCGAATACGCCGTCCGAAATCTCGAGGATAGATACATCGAATGTACCGCCGCCGAGGTCATAAATCATGACTTTCTGCTCCTTCGGGTCCTTATCAACGCCGTAAGCGAGAGCTGCGGCTGTCGGCTCGTTTATGATACGGAGAACTTCGAGTCCCGCGATCTTGCCGGCATCCTTTGTAGCCTGTCTCTGTGCATCGGAGAAGTAAGCGGGGACTGTGATGACAGCCTGCGAAACCGTCGTGCCGAGGTAAGCCTCAGCGTCGTCCTTGAGCTTCTTCAGAATCATAGCGGAAATTTCCTGAGGCGTATACTTCTTGCCGTCTATCTCAACGGTGTAGTTTGTGCCCATTTCGCGCTTGATGCTCATTATTGTTCTGTCAGGATTTGTGATTGCCTGTCTCTTTGCAACCTGACCGATTATTCTTTCGCCTGTCTTTGAAAATGCGACAACGGAAGGAGTTGTTCTCGAGCCCTCGGGGTTAGTGATAACCACGGGCTCGCCGCCCTCATAAACCGCAACGCATGAATTTGTAGTACCAAGGTCAATACCGATAATTTTAGCCATAATAATTACCTCCGAAATATATAAAAGTTTTTGTTTTCGTTTTTAGATTTTCATATAAGCTTCGCGCTTATACATTCGCGACTTTGACGACTGCGTGACGCAGTATCTTGTCGCCTTTTTTGTAGCCTTTCTGCAAAACTTCGGCTACCGTGTTTTCGCCGAGCTCTTCGTCCTCTATCTGCATAACAGCATTGTGAACTACCGGATCGAACGCGTCGCCGCGCGCACCGTAAGCTTCGACTCCGAGCTTTCCGAGCGCCTCGGAAAACTGCTTTATTATCATCTTCACGCCGTCCGCGAGGCTTTCTCCGTCGGTGCAAAGCGCCGCCCTCTCGAGATTGTCCGCCACGGGAAGTACGGCAGAGAGCGCACTTTCGTATGCGTCCGCATATATTCCCTCTTTTTCTTTCTGCGTTCTTCTGCGGAAGTTATCGTACTCCGCGAGCATACGCAGATATTTATCGGATGTCTCGGCGAGCTCCTTTTTGAGCTTTTCGTTCTCGGCTGTCAGCGCTTTGTTTTCGCTTTTCAGCTTTGATGCCTTATCCGGCTTTGCTTCGGTTTCGGTTTCCTGCGCTTCCGCTTTGACCTCTTCGGTCGCCGCCTCCGCCGCCGATTCCTTTGCCGCCGTCTTTGTTTCCTCTGTCATTTTTTATTTATACCTCCGATTTTGTGCTAATTGTTGTCGCCGTGCTCCGAACCGTCGGTTAAGAGCGCGTCGCCCGCAAGCGAAGCAATTTCGCCTGCAAGATATTCCATCGTGGAAACGACCTTTGAATAATCCATACGGCTCGGTCCGAAAACGCCTATGGCGCCCACCACCTTGCCGCCGACCTTGAATTTTTTGAAAACAAGTGCCGAATTATCCGCGAGGTTGTCGTTCTCATCGTCGATGAAAATATTCACCTTATCGTTATCGGCACGCGAAAGCATACCGACGATATCGTTTTTCTTCTCGAGCATATCGAAAATTTTCTTCATCTGACCGACATTGGAAAATTCGGGATATTCGAGAAGCTTATCGACGCCCTCGAAGTGAACCTCGGTTTCGCCGCCGCCGAGCTCGCTGTAAACCGACTTTATCGCGGAGGAAACGATGTGTCCGTATTCCCCCATACCCTCCTCTATGCGCATCATCATCGGAAGCGTTATCATAGTATAAGGTACGCCGGCTATATTTTTGTTCAGCAGTACGACGAAATCGCTTATCGCCTGCTCGGGTATCTCCTCTTCCGAGCGGATATGGCAGGTCTTGACCTTGCCGTCCGGCATACGCATCACTATAAGGTAGTTATGCCTGTCGAGATACATCGAGGAAAATTCGGAAACTGCCGTGTCCGTATCTCCCGCCTTTATCGAAACGGTGGAGTAATTTGTAAGAGAGGTTATCAGCTTCGATGCCGAGCGAAGAATCGTATCAAGCTCGCCGACTCTGTTTTTGAGCAGATTGTTGAGCTTGAGTATTTCGCTTGCCGTCAGCTTGTAATCCTCCATCAGACTGTCCACATAGAAGCGGTAGCCGAGCGTTGTCGGCACTCTGCCGGCGGATGTGTGCGGCTGCTCGAGATAGCCGAGAGCCTCAAGCTCCGCCATTTCACTGCGTATCGTGGCAGGTGAAAAAGGAAACCCGCCGAGCGTCATAAGCGTTTTGGAACCGACAGGCTCGCCGCTTGTGACATGGGATTCTATCACGCTGCGAAGAATCTGCTTCTTTCTGTCGCTGAGTTCGCATCCCACGGGAAGATTGCTATCCATTATTTCCGCACCTCCTTGTCTGATTTTAGCACTCGAAGCGGTCAAGTGCTAATTACAGTATAAAATGTACCACTTATCCTCCGTTTTGTCAAGAGTTTTTTTAAATTTATTTGTGAACTTTTTATTAACAAACAGGTTTTTTATCACTTTTGCCTCTTTTGTGCCAAAGGGGTTCGGCACCGTTCGCGCCCGCGCCCGTTTTTCCGCCAAAATGCGATTTTTTGCGATACGCCGATATTTTTTCCGAAAAGGGGTTGACAAATCATCCTTTTCATATTATTATATATGCGAACCGCAAAATATATAATCAGGGGCGCTGATATTTATCGGCTGAGACGAGGATGTTATCCGAGAACCCTTTTACCTGATATGGATAATGCCATCGTAGGAAGATTAAGATACTTGCAATATCTCTTTTTATACCGCGATGTATATCTGCGGTATTTTTTATTTTCTTCAAGGAGGTTTTTCATTATGTCAAAAGAAAAAACCAAACTCAGCTTCCGCGAAAAAAGCAATAAGCTTCGCAAGCTTGTTACCTGCGCTATGCTTATAGCCATAGCAATAGTACTTACATTCGTTGTTGTTTACGAATCGCCTTTCGGCGGCAGCGTAACAGTCCTTTCCATGCTCCCTATAGTTCTCATCGGCTATCTCTACGGAGTAAAGTGGGGCTTCGGTTCCGCGCTCGTCTTCGGCATACTCAAGATACTTGTGAGCATGAAAACAGTCTCCGCGCTCTTTATGCCCGGTGACAGCCAGCAGCTCTGGTGGAAAGCCATCCTTATCTGCCTGCTTGACTATGTTATCGCATATACCGTACTCGGTGTTGCTTCCCTTTTCAGAAAGATAGGCAAGCCTTCTGCCGCTCTTGGTATAGGCGCTCTCGTTGCCTGCGTATGCCGCTATATCGTTCATGTTATTTCCGGAGCTATTTTCTATGGTTCATGGGCAAGCTGGTTCTTCGGCGAGCTCGGCGAAACCGGTGCGGCAATAATGGAAAAGTATTCCGGTGCTTCCCTCTCGATTCTTTATTCCGTTCTGTACAATGCCGTTTACATGATTCCCGAAACAATTCTTACCACGGTTGCCGCATTCATCATAGGCGCTGTTCCTTTCATCACAAAGCAGGCTGATTTCGAGTCATAAGCAAATTCCGCTGTCCCGGGCAACTACCTCGCTTTGGGCAAAATAAAAAAGCGCACATCAGGGGGGATGTGCGCTTTTTTGTCGCATGATTTTGTCAGTCCTCGGATTTGAAAACTATCTCTCCGCCCATGCGGTAGCCGTTTTTGCGCATATAGCGCTCTATATAGGCATCCTCATCGAGCGAATATTCATAGTCCAGCTCTTCGAGCCGGAATTTGCAATCGTCCAGCTTTGCCATCGCCGTATCGCGCTCCGTTTCGAGGTCGCTTAACTGCAGGCGAAGCGTTATCACGGAAAAAAGGCAGAATACGAGAAAAACAAAAAATATAAATTTCGGCATAAAGCCGGTCTTTTTTTTCACCGCATTTCCACCTCCGCATCTCTTGTAAATCCGTTTTCGGCATTTTTTAATAGCTCCGAGCAAAGCTTTTTCGTATAGGCAAGCTGCCGCCTGTACGATATTTTTGCCGCGAGCGCGCCGACGGTTTTGGCAAATATCCACCGCGCCGTGCGCATGGCAAACCCGCAAAAAAGCCTTATCGGTTTTATTATAATATACAAAATCCAATAAATCAAGATTTTTGCCGAAAAAATTATATGCCCCGAGAGATAAATCACCGCTTTTCCTATGCTTATATAGTAAAGCGTAAAGCCGAGCGCACCGAGAATAAAACCGAATATGCGGATTTCCCCCTCGTTTGTCGCGTAGGTGAGAAAAATAAACGCCAGAGCACAGCCGAGAGCGAAAAGCAAGTCCTCAATGAAAACAAGCACCGTATCTGCCGCTCCTGTCAGCGGCGCTTTTTCTCTTTTCTCAAAAAAATGCTTCGGAGCAACCTTGAGATAAAATGAATTTGCCTTTACGGGGCTGTCCGAGCGGCGCGCGATTCGGATTATCCTGAAAAAATCATAGTAAACGCCCGCCAGTGCGCCGAGCAGGAAAAATTTCAGTATATCGAGCGGATTATCGTAGAAAAATCCGTTCATTTCGCTCCCCGAAAGAATCTGCCTTTCTTTTTGCCCGTATTTGCGTCGCTGTACGAGAGCGACCAGAGTTTGCCCTCTATCGCGACCTCACCCGTGCCGAGCGAAAGCTCCGATATATGAAGTCCCTCGCCCTCGACAGTCAGTTCTCCGCCCTCCGTGTTCATGGAGACGGCATATTCATCGAAGCTGATGACATCGGTAACACCCGTCACCTTGATACTGCTCCTGTCCGCGATATATATATTCTGACTTTTCGGCTTCGCCGTATTTTCCATAAAAAAACCTCCGCACAAATATATTTTTCAAAAACATATTTATGCGGAAGACTTCCGTTTTATTCCGAGTGCACCGTCAGAGAACCTCGTAAAGCTCTCCCGCCTCGTTTTTCAGCGTATGTTCCTTTATATCGGTCACGCGGATTTTCACTATGCGCTCACCGAAAGCAATCTCTATGATATCGCCGACTTTCACCTGATATGAAGCCTTGGCATCCCTGCCGTTCACCTTTACATGCTCGGTGTCGCAGGCGCTGTTTGCCACGGTTCTGCGCTTTATAATGCGCGAAACCTTGAGATATTTGTCGAGTCTCATCCTGCCCTCCGTGTAGAATTATACCGTGTATTATAGAATAAAAGGCTCCGAAAAAACGAAGCCCTTTTTTTGCAGTTCCTTATTTGTTTACGGACTCTTTGAGAGTCTTGCTTGCAGAGAAAGCGGCATACTTGCATGCGGGGATAGTGATAGCCTCGCGTGTCTTGGGATTTCTGCCTGTTCTTTCAGCTCTTTCCTTAACTTCGAATGTACCGAGACCGGAAAGCTGAACCTTTTCGCCTGCTTCAAGTGCTTCTGTGATAGCGGCTACAACTGCGCTTACGGCAGCCTCAGCCTCTTTCTTCTTAAGTTCTGCCTTTGCGGCAACAACATCAACCAGCTGTGTCTTATTCATGGTGTTTTTCCTTTCTGATTTTTATTTTTACTTTTTTGGGGGCGCAAAACGCCTTATAAACTATTTATTATTATACCATATTTTTCAATATTTACAAGACTTTTCAATAAAAAATATGTAAAAAATATCGAATTTTTTGCTCTTTTTCTCAAAAAAGGCGCATTTGGTTCGTTTCGGAAAGCCCTGCGAGCACTCCGTTCGCATCAAGAATCTCCAAAACAGCCTTTGAAACGCAAGAGCGCTGCTGCAAATCCTCGACGGAAAGATACTCTCCCTCCGCCTTTGCCGACTGCAGGCTCTGCGCCGCCGCCTCACCGAGTCCCGGCAGTGCTCCGAACGGTAACCGCATTTTTCCGTTTTCCGGCAGGAAGAGCCGCGCATCGGATTTATAGAGGTCAACAGGCAGAAACTTGAATCCGCGGGCAAGAAATTCGTTTGCAAGCTGCATCGAGTTATAGAGCGCGTCGTCTTTCTGCGAGGTGTCGTTGCCTTTCGCCTCTATCTCTTCGAGACAGCGGACGACAGCATCCTTTCCTTTCATCGCGATGGAAGCATCAAAGCCGCCCGGCGCGGCGCTGAGAAACGCGCAGTAAAATTCCAGCGGCATATGAACCTTATACCAGCCGAGACGAATAGCACTCATTACATAAGCCGCGGCGTGCGCTTTCGGGAAGAGATATTTTATCTTCTTGCAGGAATCGATATACCAATCGGGGACATGCGCCTCGCGCATCTTTCCCTCCATCTCGGGAGAGAGTCCCTTGCCCTTGCGTACCTTCTCCATTATATTGAAAGCATCGCCGCTGTCCATACCGTAACCGATGAGCGAAATCATGATGCTGTCTCGCGTACCGATGACGGATGAAATCGTGCAGATATTCTTTTTACAGAGCACCTGCGCATTGCCGAGCCACACATCCGTTCCGTGCGAAAGTCCCGAAACCTGCAAAAGGTCGGCAAAAGTCTGCGGCTTTGTATCCATGAGCATTCCCTGAACAAAGCCCGTGCCCATCTCGGGTATGCCGAGCGTGCCTATCGGCGAGCGTATCTCCGCCGCCGTCGCGCCGAGCGGTTCCGTCGAGGTGAAAAGCTTATATACCTCGGGGTCGTTCATGGGGACATCCATGACGCTCGTATTCGTGAAGCGCTCTATCATCTTGTATTTGGTCGGAATATCGTGTCCCAGCTCGTCAAGTTTGAGCAGCGTATCATGCAGATATTCAAAGGTGAAGTGCGTCGTCACTATGTTGGAATTCGGGTCGTCGGCGGGGTGCTGTACGGGAGTGAAATCGTATATTTCATTCTCTTTCGGGACGACGACGATTCCGCCCGGGTGCTGTCCCGTAGTGCGCTTTACGCCGACGCAATGCGAAACGAGACGCTCTATCTCCGCCTTTGTGGTATTTATCTTGTGTTCATCGAGATATTTGCGCACATAGCCGTATGCCGTCTTGCTTGCGACGGCGCCTATAGTACCCGCGCGAAAGACATTTTCCGCGCCGAAAAGTTCTTCCGTATATTTATGCACCTTGCCCTGCACTTCTCCCGAGAAATTCAGGTCGATATCGGGCGATTTCTCGCCGTGGAATCCGAGGAATGTCTCGAAAGGAATATTATGTCCGTCGCCTTTGAGCGGCGTTCCGCAGCGCGGGCAGTTTTTATCCGGCAGGTCGAAGCCCGAGCCGACAGAGCCGTCAGTGAAGAACTCCGAATACTGACAATGCGGACAATAGTAATGCGGTGGCAAAGGATTTACCTCCGAGATGCCGCCCATGGAAGCGACAAAAGAAGAGCCTACCGAGCCGCGCGAACCGACAAGGTAGCCTTGGCTTTCGGAATAGCTGACGAGCTTCTGCGCTATCATATAAAGCACGGCAAAGCCGTTTTTGATTATGGAGCCGAGCTCCTTTTCCAGCCTCTCACGAACGATATCTGGAAGCGGGTCGCCGTAGAGCGACTTCGCACGGCTGTAGCAACGGTTTTGCAAATCCTCCTCCGCGCCGTCTATCTTCGGCGTGAAAGTCCCTTTCGGGAAAGGGCGTATCCCATCTTCTATCTCGTCCGCTATCTTATTCGTATTTGTTATTACTATCTCGCGCGCCTTTTCCTCGCCGAGATAAGCAAATTCCGCGAGCATCTCGTCCGTCGTTCTCATATAGAGCCCGATATCGGCATCCGCATCGGAAAATTTCATGCCGGAGAGCAGAATTTTTCTGTATATCTCGTCATGCTTCTCGAGGAAGTGCGCGTCGCATGTGGCAACGACAGGCTTGCCTGTCTCTTCGCCGAGTTTCACTATCTTCCTGTTCAACTCGCGAAGCCCCTCCTCATTCGGCACTCTGCCCTCGCGTATGAGAAATCCGTTATTTGAGAGCGGCTGAATCTCGAGATAATCATAAAACTGCGCTATGGAGACAAGCTCGTCCCAAGGTCTGCCGTCCACAAGCGCGGAGAAAAGCTGTCCCGCTTCGCAGGCAGAACCTATGATAAGCCCCTCGCGATATTTTTCAAGCTGTGTTTTCGGGATTCTCGGCACGCGCTTGTAATATTTAAGGTACGATTCCGAAATGAGCCGATAGAGGTTTTTCAGCCCGACCTTGTTCTTTACAAGGATTATCTGATGGTATGTTTTCAGCTTTTTCGGGTCGGTATTTTCCACCATGGAGTGCGACATCTGCGCGAGCGAATCTATTCCCTCTCCGCGCAGCTTGTCTATCATGCGGTAAAATATCGCCGCGCACATCTCGGCATCGTCGCTTGCCCTGTGATGATTGAAATCGCCGAGTCCGTAATATTCGGCTATGATATCAAGCTTGTGTTTTTTCAGGTCGGGATTCACAAAGCGCGACATCGAAACCGTATCGATATACGCATTGTCAAATTTCAGCCCGTAGTCGTCCGCCGCCTTGCGGATAAAGCCCATATCGAATGTGGCATTGTGCGCCACGAGAGTTCTGTCGCCGATAAAGGCAAGAAAGCTCTCGACAGCCTCTTTTGTTTTCGGTGCGTCGGCTACCATATCGTCGGATATGCCCGTCAGCTCCGTTATGTTCTCGGGTATATGCACCTCGGGATTGACAAATGTATTGAAAACCTCCAGCACCTCGCCGTCCTTGACACGGACAGCACCTATCTCCGTCAGCTTATTGTAAACTGGAGAAAGACCCGTCGTCTCCGTATCGAAAACGATAAATTCATCCTCGAAGCTGATATCTTCATCGCCGTAGATAGCCTTTGCCGTGTCGTCCACAAAGTATGCCTCCATACCGTAGATAACCTTCATGCCGAGCTTCTCCGCGGCAAGCATCGCCTCCTGAAAGCCCTGAACATTTCCGTGGTCGGTGATGGCGATAGCCTTGTGACCCCAGTTTTTGGCAAGTTCCACTATGCCATATGGATCTATGGTCGCGTCCATCATGGACATATTTGTATGCAGGTGGAGCTCCACACGCTTCTCGGGCGCATCGTCCGTGCGCGAAACAAGCTTTATCTTCTGCACGCCTATCGGAGAAAGCACATTTTCCTGCGCAAATTCATCGTATTTGTATCTGCCGCGCACAGCGAGCGCACACCCGCTCTTCAGCGAGCGGAAAAGCTCCGCCTTGTCATCGGGAAGCATTATCTTCACCGTGACGGAAGCGTCATCATCCGTCAGAAAAAACGAAATTGCCGTGCCCTTGCCGCGTATCTCGCGGAAGTCTATGCCGAACATCTTTCCCGCGGCGATGACGGATGGCATATTCCCCTCTATCTCGCGCATAGCTGTCGGCACTATATCAAAAGCCTCGCCGTAAACAGGCTCGGGCGAAGAGATATCGAGCATTATATTGCCGATATGCAGTATCCCGCGCTCATCGATATCGTTTACCATAGGCTCGTTTGAGAGCGAGGTGCGCATCTCAAAGGCTTCTGATTCATCCTGCACATCTGCAGTATCCGCCTTTTTGTGCGCGGCGGCAAATGTATTTGCTATCAGCTCCTCGTAGTCAACATCTATATTTCCCGCCGTGCTGAAGCGTATCTCGTATTTCAGCCCGAATTCGTTTTCTATGATGCGGGCTATCTTGTCGCCGACATTCGCATCGCGCATCATGCCGAGCCCGCCGTCGCCGAACATTATCTCTATATTTATCGTGTTTTCGTCAAAATCCGCGTTGTATTTCTGGAGGAAACCATGCGAGATGATGTTTGTATGCCTTGCCTCGGCAATAACCTCGGGAAAATACTTCGGTGTAAAAAGCGAAGCGTCGTATTTCGGGCATATCTTCAGATATGAGAGTTTGTATGTATCGGAAAGCACCTGCTCCAGCTTATAAAGCTCCGTTTTGCGGACAAGCGCGCCGAAAGCGGCATCCACCTCCATCATGCGCTTTTCCTTATCTATGCGCATGCGGAGTACCCTGCCGCTGTCGAGTATTTTTCTGTTTTCCGCCATCGGGACATATTTATCAAAAATTTCGGTCAGTGTTTTTCCCATTTCTGAAATTTATGCTCGGTTTTGGCAAAGCTTCGCTATTTCGGCTTCAAGCTCCTCCAAAATATTCTCCTCTTTTATTTTGCGGATGATTTCTCCGCGGCGGAAAAGAACCGCTTCTCCGACTCCGCCCGCTATTCCTATATCGGCTTCTCTTGCCTCGCCGGGTCCGTTTACGACACAACCCATGACGGCAAGTGTTATTTTCATCTTCGGCTTATATCCCGAGAGAAGCTTTTCCAGCCTCTCGCAGAGAGAAATAAGATCTATTTTTGTCCTGCCGCAGGTCGGACAGGAAATTATGTTTATATAGCCTCCGTCATAGAGTGAAAGTGCCTTTAGTATATTCCGCGCCGCCTCTATTTCACTCTCGGGCTTGTCCGTGAGCGAAACACGGACGGTATCGCCTATGCCGGAAGTGAGCAATGCACCGAGCCCGAGCGCACTCTTGAGGCATCCGGCTTCACCTCTTCCTGCCTCGGTCACGCCGAGGTGCAGAGGATAATCACACATCGAAGCGAGAATTTTATTTGCCTTCACCATGGTGAAAACATCGCTCGATTTGATGGAAACGGCGATATCAAAAAAATCAAGGCTCTCGAGTATCTTTATATGCCCCATGGCGCTCTCGGCGAGAGCCTCTGCCGTCGGTGCGCCGTATTTTGCGAGAAGTTCCCTTTCGAGAGAGCCGCTGTTCACGCCGATTCTTATCGGGATGTGCTTCTCGCGGCACTTGGAGACGACAGCTTTCACTCTGTCGCGCTCTCCTATGTTGCCGGGGTTTATTCTTATTTTATCCGCGCCCGCGTCAGCCGCCGCTATGGCAAGACGGTAATCGAAATGAATATCCGCCACTATCGGCATCGCTATATCCGATTCCCTCAATCTGCCGAGCACCTGCGCCGCCTCGATGGTAGGCACTGTCATACGCACTATATCGCAACCCGCCGCTTCGAGCGCTTTCATCTGCGCATATGTGGCGGCGTAGTCCTCGCTCGGTGTATTTGTCATCGACTGCACCGATATCGGCGCATTGCCACCTATTTTTATATTGCCGACGCTTATCGCGCGCGTTTTTCTTCTGATTTCGTTATAATTCATTTTCAAATCCTGTTTACTTGAATAGGTATACTATATCCTTGAATGCCACGAGCACCATCAGTCCGAGCAGGATGATGATACCGACAAAATGGATATATCCCTCCACCTCCGGCTTTATCGGCTTGCGGAATATCAGCTCGATAAACATGAAGAAAAGTCTGCCGCCGTCCAGCGCGGGAAAAGGCAGAAGATTCATCACGCCGAGGTTAACGGCAAGCATGGCAAAAATACTGAGCAGATTTGCCTTGTCTCCACTCTGGGCGATAGAAGCAATCTCTTTTGTTATACCGACGGGACCTGAAAGCTGCTTCAGCCCGAGCTTGCCTGTCACGAGGTCAAAGAGCGAATCCCATATCACGCGCACAACCATAACCGACTGATGCCATGTATAACGCATAAGCGAGAAGAAATTGCGGTTTTCCTCTTTAAAATTAAAATCGCGACTGCCGAATTTTATTCCCTGATTTTCATATGTCGGGAATGTAACCGTCAGCATCTTCTTCTCGCCGTCGCGAATGACGGTCACTTCCGTCGTCTCATCGCCGTATCTGCCTATGGCATAAACAACATCGCTTGCCGTATACACTCTTCTCGGACCGACCCGGATTATCTTGTCTCCGACCTCAAGCCCGCCCTCCGCAGAGGTTATCGCGTTTTCGGTAAAGTCGCTTATTACCGGAGCATATATGCTCTTCATGGAGAAAACGATGATGCCGACAACGATAAAACCAAGCAGCAGATTTGAAAACGAACCTGCCGCAGTGATTATCATTCTTTGCCAGAGAGGCTTTGCGGAAATAGCGTTCTCATCGTCGCTCTTTTCGTCCTCTCCCGCCATGGAAACAAAGCCGCCTATCGGAAAAAGGCGGAGCGCATAGACCGTCCCGCTCTTTTTGGAGGTGAACCAGAGAAGGCGCGGACCCATGCCTATGGAAAATTCATGCACAGTCACATGGAAAAGTCTTGCCGTGAGAAAATGCCCGAGCTCATGAATAAATATCAGAGCTCCGAAAAGCAGTATTGCAAGTAATACATACAAAAAAGCCATAAATAATCTCCGTTTCAGCGGTAAAATCAGCGTGATGCCGCATAATTTGCGGTGAGAGCGCGTGCGCGCATATTTTCTTCTATGATATCGGAAAGCGAAGGCTTTTCGATGCGCGCGGTTTCTTCGCAGACGCGCATCACAAGCTCCGGTATCTCGGAAAAGCGTATCCTGCCAGAGAGGAAAAGCCCCACAGCCTCCTCGTTTGCGGCATTCATGACACATGGCATATTTCCGCCCGCCTCTGCCATACGCCGCGCAAGCCCGAGCAGAGGAAATGTCTCATAGTCGGGTGAGAAGAACGAGAGCCTGCCGAGACCGACAAGGTCGAGGCGCTCTCCCGCCGCCTCCGCCCTCTCGGGATAAGTCAGCGCGTACTGTATCGGCAGGCGCATATCATGCGAGCCGAGCTGCGCCATAACCGTATTATCAATGTATTCCACCATCGAATGTATTATGCTTTCGCGGTGAATAACGATATCTATTTTCGTGGCGGGAACGGAAAAGAGATGCATTGCCTCTATCAGCTCCAAGCCCTTGTTCATGAGAGTGGCGCAGTCTATGGTTATCTTCGCACCCATGTTCCATGTCGGATGACCGAGCGCCTGCTCCTTTGTAACAGCGGCAAGCTTTTCTTTCGTATAGCCGAAAAATGCCCCGCCCGAGCAGGTGAGAATCAGTCTTTTCACCTCGTCCCTCTTCCCTGCCTTAAGACACTGGAAAATGGCGCTGTGCTCGCTGTCAACGGGAACTATCTCACATCCGTGCTCCTTTGCCGCAGTCATAACGATATCGCCTGCGGCGACAAGGGTTTCCTTATTTGCCAGCGCTATGCGGCGGCAGCTTTTTACCGCGCTCATCGTCGGCAGAAGCCCCGCAAAACCGCTTATAGCATTAAGGCAGATGTCGCTACCTGCCGCCTCCGTCATCTCGCATATGCCGTCAGTTCCGCAGAAAATCTCCGTTTCCGTATCGGCAATGCGCGTTTTCAGGTCAAGCGCCGCCTTTTCGTCAAAAACGGCGCAAAAGCGCGGTGAAAATTTTCTCACCTGCGCTTCTCCGAGTTTAATATTTGAGCCGAAGCAGAGCGCCTCGATATTCATGCCGTGAAAAGCCGCCACATCAAGCGCCTGCACGCCTATCGAGCCTGTCGACCCCAGCAGTGTAATGCTTTTTTTATCCATTGGAAAAGCCCTTTAAATAAAAGTAAATATATCCTTCGTCACAAAGAGCGAAGCTATGTATATAAGCGGTGCCACGGCGATTATGGAGTCAAATCTGTCCAGCACGCCGCCGTGCCCCGGGAAGATAAAGCCGAAATCCTTGATTCCCTGCTCGCGCTTGACAAACGATGCGATAAGGTCGCCGAGCTGAGAAATCACAGCCACGGCAAGCGCCAGAAGCACCAGCAAGAGATAATTCACGGAGATTTCCGGATGTATTTTCGATATGATGAAGCCGTATATCACGAAGCCGAGCACACAGCCGAGCACGCCGCCGAAAGCACCCTCGACGGTCTTTTTCGGGCTGACCTCGGGGATAAGCTTATGCTTGCCGCAGAGCACGCCTACAAAGTAAGCGCCCGTATCCGTTGACCATGCGCCGATGAAAACGAGCAGATAGAGATATTTTCCCATATCGGCTTCACGCAGGAGCAGGATTGAAAGAAAGCCCGTTATTATATACGCCGTAAACGAAACAAGCTCTGCCGACTGCGAAAAGCGGATATTCCCGCTCGAAAGCATGGATACAGTGAAAACTATAAACATGAAAGCGAGAGCCGAAGCGCAGACTATCGGCAGGAAAAGCTTCTTGTCGCGGCAGTAAATAATCAGCAGCATGACAGCCGCCGTCACGATATAAGCCGGTATCGAAATAAAGAAAGCCTTTCGCACGCCTATGCAACCGCATATTTCATATACCGCAATCAGCGCGAGCAGCGTCATGACCGCAGGGAAAACCCATGTATCGGAAAAAATCAGTGTCGGCACCAGAAGTGCGAGACAAACAACCGCCGTGATAATGCGCTTTTTCATATCAAACGCCTCCGAATCTTCTTTTTCTTTTATGAAATTCTTCTATTACGGAATCGATTTCCGCCTCGGTGAAATCGGGCCAGAGCGTCGGTGAAAAGAAAAGCTCCGCATATGACGACTGCCAGAGGAGGAAATTCGAGAGTCTGTATTCCCCGCCCGTGCGGATGATGATATCCGGCGGCGGGCAGATGCCGGAATAGATATTCTCTGTGATATCCTCTTCCGTTATTTCCGTCTTTCCCTGCGCTATCAGCTTGTTTACGGCATCGACAATCTCTGCCCTGCCGCCGTAATTTACAGCTATGCAGAGCCTGCATTTTCTCTTTGCCGTGACGCGCTCGAGATATTCCATATCGGCTCGAAGCTCCGGCGAAAACGGTTCTCTGCTCCCGATGAAGTTCAGCCTGATATTCTCATGCTCGAAGTCCTTTTTCATCTGGTCGACATATTCGCGCATGAGGCGCATTATCTCGTCGACTTCCTTTTTAGGGCGCTTCCAGTTCTCCGTTGAAAAGGCGTAAACGGTTATATTCTCTATGCCTATCTCGCCGCAGTAGCGGACTATCTTCTTGAAGTTTTTCGCCCCGTAGCTGTGACCGTACTCACGCGGCATCAGGCGCTTTTTTGCCCATCTGCCGTTGCCGTCCATTATTATGGCTATATGCTTTATGCCGCTGATATCCGGCGCATTTTTCATAGAATCGCTCATAAATCCCTTTTATCGACAGGGCTGCCGTCCCTATGACGCATAAGCATCGGGTACGACAGCCCACTGTGCCGCTTTCTCAGATTTCCATAACCTCTCGGTCTTTTTTCGCAGTTACATCGTCAACAATCTTGATATACTTGTCTGTCAGGTCCTGCGTATCCTTTTCGGAAGCTTTCTGTTCATCCTCCGTCATTTCGGAATTCTTCTTCATAGCCTTTATCTTGTCGTTTGCCTCTCTGCGCACATTGCGGATGGCAACCTTTGCCTCTTCGCCCATTCTGGAAACCTGCTTTTTAAGCTCAAGACGCCTCTCCTCAGTGAGCGCGGGGAAAACGAGGCGGATAGTCTTTCCGTCGTTCTGCGGGTTGATACCGAGATCGCTCTCCTGAATGGCGCGCTCGATATTTTTGAGCGAGGAAGCATCCCAAGGTGTTATCAGCAGAGTTCTTGCATCCGTGGTCTTGACCTCAGCCATCTGAGCGATGGGTGTGGGTGTGCCCCAGTAGTCAACACTTATCTTATTGAGAACCTGTGCACTTGCTCTTCCGACGCGTATAGAGCTGAGCTCATATTCGTAAGAAGCGATGGATTTCTGCATTTTTGTTTCAAATTCCCTGACATCGAGTTTCATTATTTGTTTCCTCCTACTATTGTTCCTATTTTTTCGCCGCAAACGGCTTTGTAGATGTTTTCCGGGTCATCGAGACCGAAAAGAAGTATCGGTATATGATTTTCCATGCTGAATGATGTTGCCGTGAAGTCGAGAGCCTTCAGACCCTCTTTGAGAATATCGATATAGTCGATATTCGAGAGCTTCTTTGCCGTCGGATCAATCTTCGGATCCGCCGTATAAACGCCGTCTACATTCTTTGCAAGCAAAACGATATCGGCATTTATCTCAGCCGCGCGGAGCACAGCCGCCGTATCCGTAGAGAAAAACGGACTGCCTATTCCGCATCCGAATATGACAACTCTGCCCTTATTCAGATGTGAAACGGCTTTGTTTCTGATGTAAGGCTCGGCAAAGCGCTGCATTTCGACAGCCGTCATTACGCGGGTATCGACGCCGAGCTTTTCGAGCGCATCCTGAAGCGCGAGACAGTTTATGACGGTGGCAAGCATGCCCATGTGGTCGGCTCTGGTGCGGTCCATATTCACGCCCTGTCTGCCTCTCCAGATATTGCCCGCGCCGACGACGATGCTGACCTGCGTGCCCGCGTCAACGCACTTTTTTATCACGCGGCAGACCTCGTCTATAAAATCGTAGTTGAAGATGCCGTCCGAGCCTGCGGAGAGAGCCTCTCCCGAAAGCTTGACAAGCACCCTTTTGTAGCATGGTTTCATGATGTTTTTCTCCTTCGGATACAGAAATTTACTTTACTGTCTAATTTTACCCTAAAAATGCGATTTTGTAAATAGATATTTTGTAAAAACTCATTCCATTGCCGAAAAAAGTTCGCACGGCTCGTCTATCATCATGCGAGGGTCGGCACAGCCGAGCACTTTTTCCCTCTCGGAGATGAGAAATTCACGCGATTTGAAGCCCCATGTGCAGCTGACCGAGTCAAGCCCGGCGTTTTTCGCCGTCACGATGTCGACATCCGAGTCGCCGACATAGAGTGCCTCATCCGCACCGATGCCGAGAAGCGCGAGCGCCTTTTCCACCATTTTGGGGTCGGGCTTTTTCGGCGTATCAGCGCTCTCGCCTATGGCGACGGTGATGAGAGAGCCGAAATATTTGTCGCATAGCTTCTTTACTGCGGCATCGAATTTATTGGATGTCACCGCAGTCTTTATCCCGCGGCTCTGCAAGCCCGCGAGCAGCTCTTCTATGCCGTCATACGGCTTGGTATAAACCTCGCTGTGGCGAAAGTAATATTCGCGAAATTCCGCGAGCATTGCGCTCTGCTCCTCCTCCGCCGTTTCCTCGGGAACGGCAAGCGCCATCAGCCGCGCCACACCGTTTCCGACCATGCTCTGCACCTCGGGCACGCTGTGCACGGGATAGCCGTGCGCCGCGAGCACATGATTTACACCCGCCGCGAGGTCGTCTATGGTATTGAGCAGTGTGCCGTCGAGGTCAAAAATAACCGCTTTGTATTTACTCATGCTTTCCCTCTTTATAAACAAGCTCTGGCGCTTTCATCGATACGCGCATGTTTTTCGGCACGGATTCCGTGATAAATACATTTCCGCCGATGACGCTTCCCTCTCCTATCACGGTATCGCCGCCGAGGATTGTCGCGCCCGAATAGATTGTCACATCGTTTTCTATTGTGGGATGACGCTTTTTGCCGCCGAGCTTACGCCCGAGCCTTGTGGAAAGCGCGCCGAGCGTCACGCCCTGATAAATCTTTACATTGTCGCCTATGACGGTCGTTTCGCCTATTACGACGCCTGTGCCGTGGTCGATGAAAAAGCTCTTTCCTATCGTGGCGCCCGCATTTATGTCTATACCCGTGCGGCTGTGCGCATATTCCGTCATTATTCTCGGAATAAGCGGCACGCCCGCCTCATAGAGTATATGTGCGGCGCGGTAGATGAATATCGCGAGAAATCCCGGATATGAGCATATTATCTCGCTCTTGCTCTTTGCCGCAGGGTCGCCGACAAACGCCGCTTCAAGGTCAAGTAACATCGCCTCCTCGAGCATCGGTATGCGGCGGACAAAATCCTCCGCTATCTCTGCGGCATATCTGCATCTGCAATCTCTCTGCTCCATATGAAAGGCAAGGCAGAGCTGGTTTTTCAGCGTTTCGTAAATGTGGCGTATGCCCTGCTCCGTCGCTTTTTCCGCGCTCTCGCCCGCGTGCGATATATCGCCGAAATAGCCGATGAAAAGCACCCTTTTCAGGCTATGTATAAAATCGACTATCGCATCCCTGTCCGGCAGTGACGCTCCCGAAAAATCAAAGATATCGATATTTTCTTTTCTGATATTTCCGAGCCTCTCCGCTACCTCGCAAAGAAAGCCGGTTTCGTTTTTCTCCATAAAATCATGCATCAAAAACGCCGAGTATCAGTATACCCGCCAAGGCTATGGCAAGCACAAGATACTGCGCCTTTGTAAGCTTCTCCTTCAGTAATATTCTTGCCCAGATAAGTGAAAATACGCAGTATGTCGATATCATGGGCGCGGCAACCACGGAATTTGCCGCTATAGCATAAGTATATGAAACCTGACCTGCCGTTTCGCAGACTGCGGCAACAATCTTCGGCTTCTCGCCCTTAAACGAAATCTTCTCGCGGCGGATAGCCACAACATAAATAAAAGCAAATACTGCCATAAGCAGGAATGTCAGTTCATATGCGATAAGTCCTGCCGTCTCTTCTATTTTTGCGGGCATGCCCTCATAATCACCGAGCAGATATCCGTCCACAAATGTACCGAGCGCGTCTATAATGCAATAGAATATCGGGAACATGACGGCGATAAAGCCCTTGGAATACTTTTTCTTCTCTTCTTCGCTGAGTCCCTCGCGAGCCTCTTTGTCTTTCTTCTGCTCAAGGATGGCAAGCGCCACAACACCCACGCAGACAAGCACAAGACCGACATACTGGAGCGGATTCTCGGGAAATTCTTTCAGCACTATCATCAGAAGCACGCAGGCAAGCGCACCCGAGGAATTGCATATCGGCGAAGAAACCGAGAGCATGATATATCGAAGCCCGACATAGCCGAGTATCATCGAAAGAATATAGAAGAACGAAGCGGGCAGATATGTTATGATATCGGCGAGTTTGAATTCCGCACCTGTTATCAGCAGGACAGCGGCATGAATGCCCATTACAAGTCCCACAAAAAATACCATTTTCCAATGGCTGAGTTTATCGTTTTCCTTGGAGCCCATCTTGGAAAAAACATCCGAGCCGCTCCAGAAGAGTATCGTTACAATTGAAAGCCAAAACCACATAATCTATTAAATCTCCTTGAATTTTGTAATGTTTATCTGAAAAATCGAATCATCGCAAAAATCACGGAGCGCCTTCACATTTGCAAAAAAATTCGGTCACTTCAAAAATAAATCGGAATGAATCATAAAAAATATCCATTTTCACCCTCCTTCTTTTTATACAGTATATCGCAAAAGCTCCGTAAAGTCAATATTTTTTCTCCCGGGCGGCACCGCTTTTTGTCGATTTTCGAAGAAAAAGTCCGCGCACTATTGACATGGCAGTGTTTGTGTGCTAAAATTACTGACTGTAAAAAGGATATTTTCCCTTTTCGGAAAGGAATATTTGTTATGAAACCTATCGTACCTGCACCGCTGCTCATCGTCATAGCAAGCTTTGACCCGAGCGGCGAAGGAATAAGCCATTATACACCCGATCATCCCGAGCTTCTGACAGACAAAACCTCGCCCTATTACGGCGAGCAGTGGGCTATGACAAAGCCCGCCGATTGCTATGACAGATTTTTCGGCGAAAACTGCCACTCCATGATGGATTTCTATAAGGAAATGGCACAGGGCAAATTCTGGTTCTACCCCGTACATATCGACCATCCGCAATGCGAAAATGCGCCCGAGGGCGTGCTTGCCGTTACGGTAAAGCTGAACCACCCCGCGGCACTGCGCAATCTGGAGGGATATGACAACGGCAGTGCCGCCGCAAAGGCTATTCATGATATAGTTGCCGCCTGCGACCCCTACATAGATTTTGCCAAATACGATAAAAACGGCGACGGCACAATCACGCCAGATGAACTCGCGATAATCATACTCAATGCGGGCTTCGACCATGCGACGACAAAGCCCGACCCCGAATACAAGGCACCCGATTATGAAAATGCGCCGCTTCCCACGCACCGCTATATGGTGCACGGAACAAGCCAGCCCACAGAGGTTGAAATGCGCGGCGGCGTCAAGGTTGTCCGCATTTCGAATGTAGGCGAGCACAGCGGAAAAGGTCCCGTCACCATCGGCACGCCCGCGCATGAGCTTGCGCACAATGTCGGCGCGCAGGATATGTACTGCCGCTATACTCCGCCCGCAGATTATGTTTTTGGCTGGCCGCTCCCGCTGAATTTCTCGCTCATGTCCTGCGGAAATCATCTCGCGGGAGGCACGCGCCCCGCATATATCGACCCGTATCAGCGTTATTATCTCGGCTGGGCTGATGAAGTTGAGGTAACGGATGACGGCGTTTATACGCTCCATTCAACCTGCTCGGGCAAATATCAGATACTCAAGGTGCCCACGCCCGACCCCGATGAATATTTTCTCTGTGAAATAAGACTCAAAGAGGGCTTTGAGGAAGCACTCACCCCCGGCGATTCAAAGGGCGGCATAGTTTTCTGGCTCATCGACGAAAAGGTTAACCGCGAATGGTTTACAAAGGCGCAGTGCGTTTCTTCAAACCGTCCGAACGGCATGCCTCGCCATGACCTCGGAAACGCCATACGCATCCGCAACGCTTTTGCCAAGATAACCGATGAAAACGGCAATTTTGTGAAATACGGTCCTTGCTACGATGTCAAGGATACGCCCTCCGACCCGTTTTTCTATAAATCAGACGACCCCGAAACGGCGATTTTCGATTCTTCGCTCTATTGCGGTGCCGCATCCGGCTCTTATTCGCTTAATCGCTTTCCTGACGGCGTTTCAAAAAGCTGGAAGCTAACGGCAGAGGTTCTCGATGAGCCCGGTGCCGAAATGCGCATAAAAATCACAAGAGGATAAAAGAAAAAAGCCGTCGGCGCTGCCGACGGTTTTTTTGTGGGAGTGATGGGAGTGCTTTTTATAAAAGCACACAAAAACTACTTTGTCCACTACAAGTGACGATGGCGTACTTTTGCGTGATAATAAAAAAGTTACTTTATGTTTCTTGCGGGTCGTCGTGGGAATTAAGCAATGCGAAGCGTTGCTTGGCGTCGCCGAGACAGGGGAGCGCCGACCCCTGCAAGACAAAACTCCAATATACACCAGTAGCCAAAATAAAAAATATACTCTTAATCCCGTCAGCGCATTTACTTTATTCACGCCCGCTTACCCTGTCTCGGCGACGCCGACCGCGTTTGCTCCGCAAATCGGTCAATTCCCACTTTTTTCAGCGGGCGTGCAGACAATGCGTGCACGAATCTGCTCGGCTTTTTCGTGTGATATGTTCGCACGCGTGGTATGTCTAAGATTGCGGAGAGCGGCAAAACTGCCAACTTGTGTCTTATCCTTTGTCGCGCTCACTCGCCACGCATGGCTCGCGCGACTAACTCGTGCACGCGGGGGAATGAACCAATGCACGCAGTGCGTTGGTTGGCGTCGCCGAGACAGGGGGAAAAGCCCTCTTAAATGACTTTTGGTACTTTTGGTCGCACAAAAGTACGATAAGAAAAAAGTATCTTTATGTATCGTCGCGGGAGACCACTGGTCTCCCCTACTATCAAAACCCAAATTTCATAAACAGCCAAAGCAAAAGATTAAATCCCCACTCGCTTTTTCTTTTGCATATGCAGGCGCAAAAGAAAAAGCTATCAAAAAGAAAACGCCGAGTAGAGATTTCGCGCTCTGCGGAGCGCGACCGTCGCCGACGACGGCTCGCGCAAGCCTTTGAAAAGGCTTGACCTAAACTTTAATTGGCGGGTGAAAACTTTATTATATGCAAAAAGGCAGGAAAAATCCTGCCTTTTTCGGTCTGCGTTTTTTTAGCATCCTTGCTCAGTATATCTCAACTGCGCCGAACGAAGCCCCTGCATTTATCTTAATGCTGTGGTCTCCCTTTCTGTCGGCAACGGTATTTTTCACCTCGCCGAAAGCGACATCGCTTTTCACCTCTACCGTCACATCGGCAGGCGTGCGTATAACGGCTCTGGCAAATGAAGAGCTTACATTTATCACCGCGCCGTCCGAAACGGTAGCACCGCGCATATCTATGATAAGCTCGCCGAAGCTGACGGAAAAGTTTCCGCCGTTTACATTTTTGCCGTCATAGTTTATGTTTCTCGAGCCGAAAGTCAGCTTTTCCGTTGAAACGCCGTCATATGTCTGCCCGCTTTCGCTGTGGCTGACGGAAAATTTCGGTCTGCGTACAACGGTGGAAAAGATGATTCGCAGAGCGATATATATTATCAGAACGGCAAAGAAAAGCTTCCATGTGATGTATTTTCCGATATTTTCAAAGCGGTATTTGACAAAGAGCACCGCGCCTATGACAAATACGAAAACATCCCATTCTCTGAAGCCGTGTGAGCACATATCCGCAACGGCAAGCACCATCAGAAGAACGCACCACCAGCCCTTGAAAAAGATATCAAAGCTCCAGAAGCCGAGAGCGCTGCCCGCAAAAGCAACGCCTATGGCAAGAAGCACAAGTCCGTAAAAGATTTTTACTATCGTCGAGCGGCGAAAACCGTTATTCATAAGTCATATCTCCTTTATCTTTTCGAATATTTTTCGAAGAAGAAGCGTCTTCTTCTGTTTATTATTATGCGGGAAACGAGCAAAACAACAAGGAAAATCACGATAAGCAGGCAGATTATATAAACAGCCGCACCGATTTCGCTCTCTATCTTCAGCTCTTCCCAGAGGCTGTTCATATGGTCGCGCGTGGCATCGGGAAGGTCATGGAAAAACTCCATATTGCTCATATCGAAATCATAGAGGACGGATATCGCATCCGGATGTATCTCCTCTGTCATATATTCGATATATTCATCATCCTCATAAACAAGCGAATTGGGGCTTGCATAGCAGATATATTCGGCATTTGCTATGGCAACTTCTTTTGAGAGCATGAAGTTGATATATTCAAGCGCGAGGTCGTAATTCTTCGTGCTTGCGGGGATGCACATGGCATCGACGAAAACATTAGTGCCCTCCTCGGGATGATAGAAAGCGAGATCCTCGTTATCGGCGTACATCGTGAAATAGTCGCCCGCATAGTACGGAGCGATAGCCGCGCTTCCGCCTTTCATCTTATTGAAAACCTCGTCCATTACATAGCCCTGAACAACACTCTTCTGCTTTTTCAGCAGGGCGAGGGCACTATCCCATGTCGTGAGGTCGTCGGAGTTTACGCTTGATTTCTGATAATACTGCGCTGTGCCGAAAGCGTCGCGCGGGTTATTGAACTGGAGGATATTGCCTGCGTATTCCTCATCCCACATGAGCGACCAGCTGCCGATATTCTCGTCATCCTCGCGGACAATTCCCGTATTATAGATGATGCCGACGGTGCCGTAGGTATACGGAACAGACCACTTTTCCTCGGGGTCATAATAAAGCCCCTTGAATTTCTCATCTATATACTTGTAGTTTGCTATCTTGTCCTTGGGATTCATCTCCTTCAGCAGTCCCTCCGCGGCAAGGCGCGCTATCATATAATCCGAGGGGATTATGACATCATAGCTGACGGCGCCGCTGGAAAGCTTGGCATAGAGGTCCTCATTGCTGGAATAAAGCGAATAATTCACCGTAACATTCTTGCCGAGCACCTCGCGGCAGTATTTTTCAAATTCCTTATTCGTATCGAGCGAGCCCTCGGAGCCGTCGGAAATATATTCGCCCCAGTTGTAAACATAGAGCGTGGTGCTTCCCTTTGCGGGAGCGTCAGTTTCCGTATCGTCCGATTTGCCGCAGGAAGCGAGCGAGAATATAAGCGCCGAAAGCAGCGCGAAGCAAAGAACGAGAGAAAGAATTCTTTTCATGCTGCAGCACCTCCCTTTGCCTTTGCGCGCTTGGATTTTTCACCGCGCGAGCCCGCGAAATTGACCGCGAGCAGAAGCCCGAGTATCACAAATACCATCAGTGCGCATAGCGCATACATGCTGTATTTGACCTCGTGCGCCGTCTGGTTGTAAACATAGAGCGGCAGGGTCTGAAAATCGGGGGAACTTACGAAATGGCTTATTACGAAGTCATCGAGCGAGAGCGTAAAACCGAGCATGAGACCCGAGATAACGCCGGGCATTATCAGCGGAAGCTCCACCTTGAAAAATGTTTTTGTCGGTGTGCAGCCGAGGTCGAGCGCCGCCTCCGTGAGATGCCTGTCCATACTGCGGAAGCGCGGGAGTACGGAGAGGATAACATACGGCAGGTTAAAGGTCGTATGTGCGATAAGCATGGTCATAAGACCGAATTTTATCGGCAGAAAAGCCATTCCCGATGCCGCCACAAAAAGAAGCATCATGGAAACACCCGTCACGATATCGGGATTCATCATCGGGATGTTTGTCACCGAGGATATCGCCGTTTTCAAAAATCTGCTTTTCATCCTGTCTATGCCGAGCGCGGCGAAAGTGCCTATCACCGTGGCAAGCAGAGAGGAAGAAACGGCGAGGATAAGCGAATTTTTGAGCGCTTTCAGCGCCTGAGCATCGCGGAAAAGCTCCTTATACCAATAGAGCGAGAATGTAGAAAAATGGTTGAGCGAGCCCGCTCTGTTGAAAGAAAATATCACGAGCACGATTATCGGTGCGTAAAGCAGAGCGAAAATCAGCCACATATAGATTTTCGAGAGTGTTTTCATACGATAATACCTCCTTCATCTCCGTCGGTAAAGCGGTTCATCACGGCTACCGATATAAGAATAAGTATCATCATTACGAGAGATATCGCCGCGCCTATATGATATGTATTCACATTCTGGAACTGGCGCTCTATCGTATCGCCGATGAGGTCAAACGAACCTCCGCCGAGCTTCTGCGAAATATAGAATGTGCTGATGGAGGGAACGAAAACCATCGTTATTCCCGAGATGACGCCCGGGAGAGAAAGCGGCAGTGTGACGCGGAAAAGCGCTTTCGCATTGCTGCAGCCGAGGTCGCGCGCCGCCTCCATATAGCGGGGGTCGAGCTTGGAGATGCTCGTGTATATCGGGAGCACCATATACGGCAGAAAATCATATACCATGCCGAGAATAACCGCGCCCGATGTGCCGACTATTTTCGCTTTCGGAAGCCCAAGGCTTTCAAAGAGCGAATTGAGAAGTCCGCCGTTATCGAGCAGAGCCATGAGCGAATATGTGCGTATCAGCAGGCTTATCCACATGGGGAGCATGAGAAGCACCACCATTATTTTCTGCTTTGTCGGCGAGAGCTGGGAGATAACAAAAGCGAGCGGATAACCTATGATAAGGCATATCGCCGTCGCTATCAGCGCAAAGCAGACCGAGAGCAGAAATATATGCGCATAATCGGAGAGCATCGTTATATTGTCAAAAGTAAAGCTGCCGCTGTTATCCGTAAAGGCGAAGTAAACGACAAAGATAAGCGGTGCTACGATAAAAAGAAGCACCCATACTATATGAGGCACCGCGGCAAAGCCCTCGAGAAAAGAACGCTTTTTCATTCCTCTCCCGCCTCCTCGTCATCTTCCTCGTCGTCGACGACGGAAAGCTCGTCAAATTCCTCGCTGAAGGAGGAATAGTCGCCGAACATATCGGAATATTCGGATTTCTTCATTACATGGATAGCGTCGGGCTCTATATAGAGACCTATCGTGGAATCGGGAGCGCAGTAATCTGTCGTCTGTATCATCCACTTGAAGCCGCCGATATCTACGATTATCTCATAGTGCACACCCTTGAATGCGACGGATGTCACCGTTCCGCGGAGCATTCCCTTTTCGGGTTCCACTATATCGACATCCTCGGGGCGGACGACTATATCGACGCTCTCGTTCTTTTCAAAGCCCGCGTCAAGGCATTTGAATTCGTGACCTGCGAATTTCGCGAGGTAGTCGGCAGGCATTGTTCCGTCCAGAATGTTGGATTCGCCGATGAAGTCCGCTACAAAAGCGTTCACCGGTTCATTGTAGATATCGGCAGGCGTGCCTATCTGCTGTATCTCGCCGTTTGCCATGACCACTATGGTATCCGACATGGAGAGAGCCTCTTCCTGATCGTGGGTTACATAGATAAATGTAATTCCCGTCTGCTTCTGGATATTTTTAAGCTCGTTCTGCATATCCTTGCGCAGCTTCAAATCGAGCGCGGCGAGCGGCTCGTCGAGCAGAAGCACGCGGGGATTGTTTATGAGTGCGCGGGCAATAGCCACTCTCTGCTGCTGACCGCCAGAAAGCGTAGCCACCTTGCGGCGTTCAAAGCCGCGCAGATTGACGAGGGCAAGCATATCCTCAACACGCTCGACTATTTCCTTTTCCTTTACCTTCCCGACGCGCAGACCGAAGGCAATATTCTCGAAAACATCGAGATGCGGAAAAAGCGCATATTTCTGAAAAACCGTATTTACCGACCGCTTATACGGCGGCACATCGTTCACCTTTTTATCCATAAAGATGACATCGCCTTCATCGGGAGATTCAAAGCCGCCGATGATTCGCAGGGTCGTCGTCTTTCCGCAACCGGATGGACCAAGCAGGGTCACAAACTCCTTGTCATGGATATCGAGGTCAATACTTTTCAGTACCTGTTCGTCGTCGAAGCTTTTTGAAATGTTCTTTAAGCTGATAATAACCTTTGTTTCGTCCATTTCTTCTTTCACTTTCACCTTTTTAATAAATTTTCGTGCGCCCACCGACAGAGTCCGCCTACGCACAGGACGGGAAAACAAAATCCGCATATAACCGACAGTTTTCGCCGCCAAGCTTCAAAAAAAGCACGAAAAAAAGAGATTTTCCGTGCAAAAAAAGCGCCGTGAACAATATCAAAAAATATTTTGAACGCGAGTAGGCGCGGGAGGTTTTTGCCGATGCCGCCGCCCGAGTGGAGAGCGCTTTCCGGCATGGCAAAAGCCTCATTTTCGTGCCTTCTCATGATTCACGAGTGCATTATAGCAGATATGCCCCCAAAATGCAATAGGTTTTATTAAAAAAGTTGAAAAAAATCGGAATTAACCGTAATTATCCGTGATTAGCCCGAGAAAAGCCGCGGATAGGCTCGGGAAATCTTGCTTTTCTTCCGAAAATCTCCGAAAATCTCCGAAATCCTCCGTTTTCTACGCGACCGTGCGAACAGGCTCGTCGGGTGCCTTTGCGGCGCTTTTCGCAATGCTTTTCACGCGGACAAGCTCGACCGTCATATCGTCGCTTCTCTTCTCGTGAAGCTTCGCGCCCTCGGCTATCTTTCCCGCGAGCGCATCGAGGTCGCTTTTGTCCGCGCTCTCAAGAAGCTCCGAAAGCCAGAGTCCGCCGTCGCCGTCCGGCGTGTCGTTTGCCGCGATGCCGTCGGATGAGAGGACTATGATATCGCCGTCGCGCAGGTCAAATTCCGTCATCTCCGCCACAAGCCGCGGCATTATCCCGATGGGCGCCGTGGAACTTGCTATTTTGAAGAGGCTCTCGCCGCGTATCACATACGAGGGCGTCGCGCCGCTCTTGATAAACGATGCCGTGCCGAGCATGAGGTCTACTTCCAGCAGGTCGACCGTGGCAAAGCATTCTACGCCCTTGCCCGCGATTATCATATTCAGCATTTCGAGCGTAGTGGATTTTTTATTGCCGCAGGCGAGCATTTTCTCGAGGAAAATGCGGCATATTCTCGCCGTCAGCGCCGCTTCCCTGCCGCTTCCCATGCCGTCGCAGATGAAGCAATAGGAATATCCCTCATCGCTCTCGGCAAAGGAAACGCTGTCGCCGCAGTAGTCCTCGTTTTCTTTCGTTATCTGCCTGCCCGCGTATTCCACCTCAAAGAGCGGAAGCGAGGAGAGCGTCATCGCCGTTTCTCCGTTTTCTATGATAAATTCCGGCGCGGAGAATCTGCCGCCGCATACCCGCTCGCAGATGGCATGGATATCCTCCACGCCGACGGACGCACGCGAAAGCTCGCCGCCGCAGGCGACGATGTATTTCTTTCTCGTGCCGCAGACGACAATATTTTCGGGCGCAAGTCCCGCCGAGAGGAAAGCGCGGCGGAGTTTTTCCGTCAGCACTCTGTCCGGCACGCAGATTCCCTCGGAGTAAGCCGCCGTATCGGCGAGTATGCGCGCCGCCATATCGTAATCAAAGGCGAAAAGCCCCGTTTTATCGTTTGTCATAGCCGCGCCTATCATCTTGGCGGCACAAGCATTTATATCCTCAAGAATATAATCAAGCCGCTTACAGCCGCTCACGGCAAGCCCCTCTATCTTCTCGGGCGTCATTCTGCCGCCGCTCATCAGCTTCGCCGTGAATTTTTCGAAGAATGTGCCGTCGCCGCCGCAAAGCTCGAGCGGAGAGCATCCGCCGTCGCACATGGAGCAGTGGCTCTTCCAGATATCGCGGCACATTTTTTCGACAGCGGCTCTGTCGGGTACGCGGAGCTTGTCCGAGAGGTCGCGCAGAACTCCCGAGAGCGAGCCCATCGTTTCCGAGATTCCCTCTATGCGCTTCGTATTGTCCGCTTCCCTCTTCTGCGCGATTATATCGCGGCAGTTGAGCCGTTCGCCCTCTTTTTTATAGAGGCAGATATCGGGCAGTGCGCCTATGGCGGCGGGGACCCCGATGAGAACCGCGCCTATCAGAATTTCAAATATAAATGAAGAAATATCCGTTTTTCCGCCGATGAGCGCGCCCGAAACGAAAACGCCGAGCGGCACGGCAACACCCGCAAGAGCGCTCGCGGAGAAGAATATTCCCGCCGCAAGCCCCGCCACGGCAAAAAGCGGAATGTATATCCCTCCGCAGGCGATACCTATCAGCAGTCCCGTAACACACCCTCTCGCCGCCTGCCCGAAATAGCCGATATAGAGCGTTCCCGCAAAGCCGACGATAAGCGCAACTGAAAGCCCGAATATATGTATATCGCGAAGCGAAAGCACTATCGCAAAAAGAAGCGCCGCCGTTCCCGTATCATAGAGCGATGTGAATCTGTAATCTTTCTCGAAAACAAGGCTGAAAAGCAGTGTGAATACCACCGCCGAAACCGCCGAGAAGAAAAGAGAAAGAAAATCATATCCCTCAAATGTGCTTCCGCCGTATATCAGCGAAGCTATACCGCCGCCGAGCGCAACCACGGCGGAAAGCAGAAGCCGCGCCGATACGGAATCACAAAGCACCGCCGCTTTACCGCCTTTTCCGACATCATCGGCTGTGCGCACCGCGAAGCTGAAAGCATATCTTACGGCGCATGCCGCAATGCATGAGATAGCGTAAATAAGCATTACACTTTCGTCAAGATAGAAATGTTCGGTAAATGCCCTCGTGCAAATGCCGAAAGTGACGCCGAGCGCACCGCGCGAAACGCCGCATACCATTGCTATACCGAGCACTCTCGCGCCGAACGGAAGCTCCGCTCCGCAAAAGAAAAATCCCGCCGCGATATATAATATCACACCGAGCGCACTGCGGAAACCGCGCCATGCGCCGCTCCCGAAGCGCGAACCCCGCGTTCTGCCCTTTCCGTAAATATCCGACATATGCCTGCTGTTTGTCATTTTTACCATCCTTTCTCGCTTTAAAGACAAGCCTGATGCTTTTTTGTCGCGAAAACGCCCTCTTTCCGGCATTTTCGTCTGCACACAGTTTATCATAAAAATGCCGCGGCGCGGGTCGATAACGGTAGGGCGCTTTCTGTAACCTTTTCGCGCTTTTTACCGTATCGGCACGCACCGACGGGAGAAATATTGACTTTTGTTTCTTTTTGCTTCTTTACGCGATGAAATTCCGGCTTATGCCGTTTTTCCTTATGCCGCCATGCCCGCCGCGCCGTAAAGCTCGGCAAGCATATTTTCAATGAAAATGCCGTATCCCGATTTCGGGTCGCCTATCAGCACATGAGTCACGGCGCCGATGAGTTTGCCGTCCTGTATTATGGGGCTTCCGCTCATGCCCTGAACTATGCCGCCCGTTGCCGAGATGAGCGCCTCATCCGTCACGGTGACGGTGAAATTCTTGCTCTGCGCTCCCTGATTTATCGCCGATATCTCTATCTCATATGATTTGCGCCCGCCGTCATCCACCGTGCAGAGGATATATGCCTTGCCCTCGTGAATATCGGCTTTCGAGCCGACGGGATAAAGCGAATCCTTTACCTCCTGCGGCATCGCACCGAAAGCGCCGTATACGCCGCTCATGGTATTTTTTATCAGCTTGCCCGTCTTGTCTCCCGTGAAATATCCTTTCAGCTCGCCGGGCACACCCGCTTTGCCTATATTGATACCCGAGAGAACGACATTCTCAACCGAGCCGTATGATATAGGAAGAAGCTCGCCCGACGAGGCTTCGCATATGCCGTGCCCAAGCCCGCCGAAGATAAGCGTTTTCGGGTCGATGAATGTCACCGTGCCTATGCCGGCGGCGCTGTCCTTTATCCACATGCCGAGCTTGTATTCGCCCTCGGAATTTTTCTCGGGCGTAACCGTAAGCGTCTTTGCTTTGCCGGCACGCATCACGGTTATTTTAAGCGGCTCGCCGCCGCTCTCCTCGCATATCCTGCATACCTGTGCGCCGGACTGTATCTTCTCGCCGTTTACGGATATTATCATATCACCTTTTTTGAGTCCCGCGTCCATCGCGGGGCGTTTGCCTGCCGTGCCGCACCGTACATCGCATACATTGACCACGAGCACGCCGTCCGTATGGAGCTTCACGCCGAAAGGGATTCCTCCCGCTATCAGCATATCGCCCGCTTTTGCCACGGGCATCTCAGAATACGCACGCAGACTTCCTTGATTTTCATTTATAAAAGTTCCCGTCATAAGAAAAAATAATATTGTCAGCGCAAGCGCAAAAAACGAATTTGCCTTTCTGCCTTTTGTTTTTGCCATGGTTTGCTTTTCCTTATTTCTGCCTTTATTTTCGCACATCTCTGTGCTGTATTTAATTTGCGACGCCGCCGCTTTTTTATGTGTAACAATTTTTTTGCATCTATCCATTTATTTTTATAAAAGCGTTGAAAATCGTCTCTCTTTTTGGTATACTTATTATAATTAAAATGAAAAGGAGGCTTTGCCTTGAAGATAGCCGTCGTCGGTTCACGCAGCATAGAATACGATAAGATTCACGATATGGCAATAGCTTTTCTCGAGAGATATATCCCCGTCAACTGTACGGAGCTTGTCAGCGGCGGAGCGCTCGGCGCAGACAAGCTTGCCGAGGAATATGCCGAGCGTTACCATCTGAAAATGACGGTGCTCGAGCCGGATTACGGGCGGCACGGCAAGAGAGCGCCGCTCATGCGCGATGAGGAGATAGTGCGCGGCGTGCAGTATGTGATAGCCTTTTGGGATTGCCGCTCCAAAGGCACGGCGTATACCGTCACATACGCGATAAAAGAAGGAATCCCCGTCAGGATAATCCGCGTATGAAAAAATCCTCCGAAAATGTAAAATATACCCGCGAGGACGGGATAGGTCGGTATCTCGGCGATATAAAAAACCGCATGGATGCGGGAATAGATTCGCCCGTCGGTTATCCCTATGAAAAGGAAAAACTGCTCCTGCGGGCGATACGCACGGGCGACGGCGATACGGCGCGCCGCCTGCTCAATGAGATACTCAGCTGTATATTCTTCTCCTGCGCATACGATACCGATTCGATAAAGCTGCGCGCTCTTGAGCTGACGGTGCTCATGTCCCGCGCAGCACTCGACGGCGGCGCGGATGAGAATCTGCTTCGCCGCATGAATCAGAAATATATTTTTGATTTTTTCCGTCTCGAATCAATAGACGATATCTGCCTTTCGCTTACAAAAATGCTCGGCGATTTCTCGGGAGAAGTGCTCGGCATATTCGAAGCGAAACACTCCGCCGTCATATCAAAGGTAGTTTCTTTCATTCGCGGCAATTATATGCATAAAATAACGCTCGAGGATACAGCGGAGGCGGTTTCGCTTTCCGCCTCGCATCTCAGCCGCATATTCAAGGAGGAAATGCACACATCATTCAACGCTTTCCTCTCCGATATCCGCATAGAAAAAAGCAAGCTTCTGCTTCTCTCGGGCGATTTCAGCATAGCGGAGATATCGGGGCTTGTCGGCTTCTCCGACCAGAGCTATTTCAATAAGGTTTTCCGTAAAAATACAGGCATGACGCCGAAGCGCTTCCGTGAAGCAAACGGGGAAAAGGAGGGTGCAATTGTCGATTTTTGATGAAATTTCGCAAAAACTGCAACGCGCCGACGGCGAAGCCGTAGCCGCGCTCGTGCGCAGCGCCGCCGCGGAATATCCGCCCAAGGATATTCTTGCAAAAGGACTGCTTTCGGGCATGAATACTGTCGGCGAAAAATTCAGAAAAAATGAAATATTCGTTCCCGAGGTTTTGCTTGTCTCCCGCGCGATGAAAGCGGGCATGGATGCTCTGCGCCCTTATTTCCCCGCGGGTGACATTCCATCGCTCGGCACGGTGGTGCTCGGAACGGTAAAGGGCGATTTTCACGATATCGGCAAGGAGCTCGTGAAAATAATGCTCGAGGGCAAGGGACTGCGCGTCATCGACCTCGGCATGGATGTGCCGGCAGAGACTTTTGTCCGCGCGGCAAAGGAAAACACGGCGCAGGTGATATGCTGTTCTTCTCTGCTCTCATCCGGCATAAGCGAAGTGAAGAAAACCGTCGCCATCTGCAAAAAGGCGGGCATACGCGATAATGTGAAAATAATGATAGGCGGCGCGCCGATAACGGATTCTTTCTGCCGTGAGATAGGCGCGGACGCGTATACATCAGATGCCGCCGACTGCGCGGAAAAGGCGCTCGCCTTCTGTGCGGTATGAGCGGAAAAGCGATTTAATTTTGACAATACTATAATAACTCTTCTTTCTCAAAAAACTCTCCGTGCATTTTCCGATAAAAACGCATGTTTTTTTCAAATTCTTTCATCCGTACCGTTATTTTTCATATGCTTTTTCCGTGTATATGGGTGAAGGATATCCCGAAACAAACTCCGCGGAGGTGATACAATGGAAGACAAAGCGATAGTAGACCTGTATTTTGCGCGTTCGGAGACGGCAATCGAAGAAACGCAGAAAAAATACGGCAGATATTGCCATGCGATAGCAAAAGGCATTCTTCCCTGCGAAGAAGATGCCAAGGAGTGCGTTTCCGACGCGTATGTCGGCGCATGGAACAGTATTCCGCCGCAAAAACCCGAAAATCTCGCAACATATCTCGGCAAGCTCACGCGCAATGCTTCGCTCGACCGCCTGCGTGAAAGAAAAGCCAAAAAGCGCGGTGAAAACAGCCCGTGCGTCTCGCTCGACGAGCTCTCGGAATGTATTCCCTCGGATGGCGGCGATATCGCCGAGGCTATGACCCTGCGCGATGCCGTAAACTCTTTTCTGCGCTCGCTCCCGAGAGAAACGCGAATCATCTTCATGCAGAGATATTGGTATTTCCGCTCCGTCGGCGATATAGCGCACGAGCGCGGAATTACTTCCGCCGGAGTTTCCATGACGCTCTCGCGGACAAGAAAAAAGCTACGCGAATATCTTGAGAAAGAAGGAATAAGCATATGAAAAAAGAAATAGAACTGGCAAAAGCAATCGGCGAAGCCGATGACGATATGATAGCGGAAGCCGCACCGAAAAAAGGCAGTCGAAAGGGATTTGCCATAAAGGTTGCCTCGGTTGCCGCATGCCTCGCGCTCATAATCTGTACTCTGCCGCTCATAGGCAGAAATGTACCCGCAGATCCGAAAAATACAAAGAACCCGTACTTTCCGCATGCAGCCGGAACCACGGACGAAATTGCAATTTACAACAAATGGTTTTTCGAGATTCAGAATTCGCCGTATTCCGGCTACAGCCGCGGCATGGTCATTGATGCGGCACTTGTCGGCGATGAGATAGGAGAAGTCACCGTAAAGCAATATAACCACATCTATCCCGAAAACAAAGATGAGGATATCTCATATAAAAAAGCCGTGCTCTATGAGATAAAGGGTGTATCTCCGGAGGTTGCCGTTTGCCTGAAGTATACCGAAAAAAGCGAGGCGAGCTCCGCCGAGCATTATTACAGATATGCAAAAACAGACATTGACGTAGCAACTCTCGCGGATTATTTTGAAAAAACCGCGGCAAAAACCTATGGCGATATAACGAGAATTTCCGTCACCATCCTGAACAAGGATGGTTACACCTACAATAATGACGCAGCGCACACTGCAGAGCTTTTTGATATGCTTCTCGGTCTCGACGGCACAAGAGCGCTCTCCGATAACGAATCGCTGGCAAGCGCCCTTTCGGATATAAAAAGCTTCGCGAGAATCGATATATCAAGCAAGGTCGGCGCCGCAAACCGCATTGATATTTTCGATAACGGCTATGTGCTCATAAGCAGCTATACGGGCAGCTTCGAAGAATACGAAAAAGGCATCATGCTCTTCCGCGCCGAAAACTCCGCTGCGATAATAGATTTCATCCGCAATAATTTCACCGCAAATAATCCTGCATACAGCGGTGAACATACCGCTAATACATTGAGCGAAATGAGCGAAACAAGCGGCGCATATATCCCCTCCGGAATTGCAGAATAAAAAACATCAGATATAGCAGGAAAATCCGAAGGCTTGCGCCCTCGGATTTTCTTTTTCCTCTGTTGACACGGCATAGCGTCCGTGATATAATAATATACAGATTAAATATGCGGAGGTGAATATATGAAAGCCGGCGGTCGTCTGTCCCCGCGCGATATGCTCATAGTTCAGGCAAAGACAATAGAATATATCGACAGCATGGAAAATTTCTATATCTACAAGCCGCGCGCCCTGATACTGCGCGTAATCATGATGTATGCGGGCATAACATATATTTTCGCCCTGCTCACTTTCCCGATAACGGCGGCTTTCATGGCGCTTTTCTGGGGCATACTCATCTTCAAATACACGCAGGCGATAAAGCTCCTCGGCAAATTCAATATATCGCGCGCAAAAGCATATATCTGCCTTGCATTTATGATAGCATTCATGTTCGCGGCGGCGCATTTTACCCACAGGGCGATACTTCGTCTTATTCCGTTCATAGCAGAAAAAGTTTACACCATGGTAGGAGGATAAATTATGTACAGCATTCTCGGCAGAGAAAGCGATGCCTCTCGGGTAAAGCTCTCCGAAGGCATTTTTGAAAAGCTGAATTTTTCATTTTTCATGTCGTATAAGCAAAAGGATTTTGTAAGCGAGCTTCTCTCGTGCGACGGCGATGCGATAGCCGAAAGGCAGAAGCTGTTCTCCACCATAGACAAAAGCTCCGCGCTCTTTGAAGCCTTCGAAGCATTGGCAAAGGGCGCCGAAAATATCGCGGAATACAGAAAAGAACTTCGTTTCGGCACAAAGGAGCTTTCAAACGAGCGCATGTTTTATGCTTTCCGCGAGCTGATGTACTATACCGAATGTACAGATACTCTGCTCGGCGTGGCTGATATCATAGAAGCGTGCGATTCGCATGCGCTTCATTCGCTTCTGCAAAAGGCGCGCGAGGTATATTCATCGGACTGGTATGAAAACGCCCGCGAATATATCTCCGCGATGGATGAAAACATAAAGCACATCAGGAGCGTTTCCATCGGGATAAATCTCGATTCCGAGCTTCGCCCGCTTGAGGCGGGTATAATTTCCGTAAATTCCGAGCCGTATGTGACAAATACGGTTTTTGACAAAATGTTTTCGAAGAAAATCGAAAACAAAAATATGATATGCATCGCTCCGCTCGGCAAAAAGGAAGCGACCCTCTCGGGAACAGCCATGCGCGCTTTTGATGTAAATCTCTACAGCGCGCTGAACGACTATATGCGCGGCTCGCTGAAGAAGATAAAATCCGTTCTCGGCAATATGCTGGACGGCGCATGTAATTTTCTCTGCGAAATCTGCGATGAACTGCGGTTTATCCGCATGGGCATGAATTATATGCTCGCCGTGAGAAGCAAGGGTATGCCGCTTTGCTTCCCCGCATTCTCGGATAAGCTTGATATTTCCGGGCTTTATAATCCGAATCTGCTCGCGGAAATGCAGAGCTGCCGCATAGTGAAAAACGATGTGCATTTCGATGAAAACGGACGCATCTTCATCCTGACGGGACCGAACAGCGGCGGAAAAAGCGTTTATCTTCGCGCGCTCGGCATAGCACAGATACTTTTCTCGCTCGGACTTCCCATCCCTGCCGAGAGCGCCGCCATGCCGCTGTGCAGTGAGATACTGGCGCAGTTTTCCGTTTTCACGAGCGAATCGGGTGCCGGCAGACTCGAGGGAGAATGCCGCGCAATGGCGGAAATATGTTCCGCCGCCACGGAAAACAGCCTGATACTGCTCGATGAGCTTTTCTCGGGAACAAGCTCGGAGGACGGCGCGATAATCGCGGAAAAAACGCTCGAATGGCTCTCGGCAAAGAATTGCCGAGTCCTCTATGCCACACATATACATGAGATAGCCTCTTATGCCGAGGAAATAAACAAAAGCGAACGCTCGAGCGGCAAGATAGATTTTCTCTGCGCCGAGCTTCAGGGCAAGGAACGCTCATATAAAATCGTGCGCGGAAAAAGAAGCCGCGGAAGCCACGCCATGGATATTTTCGAAAAATACGGCATAGGTTTCCTCGCGGAGAAATGATACTTTTGTTTGCAAAAAGATATAACATAAAAACCGCTTCTTTTGAAGCGGTTTTTATGTTATATCTCATTCCAGATGGGTTTTATACAGCAGATATCTTCCTATGCATATAAATCCGCATTCCCGTGCGGCAACCTCGTATTTCTCCTCACAGAAAAATGTCATCACCCTGCCGCTGCGGCTTCCCGCATCGTGCAGTGCCGCATTCAGCAGTTCCCTGAAAAGCGCTGGCGAATATTCGCCGTTATTTATATCTATGCCGAAAATCTCATACCATCCGTCATCGGCATTCATATAATAAACCGCGCCCTGCGGCTCGCCGTCCTTTTCTATCATCAAAATATTCCAACTGTCTATCGCCGCAAATATTCTTTCCGAAGTCCAGTACATGTCGGCTTCCGCCGGAGTGTGAAGCGCTCTGAAACTTTCAAAGTTGTCTCTTCCGATGCGCACCGCGCCGCTGCTTTTTATCAAATTGCACTCATCAAGAAAAGCCGTATTGTTGTAGTCATCCTCTATGCATTCAAAACCGTGCCTGCGAAGAAAATCCACAGCAGAAACATTATCCGCGGGAAATCCCAGAAAAAGGTCGTATCCGCTGTATCTCTCGCCGACGAAAGCCAGAAATTCCGCGAGAGCCTGCTCCGTTTCCTTGCCGATATTGAAGCCAAGCGTGGAAAGATAATTATCCTCGGGAATCAGAAACAGGTGAATAAAGCCCTGCACTTCGCCATCGTATTCAAAAAGAAGCATCTGCTCCGTTTCGCGACAAAAAGCCTCACGCGAGCGCGCGATAAACATTTCTTTCGTCTTGATTTTGTCGCAATATGTCGGGTAGCCGGATTTCGTCGGGTCGGTTGCCAATTCATATGCGAAATCTATATATTTTTCAAATTCGCTTTCAGAGCATGGGCGCAGCATTTTCTTCCTCCGTGGGTCTTGATTGCAGATGATTTATTATATCATAAAAGCGCAGGCTTTTCAAGTCTGCGGATTTATCGAAAAAGCACTTGCGACGCAAGTGCTTTTTCCGTATGTACTCTTTAAGGCAAATCAGAACTGAATGCCGTTTTTATTGCTGACATCGGCATTTACGGTTATGCATTCATTCGTGAAGCTGATGGAAAAACGCCCTTTCACATAAGTGAGTATCGCGCTTTCTTCTTTTAATTTAAAACCGTTCTTTTTCATAGCCGCCGAGATATCGCTCTCCGATGACCCGACTGTCAGCCCGTAAAGATATACGGATGGGTCGGTAATCGCTATGCGGGTGATATGCTGTTTGCCGCTTGAATAATCGGGATAAGCCGTCACCGTATAGATAACGCATTTTTCGGGGTCAACCTGCTCGCCGTTTTCGTTTTTAGTCGGAATATATCCAGTACCGTAATATTCTCTTCCACCAATGATTCCGTATTTTTCCCGATATTTTGAAAAATCCGTATCATCAACATTTTCTGCAATCCAGAATTCGAGGTTTGTATCGGGCTTTTCGGGTATACTGCCCGAGCATCCGACAAGTGACGCCAAAAAGACAACGCATAAAAATACAGACAACACTTTTTTCATAAGAACGCCTCCTGAAATTACGATATTTGATATTTTAATTTTACCGTAAGCGCATCGGTATGTCAACACATATGCGCAAATCTATACTAACGGGCTTCCAGATAATAATATTTTCCGAGCAAAAGCTTTTTCTCCCTCGGATACGGGCAGACATCCTTTCTTCCCGCATACAGCAGTGCGGAGCCGACCGGTGAAGCGCGGAGCACAGTGACATTTCCTCGCTTCCCTATTTTGCAGATTTCATCGTAGATTTCAAATACGGACGAGTGAAGGTGCGTAATTTCGCCGCCGACCTTTCCGCCATGCGATTTATTTATGCCGATATAGCACTCCGGCGTGCCGACGCCGATTTCGATTACTATATTTTCAGAGAGATTCCATGTAATACTTCCTGCGCTTTTGTCAAGCTCAAATCTGCCGCATAAATCGGGCGTTTCAAGCATCATGCCGTAGAGCTCTTCCGCGCTTTGCGGAATAGTCATCTTAAGCGGAGAAGCATCATTTTCAAAGGCATTGTCATAGCTCTGCGTGATGAAAATGCTCTCGGGAATATCCACGCCACCGAGATTCATACGATAGAACATTCTCCTCTCCACAAGCACCCTGACAGGATAATCTAAGCGGTTTTCAAGTTTTGAAAGCAGGTTACCAAAGCGTTTATCGAAAAGCCCCGAATCGCCGTCATAATCCACCATCCACTCGGATTTATCTTCAATATAATCTATCCCGTCAAAATCGGGAAAAAGATAGAGTATATCATCATAAATAAAATATTCAAAGCCGTTCGTCTCCTGCCTGATATACTTTATCGGCAGATTGCGCGACATAGCACCGTTATAAAAACGATACTCGGGAGAATACAGAATATCCACTGTAAATTTTCTTCCGAAATCTGCATAATATCGGGAATTTTTGTATTCTCTTTTCAGCTTCGGCATCCGAAACGCCGTATAAATCCCTCCGATGACAATCCCGACAATAATCAGCGGCGAGAATATTACGATAAGCAAGACAATCAAAAATTTCCTGTACCATTTCGGTTTATCCATTGACTTTCTCTGTCTCCTTCCGTGTTTTGCTATATTATATCATAAAAAAATAAATATTTCAAGTATTTTTCCGCCCATGCCTTTCATGGTGGCGGAATTTGCCGCAAACTGTTGACATTCTCCCGCCGAGGGGGTATAATGTAATAAATCAGCATTTTCCATGCCGCACTGCCTTGCAGTCGGCAGAAAAGCAGAACGGACGGTGTTTATATGAACGAAGCGGATTATTCAGCCGCCTTTGCCGAAAACGAAAAGGAAGCCAACCTTTACGCCGCGCGCTGTATGCGTGTGCTTGCGGTTGTGGTTGCCGTGATTTGGGTGCTGAACATTCTGGGAGTGTTCATCGTTCCGAAAACCATTATGGCGATAGCCGGCATCGGCGGGATATCGCTCATGCTCCTGCCCAGCCTGCTTTTGCACATCATAAATCAAAATTCACCGCGTCTGAAGCTGTATATTCTTCTGTGTTGTATACTGGGCATCACGCTTTTGTCCTCCGCTTTGCCCAGTCATGCCGTTCTGGCATGGGCTGTGCCTGTGGTTCTGGGCTGTCATTATTATTCCAAACGCTTCTCCTACGGTCTGCTTGCCGTTTCCGTCGTATGTATGGCGGCATCACTGATTATAGGTACATATTTCGGCGAATGGGACAGCAATCTGCTCAAGGCACTGGAATCGGACGGTATGCGCGTCGTCACGGGCGATACCATCCGCCGCGTCGTACTCTTTTACATACTTCCACGCTCGCTTATTCTATGCGGAGTGACCATCATATGCTCTACGCTGGCAGACCGCACGCGAAAGCTGCTCGAGCGCCAGATTAAGGACAGCGCGGATAAACAGCAGATTGAATCCGAATTAAGCGTAGCCACGCATATACAGACATCCATGCTCCCGCGCATCTTTCCCGCATTCCCCTCGCAAAAAGAATTTGATATCTATGCCATCATGAATCCTGCCAAGGAGGTTGGCGGGGATTTCTACGATTTCTTCCTTGTTGACGATGACCATCTGGCTGTAGTGGTGGCGGATGTATCGGGAAAAGGTATTCCCGCGGCGCTCTTCATGGTAATCGCCAAAACGCTGATAAAAGATCATGCACAGCACGGCACATCGCCCGATGTGGTATTCACGGAAGTAAATCGCCTGCTCTGCGAGACAAACGATGAAGGAATGTTTGTAACGGCATGGATGGGCATACTTGAGCTTTCCACAGGGCATCTTGCTTATGTCAATGCCGGGCATAACCCGCCGCTGCTGAGGCGTGCCAATGGCGGATACGATTATCTGCGCACCCGCTCCGGTCTTGTGCTGGCAGGAATGGAAGAAACGCGCTATCGTTCATGCAGTCTGGAGCTTTCGCCCGGGGATGCACTGTTTATTTATACCGACGGTGTCACCGAAGCAACGGACGCTTCCGGTCAGCTTTACGGCGAAGCGCGACTCGCCGCCGTTCTCAATGCCAACCGCAACTGTGCGCCCGAGCCGCTGCTGTCTGCTGTCAGAGCCGATGTGGAAGCTTTTGTGGGTCAGGCACCGCAGTTTGATGATATCACCGCATTGAGCCTTTGCTACTATGGGCAGTCGCCGTCGCTCTGATTTTATGCCGTTAATTATAACTTGATAAACATTCGGGGCTGTCGCCGAGAGGAGTAAATTCCTTTCAGTGGCAGCCCCGATTTGCGTTGGTGGGTTTCATAATAAGAGCGTCGATTTCTCGACGCTCTTGTATGTAGCCTTAACCGAATATCCTTTTTTCAACATATGCGTTTTTGGACAAACCGTAATTTCTCGCCTCATTATACAGTTTTCTTGCAGGTTCTGCACTGCCGGCGTCAATCAAAGCATTGACAGCTCTGTTGATAGCTACCCTTGCCAAGTCGTATTTCGACTGTTGCCCATTGAGCATTTCCCATTCGCCGATTAAAAAATCATTTTGCGACTTTTCTGACTTCAACCATGGGAGCAGTCGCATACCGAGTTCAAAAACATCACATTCCGCATTTCCAAAAGCTTTCAGGCAAAGAGCGGAATAAAATGTTTTGTAAAAAATATAATTATCGGAAGTTTCGGTCGCTTCTAAAAATAATCGGAAATTATCTTTAGCAAGCTCCAAATATTTAGCAGGCGTTTTCAATGTCGGCAAAACCGACAATGCTGCGTTATGGCACTCAAATGTGATTGGTTCTATGCCGTTTATACCTGTATTTCTGCTTAAAGCATTTTTGTAACAGTCCCACCAAAAATCCGTAAAACCGCCGAGTTCAAGAGTAAAGCGCTGTGTGGCATCGCAGACAAGCCAAAGCAGATATTTTGATGGCTTATCTTTCAGAAAATCGGCAAACTCGCAGTGATTTTTGTAAAGGTTGCTACCGTCTTTGAGCATAGCAAAGCTGTCAGAAATATTCCAATAGGCAAAGCCTATTTCTTCGGTTCCCTCTAACTCATTGCCGCGAAGAGCGGTTTGCAAAAAGTCGATAACAGCAAGATCATGCTTGCGCTTTTCCTCCCGCGAGCAGAGGATACGCTCGCCTGTAAGCTTAAACTTTTTAAAGTTTTCAATAAATTCTTTATTCATTATTTTGCGCCTTTCTTAGGATATATCACCACTTACTGGGAGCGTTTGGCTATTTATATGCGCCATCATCGCATAAAACCGCAGCAGTCTATTTCTGAAAACTCGGAAAATCCCAAAGACTTATAAAAAGCCACCGTCTTTGGCGTGTTGTCTGTTGTCAGCTCAATTTGTCGGACATTATGGTATCTGTCAAGAACGGCTTTCAGCAGAGCAGTTCCGACACCCTGACGCTGTTTTTCCGGAAAAACAAGAATATCCTGAACAAAAACAATGGTAAAACCATCGCCAACAACTCTGATGATTCCAAGCAGTTCTTCTCTTTCGTATGCCGCCAATACAAGTAAAGAGTTCTTATATCCTTGCTCCAATGCCGCCATGTTTTCCGTATACGCTGTCCATCCGACCTCGGTATAAAGACGCCGTATCTCGTCCTCATTGTATTCTCTGTATTCTCTGATTTCCATTTTGCCTCCTTCAAATCCCGATTTGTCGATATCTTATTATACCACAAATCTTCCCTTTTTTCAATAGTGAATTATACGGTCAAGCGTACTGCCGGAAAGTCCACGCACTTCTTCACTGCTCGCATTACTTATTACCTTGACAAGCGACAAGTGAAGAATGAAAAAGTGAAAAAGTAAAAAGTAAAAAGTAAAACTCCCGCACTGATGTGCGGGAGTTTTGGGGTATCACTACAAAACCGATGCACACCGCACTTTTTTCAAAATCGATCCGTGGTTTTCGGTCAGTGGATAGACTGATCCCTTGGTGATGATGGAATATTAGTCTTACCCGCTATCTTCCGGAGACTTGACATCATGCCTGCAAACGAATCTATGTAATGAGCTTTACCAAGTCCGGTCTTCGCACAGATGATTCCACGCATATTCGAGCGATGCATAAGTGATTTCTATCCAACAATCCTTAAAATACGGCTTTTTGTCAACGCGTATATTGCACATTAGTATCGCATTGTTGTTGCCTTGATTATATCGGTCCAAAAACTCTAATTTGCATTTTCCGCTGTTGATCTTGTCTGCGAGCTCTCCGATACTCCATTCCTTTCGTATCGTTTGTCCGAAAAGCGACTTTTCAAATACGTATATAGTTACGTCGTATTCGTCATCTATCAAGGTGTAGGTCACTTTTGCGGCATCCGTCCGAACGACCTTGTCAATATCGCTTGCAGGATGGTCGGGTAGCACCCAAAATCCGTCGGGAAAATCAAAGATCAGCTCTTTGTCTTGAAAATAAACGCGATCGGTAATGCAATCGTGCAACGAAAACATGTTTTCATCTCTGTCGCAATGCAAAAAGTTCATGCGCTCACCGCCTTTCTTTGTTTTATTATATAATAAGTTTGTAAACATTTCAACCATTTCGCAAACGATTCTCAAAGGCTCCATCCGGGAGGGAGCTGGCGCCGTAGGCGACTGAGGGAGAGTGCGTTGACGTAAAGTCTAATCAAATTTCAAAGTCGCGCAGGCTCCTTCCACCGCTAACGCGGTCCCCCGTCTCGCTTGGGCTCGGTCACGCTCGGGCTCTGACACCACACCGTGGTGTCATTCACTACCCTCGCGCCGCTTCGCTACCTCTCGGAGGGAGGCTTTCGGTAGTTCGAATCCTTTGTGTCGCAAAAAACTTGAAAATGGACCTATGGAAATTCGAAAAAAAGCAGGGACGAAAAAAACGGGAGATATCTCTCGAAATCTCCCGTTTTCTCTTGTTTTCTCGTGCGGATCGATTTTGACCACACAACATGGCAGGGGCAGTAAGAATCGAACTCACGACACGCGGTTTTGGAGACCGCTGCTCTACCTGCTGAGCTATACCCCTATATAAAGGCGAAACCGTATAGGCTTCGCCGATATCTGGTGGGCCTTTAGGGACTCGAACCCCAGACCAACCGGTTATGAGCCGGTTGCTCTAACCAACTGAGCTAAAGGCCCGTGATTAAGAGCGGATTTCTGAAACCGCTCTGCTATTTTACCATGACTCGGCGTTTTTGTCAATAACTTTTATAAAATTTATCAAGATTTTTTAGCCGCAAAGCCGAAAACACCGCACAATACCGATTATTTTATTTCTCTTCTGCCGTCAAGTGCGCGCATGAGCGTAACCTCATCGGCATATTCTATGCTCGCACCCACTGGAACGCCGTAGGCAAGGCGTGTCGTTCTTATTCCGAGCGGTGCGACAAGCTTTGAAATATACATAGCTGTCGTTTCGCCCTCTACATTCGGATTCGTCGCGAGGATAAGCTCCTTTACCTCGCCATTGCCTATGCGCTCGAGAAGCTCCTTTATCCGAAGCTGGTCGGGACCTATTCCATCCATCGGAGAAAGCGCACCGCCCAGCACATGATAGAGACCCTCGTATTCCTTGACCTTCTCTATCGCCATGACGGTCTTGGCATCCTCGACAACGCAGATAAGCGACCTGTCGCGTCTCGGATCCGAGCATATCGAGCATATCGGCGCATCGGAAAGATTGCCGCATATCTCGCAGTTATGTATATCATGCTTTGCCGAGATAAGGCATCTTGCAAATTCTTCGACATCGGCTTCGCTCATATCGAGAACGGAAAGCGCATAGCGCACAGCTGTCTTGTAGCCGACACCCTTGAGCCTGCCGAATTGCTCTATCAGCTTCTGCAAAGGCAAAATATAATCCATGTTTCCCTCCGAAAAATGCTTTACGCTATGGGTTTATCAGAAAAGACCGGGCATGCCGGAAAGCCCGCCGAAGGCTCCCGTTATCTTCTCCATTTCGGCGTTTGTCGTATCTTCGACGCGCTTTATAGCTTCGTTTACTCCTGCCACGAGAATGTCGGAAAGCGTTTCCACATCGTCGGGGTCCACTATTTCGGGGTCGATTTTGATAGAGAGAATCTCTTTCTTGCCGTTTATCTTAATCTGAACGACGCCGCCGCCCGCGGAAATATCGTATTCTCTCGTTTCAAGCTCCGCCTGAAGTGCCGCCATATCCTCCTGCATCTTCTGCGCCTGCTTAATCATCTGATTCATGGAGGGACCGCCGCCTCCGGGTATTCTTGCTTTCATATTTCATTCTTCCTTTCCGAATTCTTCAAATTTCTTTATAAGCTCTTCCATCGGCTCGCCGAGCAGGTTTTCAGCCTTTTCCTGCTCGAGGCAGAGGATTTTTTCGGGCGGGAAATTCTTCCCCGTCGCTTCTTTTATCGCAGAGGAAACATCTCCCTTGCGCTTATCGTTCATCAGGCTTATGCCGAAGGGCTTGTCAAAAACCACATACAGACATCCGTCGCACTCAAGTGCCGCCGAGCCGCGTATAAACGAGCCGAGCGCCATATCGGAAGCCACGATGCGCTTCACCACATCGCCCCATCGGCGCATCGGAATCTTGCCGGAAGCCGATTCTTTCGCCGTCTCCGCAGGCTTATCATCGGCTGACTTTTCCGCTGTCGGCGCATTTGCTACCGTTTCCGATGTCAGCGGACTCTCCGCCCTCGGTGCTTCTGCCGCGGGTGTAGCGGGAGAAGCAGATGATGCAGATGCTGCGCGCGCCGTCTCCGTTCTCGGCTTCGGCGCCGCCCTTTGCACATATGCCGCTTCCTGCGCGGAAGCAGCCGACTCCGGCTCACAGGCGCGTATCAGCGCCATCTCGGCATAGATTTTTGCCGAGGCGGGAATCTTCTGCATATTGCTTTCCGTCGTTATGAATATATCGAGTATGCGGAAAAGCGTTCCCGCATCGTAATGCTCCGCATATTCCGCGGCGGGTCTGTCAGCCCCGACCTTGCCGCGCGAGCTGATATAGACGAGCATATCACGATAAAAAGCGATTAGCTCGCGCCAGAAAACGGCTATATCACGCGAGGAATTGTATATTTCGTCCGTTATTTCGAGTGCTCTTGCCGCATCTCCCTCGGAAATTGCCGTGCATATCTCGCCGAGAAGCTTCGATGAAGCCGCGCCGAGCATGGATGAAGCGGATTCGAGCGTTATTCTGCCGCCCGTTCCCGAGCAGTATTCGAGCATATTCAGCGCATCGCGCACAGCGCCCTGAGAAAGCCCCGCGATAAGCTTCAGTGCCTCCGCCTCGGCTTCTATTCCCTCGCCTGCACAGACCTTTTCCATCCGACTTACCATATCGTCGGGCGAGACACGGTGAAAATCGAAGCGCTGGCATCGCGAAAGCACCGTCGCGGGGATTTTATGCAGTTCAGTCGTCGCGAGGATGAAAAGCACATGCTCCGGCGGCTCCTCGAGGGTTTTCAGCAATGCGTTGAAAGCCGAGATAGAGAGCATATGCACCTCGTCGATGATATAGACGCGGTATTTCAGCTCTGCGGGCGTATAGACCACAGCATCGCGGATATCGCGGATATCGTCGACGCCGTTGTTGCTCGCCGCATCCATTTCTATGACATCGGTACAGTTGCCGCTGTCTATACTGCGGCAGGCGGCGCACTTGCCGCACGGGTCGCCGTTTACGGGAGAAAGGCAGTTTGCCGCCTTGGCTATTATCTTGGCGCAGGTGGTTTTTCCCGTTCCTCTGGGTCCGCAGAAAAGATATGCATGGGATATCTTGCCTGCCTGCACTTCGCTTTTCAGCACAGAGGTGATATGGTCCTGCCCTACGACATCCTCAAATACCGCAGGGCGCCACTTTCTGTAGAGCGCCTGATACATTTTCCTTCCCTCCCGAAAATAAAAGCGAGGTATAAAATCAGACCATACACCGAAAACTCGAAATGAACTTCCATGCGCTTTCCGCAGTCTCCGCTCGGAGCAGGCAACCCCACGGCACACCGGTGGCACTGCTTAATGCTGCTTGATTCCTCACCTGACATGGTTCACAGCTACCGATTGCGCGGGACCCACCCGTCATCGCGGAGATTATGCGGTGCAGACCACACAAATCCACCCCTCATAATCGGAAACCATCCCTGCTGTAGCGGATTGCAGGTACAGGGCACCGCTAATTCCCCGACCGGTATGGTCTGATTTTATATCTCGCTTTGCTTATTATAGCAGAAAAGATTGATTTTTGCAATACCAAAATGAAACTTCTGTAAAATTTTTTGCCGCTTGCAGGCGAAAATAAGGAAAAAAGCTGTTGACAACGGCTCTTTACCGTATTATAATATAGAATGTATATACCTGCAAATGCAAAGACGGAGAGAGTAGCATCCGAAGAAAGCCCAAAGCGAGCCGAAGACGGTGAGAGTTCGGCGGCAAGTAACCTCATGCGAAAATCACTCCCGAGCATCGCTGCCGAAAGGCTTCTCCGATTAAGCACGCGACGGCATCCCGCCGTAATACGGGAAGCATATAAATGTATGCGAACGGGTGGTTAAGCGACGCTTTTTTGCGCCGTCCCGATTGCGGACGGTGCTTTTTTTGATTTTGCGGTAAAAAAGAAAAATTTATTCGGGAGGAAAAATTTCATGTACGAAAAAGTGCCCGCGAATCTCAATTTCGTGGAAAGAGAAAAAAAGGTCGAGCAGTTCTGGCGTGACAATAAGATATTCGAAAAGAGTATCGAAGCACGCGAGGGTTGCCCGGATTATACATTCTATGACGGACCCCCTACGGCAAACGGAAAGCCGCATATAGGTCATGTGCTCACGCGCGTAATCAAAGATATGATTCCCCGCTATCAGACAATGAAAGGCAAGAAAGTTCTCCGCAAGGCAGGCTGGGATACACACGGGCTTCCCGTTGAGCTTGAAGTGGAAAAGCTGCTCGGGCTGGACGGCAAGGACCAGATAGAAAAATACGGCATCGAGCCTTTTATCAAGAAATGCCGCGAGAGCGTATGGAAATACAAAGGCATGTGGGAGGATTTCTCCGGCATAGTCGGCTTCTGGGCTGATATGGAGCATCCCTATATCACATATACGGACGAATATATCGAATCCGAATGGTGGGCGCTCCGCCAGATATGGGACAAGGGTCTGCTCTACAAGGGCTTCAAGATAGTTCCCTATTGCCCCCGTTGCGGTACACCGCTCTCCAGCGCCGAAGTTGCCCAGGGATACAAGGATGTCAAGGAACGCTCCGCAGTCGTCCGCTTCAGGGTAAAGGGCGAGGACGCATATTTCCTCGCATGGACGACAACTCCGTGGACTCTTCCCTCCAATGTCGCGCTCTGCGTAAATCCCCGCGAGGAATACGCCAAGGTAAAGGCGGCAGACGGCTACACCTATTATATGGCAAAGGCTCTGCTCGACAGCGTTCTCGGCAAGCTCGCGCATGACGATACTCCAGCCTATGAGATAATCGAAGAATACAAGGGCAAGGAGCTCGAATATAAAGAATACGAGCCGCTCTTCGATTTCGCGCTCGATATCATAGCTAAGCAGGGCAAAAAGGCATATTATGTCACCTGCGCCGACTATGTAACGCTCACAGACGGTACAGGTATCGTTCATATCGCGCCCGCTTTCGGTGAAGACGATGCAAATGTCGGCAAGGTATACGACCTGCCTTTCGTTCAGCTCGTTGACGGCAAGGGCGAAATGACAAAGGAAACCTCCTATGCGGGACTTTTCGTAAAGAAAGCCGACCCGCTGATAATTACCGACCTCGAGAAGAAAGGGCTTCTCTTCGACGCGCCGAAGTTTGAGCACAGCTATCCGCACTGCTGGAGATGCGACACTCCGCTCATCTACTACGCAAGAGAATCTTGGTATATCCGCGAGAGCGCCGTAAAAGAGGATTTGCTCCGCAACAATGCAACGATAAACTGGATTCCCGAATCCATCGGCACAGGCAGATTCGGAAACTGGCTCGAAAATATTCAGGACTGGGCGATATCGCGTAACCGCTACTGGGGCGCACCGCTCAATATATGGGAATGCGAATGCGGTCACCGTCACTGCGTCGGCAGTCGCGAGGAGCTCTATGAAATGAGCGGCGACGAGCGCGCAAAGACAGTCGAGCTTCACCGCCCGTATATCGACGAGATAACGATAAAATGTCCGAAATGCGGCAAACCGATGAAGCGCGTACCGGAAGTGCTCGACTGTTGGTTTGACTCGGGCGCAATGCCTTTTGCGCAGTATCACTATCCCTTTGAAAACAAAGAGCTTTTCTTGAGCCACTTCCCCGCTCAGTTCATTTCCGAGGCAGTGGACCAGACGCGCGGTTGGTTCCATTCACTGCTCGCCGTCTCCACTCTCGTTTTCAATAAAGCTCCTTATGAAAATGTCATCGTTCTCGGTCATGTTCAGGATGAAAACGGTCAGAAGATGTCGAAATCCAAGGGTAACGCAGTAGACCCGTTTGAAGCACTCGCCAAGCACGGCGCCGATGCGATACGATGGTATTTCTATTCAAACAGCGCTCCGTGGCTTCCCAATAAGTTCCATGATGCGGCGGTGACCGAGGGTCAGCGCAAGTTCATGGGCACGCTCTGGAATACTTATGCTTTCTTCGTTCTCTATGCGAATATCGACGAGTTCGACGCAACAAAATATACGCTTGATTATGAGAAGCTTCCCGTCATGGACAAGTGGGTGCTCTCCAAGCTCAATTCGCTGATAAATGAAGTCGACGACGACCTCGGCAGTTACCGCATAACCGAAACGGCACGCGCCCTCTCCGATTTTGTGGACAAGCTTTCAAACTGGTATGTCCGCCGTTCGCGCGAGCGCTTCTGGGTAAGCGATATGACAGAGGACAAGATAAACGCATATATGACGCTCTATACCGTTCTCGTCACATTCTGCAAGCTCGCCGCTCCGATGATTCCTTTCATGACAGAGGATATATATCAGAACCTCGTGCGCAGCATAGACAAGTCCGCGCCCGAGAGCATTCACCTCTGCGATTTCCCGCAGGCAAACGAGGCATATATCGACTCCGAGCTTGAAGCGAGAATGGATGAGGTGCTCGATATCGTCGTTCTCGGCAGAGCCTGCCGAAACAGTGCTTCCATCAAGAACCGCCAGCCTATCGGCGTTATGTATGTCAAGGCGGAAAAGGTGCTTCCCGAATATTTTGTTGAGATAGTAGCAGACGAGCTGAATGTCAAGAAAGTCGAATTTGTCTCCGATGCCGCTTCGTTCACAAGCTATTCCTTCAAGCCGCAGCTTCGTACAGTCGGTCCGAAATACGGCAAATATCTCGGCAAGATAAGAACCATGCTCGCAGAAATAGACGGCAATGCCGCAATGGCGGAACTTCGCGATACAGGCAAGCTGAAGCTTGACCTCGGCGATACCGTCGCCGAGCTTTCCGAGGATGATTTGCTCATAGAATCCGCGCAGATACCGGGCTATGAGGCTCTCTCGGATAACAATGTGACCGTCGCTCTCGACACAAATCTCACACCCGAGCTTATAGAAGAGGGCTTTGTACGCGAGATAGTCAGCAAGATTCAGACGATGCGCAAGGATTCCGGCTTTGAGGTTATGGACAATATCAATATCTATTGCTCCGGCAACGAGAAGATAGCCGATATCATGGAGCGCAATGCCGACTCCATCAAGAGCGAAACGCTTGCCGTGAATATAGTTTTCGGAAGCGAAACGCATTTCAGCAAAAACTGGAATATCAACGGCGAGGATGTAGTCCTCGGCGTCGAGAAAATAAACAAATAATTTTCGGAGGGAGAAAACATGGGAAAAGGCAAATCAGCATTCTGGGCAGATTTCAAAAAGTTCATCACTCGCGGCAATGTGCTTGATATGGCAGTCGGCGTTGTAGTCGGCGGCGCTTTCGGCAAGATAACGACGGGACTTGTAAATTATATCATCAATCCTTTCGTGGGTCTTTTTCTGAAAAGCGGCAGTCTGGACGGCGTAAAAACAGTCATCACGCCCGCTGTGACAAATGCGGAGGGTATTGTCACGACACCCGAGGTTGCCATCCTCTGGGGCGCATGGCTCCAGACAATAATCGATTTTCTCATCATTGCTCTATGTATTTTCACGGTGCTCCGCATTATCATGAAGGTGAGAAATACACTTAATGAAAAAGAGATAAAGGCGGCTGAAGAAAAAGCCGCCAAGGAAAAGGCGGAAGCCGAAGCCGCAAAAGCGGCGGCAGATGCGGCGGCCGCGCAGAAGGAAGCCGAGGAGCAGAAGCTGAAAGCCGATGTTGCCCGTCAGGCGGAGCTTCTCGAAAAGCTCTGCAACATAATGGAAAGCAAAAAATAAACCGATACTTTCAAAAAAAGGGAACCCGCATGGGTTCCCTTTTTTGCTTTTGCAATGGTTTTGAATAAATGCGGTCAAACACGTCAAAAGGCGGAAATCTCTCGGATTTTCCGCCTTTTCTTCTGTCGTTTAAGTCTCTATTCCCGCGAACTGCGACATATAGAGTCCGTAATATACTCCCTCTGCGGCGATAAGCTCATTATGGTTTCCGGCTTCGACTATCCTGCCGTCGTCGAGAACTATTATCTTATCCGCATCGCGTATGGTTGAGAGTCTGTGCGCTATTATCAGCGTGGTTCTTCCCTGCATCAGATTTATCATCGCGCTCTGGATATCCATCTCCGTGCGCGTATCTACGCTTGAGGTCGCCTCATCGAGAATGAGTATCTTCGGGTCTGCCAGTATCGCGCGGGCAATGGTAAGCAGCTGTTTCTGTCCCTGACTTATATTGCCGCCCGATTCATCGAGCACCGTATCATAGCCCTCGGGCATACGCGTGATGAAATCATGCGCTTTTGCCGCCTTTGCCGCCGCTTCCGTTTCCGCTTCGCTCGCCTCGGGTCTGCCGTAACGGATATTTGCGCCTACCGTATCCGAGAAAAGCACCGTATCCTGCAAAACTATCGCGATATTCTTGCGGAGCGAATCTTTCGTTATCTCGCGGATATCCGTGCCGTCCAGCAGTATCTTTCCGCTGTCCGTCTCGTAAAAGCGCGTCAGCAGATTGATTATCGTAGTTTTTCCCGAGCCGGTCTTTCCGACTATGGCTATCTTCTGCCCGCTTGAAATCTCAAGATTGAAATTTTTCAGCACAGGTTCGCTTTGAACATATGAGAAGCATATATTCCGGAACGAAATATTGCCCTTGATATCGTCGGGCGAAAGCACCTTTTTGCCCTCGTCCGTCTCATCATTCTGATCCATTATCTCAAAAACACGCTCTGCGCCCGTTATCGCATTGAGTATCGATGTATACTGGTTTGCCACCTCGTTTATCGGGCGTGTAAACTGCTTGGAATACTGGATGAAAACATATATCGTAGTGATGCCGATAAGCCCCTTCATCGTAAAGAGCGCACCGCATATTACGATAAGCAGAAAGCCGACATTGCCGATGATATTCATAAGCGGACCCATGACTCCGCCGAAAATTTCCGCCTTGATACCCGCCGTGCGAAGCTCATCGCCGGTGCGGTTGAATTCTTCCTTTATCTCGTTTTCGTGACCGAAAGCGACGACTGTCTTATATCCTGTCACGCTCTCCTCCACCTGCGAGTTTATCGCGCCGAGAAGCTGCTGTTGCCGCATGAAATACTTGCGGACATATTTCGTCAGCTTTGTCGTCACGAGCACGGTCAGCGGGATAGTCACGAGAGCGACAAGCGTCATCTGCCAGCTGTGATAAAGCATCAGCGAGAAAGCGCCGATTATCGTTATGATACTGGAAATAAGCGATGTCACGGAGTTTGAAACGGTATTTGAGATATTTTCTATATCGTTTGTCATGCGGCTCATGATATCGCCGTGCGGATGATTGTCGATATATTTTATCGGGAGCTTTTCTATCTTGCGGAAAAGGTCGCCGCGCATACGGTAGACTGTTTTCTGCGAGAGTTTTGCCGAGATATGCCCCTGAATATATGTGAAAAGCGAGGAAAGCAGATATACCGCACCGAGGAGCACGAGCAGCCTTGCCATACCCGCGAAATCGACCTTTACAGTACCGTCCTCGAGGATTATCAGCTTGCCGCCCTCATCTGTCGACGGCGTGAGGAATTTCAGTGCCTCGCCCTGAATGGAAGGACCTGCGAGGTTGAGAAGCGCCGATATAATAACGCTTGCCACGAGCATAATTATCATGAATTTATTCGTGACTATATATTTGAGAAGCCTTGAGAGCGTCTTTTTCATGTTCTTCGGCTTTTCGGCTATCATGTTCATGCCGCGACGCGGACCGCCGCCGGGACGCATATCCATCGGCTTTTTGTCGCCGCCCTGCGGTGCGCCCATGGGTTTTTGCGTATTATTCAATGCTCTCACCTCTCTTCAGCTGTGAATTGTAAATATCGCGATAAACATCGCTTGTTTCGAGCAGCTCGGCGTGCGTGCCTACGGCGGAAATGCCGCCACCGTCGAGTACGACTATTCTGTCCGCATTCATGACGCTTGCCACACGCTGCGCTATCGTGATGACCGTTGTATCAGCCATTTCGCTTCGCAGAGCCGCGGAGAGCCTTGCGCTTGTTTTCAGGTCGAGTGCCGACATGCTGTCGTCAAAAATGATTATTTCCGGCTTTTTCAGTATCGCACGGGCGATGGATAGCCTCTGCTTCTGTCCGCCCGAGAGAGACGCACCCTTCTCCGCTATCATTGTGTCGTAGCCTTCGTTAAACGATTCTATGAAGCTGTCCGCCTGCGCTATCCCGGCGGCTTTTTTCAGCTCGGCATCGCTTGCCTCGGGATTGCCCCAGCGCAGATTTTCCGCCACGGTGCCCGAGAAAAGCTCACTCTTCTGAAGTACGAGTGCCACCTTGCTCCGCAATGCGTCAAAGGAATAATCGCGCACATCCTCTCCGTCGAGCAGGACTCTGCCGCCCGTCACATCGTAAAAGCGCGGTATCAGATTTACAAGCGAGGTCTTGCCCGAACCTGTGGCTCCGAGTATGGCAACATTTTCGCCCTGCTTTATATCGAGATTGATGCCCGAGAGCACGGGCGCGGAATTTTCGGGAGAATCGGGGTAGCGGAAGCTTACATTTTCAAATGTGACGCAGCCCTTTTCTCCGTTTGCTCCCTCCTTGCCGTGTCCCTCGACAACGGCAGGCTCGGCATCAAGCACCTCCTCTATTCTGCGCGCGGATGCCGAAGCGCGGGAGAAGCTCTGGAATATCATGGATATCATCATCATGCTCATCAGAATCTGCGAAATATATGTCACAGCCGCCATGATATCGCCGACAAGTATGCCGCCGACCTCGGAAACCTGCTTTCCGCCGACAGCGATAAGCGCGATAACGGCAAAATTCAGCACTATCATCATGAAAGGACTGAGCAGAGCCATCAGCTTCTGGATTTTGAACATCGTTACCGACAAATCCTTGTTTGCCGCGTCAAAACGCTCGTTTTCGTGCTCTTCGCGCACATAAGCCTTGACGACGCGTGCACCCGTGATATTCTCCTGCACCACGGAATTGACCTTATCGAGCTTTTTCTGCACGGCATCGAACATCGGGCGCACCTTTCCGACGACAAAAAGCACCACGATAAGCTGTATCGGTATCGTCACGGCTATGACTATGCCGAATCTGGCATTGAGCGCGAGCGCCTTGATTATGCCGCCGACAAAGAATATCGGCGAGCGGAAAAACATACGCAGTCCCGTCGCCACAAACTGCTGAACCATCGAGATATCGTTTGTCATTCGCGTGACGAGCGAACCCGTGGTGAAATCGTCCGTCTGCTCTATCGAGAGCGACATCACCTTGGCAAAGGCGGATTTGCGCAGACTGTTTCCGAAATTCTGCGAGGCGTAGGAGGCGAAAAACGCCGCACCCACGCCGAATATGCCTCCGAGAATGACATATATCAGCATCTTTATGCCCATCGGCAATATGACATCCATCCCGCCGCCGTTTATTATACCTTCATTTACTATCTGCGCCATCACGGTAGGAAGCTCAAGGTCGATAAGCACCTCACCCACCATAAATAACGGCGACCATATGGCAATAAACCAATATGGCTTCAGATATGATAAAACCTTTTTCATCATTTCTCCCTTTCGCTCATTCCGATTTCGTCTCTTCCGTGGCTTTCAGCATATTGTCACGCATTTTCGTAAGCGTGGCGACGAGCGCGTCAAGCTCCTCCTGCGATATGCCCTCCGTCATTCTGCTGTCGAGCATATGATGTATCTCGCGTATCTTGTCGTCCGTCTGCCTGCCCTTGTCCGTCAGGTAAACATGAATGATGCGCAGGTCGTTTATATCTCCCTTGCGCTCCACGAGTCCGTCCGCCTCCATATTCTTGAGCGTGACGGAAACGGTCGGCGCTTTCAGATGAGTGGCGCGCGCAAGCTCAAGCTGGCTCATGCCGTCCTTTCTCGAAAGGTGAAAAAGGAGCTGCCTGTAGCTGTTCTGCACTCCGAGCTTTTCCACATCGCGGTTTATGATATCGCGAAAAAGCTTGGAAACCTCGTTTGTCATCATGCTCGGCAAAAATTTGCGGTCGCATTTTTTCTCTTCCATAATTGCCTCCAAATTAGTTAGTTTTCAAACTAACTGTATAATACACCCTTTTTCGTCTTTTGTCAAGAAAAGGCGAAAATATTTTTTTGTAAACAAAATGTTAAGGCTCTTTCCGCATATGCCGATGCGAAAGGCGGCAAAATATTATAGAAAAAAATTTTTGTTTTCCGCTTGACAAAATAAAAATTCGTGCTATAATGTTCGTAGAAAATACCCTCATGGGGTATTTCGGAGGCAATATATGAGAGAGGAAAAATACAGTGTTTCGGGTATGTCGTGCGCCGCATGCAGCAGTGCCGTCGAGCGCGTCACGCGCAAGCTGGACGGAGTCGAACGCGCCGATGTCAATCTGACGACAGGCAAGCTCGTCGTCCGCTACGACGAAAGCAAGGTCACACCCGAAATGATAATCGAAAAAGTGACAAAATGCGGCTTCGGCATAGAAAAGGATTCGCCCGAAGCCGAGGCAAAGCCGAAAGAGAAAAAAGCGGAGCACGAAGATTACGGGCTGAAAAGGCTCATCACGGCGGCGGTTTTCTCCGTCATTCTCCTGTATGTCAGCATGGGAAAAATGATGATTTCTTCCCTGCCCCTGCCACCCATCATGGATATGAGCAGTCATCCCGTAAACTATGCGCTGACTCAGCTCCTGCTGACGGTGCCCGTCATGATAGCAGGCAAGAAATTCTTCATTTCCGGCTTCCGTGCGCTTTTCCATAAGGCGCCGAATATGGATACGCTCGTGGCGATAGGCAGCTCCTGCTCGTTTATCTACAGCGTGGTCATAACATACACGCTTTCCGACCACCCGCATAATGTCCATGGGCTTTATTTCGAGTCTGCGGCGATAGTGATAACGCTCGTCATGCTCGGCAAATATTTCGAGGCACGCAGTAAAAAGAAAACGAAAAGCGCCATAGAAAAGCTCATTTCGCTCGCACCCGATACGGCGCTTCTGCGCGATGCCTCGGGCAATATAAAGGAAGTTCCCGCGTCCTCTCTCGTGCGCGATGATATCGTGCTCGTGAAGCCCGGCGCGAAAATACCGCAGGACGGCATTATAACAGAAGGAAGCTCGGGCGTCGACGAATCGATGCTCACGGGCGAATCGATGCCTGTTTTCAAAAATGTCGGCGATAAGGTCATCGGCGGCAGTATAAACACCGACGGCGCACTCACCGTAAAGGTCACAAACACAGGCGCAGACAGCGTTCTCTCGAAGATAGTGAAGTTTGTCGAAGATGCGCAGGGCAAGAAAGCGCCGATATCCAAGACAGCCGATAAGGTGGCGGGCGTTTTCGTGCCGACAGTCATATCCATCGCCGTAGCGGCGGCGATAATCTGGGCTATCGCGGGCAAGGATATCGCATTTATCCTGAAGGTATTCACTTCTGTGCTCGTCATAGCCTGCCCCTGCGCACTCGGACTTGCCACACCGACCGCCATCATGGTCGGCACGGGTCTCGGCGCCACGCACGGAATACTGATACGCGACGGCGAAACGCTTGAAATAACGCACAAGACAAATGTCGTTATACTCGACAAAACAGGAACGATAACGAAAGGCGAACCCGAGGTCACCGCCGTTATCTGCGGCGATGGCACAGATGAAGCCGGGCTTCTCGCCATTGCCGGCTCTGCGGAATCGCTCTCAGAGCATCCGCTCGCGCAGGCTATAGTGAAATATGCCGAGGGCAAAAACGCCGCGAAAAAGGATGTTTCGGATTTCCGCGCCATCTCCGGCAAAGGAATTTCATGCAAGGTTGACGGCAGGGATATCCTGATAGGCAACAGCAGACTGATAGACGAATCCGCGGCAAATAATCCGCTTGAATCCGACGCCGCTTCCCTTGCCGCCAAGGGTCAGACGCCCATGAGCGTCATCGAAAACGGCAAGGTCATAGGCATAATCAGCGTAGCCGATACGATAAAGGAAACGAGCCGCGAAGCCATAGCAAAGCTTCGTAAATCGGGCATAAAGACCGTCATGCTCACGGGCGACAACCGCGCCGCCGCCGACTATATCGGCAAGGAAGCGGGCGTTGATGAAGTTATCGCCGAGGCGCTCCCCGAGGATAAGGCAAGAATAGTCGAAGAATACCGCGGCAAAGGCAATACCGTAATGATGGTAGGCGACGGCATAAACGATGCGCCCGCCCTCACGAGTGCCGATATCGGCTGTGCTATCGGAAACGGAAGCGATATAGCCATAGAATCGGGCGATATCGCGCTGATGAAGAGCGATCTCATGGATGTTTATCGCTCGATAAAGCTGAGCCGCTATACGATAACGAATATAAAGGAAAATCTCTTCTGGGCTTTCTGCTACAATACTATAGGCATACCCGTGGCGGCAGGTCTGCTCTATGCTTTCGGCGGTCCCCTGCTCAATCCCATGATAGCGGGACTGGCGATGTCGCTTTCCTCCGTCTGCGTCGTATGCAATGCCCTGCGCCTGAGAGGTAAAAAATTATGAGTGAAAAAGAAATATGTCCCTGTTGCGCGCGGAAAAAGGAGCGCACACCCGAGGAGCACCGTTCTCTGCAAAACCGTCTCAGCCGTATAGAGGGGCAAATCCGCGGACTGCGCAATATGATTGATAATGATGCCTACTGCATCGATGTGCTGACGCAAGCCTGCGCCGCAAAGAGCGCGCTCGAAGCTTTCATGCGCGAGATGATAGCAAGCCATATGAAAACCTGCGTGGCGCACGACCTGCGCGAGGGCGATGACAGCAGCATAGACGAGCTGGTAAATATACTGAAAAAAATTTAATTGCCGAAAGGCGGAAAGGAAATAAAAATGACTGTACTTAAAGTGGAGGCAATGCACTGTCCGCATTGCGTGGCAAGAATAGAAAAGGCGCTTTCCGAAGCGGGACTGAAATTCTCCGTTTCGCTCGAAAAAAAGACCGTCACTATAGACGGCTGTGACGGTTGCGTCAAAAAGGCTGTCGGTATACTCGATGACCTCGGTTTCGATGCCGTAAAGGCGTAAAAGAATATGAAAAGTCCCGCTCATCGCGGGACTTTTTCTTTTATTTATTATTTTTTCCGAGACGCTCAGCCATAGTCAGAAGCGCGGTCATATCTTCATCGGAAAGTCCCTTTGCGGCTTCACAAAGCCTGCCGAGCAAAATAGGATTGTCCGTTTTCTCATCGAAAAATTCTTTCGGCGTTACCCCGAGATAATCGCACATATATAAAAATTCCGACATCGACGGCAATGCTCTGCCAGAGGTAATGGCTCTTATATAGCTGTCGCTGTGACCGAGGTCGAGACTCATTCTGTATTCAGAAACATTCTTTTTTATGCGAAGTTCGGTGATTCTCGCCCGAATATATTTCTCATCCTGCATATTCAAATACCTCCGTTTTTATTATTTTACCGTATATCAATTTCGAATATTGGTAATTTAATCATCAATATATATTGATATATAGTTATTAAATCGCCGCTATTTTTTAGCGCATACGGCAAATTGAAAGCTTTTTCCCATATAATAAAGATAGAATTTATTTGGGCAATAACATATAAAACTCCTCATCCGCCGCGCTTCGCGCGCCACCTTCTCCCGCAGGAGAAGGCTGGCAAAACAGCTTTCGCAAGTCCCGCTCATCGCGGGACTTTTTTATTTTCATTCATAATCCAGTTCCCCGCCGAATAAGATTTACCAAAACAAAAAATGCGAAAGCAAAAAGCGGAGGAACAATATGAACACAAATAAGTACAAGCCCGAAGGAATGAATTTCAGCACAGAACAGAGCGATTTTTCTCTTGCGGCGCTTGAAAAAGCAAGAGAAACAGGCAAAATACTCGAGGCTGTGGCAAGCGTTTGCACGCCCGAAATGTCGCTGAAAGTAAATCTCGGTTCTCTTATCGGCATCATCCCGAAAGAGGAAGCCGTGCTCACTCAGGAGGACGAAGAGATTAAGGATATCGCCGTCATAACCCGTGTGGGCAAGCCCGTATGCTTCAAAATAACAGGCTTTGAGAAAAGGGGCGGTACGACAGTAGCCATGCTATCGCGCAGACTCGCGCAGGAGGAATGTATGCGCGAGTGTCTCATGTGCCTTGAAGCGGGCGATGTTATAGACGCAAAAGTAACGCATCTCGAGCCTTTCGGCGCTTTCTGCGATATCGGCTGCGGTATAGTTTCGCTCCTGCCGATAGATTCCATTTCCGTTTCACGCATATCCCATCCGCGCGACCGCTTCTATACTGGAATGGAGATAAAAGCCATAATAAAAAGCATAGATTACGATAGCGGCAGGATATACCTTTCGCACAAGGAACTGCTCGGCACATGGGAAGAAAATGTCGCCCGCTTCTCCGTCGGTCAGACCGTATCGGGCATCATCCGCAGTACCGAGCCTTACGGAATCTTCATCGAGCTTGCACCGAATCTCGCGGGGCTTGCCGAGATAAAAGACGGTGCCGTGACTGGTCAGAGTGCCGCAGTATACATAAAAAACATCATTCCCGAGAAAATGAAAGTCAAGCTTGCCCTCATAGATTCATATTTTCCCGCATCTGCCGCGCCCGCGCCGTTTGAATATTTCACCGATGCCACGCATATAGACAGATGGGTATATTCGCCCGAAAATTCGTCAAAACTCGTAGAAACGGTATTCGACGGCGAAATTCAATAAATATTTATAATTTCTTCTTGAAATATTCTTCTCTTTATGCTTTAATATAGATAATGAAAATATTTTCCGAGGAGAAAATAAAAATGACGGAATATTCCTTTACAAAAGCCGTTCCCGTCTGGGAGGAAGGCAAAGAAAAAGAAATGAACTATTGGCTCTGCTTCCGCACCGAGACAGGAAAGCATGAGAACATCACTCTCGCGCTGACAGGCTCGAGCGCATACATCGTCAAGGTGAACGGCGATTTTGTCGCGTTCGGTCCCGCAAGATGCGCGCATGGCTTCTACCGCGTGGATGAACTGCCGTTCGCTTCCCTCTGCACGGAGGAGAAAAATATAATAACAGTGACGGCGCTCGGCTATAACTGCACAAGCTTCTATCATCTCTGCCAGCCCTCGTTTCTCTGCGCGGAGCTTATCTGCGACGGCAAGGTAACCGCCGCAACGGGAGACAGCGGCTTCACGGCACGCTATATTGCAGAGCATGAACAGAAGGCGGAAAAATTCAGCTTTCAGCGCACCTTCACCGAGGTTTATAATCTCGATTCCTCATATCGCGATTTTGAGGTGGTATCCGATGTCTCTTCTTTGGCACAGGTAAAACTCGTGCCAACGGAGAAAAAGGATTTCATCGCACGAGACAGCGCATTGAACTCATACTATCATGTGCCGGCAAAGAAGATCGTGCGCCGCGGCGCATTTGATGTCGGCGACTACAGCGCAACCATCGGTTACGGCAGACACATCAAGGAAATCTCATATAAAATGACAGGCTTCACGCTCGATGAGGTGACAACCAATTCCCTGCTCGAAGCAAGAAATATCGAAAATAAAGATATCGAAACGGTAGATATCGCCGCCGACTGCGCCGATATCGAAAAAAATCATTTTGCCGTTTTTGAAATGGAAAGAAATACCACGGGGCAGATAGAATTTGATATCGTCTGCGATGACGATGCCGAGGTTCTCGTGACATTCAGCGAGCTTCTCGAAAAGAGCGGAAGCGAGCCCGTCGATTTCCGCCATGCGGGGCTTGTCTGCTCCATGATATGGCGACTGAAAAAGGGCGAATATCATCTCTCCACCGCCGAGCCTTATACGGCTATGTATATCAAGTTCGCCGCCAAAAAGACAAATATCCGCGTTTCCCGCGTCGGCATGAATTATTTCGGCGCAGATATGCCGAAAAAGGCATATGCGGGAAGCGACAAGGCACTCGGCGAAATATTCGATGCCGCCATAGAAACATATCGCCAGAATACTTTCACCATATATATGGACTGCCCCTCGCGCGAACGCGCCGGCTGGCTCTGCGACAGCTTCTTTACCTCCCGCGTGGAAAAGGTGCTGACAGGCAAAAGCGAGACAGAAAAGGTTTTTCTCGAGAATTTCCTGCTGCCGGACAGCTTCGAAGCGCTCCCGCACGGTATGCTGCCGATGTGCTACCCCGGTGACCACAGAAACGGAAATTTCATTCCGAACTGGGCGATGTGGTATGTACTTGAACTTGAAGAATACCTCGGAAGAACTGGCGACCGCGCGCTCGTAGATACGGCAAAGAAAAAAGTCTATGCTCTGCTTGATTATTTCCGCCGCTTTGAGAACGAATATTCCCTGCTCGAAAAGCTTGACGGCTGGGTTTTCGTTGAGTGGTCAAAATCAAATGAGCTGACACAGGATGTAAATTTCCCGACAAATATGCTCTATGCGCGCATGCTCGAAAGCGTTGCCCGCCTATATGGCGATGCAAACGCCATGGAAAAGGCACAGAAGATAAAAGAAGCCGTAAACAAGCTTTCTTTCACGGGCGAATTTTACTGCGACAATGCCGTGCGCAGCTCCGACGGAAATCTCGTTCTCTCGGATAAATACACCGAGAGCTGTCAGTATTATGCTTTCTTCTGCGGCACGGCGACATTTGAAAGCCGTCCCAAGCTCTGGCAGATAATGCGCGACGATTTCGGTCCAGGCAGAGTCGATGTATGGCCGAATTTCCGCGATGATGCCAAGTGGAAGAATGTATATCCTTCAAACGCTTTTATCGGCGATTATCTGCGCCTCGAGCTGATTTATCTCTCGGGCGACTATGATAAGCTGACGGCGGATATCAAGAGTTTCTTTACGAAAATGGCTGAAACGACAGGCACGCTCTGGGAGAACGAAACCTCAAATGCAAGCTGCAATCACGGCTTTGCCTCTCATGTGCTCTATTGGATGGATAAGCTCGACATGGTAAAAAATATATGATTTCATGCGGATGTAAAAAATGAAAGACAGGAAAAAGTTAATCAAATATATTGTCATGGCAGCCGTGATAATCGCCGCTGTGATATACTTTCTCAAAAATCCCGTATCGGCGGATAAGCTTTCTGCCCTGCTTGAAAAGAATAATCCGAAAGCCGCCGCGGTGATTCTGCTTCTCTTCTCGGTCAAGGGCTTTGTGCCCGTCATACTCTATATGGCGCTTGCCGCGGCTTGCGGTCTGCTCTTTGATTTGAAGTATGCCATACCGATAGCCATAGTCGGCACAGTGCTCAATTTCACCGTTTCGTATCTTATAGGCAGAATCGGAAAAAACGATGTCAACGCCATGATAGAACGCCATGAGAAGCTGAAAAAATATTATACCAAGGGCGAAAAATATTCGTTTGTGCTTTCGCTTGCCCTCCATGCCGTGGGACTCCAGAGCGAACTGCTCGGTACATTTTTCGGCTCGCTCGGAATGCCGTATCTGCCGTATATAGTGAGCAGTGTCATCGGTACATTTCCCGGTGCCGTGATATGGATAATCCTCGGCGGCAAGAGAGCGCATCTCTCATGGTATGATTTCATTCCAGTCGCCATAGATCTGATAATAATCGGCATATCGCTCTTCTACCTGAAGAAAAAAAGCGCAAAAGCGGCGGCAGAGTCAGCCCCTGCAGAAATCAAAAAAGCAAAATAACTGAATAAAAAACATCCCGCAAACCGAAATCGGCTTGCGGGATGTTTGTATTTTGTCAAAAGCTTTTCCATGACTGAAATTACGGATTGCAAATCATCGCCAGAATCGGGACTATATGCATATACTGCTTGTAAATACGGTAGGCATAGCTCCCTTTGTCGCTTTGAACAGATAAATATCCGGAGAGTTTTCCCTCGAGATATTCCGAAACGGTACTTTCGGATATTTCTGCGCGCTCGGCTATTTCCTTTATGCCCACATATGCGCTCTCATCCTTTACAGTCAGCGCATAAAGCGCCGCGAATATCTTCATAGCTTGTATATCACCGAGAGTTTTCATATGACCGCAAAGCTCGGATATCATTTCTGCTCTTTCAAGATGAAAGTTTTCATTATCCGAAAAGAATACCGAGCCATAACGCATGCGCGTGGTTATATCCGGCAGCGCCATGCATGACATTCCCCATTCCGCGTTTCCGGCATGTTCTACGGCACTGTCGGCGTCAAAGCCGGAATTTCCGCCGGAACGACGCATAACCTTTGAAAAATATGCCGCGTGGAGCGTATATGCCATTTTCAGCAGCGTCTTAGCATCATCGCCCGCGGGCATGTCGTCTATAGCCGTGCGAAGCTGCAATACAATGTCGGCGGATGTATCGGCGCCTTTATATCCCATAAGCTCGTCTATGGACACGCCGAAATAATCGGCTATATCTGGCAGAAGCTGAATGTCGGGACAGCACTGCGAAGATTCCCATTTGCTGACCGCCTGATTTGTCACGCCGAGCGCCTTTGCCAGCTCTTCCTGTGTTGTGCCTTTCGCTTTTCTCAAAAAAGCAATTTGTTCGTTAAGTCTGAAATTTTCCATATTTAACCTCCGTGATTGTTTTTTTGTAGCTACAATCACATTATAAACCGCCTTCCGCAGAAAAGCAATGACGCGTCGGTTTGACAAGCAGCATTTTCATCCAACCGCAGGTTGGAATGAGCGGTATAACTTTATGGTGAGAAGCGACATCACACCACAGTAGCAAGCCTCCATTTGTGCCACCTCCCTTTACACAAGGGAGGCTGGCGTATCAATACAAAATTTATCGGTGCACTCTCTCGTTTTATGCCCCGTTTATTTTCCTGTGGAACCGAAGCCGCCGCTTCCTCTTGCAGTATCGCAAAGCTCGTCCGCTTCCTCAAAATCGGCATAGACATACGGCGCGAAAACTATCTGCGCTATTCTGTCTCCCATGGAAACGGTGCGCGCAACATCGCCGTGATTATGCAGAGCGACGACGATCTCCCCGCGATAATCGCTGTCTATCACGCCGACCTTGTTTGCGGGCGCAAGTCCGCTCTTGCAGGCAAGTCCGCTTCTCGCATAGATAAGCCCGACAAGTCCCTCGGGAATTTCAAGCGAAATGCCCGTATGGACAAATGCGGTCTTCCCCGCTTCTATTGTCATCGGTTCATCGCAGAGAGCATAAATGTCCGCACCTGCGGAAAATTCGCTTCCGTATGAGGGAACTGTCGCCCTCTCGTCAAGTTTTTTTATTCTGAGCTTTGTCTTGTTCATTATAATATACCTCTGAAAATATTTACAACGATATTCTACCATAATTTTTTTGTGCTTTCAAGCGTTTTGCATTAAATACCGATGAAAAAACAAAAATATATTGACGGCTGTCGCAGTCGGTGGTAGAATAAAAGCACAATACTTTTCGGACGGTAATGAAACTTGAAAAAAATGATTTCTCTTGTCTTAGCGGCAATAATTCTCTTTTGCATCGGATTTTCTCTCTGCGCTCATGCGAAAGAAAGCGGAGATTATCTCATTTTCGGCGATTCGATAACCACAGGTTACGGTCTTGCCGATAAAACGATGCGATTTGCCACGCTCGTTTCAAATAAGCTCGGTATTGCCGAGCGGAATTATGGCGTTGACGGTGCGACAAGTGCCGATTTGCTTGCAAAAATAAACGGCAGTGAGGAAATAAAGCGCAATATAGCGGGTGCGGAATTTATTTCCGTTTCGATAGGCGGAAACGACCTGCTTGATAAATACAAGTACATACTTCCGCAGGCACTCGGGCTGGATGTTACTGATCACTCTGCCGAAATCGACGCTACATATGCGGCTTTCGATGAAAATCTCCGCGCGATATTTTCAGCTATCCGCGAGCAAAATCACGATTGCAAGGTGTATATCCAGACGCTCTACAATCCCTACGGCGACCTCACCGTGATGGACAGATATAATGCAGGAACATTGCTTGACCCGTATATCGTCAGGTTAAATAATATAATCCGCACGCGTGCCGCGGAAAAGAACTGCGCTGTAGTCGATGTCGCCGCCGCGCTCAACGGAAATAAGGCTTGCTTCTCTACGGCAAGCAACATTTCGGCGCAGGATATCTGGGCACTCATGAACGGAACGCTCGACTATACAAAGTTTGATTTTCATCCGTCGGCAGTCGGGCATGCGGAGATAGCAAAACTGCTCGAGAGACATATCGCGGCAGATTATCCGCAGTTTTCCGAGAGTGAAACAACCACGTCAGCCACGGCTACAACTGCCACTACAACAGCTACGACAACCACCACTACTGCAACCACCGCAACGGCTACGACCACAACCGAAGCAACCACAACCGAAGCGACTACGGCGGAAACAACCACAACAACTGCAACTACAACAGTCACAACAGCCACAATCGCTACCAACACCACAGCCGAAACGACTACAACCGCAACCAAAACCACATCAACAACCGCCACCACAGCGCAGTCAACCTCAGGCACTTCTTCCGAAAGCGGAAATGCATTTGCCAAGGTAGGTCTGCCGATAATATGCATTATCGTGCTCCTCGGCGGCGCCTATGCTGTTTATGCGGTGAAGAAAAAGCAGAAATAAATGATGATATCGAAAACGGGAAGCCGCAGGGCTTCCCGTTTTTGGTTGATATGGTGGATTTTATTGTACTTTTCAATAACGAAAAGTACCAAAAGTCAGCAAGGAGGGCTCTCGCCGTCCTCCTTGCAAACCTATTGCGGCGCGCACGAGTTAGTCGCGCGAACCATGCGTGGCAAGTGCGTGCGGCACAGGTTAATGGCGCAAGTCAGTAGTTTCGCGCTCCACGCAACCTCATACTATCACGCGTGCGAACATATCACACGAAAAAGCCGAGCAGATTCGTACACGCATTGTCCGCACGCCCGCATAATAGGGTTGGCGGGCGTGGGTAGAGTCTGTGCGCTGACGGGACTATCGAAATAAATCTCATCTTGCTATGTTCGTACCTATACTTTTGCCAAAACTTCGACCCGCGAGGTTCTCCATAGTCTGACATGGCACAGCAGTGAATCCGAGTCGGCGCGGGGGCGTTTCGAACCTGTAGCCGTGGTTATGCTATAGCGGGACGGTCGGGGCACTTTGTTCGCACTGGTCGCCGCGAGGCGACAGGGGGGAGATATATAAGAGGGGGAACACCTCTTATATGACTTTTGGTACTTTTGGTCATACAAAAGTACGATATAAGAAAAGTTACATTATGTATTTTCGTGGGAGACCAATGGTCTCCCTACTCGATAAACCCATAAATTATACCAACAGCCAAAACAAAAGATTATTGCCCTATCCGCTTTTTCTTTTGACGAAGCAGGCGCAAAAGAAAAAGCTATAAAAAAGAAA
>ERZ1026780.9-NODE-9-length-171104-cov-9.204520_pt1 | contig 171104 bp, 141 predicted proteins | sample MGYA00380126_ERZ1026780 | MGnify/ENA primary metagenome ERZ1026780 (study PRJEB33269, sample SAMEA4719762) | human gut metagenome | biome: human-associated habitat; feature: organic feature; material: feces | place: Cameroon | collected 2013-10 ... | reverse complement strand
TTGCGCTGCATACCTTGGCGCAGCAGAACCACTCTGCAAATCTAAGGTTTGTGCCCCGAAATTTAAAATTCTTAGATGAAGAAAGTTCTCTCCTTTTCTGTCTTTCTCCTTGTGGGACTTGCAGTTTCACAGGTTCTTCCGTTTATTGCGGGCGATGCGACCCGTTCTGTCAAAGTCGTCACCGACATATTCCTGTACATCTGTCTCGCGTTCATCATGATAAATGTCGGACGTGAGTTCGAAATTGACAAGAGCCGGTGGAAATCGTATGCGCTGGATTATTTTGTCGCAATGGTCGCGGCGGCGATGCCTTGGTTACTGATTGCGCTCTATTACATTTTTGTCCTGTTCCCGTCAACCCAGTGGGGAAGCGGCGACTTGTGGAAAGAAACGTTGCTCATAAGCCGTTTTGCGGCACCGACGTCGGCAGGTATCCTATTCACAATGCTTGCCGCCCTCAGGCTGAAGTCGAGTTGGATGTACAAGAAAATCCAGGTGCTCGCGATTTTCGATGACCTTGACACCATATTGTTGATGATTCCGCTTCAGGTATTCATGATAGGAATGAAATGGCAGATGGCGGTGATTTTGACGGTTGTCATATTTCTTCTGGTTTTCGGTTGGAAGCAGATGGGCAGGTATGGCATGAGACAGGACTGGAAAGCGATTCTCGGATATTCAGTCATTGTAATTGTCTTTACACAAGGAATATATCATGTTTCGGAATATTTTCTCGGTCCTCACGAAGGAATACATATTGAGGTCCTTCTTCCGGCCTTTGTGCTCGGAATGGTGATGAAGCCGCAGCATATTGAGTCAAAGACAGAGGAGAAAGTCTCGACGGCCATTTCATATTTTTTCATGTTCCTTGTCGGTGTGAGTATGCCGCAGTTCATAGGACTTGACATGAACTCGCAGCCGACAAATCCGGACTCGGTGACTGCATCGCTGCCTATGATGTCGTGGGGGATGATTGCCGTGCACGTTGTTGTCGTTTCGTTGCTCTCGAACATTGGAAAGCTTATGCCGCTGGCCTTCTACCGTGACCGCAAGTTCAGCGAGAGGCTGGCTCTTTCGATAGGAATGTTTACCCGAGGAGAAGTCGGGGCCGGCGTAATCTTTATCGCGATAAGCTACAATCTCGGAGGACCGCTGCTGCTGATTTCCGTCCTCACGATTGTGCTGAACCTCATTCTCACAGGCGGCTTTGTTATGCTGGTTAAGAAATTGGCGTTGAAAACCTATACGCAGGACGCATGAAAGGAAATTTGAATTTTTAAGTAAATAGGACTGATTATGTCTGGTACAAAGGACGTTGCGCTTGTGCTCTCCAGCGGAGGGCCGCGCGGATTTGCCTACATCGGCGCAATCGAGGAACTTGAAAGCAGAGGGTATAACATCACCTCAGTGGCAGGATGTTCTATAGGTTCGCTCGTGGGCGGAATTTATGCCGCCGGCGGTCTTGAGGACTTCAAGAAATGGCTGTTTCAGCTCAACAACTACAAGCTCCTGTCACTTCTGGACGTATCATTGAGCAAAAGCTATCTTGTCAAGGGTGAGAGGGTCATAGAAGCGATCAAGAAAGTCGTTCCGAATGTGAACATCGAGGATTTGCGCATTCCATATCGTGCCGTGGCGACCGATCTTTACACCGGCGAAGAAGTTGTTTTCAAGGAAGGCAAGCTGTTCGACGCAGTCCGCGCCTCGATTTCCATCCCGTCGCTTTTCCGTCCTGTCAAGTACGGCTACCACACGCTCATCGACGGCGGTGCTGTGAACACTGCACCTTTCAGCATTGTTCCCCGAAACGGGCATGACATTCTTGTTTCTTTTGATGTAAATCAGCTTGATTCGCAAAAGATTTCAAAGTATGTCAAAGACTTGGAGGAGGCTCGCAGGGCAGATCCGGAACTGAAGGATGAGATTGCTTCCATCCTTGCACCAATTTCAGCGAAGAAAGGTCATTCTGTGCTTGATATGGTCAAGGCTATGGGCGGTGAGGCGCAGAGAGTGTTCAAGGAGGGACGCTCAGCCGAGGAGAAGGTCCGCAGGCTTGAGGGAGAGGTTGTCGCTGCAAAGATGCCGTTCATCGTCGAGGACGACAACTACTATTCTGTCCTTTCTCGTACTTTCTCCCTGATGCTCCGCACAATAGCCAACCTTCAGCTCCAGATGTACAAGCCGGACATTCTCGTGAAGATGAGTTTCGATTCCTACAGCACCATCACCGACTATGCCAAGGGCGAGGAAATCGCCGAGAAGGGGCGTGCCCTCATGGCCGAGGCATTGGATAAATACGAAGCCGAATAGGTGCGCCTTGTACTCACACACATCTTCGGTTTCGATGCCTCTGTTTTTTTGATGTGCTATTGCTGTAATGCTTTTTTCTACATAAACTTTCCCGTCAGGCTGTTGGGGCAGGCGCGGACTTCAGACGGCGTGCCGGAGATGACTATGGTGCCGCCTTCGGAGCCGCCACCGGGACCCATGTCGACGATGTAGTCGGCGCTGCGGATGACATCGAGGTCATGTTCTATAACGATGACCGTGGCACCATGGGCGATGAGCCTGCGGAACACACCGAGAAGCGTCTGAACATCGGACGGGTGGAGTCCTATAGTCGGCTCGTCAAAGACAAACACCGAATCTTCTTGACCCCGCCCCATCTCACTTGCAAGTTTGAGCCGCTGCGCCTCGCCTCCTGAAAGGCTCGGGGTCTCCTCGCCGAGAGTCAGGTAACCGAGCCCCAGACCCTTCAGCACATTGAGTCTTTGGCTGACGAGTTTGAGGTCCGCGCATGCATCTGTCGCATGATTGACGTCCATGTCCATAAGCTCAGGCAAAGAGTGCCGTTCACCGGCCGCATTCTCGCGATGTACGAGTCCGGCTTGTCTCGAGTACCGTGAACCCCGGCAGTCGGGGCAGGGGATGTTCACGTCAGGGAGGAACTGGACGTCAAGGCTGATGACACCGGTCCCGTCGCAGGTCGGGCAGCGCAGCCTGCCGGTGTTGTAGGAAAAGTCCCCGTCCTTGTAGCCGCATTTCTTCGCATCGGGTGTCTTGGCAAAAACCTTGCGGAGCTCGTCATGGACATTTGCGTAGGTCGCCACTGTGGAGCGGACGTTGATTCCGATGGGGGAGGCGTCGATGAGTTTTACTTGTCTTATGCCATCGGCCTCGATGCAAAGGACATGGTCCGGCAGTTTTGCTCCGCTGATTTTTGCTTGAAGGCCCGGAATGAGGCTTTCAAGCACCATTGTAGTCTTTCCCGAACCCGAAACTCCGGTCACGACAGTCAGCCTGCCTTTCGGAATACGCACCTCAAGCGGTTTGACTGTGTGGAGCGCTGCCGTACGCATCGAGATTGTGCCCTTGGCGAAAAGGTCTTCATTATTGCGAAGAGAAATTCCGCTTTTGCCAGAGCTTGACAATAGGCCTGTTTGCATAATTCCGGTTGCCGATTTGCAGTCATTTGCCGCTCCTGAAAGGAACGGCCCTATCCGCGATGCCGGATTGTTCCCGATGTCATCAACAGTTCCCTGCGCTATCACCTGGCCCCCGTCTGCACCGGCTCCCGGGCCCATTTCAATCATCCAGTCGGACTCCTTGAGAATCTGGGTGTCGTGGTCAACGAGAACCACGGAGTTCCCGTCGGCAATCAGGTCGTTCATCACTCCGGTAAGTCCAACGATATTAGCCGGATGCAGACCTATGGACGGCTCGTCAAGCACATAGAGCACCCCTGTCGTCCTGTTGCGGACAGCCCGAGCGAGCTGCATCCTTTGCCTTTCCCCAGTGGAGAGGGTGGCCGCGCTACGATCGAGCGTCAAGTAACCGATTCCGAGGTCGAGCAGTCTCTTTGCCGTGTCGATGAAGGACTCACAGATGCTCTCGGCCATCGGTCTCATGTCTTCGGGCAACGATTCCGGCACCCCACGTACCCATCCTACGAGTTCCGTGAGCGTCATCGTGCAAGCCTCCGCCAATGAAATCCCCCTCAGCCTCGGGGCACGCGCGGCGTCCGACAGTCTCGTTCCGCCACAGTCCGGACAGACATCGAGCCGGAGAAACTTCTCCACTCTCTTCATGCCCTTCTCGTCCTTAACCTTGGCGAGTGCATTCTCTACGGTATAGACGGCGTTGTAGTAGGTGAAATCCAGCTCACCGGCCTGATTGCTGTTCTTCGCGTGGTAGAAGATGTGCTTTTTCTCAGCCGGTCCGTGAAATACAATATCCCTTTCCTTCGGCGTCAAGTCCTTGAAAGGTACGTTGGTGCGCACTCCCATCTCACGACATACATCAGTCATCAGCGACCACATCAGTGTGTTCCACGGAGCAACGGCGCCCTCGTCAATGGAGAGGCTCTCGTCCGGCACGAGCGTGCTCTCGTCCACGGTCCTCACAGTTCCGGTCCCGTCGCAGTTCCGGCAGGCTCCCTGGCTGTTGAACGACAGTTCTTCAGCGGACGGTGCATAGAAATGCTCTCCGCACACCGGACAGATGAGTTCCTGCCCGGCGGCCACTTTCAGCGACGGTTCGAGATAGTGTCCGTTCGGACAGCGGTGGTTTGCGAGGCGGGAGAACATAAGCCGCAGACTGTTCAGCAGTTCTGTGCCGGTTCCGAAAGTACTTCTAATGCCGGGAATCCCCGGTCTCTGGTGCATTGCGAGCGCTGCCGGGACGTAGAGAACCTCATCGACGAGAGCCTTTGAGGCCTGCGTCATGCGCCTGCGCGTGTAGGTCGAAAGTGACTCGAGATAGCGCCGCGACCCTTCGGCATACAGCACCCCGAGTGCCAGAGATGATTTTCCCGACCCGGAAACACCGGCTATCCCGACAATGCGGTTAAGTGGTACATCGACATCTATGTTCTTGAGATTATGCACTCTCGCGCCTCTCACTTCAATCTTTTGTGGAATGCTTCTTTCCTTCATGCCCTTCAAAGCCTTTGTGACTTATCTATATGTCTTGCACTTATCGTCTTTCATTCTTTGACATCGTTTCCGCTTCCCGTTTTCATTAAGGTGGCCGCCCCGAGCCAAATCAGCAGTTGGCCGAGGTAGTACGGAACCATAATCATCCATTTTTCAGCGGTGACCGGTCCAACAAACTTGTTCCATGACAAAATCATGTCAGAGATCAAAAATAGCGCGGCTCCGATGGCGAAAAGAGGCGAGCGCTGCATAAGCGACAGCCCGAACATCGCGGTGATGAGGACGGCATAGATTCCGCATCCGATTTGCAGCCATGGCTCCGGCACTTTGGGTATGACAAGAGCAAACGCGAAGACTAATGCTGCGGTAACGGCAAGTCCGACAAGTGTTTTCCTGACTTTCCACAGTTCTTCGGCAAACGCCCAAATCAGAATGATGTGAGCCGCCGCGAAATATCCCATTTGACCGAAGAAACTCCCGTAGGCTCCCATCGCGTCTCCCGTGCAGGAGAAAAGGAACGCCAGCACGAACTTCCATCCCATGCCGAGATAGGCTCCCATAAGTGCCAATGCGGCAACGGGATAAGCAATTCTGAACCGGACAACCTTTTCCGGAAGCATCTGTTCAAGTGCAGCGGAGGGCATAAGGTACATCGCTGCCAACACTATGAATATCAGAGAGATATAGATGATTTTCTTCTGACTTTCCATCATCTCACCTCTTTCCAGTCACCGCGAGGAACCTTTACGGTGCGGAGCTTCTCACCGCGGCGGATGACTATGCGCTCAGAGTCGGATGCGTTGAGGATGTAGAGACGCTTGCCGCGAGGGGCAGCCTCAACGACGACGTTGTCCTGATAGACAGCGACAATGCGTTCCGTGTCGCTTTCTGCCTCGATGACCGGGTAGCCAAGTTCTGGGTGATGCGGGCGGAACTCACTATGTAGCAGAGTCTCGCGGTGCTCGGACGTGAATGATATCCACTTTTTTATGACTTCAAGATGCTCCTGCGGAATATCCTTCAACATCGCGGAATACTGGACAACTCCGAAAATGGAATTAATTATCGCGCGTCCGACATTCTCCGGAGTTTCCTTCAGATTCCATTCAATCATGTCCGAATGAACGGCCGTCGAGCCGCTCGTGAGTCTCAACGATGCGATTCTCATCCTGTTGTCCTTCGCGTTTCCCGGGCAGTCGGCGGCGCGGAACATATTGCCGTACTGTCTGATGGCCGGTCCGATGTATTGCTGCCTGAACTCCAGGAGAATGTCCGGCTTTATGGCCTTCAGCGCAGATGAAACCTCCTTCATAAGCACATTCACCGCCTCGTTGACGTTCATTATGTCGCGTCCGGCATAGTTCTCCTTTACGGCCGGATCCTCTCCCCGCAGCCCGAAACTGTCGATGAAGTCGAGCTTGAACCCATCCAGATTCCAGTCTTTCAGTGCATTGACATATAAATTTACAAGATGTTCGCGAACCTCAGGGAAACGAGGATCAAGAACGCTGCAGCCCATGCCATGTTCGGTGTAGAGATATTTTCCCTCAAACTTTGCGTATGCCTCGCTGTTGAATCCGACATAAGGTACGCTGTACCAGATCATATATTTCATCCCGAGTTTTTGCACTGCGGCGACGTGTGAGGCCATGTCCGGAAATTTCTTTGGAGTCGGTTTCCAGTCCCCGCAGAAGGTATAACCCCTGTTCCCGTCCTCTGTTTGCCATCCGTCGTCGAGGATCACAGTCTTCATTCCGAGCTCAGCAGCGAGCTTGCACTCTTCCGCCACAGCCTTGTCGGTTACGTTCTGATGAAACTGGTACCAGGTCGAATAGAGCGGCTCGAAAGCGGCTTCAGGAGCCTCAAGGGCGTGCAGCCCCTTTTCTTCCATCATCCACTTGACGCCGTCCTGAATGGTCTTTCCCCAAAACATGTGACGCCCGTCGAGTAGAATCTTGGTCTCATAATGACTCATCGGAGCCTCGGCTTCCCTGAAGAAACGCAGCTCCGAACAGATGTCGCAGCCCTCCTCCATCACGCCGAGAGCGGCCTCCACCCGTCTGAAACTCTCGCTGCACGCGATTGTCAGGCGGTTTGTGTCGTTGTCGTCGAAATACTCATAGAGCGGCATTCTGAACGCAAGTGCGCTGGAGTTGTTGCTGCCTCCCCAAAACGGGTCGAGATGGGTACCGCAGGAGACGTCCGAAGTCCATGTGTTGAACACTCCTTTCTGAGGAAATGTGAAATAGACGTTGAATCTTGCCGGCGCGCACGGCTGAGGCGCGTCCATCACGATGCTTATGACTTCCTTGCCTCCGTCCGACTCTACTGAAGCGGAAAATTTCCATTCTCCGGGATTGTCAGAGACGATGACAATTTCATCGACAATCGAACTGCTCAATACAGGAGCGACTATTTTCCCCTTTGATGCACAAGGGTTGCTCTCCCATGACTTCTGGGCGTAGGAAAACGATGCGGACATGGTCACAGCCGCAATCATGACAAGAATTTTCTTCATTGGAACTGTTTTTCGTATAATTTGTCCAAAGGTACGAAAATATCTACAACTCTTCAAGAGTAGTTCAAATCACATTTCCTCAGGCGTGTCATTATAAGAAAAAATGACTAATTTTGCCGGATAAACTTCGTTTTTATGCAAAGGGATCAGGACGCTCTGTTTTCAAAATATGTCATTGACGGCGTGAGGCAGGATGTGACCCCGGCCGAAATGCTTGATGAGTGCATGCTGCCGTCGGATGTCGATGATGAAAAGCCGGTCGGCGAATGTGCTGAGATATGGGACGAGGCCGTTGATTTGCCGCCGGAGAATCTGGCGTATTCAAAGGAGGATATACCTATATATATAAGGCGTGTAAAGGATTTGGCACCGGCATCGCAGGACCGCGAGTTCAACCTTCTCTATCCGGAGAGCTTTGCCCGTCAGAGAGTTGCGTCGGCTTTGATTGACACACTTTGGCTGGACGGAGAATTTCGCTTGGACGATTTGAGGATATGGGCCGAATGGTGCTGGAACTCCGGGGCTGTCGGGAATATGTCAGCATTCTACACATCCGTGCGGTCTGTTACTGACTATATCTATGACCTCGGAGTCGAAATCCAGGGCTACTTGTACGACGACGGGGACGGGGAGTGCGTGAACTCGTATTTTACGACCCTTGCCTCGTTCGGAGACGCCGAAGATGATGATGCTGCCGAGGATGTGGCTGAAATAGAGGATGTTCCGGACAAGGATTGGGAAGAGGATGATGCTCCGGGCGAGGAGAAGTTGTGGACGATCGGAGGCAGTTCGGACATAAACATCGATGAGAATAGGGATGTCTGGATGGGAGATGAAAGGAAGTGCTCTGCGCGGCTTGCCGGAGGGTATGACGCTGCCGGAACTTTTGACATGGAGACCTCATCTGCGACCTCTGACAGTCCTGCGAATGGCTCTTTCCTGGTGTATGTCCCGTTCGACACTTGTTCCCCGCGTCTTGGCGGCTCTCTTTTCGCTAAGTCTCTGGGCTGCAACGGCGGAGCAGCGCTTAACATTGCCGACCCGGACTATTTCATCGACTGCTACGAGGTCGTCCGTGACCTTGTCTCCGACGGGGTGGTGCTCTCGTCAAGGACCGTCTGTGACGGAGGTCTTGCAGTTGCCGCTGAAAAGCTTGCCGCAGCCTCCGGACTTGGCATAAGGCTGAATGTAAATGGGATATGCGCAGCCTGCGGGGAAACCGACATCGTGAAGGTCCTCTTTGCTGAAATCCCCGGTGTCCTGCTGCAGATTGCCGCTGACGACAGCGACTACATCGACTCCCAGTTCCTCTTGCAGGATGTCGCCTACTATCGTGTGGGCCGTCCAGACCCGTCGTTTGACGGCGTCGAGGTCGCACCGGAGAACAACGGAATAGACCGTGTGCTGTCTGCCCTCCTTGATGAAGCCTCGGAAGGTGAAGATTAACGACGGGGCACGTCCCCTTTCTTTATATGCGTTTCATTTGTAAATATAATGACGAATCGTTACAAATATTTCGTGAATCGCATAAATTTTGTTAATTTCGCGGCGCGGATATGGCGTGCGTGAAATTTTGCGGCGTCGTCGATAATATTACGAAAATATATAATTATCTAAATACCAATTAAATTTTATGGAAAACACAAAAAAACGTGTCTATCGCTTTGGCGGCAAAACCGCGGAAGGCAATGGAACAATGCGAAACCTTCTTGGCGGAAAGGGTGCCAACCTCGCTGAGATGTGCCTTTTGAACATTCCTGTTCCGGCAGGTTTCACCATCACGACCGAGTGCTGCGCAGAGTACTATGCTCTCGGCGGCGGTTATCCTGACGAACTCAAGGCTGAGGTTGCCGACGCGCTGAAGGCCACAGAGGAGATTATGGGAATGAAGTTCGGTGACAAGACCAACCCTCTTCTCGTAAGTTGCCGTTCAGGTGCCCGTAGTTCAATGCCTGGCATGATGGATACGATTCTTAACATCGGCCTTTGCTCAGACACGATTCCTGGCATGATTGCCAAGACAAACAACCCTCGTTTCGTTTATGACGCCTACCGTCGTCTCATCATGATGTACTCAGACGTCGTTATGGAGAAGGCAGAGGGTATCGAGCCTGAGGACGGAAAGGCTATTCGTCAGCAGCTTGACAAGATGATGGAAGACCTCAAGGTGGCAAAGGGCTACAAGTCTGATACAGAGATTACTGCTGAGGAACTTAAGGACCTTTGCGACAAGTTCAAGGTTCGCGTGAAGGAAGTTCTCGGTGTTGACTTCCCAGACACAGCAGAGGCTCAGCTCTGGGGCTCAATCGGCGGCGTGTTCAAGTCTTGGAACGGAAAGCGCGCCATCGCATACAGAAAGATCGAGGGCATTCCTGACGATTGGGGTACAGCCGTTAACGTTCAGTCAATGGTGTTCGGAAACATGGGCAACACATCGGCGACCGGTGTGGCGTTCTCCCGTAACCCTGCAAACGGTGACAATAAGTTCTACGGTGAGTGGCTCATCAACGCGCAGGGCGAGGACGTTGTTGCCGGCATCCGCACCCCGAACCCTCTCAATGAGGCTACCAAAACTCCTCACAACGCAAATCTCGAATCTCTCGAAAAGGCAATGCCTGAGGTTTACAAGGAACTTGACGACATACGTCTCCACCTTGAGCAGCACTTCAACGACATGCAGGACATCGAGTTCACTATTCAGGACGGCAAGCTCTGGATGCTTCAGTGCCGTATTGGAAAGAGGACCGGTCTCGCTGCACTCAATATGGCGATGGACATGCTTGCAGAGGGCATGATTGACGAGAAAACAGCAGTAATGCGTGTTGCTCCGGCTCAGCTCGATGAGATTCTCCACCCAATCCTCGACCCTGCTTCAGAGAAGAAGGCAACGGCAATCGCCAACGGTCTTCCGGCATCTCCGGGCGGAGCGGTCGGTGTTGCAGTGTTCTCATCTGAAGCTGCTATGGCTGCCGCTGCAAAGGGAATCAAGGCTATCCTCATCCGTGAGGAGACTTCTCCTGAGGATGTTGAGGGTATGCGTGCCGCTGCCGGCATCCTCACGATGAAGGGCGGTATGACCTCTCACGCTGCACTCGTTGCACGTGGATGGGGCAAGTGCTGCATCGTGGGATGTGAGGTAATGACCATTGATCTTGCCGCAAAGACTGCAAGTTTCAAGAGCGGTGCGGTTATCAAGGAGGGTGACGCTGTCAGCCTCAATGGCGCGAAGGGCCTTGTTTATGCGCAGAAGATTGACACTATGGACGCTTCAGAGAACCCTAGGTTCGTGAAGTTCATGGAAATCGTCGACAAATTCAGAACACTCGGCGTGCGTACAAACGCAGACACTCCGGAGGATGCGGCACGCGCCCTTTCATTCGGTGCAGAGGGTATCGGTCTGTTCCGTATTGAGCATATGTTCTACGGCAAGAATTCCGAGACTCCGCTTGCAAAGCTCCGCAAGATGATTCTTTCCAAGACTGACGATGAGCGCCGCGCTGCTCTCGCCGAGCTTGAACCTTACATCAAGGCAGCTGTGAAGGGCACGATGAAAGTCATGGACGGCAAGCCTGTTACCTTCCGTCTCCTCGACCCGCCTCTCCATGAGTTCGTTCCGCAGGGACACGAGAAGAGGGAGGAGCTTGCTGAGGAGCTTGGAATCAACGAGCAGGAAATCGAGAAGAGGGGCGAGTCCCTCCACGAGGTCAACCCTATGATGGGTCACCGCGGAGTGCGTCTGCACATCACCTACCCTATGATTTCTGAGACCCAGTTCCGTGCAATTTTCACGGCCGCTGCCGAACTCATTAAGGAAGGCTATCATCCGAAGCCTGAAATCATGATTCCGGTCACCATTTCAGAGCGCGAGCTCAAGTTCCAGAGGGCAATCTGCGCCAAGATTAAACTTGAGGTTGAAGGCGAGACTCACCAGACAATCGACTATAAGTTCGGTTCAATGATTGAAATTCCTCGTGCAGCCCTCACTGCTGACAGGATGGCCCGCACGGCAGAGTTCTTCTCATTCGGTACCAACGACCTCACTCAGATGACCTTCGGCTTCTCACGCGACGATGTCGGAACATTCATGGGAGACTACCTCGGCAACAAGATTCTTGACGCCGATCCGTTCAAGACCCTCGATACCAAGGCAGTCGGCAAGCTCATCGACTACGCTGTCAAGGAAGGCCGCGAGACCCGTCCGGATCTCAAATGCGGTATCTGCGGTGAGCACGGCGGTGACCCTGCTTCTGTAGAGTTCTGCTACAAGATAGGTTTGAACTACGTTTCTTGCTCACCGTTCCGCGTGCCTATTGCACGTCTGGCTGCTGCGCAGGCTGCCATTAAAGCAGAAAAGAACGCTTAAAATGGTTTCTGAAAAGACGCTCAAAAGCGTTTTGCATCAATAAGTTGAAGTCCGGTCGGAAAGCTTTCTGACCGGACTTTTTACTTCGTCCGGCACGAACATACTCTAAAGGTAGGTTACAATTCGATTAAGAAATATGTTTTCTTGTTTTATAAGCTGTTTGAAATTTTTTACCTTTGCACCGGCTTTTTCGGGCAGCCTTGAGCGGCTGAAAGCGGAAAGCTGCAAACGTATATGAAATCAATCAGGGAAATATACAGGATAGGGAAGGGACCATCCAGCAGCCACACTATGGGGCCGCATCAGGCATCGAAGGTTTATCTGTCACACCACGGAGACGCTCACCGCTTTCATGTCCGTCTCTACGGCTCTCTTGCGGCGACGGGAAAGGGGCATTTGACCGATGTGGCAATCAATGAGGTGCTTTCACAGGCCGGACCTGTGGAGATTGAGTGGCTTCCAAAGGTGTTTATGGACTAACATCCTAACGCCATGACAATTGCAACAGTGGACGATGATGGACACCTGCGCGACGAATGGACGTTTTACAGCATCGGCGGAGGGGCTATCCGCTGCGACCAATTGCCGGGTGTCGAGTCGCCGGACATCTATCCGCTTAACACGATGACAGAACTTCTCGACTGGTGCAACCGCAACGGGAAGGCCTATTGGGAATATGTCGAGGAAATCGAGGATGGGGACATCAACGACTATCTGCTAGAAGTCTGGAAGGTGATGCAGGAGTCCATAGAGCGTGGGCTTGACCGCGAGGGCGTGCTTCCGGGACCGCTGCACCTGCGCCGTAAGGCAGCCTCGTATTTCATCCGTGCCGAGGGCTATAAGGATGTTCTTCGCACCCGTGGACTCATTTTCGCCTATGCGCTTGCCGTGAGCGAGGAGAACGCCTCCGGAGGCACCATCGTGACAGCTCCGACCTGCGGCTCCTGCGGTGTGCTTCCAAGCGTGCTCTATCATTTGAAGAAGGTCTATGATTTCAGCGACCGTCGGATAATCCGTTCACTCGCTACGGCGGCTCTTGTCGGTAATGTGGTGAAGACCAATGCTTCCATCTCCGGCGCGGAAGTTGGCTGCCAAGGGGAGGTCGGTGTTGCCTGTGCGATGACGGCTGCTGCTGCAAACCAGCTTATGGGCGGCACTCCGGCTCAGATTGAATACGCTGCCGAGATGGGACTTGAGCATCACCTCGGAATGACCTGCGACCCCGTCTGCGGTTTGGTTCAGATTCCATGCATCGAGCGGAATGCCTATGCGGCGGCCCGGGCTTTGGACGCTAATATATATGCTTCTTATACGGATGGGTTGCATCGGGTGTCTTTTGACCAGGTGGTGCGCGTGATGAAGCAGACTGGGAAGGATCTTCCTTCGCTTTATAAGGAGACTGGCGAAGGCGGTCTCGCGGCGGAGGTGGAATAAGGGGTAATCTGCTTCGTTGGGCGGTTTGTCAAAATCCTCACAACCGTTAGGTTGCTGCGGTGTTTGACTTCACCGTCCGCCTTGCATCTCACCCCTTATTCCACCTCCGCCATCCAAGTTTTATCAAAAGGGGTAATCTGCTTCGTTGGGCGGTTTGTCAAAATCCTCACCGGTGTCGAGGCTTAGAAAATCATAGGTATGGATTTTGCGAAACTATAGGAATCGTGTAAAACCATATAATACTATGAAACACAAAATTTTAGCTACTTTGCTGGCCGTAGCGGCCGCGGTGGCATTCGCTCCTCGTGGATTCGCCTGCACGGGCATCACGCTCAAGGCTGCGGACGGAAGTATGGTGACGGCTCGAACAATCGAATGGGCCGTGAACGACAATCACAATCGTTATGTCGTGGTTCCTCGGAATCACATATGGTATTCTATCACTCCTGGAGGGGAGCAGGGTAGAGCTTTCTCCGGAAAGTATGGTTATGTGGGTTTCGCCGTAGAGCAGTCGGAATTCATCGTGGAGGGACTGAACGAGGAGGGGCTTTCCGCAGGGCTTTTCTATTTTCCGGGATATGGAAAATACGAAGATTATTGTCCGTCGCTGAAAGAATCGAGCATTGCGGACCTTCAGCTTGTCCCCTATATCCTTGGAAGTTGCAAGAGCGTTGATGACGTCATAGAGGCTGTAGAGGCGGTTCACGTCCACAATGTCGACCCGCGTGCCTCCACAGCCCACTGGCGTTTCGCCGACCCGTCCGGCCGTCAGATTGTGCTGGAAATCATTGACGAAAAATGCGTGTTCTATGAAAATACGCTCGGAGTCCTCACAAACTCCCCGTCATTTGACTGGCAGCTCACGAACCTGAACAACTATGTGAACCTCAAGTCCGGCGCTGTAACTGAGAATACCGTCGGAAGCCTTGAACTCCACTCTTTTGGTGGAGGCAGCGGGATGTTAGGACTTCCTGGCGACTTCACACCGCCTTCACGATTTGTTCGCGCCGCATTTTTCCAGACTACTGCCCCGAAGCTTGCCGATGCCGAAAAGACCGTCATTCAGGCTTTCCATATCCTGAACAACTTTGACCTTCCGATAGGAGTTCAGACTGCCGCCGGCACCACGCCTCCTGACATTCCGTCGGCGACCCAGTTCACCACGGCAACTGATCTATGTGGTCGCAAGATTTACATCCGCACGATGTTCAACAGCCACATCCGCGTTGTCGAACTAAACAAAATCAACTTTGCCCGCGCCAAGTTCCGTTCCGAATTCCTCGATCCCGACCATCGCGAACCGGTTGAACCTTTGTTCTGACGGCACTTTGCAGCCGCTCGTCGAAGTTGAAACCGCAGCAGACTTTGCGGCTGTGAGGATTTCAACGGGGCGAAGAAACGCCGCAGCCCGCCGTTTCTTCGCCCCGTATGTATTACCAGATGATGACACGTGCTGACACAGGCCGCCACATAGGATCTCCGTCAGCAATTCCGAAGGCATCGAAGAATGTGTCGAGGTTGCGCAGCGTCACATTCACGCGGTTGCGCCCGAGCGAATGTACGTCCAACTTGGTGCGACGGGCAATCTCCTCATCAGTAATGTTGTCAGCCCAGACCTTCGCGTATGCGAGGTAGAACCTCTGCTCGGCACTGAATCCGTCAATTGGAGCCGGATGATGTCCATTGAACGAGTTCTGCAGTGCTGTGTAGGAAATGCGGAGTCCACCGTGGTCAGCGATGTTCTCTCCGAGCGAAAGTGCTCCGTTTGCATGAACGCCAGGCAGGACCTCCACCTCATCAAACTGCTTTACGAGCACTGCGGTCTTCGCCTTGAAAGCCACGGCATCTTCGGCAGTCCACCAGTCGGCCATGTTTCCGTCCTTGTCGAATAGGCGTCCTTGGTCGTCAAATCCGTGGGTCATTTCGTGGCTGATGACAACGCCGATGGCTCCGTAGTTCACTGCATCGTCTGCGTCCGGATTGTAGAACGGTGGCTGAAGAATCGCAGCCGGGAAGCAGATTTCGTTGGTCGACGGGTTGTAATAGGCATTCACCGTCTGCGGACTCATCAGCCACTCAGCCTTGTCCACTGGCTTTCCGAGGCGAGTCAAGTTGTCCTGCACACTCCAGAGAGCGGCCTTGCGGATGTTCTCGTAGTAGCTTGCCGCAGGGTCGACGTCGAGCGTGGAATAATCCTTCCACTTGTCCGGATAGCCTATTTTTACGGTGAAGGCATTCAGTTTCTCGTGAGCCTTTGCCTTGGTGGCATCGCTCATCCAGTCGAGAGAGTCGATGTGCTCTGCAAGGGCGGTCTGAATGTTCGCTACCATTTTCGCCATTCTTTCTTTGTCCTTTGCAGGGAAATATTTCGCCACATACATCTCGCCCACGGCCTCTGAAAGCAGAGAATTAGGAACGGACATGGCCCTCTTCCAGCGGGGTTTCTGCTGTTGCACTCCGGCCATCTGACGGGAGAAGAAGTCGAAGTTGGCATTGTAGAAGTCATCGCTCAGCGCACCGCAGGCACCTTGAACCAGTTGGGCGAGCAGATAGTTTTTAAGCGACTCGACATTCTCGGACGCGAACATTTCATCAAGTGCCTTGAAGAATGACGGTTGGGTCACGACAATCTTGCCATCGCTCTTCACTCCGAGCGCCTCGAAATAGCTGCCGAGAGAAAGGTTAGGATAGGTTGCGGCAAGCTCCGCAAATGTTGTCGGATTGTACTGCCGCTCCATGTCACGGCATTCGACACTCGTCCAGGAATTTTCGGCAAGCGCCTCCTCTATCTTCATCGCGTCGGCTGCCCGTCCATCGGCATTGTCAATTCCCGCGAGTTTGAGAACTTTGGTAAGAAATTCGAGGTAGCCTGCCTTAAGTTTCGGGTCACACCCCTTCACGTAGTAGTCGCGGTCGCCCATTCCGAGCCCTGACTGGCTCATATAGAGGATGTTACTATCACTGTCGATCATGTCTGCCATTACATACGTCCCGAAGAACGGGCTGTCGGAAGCGAGGTGCATTGCGGCAATTTCGCGCACCAGGGCATCTTTGTCTGAAATTGCCAGCACTTCATCGATGTAAGGTTTCAGCGGAGCCGCGCCCTCTTCGTTCCTGCGCAGTGAATCCAGCCCCATCTTGTAGAGGTCGGAAATCTTCTGCTCCACGCTTCCGTGTTCAGCCTTGAGTGAACTCATAGACTGGAACAGATCGTTCAGCCTTTTCTCGTTGTTTTCGCCGAGGATGTCGAACGCTCCGTAACGGGCATATTCGGGCTTCAGAGGATGGCTCTTCTGCCACCCGCCCGTGGCATATTGGTAGAAATCAACTTTTGGAGAAACGCTCTCGTCGAGGTCTGCAAGGTCAATCCCGGGCACGGCACCCTCCCGTTGACCACAGGAACATAAAGCAATGACCGGAATCATCATTGTCAAAAATTTTTTCATTTTAGTTGTAATTGTATTGTAATTTATTGTATGTCAATATGTATCAATATTACAGCATAAAAGCTGAGCGATTTGAGATGGATTTTGGAGAGACCCAAAAAGCCGCTCAAATCACCCCGCTGCCAAGCATCTCATCGTCAGGGGCATACCACACCGCAAACTGTCCCGGCGTAATCCCTCTCTGAGGCTGGTCGAAAAGCACATACATCGCCTTCTCCCTCATCACGAGCGTCGCATCCTGCAGCGGCTGCCGGTAGCGAATCCTCACCCGGTATCGTCGGACTTCCCCTGGCGTCATCCTCAAGTCTTCCCGAATCCAATGCAGTTCTTCTGACGGAATCCGAAGACAGCTACGTGAAAGTCCCTTGTGGCGATGTCCCTCGCCTACATATATTATGTTGTTCTCAATGTCGGTCCCAATCACGAAAATCGAGTCACTGTGGCCGCCGATGTTCAGCCCCTTGCGCTGCCCGATGGTGTAAAACTGCGCCCCGTCGTGTGTCCCGACAATCTTTGCGAGCGGGTTCTCCTTCCATCGCGTCTTTTTCACATGCTTTTTCCCGCTGCGGTAGACTTCCGTCTCGAAATGTATGTCCGAATAGTCAATGCTTTGCGAGATTATTTCCAAATCCTCATCGCTGAGCCTCTCAAGTTTGCTCAAATCCCAAGGGCATATATTCGTCTTGCCGGCATCTCCGCCCTCCGTCGTCGCAGTCATTCTGCCGTTCTTGTCTGTCGCGGACGTTTTCGTTTCACTCACATAGTCGGAAATCATCTTCGCAGGCTCCGTACTGCCGGCCGGAAGAAGAGAAGTGAGAATGGATTCAATTCTATGATATTGAGCATTTTGCTCGTAATATGCATCGAACACCTCCACGACATTTCCCTCTTTTGGCTCCAACTTCTGCTTCAGGAAAGTCGGCAGGTCCACCTTGCCCACGAAACATATTCCCTGCGAATCTTTTTTGTCAGCTGAAGGCAAATCCGCTTCGTGTGCAATGCGGCGCACCTCCGGTTTGTCGATGTCCCCGATGGGGAAGAGGGCGGTCGAAAGCTGCTCCTGGGTCAGTTGGCAGAGAAAATAGCTCTGGTCCTTGTTGGGGTCGCTGCCTTCGAATATTCTATATATAGGTGTGAGTTCACTCCCGTCTGCGGGTTTTCCATCGGAGTTCAGCCCCCACGTCTTCGCCACAAGAACTTCATTTCCGTTTGCATCCTTCAGTGTGTCCTTGCGGCAGTAATGCCCTGTGGCGACCATGTCAGCGCCCAGTTTTTTTGCGGTTTCCCAGAATGCGGCGAACTTTATCTCCCTGTTGCACAGCACATCAGGATTGGGTGTGCGACCTTTCGCATACTCGTCGAACATATAGTCCACGACCCTTTCCCGGTAGACCTTACTCAAGTCTACGAAATAGAACGGAATCCCGATTTTTCTCGCCACCATCTCCGCAACAAAGCGGTCCTCCTCCCACTCGCATTCGCCGTGCAGGGTCGTCGAGGCATCGTGCCAGTTCTGCATGAACAGCCCGAAGACGTCATATCCCTGTCTTTTCAGCAGAAGTGCTGCGACGCTTGAGTCCACACCTCCTGACAATCCGATGCATATTTTCATATATCCACTTCTATTTTGTACTAATCCGTGCAGAACGCTTTCATATTGAAAGAAAAATGTCGTGTAATCTGCACGTTTTGATTTTATTTTATATATTTGCACACTTTGCGCTGTGCAAAGTTACAAAAATCGCATAGTTTATGACAAAGAATGTTCTGGAAATAACATACGAACAGTACGGCTCGGTTGAAGAATTGTCCGCCGAGGACCGGAAACTTGCGGAGGCTGCGGTGCAGGCAATCACTGGCTCATACGCTCCATACTCCAAATTCAATGTCGGCGCGGCGGTGCGTATGTCGGACGGCACGATTGTGACCGGAGCCAATCAGGAAAACGCCGCCTATCCGTCTGGACTGTGTGCGGAAAGAACTGCAATGTTCTATGCCAATGCACATTACCCGGACAAGGCAATGACTGCGATTGCGATTGCGGCCAGCCAGAGCGGAGTGCTGTGCGAGGAGCCGGCGACACCATGCGGACAATGCAGGCAGGTGATGGCAGAGTACCAGACCAAGGGCGGGAGACCGATGTCGATAATACTCGTCGGCAGCAAGACCATCTACAAGTTCGACCGCGTGGAGTGCGTCCTCCCGTTCATTTTTGACAGTCTGGAGGCGAAATAACAGAGTCTCGGCAGGTCGTTCGAGGCGGGTTTTTCGGAAACTTTTGAAAATTTAGTCAAGTCATTGCTTGCCGTTACGCAAGAAATGACTACCTTTGCACTTGGGTAAGTCATACACGACCAGCTCCCTCTGAATTCTCCCAGGGCCGGAAGGCAGCAAGAGCAGGAGGTTGTAGCGGTGCGATGTATATAGCTTACCCTTTTTTGTTGGATTTCGCGGCTCTTTCATTTAAGATGAATCAGAGAACATAGATTCCCTACCCTGTTCGGTTATCGAGTCGGGTAATGTTTTATATTGTGTATGAACGATTTATCTTTCTGTCAAAATCTCATTTTTTTTCATTTCTTTTCTCCTGTCTGCCTTCTTTTTTCGGAGCCTTCTCCAAATGGAGAACACAGAGTAGATTATTCTGTGTGTTGTATCGAGATTGCGCGCAGCCTTGCTCGTACGTCGTCTGATCTTGTCTTGCAGGAGATTGACGTCCAGTCCGTCATGGATGCGATATGTGCGTGTCTCGATTCTGCCGTGTCCCAACTCCGGGCCGTCTGTGTATGAGTGTATCGGAGTGTGTGTCTTCAGCCGGTCTTCTATTCCGTAGAGAAGTGCCCTCTGATTGGCCTTGAGTTCTATTATTTTGTAACTTTAGAGCTCGGTATGGCGCACATGCGCCGGCCGGATGATTTACTTGGTCAAGTGACTTCATTTTATGCGTAACTATTTGATAATTAGACTTTAAAGTTACAAATAATCTGTCGCTTGACCAAATTCCTATTACACTTATTTTGTTAAAAATCAGAGACTTAGACTATTATTTGACAACGTTTTTACCACCCATAAAAACGCCTGATCACTCGCTATAAAATAGCAGCATTCTTGAATATGGAAATATGTTTTAAATGAAAGAGCCGTACTGAAATAAAAACATTTTGCACGTATCGCTAGGCGTTTCTGAATAAAAGTTCTTATATTTGACGATTGTAATAGGATCCGGTGCAAATGGGATTCTGTTTGTTTAATTTATGTCGACAGAAGTTACACCTGACTGTAAAATGGTTCAGATATCTCCCATAATTCTTTATCACGGAACAAACACGATAGTGCGAAATCCTGAAGTCCGAATCTCTGGGTATAATAAAGACTTCGGTTTTGGATTCTATTGTACTCGTCTTGAACGACAGGCAAGGCGTTGGGCTATCTCCAAGCGGATGCCCCACATCGTATGCGTCTACGAGTATAGGCCAGATGATTCACTTAATGTGAAAATCTTCTCCGAAATGTCAGATGAATGGCTCGATTTTGTCGCCGCCTGTCGGCATGGTGAATCACATTCTTATGATATTGTAGAGGGCCCGATGGCTGATGATGAGGTTTGGGACTATGTGGAAGATTTTTTGTCCGGTCGTATAACACGTGAAGCCTTCTGGGCATTGGCACGTTTTAAACATCCGACTCATCAAATAATCTTCTGCACGGACAAGGCACTTCAGACAATAAAATTTGAATCATCATACGAATTATGAGCAACAAATACTTTCCTGACGAACAGATCGGTTTCAATGACATTTATTTTGTCTGCTATATGATTGAACGTGTTGCCCGTAGGCTTCATCAGTCTAATCGATATGTTGTTGAGCATCTTGGTGCTGAAGGACTGGAGCGACAGCTTTCAATCGCGCAGACGAATCATTGTCTCAACCCTTCACAGGTGGAGGATGAGTGGATTGATGAGTATCACCTTACAGAAGGAGACTTCGATGTGACGAATATTGACACGCGATTCACTGACAAGGTTCCCTCTCCGACTCAGATGGGAAAAGTATATGCTCGCCTTATTCAGTCATTGGACTCTTCAGATAACCTGGTTGCTACTATACAGATGGTATATGAGTCCCCAGTTTGTGATGTAATTGACAATTACAACACCGGCGCATATTATGAACCAAGCTATGTTCAGACACGCGCGTTTCTCAGTGGCGGTTTCTAACTATTTTTCTTTCAAGCAGTTTCATTGTATTCTTCACATTTTCTGCCACAAAAATAGTTGATTTTTCACATTTTTCGATAGTTTTATACCGTCTTTTTCACATTCCTCGCCGGTTGAGTCTATAAAATCTGACTGGCGTGATTTTTTGTGTCGACCTTGTCGATGATTTCTACCAGCTCGCCTTTTTCATTAAAGATGAATGTCTTACGCAAAATTCCCTCGTAAGTTTTGCCGTAGAGTTTCTTTTCTCCCCAAGCGCCAAAAGCCTTGATGATTGATGCGTCGGGGTCGGAGAGTAGGGGGAAGGGCAGTGCGTTTTTGTCGCTGAAGTTTTTCTGAGCTTTCACGCTGTCCCTGCTGATTCCTACGACGTTATATCCGGCCGCTAAAAACCTGTCATAATTGTCCCTCAGACTGCAAGCTTCTGCTGTGCATCCCGGAGTGCTGGCCTTAGGATAGAAATAAACCACAGTCTTTTTTCCGAGCAGTTCGGCTGATGAAACAATGTTGCCATCCTGGTCAGGAGCCGTAAAATCAGGAATAAAATTGCCAAGTTCAAGCATATCGTTTTTCGTTTTGGGGTTATAGGGCAAAGATATGGATTTATTTCAATAATTACATAACATACATTTCTCTCTTTGTACCAGATGCGAAAAGTAGACACATTTTCTCAGTGACAAAACATAAACCCGAAATAAACTCTCGGGCCGCGGACGAAATCGCTCTGGCGGGAGGTGGCGTCAAGGAGCCAGTCGGCTTTCAGAACGAGATGCACCCTGCCGGTCAGGGCGTATTCGACGCCGATGAACGGGGCTATGGCCATGAATGTGTATTTCCTATAGGAGGTGGTGCCGTTGTCGAGGGTATAGTCGCCGGTGGTGTCTTGGAAGGCGGTCACGTTCTTCACTCCGCCGCCTCCGATGGTGATGCCGGCGAAGGGGAACCATTTGCCGAGTGGGAGGACTCCGTCGATTAGCAGGCCGCCCCAGCCTGTGTGTTCGTAGCTGCCGTGTTTTCCATATTTTAGATTGGAGGAATAGCCTTCTGTTCCTATGCGAAGATGCTTGCCGAAATGGATTTTTAGAGCCCCTCCTATGCCGACGGGAAGTCCGCTTATTCGGGCGATTGAACTGCTGCTTCCGTCTGTGTTTGCGAAAGCCACGTTCCCTGCGGAGACATAGCCGCTGTGAACCATCATGCCGCCGGAGTAGCCGGAGAATGCCAGCGTGGATTTCCGTGGTGAGGCGTTGCGGTCGTCGTGCTCCCGCGCTGATGCGGTCGTCACGCCAAGGAACAGAAGTGTGGCGGACAGGACCGCCGAATATCGAAGTCTTGCCATAATCCGATATGGCTTCAACATTTTGCCGTAAAATTTCACGCCGCAAAGCTACGCTTTTTCGCAGAAATCTGCAATACCCGGATTTTGTGGTTTCTGTAGTCGCACCAAATTTTTACCGCCAAGTGGCGGTTATGTGATTTTTTTGTTTTATATTTGCCCATAACTAATATCGAATAAGCATTATGAATCTGAAAGAGCGCACGTTTGAAGAGATTTTGAGGAGTCCGGAGGGGAGGACGTTGGAATTTAAGGCAAGTCTGCCGAAGAATTCCGATTTGGCAAAGACTGTCGTCGCTTTCGCGAATGATGCGGGAGGGGAGATATTCATCGGCGTTGATGACCGTCATCGGGCGGTCGGGGTGCCGGAGGAGGAACTGCCTCGGATTGAGGAACAGTTGAGCAATATGATATATGACAGGTGCTATCCTTCTGTTCTGCCGGACATTTCGTTTCTTTCGACGGGCGGGCGCAGCTTTGTGCGCGTGAGAGTATATCGCGGAAGCATGCCGCCGTACTATCTGAAGTCTGAGGGAAAGGTCGCCGGGACTTATGTTCGTGCCGGCTCCAGCAACCGACTGGCGGACGAGGAGATTATCGCGGAGCTTGAGCGGCGGAGGCGTAACATCTCGTTTGACGGGGAGGTCGTGCTGGAGAAGCCATTGGCTGAGCTTGATTTCCGCGGGTTCCGTCGCATCTATGAGGAAAAGACCGGGGAGCTTCTGGACGATTCTGCTCTGCAGAAGCTTGAGTTGGCAAAAGCTGAGAGGGGAGTGCTCTACCCGACGAATGCACTCGTTCTGCTTTCTGATGACGGGTTGCGCCGGAGTATGTTCCCGAATGCGAAGATTGAGTGTGCACGGTTCAAAGGACGCAGCGCTGGCGAGTTCATTGACAGGAAAACCTACGACTACGGCATCGCCGAGCAGGTCGAGGACGCGTATGCGTTTGTCCTTCGGAACATCAACCAGTCGGGCTCGATTCAGGGAGTCTATACCGTGTCGCGCTGGGAATATCCTGTAAAGGCACTGCGGGAGATAATCCGAAACGCCGTCGTTCACCGCCAATATTCTCTGGCGGGAAAGGATATCAAGATTGCCGTCTATGATGATATGATTGAGATTACAAGCCCCGGGCTTCTTCCGCCGTCCATCGACTATTCCGACATGGAGAGCAGGCAGTCTGACGCGCGAAACAAGGTCATCGCGCCGGTTTTCCGAAAACTTGGAATCATCGATCAGTGGGGAAACGGGCTGAAACTCGTCGCGGAGGAGTTGAAGGACTATCCGGAGATTCAGTTCCGCTGGCGTGAGGTCGGGCTTTCGTTTCAAGTGCAGTTTGTCAAGAAGTTTACGGATGACTCCGTGGACGGAACCGCAGGGTATCTGTCTGAGCCTCAGGCCGTCTATCATTCTTCAAAGGAAAGCGAAGAAGACGCTGACCCTCCGTTCAATGAGCCGAGGCAGTCGTACCATTTCCAGGCTCCGACGGCTCCGGAAAAGCTGATACTCAATGAAATCGCGATAAACCCTTCCGTGACCGTCCCGGAACTTGCCGCCACAGCCGGTCTGAGCCTGCGCAGCTGCGAGCGTCTCGTGGCCGCCCTCAAGTCTTCTGGAATCCTCAAGAGGATCGGCTCCGCCCGTGGCGGCCATTGGCAGATAAGGCCGTAGCCACACTTTTCCATATCATGAAATAATATAGACCGAAAAGGCTGAAAAATATGATGCGTTTCTTAAGGGGCTGAACATAAGTGGGCGACCGACTTTGCAGACGGACGCCCACGCGAAATAGGGCAGTTGTTTCATAGGTGTCCATAACCTCCTACTGCTGAATCAGCAGTTTGGAGTTGATGTTGTCGATTGTGATGGTTCCGAAGCGTTCAAGGGCGCTTTGGCCGAGGAGCAGGGGAGCCTTCTGGCTGTGGACGACCGAGGCATCAACGTTGTGCAGCACCGCGTCGCCGATTTTCACCTCGCGCAGGATCACTGTCGTTCCCTCGGCAATGTCGCCGTTGGCAATCTGGTAGTATTTCTTGCCTTTGATGTCGTCGCGTGAAAGCTGTCCGTTTTTCAGCATGAAGTTGGCCTCTACCGATGAAATCGTCACGTCGGACGCGCCTGTGTCGAAGAACATCTTGAGATCCAGACCGTTCACGCTGCATGGTACCTCGAACGTGCCGCCTCCTCTGCGGTTAATGGCAATTTCCGTCGTGACGTGACTGTTTCCATTGTCTTCGAGCCCTGCCTCATGCAGGCGTTTCAGGAAGCGCATCTGCCGTTCTTCAGATTTTTTCCGGTATTCTTCGACTATCGTCTTGAAGTCATCCCTCTCTCGAATAGGGTCGATGTCGTCGTCCGCCTCTATGTGCGCGAAATCAGCATATCCCTTGTCAAATGCTGTTCTGAGGGCCGCCACGGACTCGTCCAGCCTTCCCATCCGACAGAGTAGGCAGGCTTTGTCGTACCACACGCCGCCCTCATCGGGATTCTTGTCGATGATTGCCTGCATCCATTCTTCAGCCTCCTTGTCCTGCCCGAGAAAATGAAGAGCGTACATTCTGCATGAGCCGCCAGCCGCAGTCGTGTCAGTCAGAACCACCTGACGGAAATCCTCCTCCGCTCCTGCCGCATTGCCGTCCTTTTGCCTCATCTCGCCGCGCATCAGGAAAATATACGGGTAGTTCCTGTCAATATCAATTCCGGTGTCATAGTATTTCATCGCCTCCGCGCCGTTGCCCATAAGCTCGAAACACCAGCCTTTTGCATAATAGCCCCAGCCCGATGTAGGCTCGATTTCGATGATTTTGTCATATACTTTAAGCGCGTCCTCATACCTTTGCATCCTCTTCAGTATGGCACCCTTCTCGGCCAATGCGTTTATATCTTCCCTGTTTTTGAAAGATACCTGTCAATCTCTTCGAGGGCGAGTTCGTTGAGACCGATTTCTTCCAAACATTCCGCAGTCCTTTTGGATATATCATCGCCGAACTTATTCATTATTTCCCTGTAAGCAAAGAATGCGTCCTCGTATTCCCCGGCCTTCTGCAACATTGCCGGGAGTATGAATTTGAAAATCTCCGGATTCTCGCCGTTCCGTATCCCGCCGCGAATTTGGGCAATCGTGTAGGTCGTATGTTTGACCATTATTTCCCACATCTCGTCATCGACAAGATTGAGATCCTTGTCTATCAGTCTGATTACACGATCAATGGCCTTGTCCGTCTCACCCTTGCCGTTGTATGCCAGCGCCTCATAATGCTCGACTTCTGCATATTCCGGAGACAGTGTCCTGCATTTTTCCAGAATTTCAATCGCCGCGTCATAATTCTTGCGCCCAATCTGGTTCCTTGCGAGTCCAACCATTGCGGCGGTATCTCCCTCGTCCTCCTTCAGGCACTCTCTGTAGACCGCGTCTGATTCGTCGTATTTGTCATTCACGTACAGATAGTGAGCATATCCTCTCAGAAAGCTCGGCAAGCTTTCCTTGTTGTCTTTGCGGGCCAGAGCCACTGTGAGTCCCTGCTCCTCTTCTGCCTTTTTAAAGTCCCCTAAATCCTCATAGACAGCCGCTTTCCATGCGTGCAGGGTTGAGTTCGCATAGTTGGTTTTCTTTGGTTTGTTGACTTTAATCGCACGGTTCAGGTCAGTAAGCGCCGACGCATACTCCTCGATATTCTTGTATATCCGCGCCCGTAGATACAGCGCCTCCACATTGTCAGGCGTCGTTTTCAGCTGCTTTTCAAGCAATTCCAACGCGGTGTCCGTGTCATTGGAGTCATTCTGCAGTACCTCCCAGGCTTTCTTCAGGTTGTAGTCATCTTCCGCGCCGCTCTTGGATTTCTGTCCGAATCCATCAGTCGACATTCCCAACGCCACGGCCGCGGCCAAAACCAGCATCAAAATTTTTCTGTGTTTCATATTGTTAGACAATTATTTGTTAATTTCCCACGACAGTTCATCTTCGTGTTTTATACGTCACGTTTCTTCTGCGCCCAGCAGTCTCAAACGAATTTGGCTTGCTGGCGCTCATCAGAGCATGGCATATTATAAATGTCGGAAATGCAAAAAGGTAAACATCACGGCATCGGCGTCTCCGTGGCGGACACGAATACGCACATTCCCGGTTCTGCCTTGCCGTAGCCTATGGCTAAAAATAAAGCTCCTCTACGGCATTGGCATCTATGAACATAACATAATAGACCGGCATATAGCTCACATTGCCGACGGTCTTGATTTCCCGCGAGTTGGACAGAACAAGGCCGGAGGCAATGTCATAATCCCTTACTTTCAGCAAGTTATTCAGGGCGCTGTGTCTTGTGTAGTCTTTGCCGGACTTGACCTCAATGGGCAGAATTGTTGTACTGGAGTAGTCGTCAATCAGAAAATCTACCTCTCCGCGCTGTTTGTTGTCATAGTAGAAAAGCTTGTGACCGTGAGCCTTGAGTTCTTGTGCGACGACGCTTTCATAGACGGAGCCGAGGTTGACGCTGTCTTCATCTGAAATTACCGGACGAATGCTGTTCTTGTAGAGCAGCATCGTGAGCAGTCCGACATCGTTGAGATAGAGCTTCATAAGGTTCTTATGCGCGGATTCGGCCAATGGGTATTTCGGATTTGAGATGGCGCTCACCTCAAGAGCTGTCCCGGATGATATGAGATACTCAAATTCTTCCAGATAATTGTCGAATCGGTCGCCAATCTTATTTTGTATATCCTTGATGATTATGCGCTTTTTCTTGTTCTCCAGTTGAGACGGAATCATATTGTAGATTCTTCTGATCAGGAGTGTTTTGTTGCTGTCCTTCTCGTATTTTGTTGCATCGACCTCATAAAGACTGCGGATGTTTTCTTGAACATTTCTGACTTTCACGATGTTATGCGAGTCGAGGTATTCGTTGACCGCCGCGGGGAGTCCACCGACAAGGAGATAGCGCCGGAACAGGTTCATGATGTAGTCGTGGAGTGATTCGTCGAGGCTTTCTCTGTTCATAAGTTTTGTACGCAGAGTGTTCAACGCCTCCTGTCCAAACCCGTTGGCGATGAGAAATTCCTCAAAATCAAGTTGGTACATATTTTTACGAATTATGCTGCCGACTGGTATCGAAGTCGTTTCTCGTAAAGTGATTCCGAGCAGACTTCCGCTTGCAATAAAACGAAAACGGCGGTCTTCACGAAAAAATTTGAGCAGAGTAAGATACTGGGGGTAGTGCTGTATTTCATCGAGAAATATTAGAGTGTTTTCATACCTGTCAAGCTTTTCTCCGTATACTGAGCTCAGTGTGAAATAGAATCCTTCCGTCGTCCCGATTCCTTTGAATATTTTCGGTCCTTCATCGTCCTCAGCAAAATTTATTTCAATGAAGTTGTCGTATAACTTCTTTCCTACCTCTCTGATTATGAATGACTTTCCTATCTGTCGCGCACCTTCCAGAATCATTATTCTATCATCTTCTGCTCTGAGATACCCCTCAATGTCCTTTTCTATCTTTCTGTATAACATGGCTATAACACTTTTCTATATAATTTTCCTATGCAAAACTACACTTTTCCATATAATTTTGCAAGCAAAAACTACACTTTTCCATATCGTGGTGCAAAGGTAAACAAGGAAAAAATCTCCTTTCCAAAAGTATTTGTAGAAAAATCTTTGTTAACTTTGTCTGTCGGATAAACTATTTGATATGGCAGAAATAAGATGGGTTCAGAGATTCAGTAACTACCGGAAGGCATTGACGAGGCTTTCTCAAGCGGTTAACATTGTTGCAGTTCATTTGTCCGGCGAATCGGCTTTGGATGAACTGCTGAAAGAGGGGTTGATTCAACGATTTGAATATACGCACGAGTTGTCTTGGAAAGTGATGAAAGACTATGCCGAATATCAGGGTTATACGGAGATTCGTGGCAGTCGTGACGCTTTGCGCAAGGCCTTTGAGATGGGTCTGATAGAGGATCCTGAATGGATGGACACAATCAGCGATAGGAATCGCACTTCTCACCAATATGATGACGAGGCTGCGGACGAAATATATAATGTAATTGTTACTGAGTATTATCCTCTTTTTGTAAAATTTGAGGCCAAGATGCTGTCTTTGGGCGATGAACCACAATTGTTTTGATTATGCCATACGGACTTACAGACATAGAGTTACAAAAACTGACAATGGCATTGTCGTCGGTTTCCGGCGTTAAGAAGGCAATCCTATATGGCTCAAGGGCAAAGGGAAACTACAAACCTTTTTCAGACATCGACATCACATTGGTAGGGGATAGTCTGTCACGACGTGACCTCAATGTCGCATCCCGTGCTCTCGATGACTTGCTGCTGCCATACCAGATTGATTTGTCGCTTTATGACACTCTGAAAAATGAGGACTTAATCGAGCATATCAATCATTATGGTGTAGAAATATTTGTGAGACAATAAGGCCGTTTAAAAAATTGCTGTCCGAGATTTTATGCAAATTTGCACAAAACCTCGGATAGCAGTTTCTCCGTTTTCTTGATATGTCGGCATAGTCCTCCCACCGTCGCTCTAGGCGACATCGTCTGAAATACTATTCCACTTTAACTTGATTGAAACAAACTATGCGTTACTCTCTCTTAAATGCTTAATACATCGAATGATACCGTAAACCACTCCGGCTACAATCGGATTGGAAAGAAGCAGCCGGATGTTGATATAAGAATCTCCGCAAAAACAACAGAACAGACAAAAGATGCCAGCGAGGAGAACGATGGCGCAGGCGGTGATGCGTAGCCATCGGACATTCATAAGCCGTTGCACAACATCAGACTGTGCAATCCGTACACCATACCACACCGCACCGAATAGGGGAATGTAGGACAAATAGTATCCTGCCGGGTGCAGTCTGGAAAGAGCCTCTGCATTATATGTCCGTAGTGAGAAACGGATGTAGTTCGCAGACCAGATAAGCCAAGCATATAGCAGTGCGAAACCAAGGAATGTGAGCAAGTCTTCGGCAAAATCCCGTCGGCCATCGTTTCCGCGTGAAGATTTGCCAATCATCGGCCCGAGACACCACCCTGCAACAAGCCAGACAAGGCACTGCCAAACCCACGACAATTGATATATCCCGTTTATCATTGAGTAACTTAATAATAATCGAAGCCTAGCGTAATCGACGGAGAAGAAAGCAATTATCGTCGCGATGACCCCCACAGCAACGGCAGCCTTCACACCCCATTTCACCTTTCGGCACTCATCAATGACAACGCCCATCCAAAAGCACCACAATGCCGGCGCAAATCCCGCAATCGCCCAGCTACCCCTAATACCCGTAATTCCGGAATAAAGCAGCGGAACAACCGTCACCAACGCGATAAAAAGAGTCGCAAACTTAGTCTCCGTATTCATATCTCAGCCATTTCTACACAATTTTTAACAGACCCTTGCCGTCTCAAATATATGTCAGAATGATGGAAAGGTAAACATTTGTACTCCATCAATCAATCATTATTTCCGTCAAGTCTTGGAGACCATTTTCTCTTTCCGCTTGCTTGCATAATACCTCGGAAATTTGTTCTTTTGTGAAATTCATAAGTCTACGTTTCTTTTGTATTTGTTGTTTTCAGTTTCACAAATCTAAAGAAATCCGTAGACTTTCTTTTATATCTCACTTCAGACACACTTTGGGAAATAGTATCCTAGATTGTAGTTGCCAATGACAGACAATTTGCGTAAATCCTTTGTATCTTAGATGTCGGGTAGAAAATGCTACCACTCTCGTTCATTATGAAGAATGCGTCGATAATCTGTTCTACCATTTCTTGGATATCTTCACTCATCCTATTCAGCGGGCCTGCAATCATTTGGACATCTTGCAATTTAATTTTCTCACCTAAACAATCAGAATAATAAGTGTAGTTGGTATGAACTCTTATAGAGTTATTATCATGACATTCAATAATGAAAGTGGCGTTATCTATTACATTTCCTGTACAATCTGTGATGAGAGATATGGAAAATTCAAGGTGGGATGATTGGGTATTATAATCATTTTCTTTAGCATAATTTTCAAGAGTTTTAAGAATTTTAACTAAAAATATCCAATCATAAAGCATAGGTTCTTTTTCCGAAACCTTTTTCAAACCACCTCCTTCTCCCCAAAGTTTCGCTTGCCAGACAGTGCCGTTGTGTCGAGCATTTGATAGCGCCTTAAACATTACCTGAATTGACGAAAACGGCAGAATCGTAATATGTGGATAATAAGTCATTTCTTTACTCAATTACTCCGAAAATTTTTCCCAGAATATAAAATGGGGCTACAGCTACACCTACGGCTAACGTCGCTGCACCCTCTGCAACGACTATTGCTCCTTTGGCAACCCTTTTTGCAACTTCTTTGGCGACATCCCATACCTCTTGTAGCTTGTCCTTCACCTTTACGTAGAAATCGTAGTGGTCGCAGTATAACCAATTTTTCATGTTATTGATGCTTTCCAACTGGTAATTTATTTGGGCCGCATTCATTTGGCTAAAATAGCCTTGTAATTGTTGCTTTTCACTTTCTGATAAATTTGCCATAACTATCTTATAATTATCTGTTTGTGATCTGGAAAATACTATTAAGGACTTTGTAAGTGTCACTGTTGATGTTATCGGAGAAATTAGCCATTTCCTTCAAACAAAACTTCCTAATCTCCGTAAGTTTTTGTTCGCTAGAATCGGAGGGAAGCCCTACGTTTTCGTTCTCGATATCAACAATCTTCTGTTTTTCTCGTTCTTTCTCGTCAATCCGATTTTCATTAGGCTCAGAACAATCCGCTTCGTTCAATTGGCCATAGTATTTGTCTTCGTTAGTCAATAATCCCTCTTTGCTCCATTCATATAGGCACTGAACCATTGCCACATCATCCAAGTTGGCTTTATCATTTGCCTGAATAATAAGAAGGATAACATCGCATTTTTTTAACTCGCGGATGTAAATCTCCTGATACTTTTCGTCAGCTTGAACACTGCGCCCATAACCAGGAAGGTCGACAATTGTGATAATGCTCCCGTTCTCGAGTTCAAAGTCTTTATATTGCGCATCTTTTGTCCCTTCTACGGTTCTGCTTGTTTTGAACTTTGCTCCAAACAAATTATTGACTGTCGTTGTCTTGCCCACACCAGATTGTCCCAAAATGCCAACTCTGACAGGCGTATGTTTTTTTTCTTCATACAAACGTCTCATTTCTTTTCCTTCCTCGGGTGTAAGTGCCTCAAACAACTTTGCCATAAAGGCATCCATACCTGCCTCTTCCAACCCCTTTCGACCTTCAGCCATAATCTTGTTGATTTCATCACGATTCTCTTTGGGCATATTTAATGCGACTTCAGGATCGGTTATATCTTTGGGATTAAATGTTGTTATAATTCCACTGCAGTGCGCTATCTTATTAATCAGCATTGGAAGCCGATAAGCTCGTAGCGCTGAATAATACTCAATCTGTTCTCTAGATGCAGAATGATGCCCTTCCGAGAGTTTATTCACAATGTCGTTAACCCTCTCATTGATAATTGCCATCGTTTCTGCCGTAGGTAGATTAGTATTGTCATTCCATGGTCCTAAATTGTCAACTTGGTTAATGCCAATAACTAGTTTTGGAATGTTGTTTTTTTTCTTGGGGTGCTTAACTAGCCCGCTCAATTTTTGAAAATTAAATGCCATATTGTAAAAGATTATAAATTTTTTGTTTTAAAACCTCTAAGTGCCAATTTTGCTGCACAGAGTATATTACAACGGAATCAATTGTAACCCGCGGAAAATCAGAAAATACATCTTTAAATACACAATCGAAATAATCATTTGCTTTTTCAATAAGAATCTGATTGTCGTTGTTTATCGTATTCAAATCTATACCATTTACATTTTCTTCTGATTTGAACAGCAAATCAGCTTGATTGATTCCCAATATGATGTTTTGATTGGGGCGTAATATGCCCGTTTTTATCAGTGTAGAATAGAATAATTGGTCCTGTTTGTATGCCCGCCTATCTGCTTGTGAAAGGCAGACAAGCACCGTTGCCTTAGAAATGTATTTCTGATAGAATTTTTGATAAGCAGCATTTGCCGCCATACTTTCAGCTATACCAGGTAAATCAACCAAGTTAAATGCAATGGTTTTGCCTGCGAATTGCTCTTCAATGTGCATTACGGCTGGGAATTTTGTGCAAGAAACTGCTTTGTTTGTCGCAAGATTTTTGTCCCATAAAATATTTATTGTCGAAGTTTTACCGCAACCCGTTTTCCCAGAGAGTACAAGTGTAGGGAGCGTATCGTTAAATGCATTTTCATTCATTGAGAGAACTATCCCATTCCAAATAGAGTATCTGAGTTCATCAATATTCCATTCAAGTGTATTTGAATATGGAATTACGGACTCTATAGAAAATGTAGAGTCATATTTTGCCAATGATGCAAATTCAGAATAAAAAAGGTTGGATTTTTTAATGATGTCAGAAACGGCTGTCAGACTTATTTCTTTAGACTTGGAAACCTCGAAGTTCCGCGCGGAATTAGGTGTCAGCACCCAATCCGCCTGCCCCAAGGCAATGATAATAACAACATTTGGCTTCAAATTGAGTGACGAAAGCACATTATCCATATATTGCTTTCTGGATGCGATTGAAATCTCATCACATGTGATGACATACACAATTATGTCTGCCGTCTCTAGCGTTTCTTTTATATGAGGCCTTTCAATCCATTTAGATGAGGTATAGTTAATGCGAGGCAATTCGATAGCATCAAAATCTACTATTTCTCGTCCAGGCAATGCTTCTTTTACAAAAAATGTATGAACACCATCAGATGCATCATAGTCAATAATGGAATTATTCCAAAGAGAGAGAATTGTAGATGTTTTCCCAGATTCGATACCGCCTAGGAATACAACTTTGGGTCTGAAATGCATAATTGATTAATGATTAGAAAACAGATTAATAGCTTGGCGTACACTCATTTTGGGCAACTCACATAGTTCACCTACCAAACGCCACAATGCTAATTCTGCATCATCAATATCACCATCGATAGAAATGATACTGCCGAAGAAAGCGTTGATGTGTTTTTTCTGGTCTTCCGTAAGGTTTGAAATGATATTTAAAGCGTCCAATGGTCTCATGATTTTTCCATTGTCTTCTAGAATTTTCTTGTCCTTATCGGATTTGACTCCGAGTGATTCCATTTCGTCTGAGATGATTTTTACTTCGTCAGGATAAATAACGCCATCGGCGTTTGCCATCATGCTTGCGACTTTATAAATCGCATACATTTCATGTGATTTGAATTTAGATGTCATTTGAATCAAAATTAGGGATAATTATAATTTGTCGGCAGTATGAATTCATACTGGTACTTTATAATTTGCGACATAGCCACAGCATGTCAAAGTTAAAAGAAATCAAATCCATACTTTTCTTCCGGTTGCAGACTCAAGCAATTCAACTACTTGTTTTCGAAGTTTGTTGTCGGGGATGAAAGGTACAAAGCCATCAATAAAACTGACAAGCCTTTCATTGTTGTTACGATCACTGTTTAAAAGCAATTTAACACTGTCAATAGCTTGTTTGTTCAAGTATCCTGGTATTAAATACTTTTTACTATCAACTAATGATTTCATTGCATCATTCAGCATTTGACATCCTTCAGCATAAGATGGAAAATGATTTTCCCACAGATAATTATCGAGATGAGCTTTATGTGACATTGTTGTGAAAATGAATTCTCTATCAGTGATGGGCTCGTTCATATTGAACTTTGACATCGGGCTATAGTGGTATGCGGTAGACAACTGCAGGCAGGTACAAAACTGACAAAAGCTGAATTTTTGAGAATCAGATAACATATGCTATGAGAATTTGGTGAATAACATTAAAACCTATAATTACATGGAGAGTCTTATCCTAGAAGACAGAACGTCCAAATATTTCTTTTGCCATTTGCTTCTCTTGTCCTGATATATACATTAGGGCCGGAAAACCAATATAGTAATTAGTTGAATCTTTATAATTGAAATCAATATACTGGCAGACAAATGTATGAGTATCATTGTCATTTGCGAAAAAGTGGTGCATTTCACCGGAATTCAGATTGAATATGGAGATTTTTGTCCTCCCCAATAATGGAGCATTAATCTTTACCAGCCAATTGCGATATGCGTAATAATTTGTCATTGTTTATTGAGTTTTTGTGCTGTTACATAATTTGCGTTGAGATAGTCTGCGATTTTGCTCAATGCCTACACAATAATGTACAAATCTCTGATAAGTAAACTTCTTTGGATTGATCTTTTGCAGCCGTGTATGTCGTCATTATGTTGCATGTGAGAATATGATTATTCTTCATGAAAATAATTGGGCTTATAGGAGTTTACAATTGACTTTGCTTCATTAACAAATGCCCAAGCACATGAATCCCATGCCGTCCAATTATATTTTCTCTTGCTATCCCATACTATCAATAAGGCTTGCTGTTCAGCATAGCCAAGCATATTGACACGTTTTTCGATTTCAAATAGAGCATCTTGAATTTCCCAAATTTCAATGACAACATCCTTGAGGTTGTTGTCATTGACACCACCATTTGTGTTAATGAGGCGTTCCAGTCGATGTACTTTTTCGAAAAAAGCTTCACTCATAGTATTCAGTCGCTTATTTGCAACCATCATTTCAATAAATCCCATAGCGGAAGCAATTGATTATATTCATAAAAGACTTTCAATAGTAATTTATTTGTACTTTTCTTCATAATATTTTATGATATGCGACAAAACATTCATGAGAAATCCAAGAATCATCAAGAATATTCCGAAACCTTTGGCCGCTTCAGAAAAACAAAGAATACATCCAATGATAAAAACGATGAAAGATAATATGCGTAGCATAATGATACTTGACTTTTCTAGTTGAGAGTTTTTTAATTTTCTTCGATGAGTTCTCCATCAATAACTAAACACCCCTTTACTGGTTTCGTTAATGAGTGAAGCGTTCTAGATGATACATCAAGATACTCGGTCGTCTGCCACACTCCTTCATGAAAATTGTTTCGAACATATACTTTGTCTTGGTTAGCAAGTTTACCCATGCGTTGAACGACACCCCAATCACATAAATTCATGTCGTCCCAACAATATTCATAGTGAATCTGATCAATAGGAACTTCTCTAATTAGAACGCCATCCTCCCAAGTTTGGAGACAGCGACCGCTGAGATTGTAAACAAAATATGACATATGTCAGCCTGTCCAAAAGATACTTCGTCACCCCACCCGAAGCATACTATACAACAAAAGAAAGTGTGGGGCGAAAGTTCATCCTGATGGAGGCTCTGACAAAGCCGTGACGCGAATAAACAATACCCCACACCCTATGATTGGGCACGAGGAGTCCGTGCGAGCAATCAATCGAGTGATGAGTGTATGCCTTTCCCTTGCGTCGTTGAAACTGTCAGATTTCCACCAAAGGATAAAAGCTTTACACTTTCATCAAATATGTACGTCGCCCGAGGGCAACACCGCAAATATAGGAATTATTTGCCATATTGTGCGGGGTATTGTGATAATTTTCACACAATTGCGTCGAGACCGTTTCAGTGTCCGGCCAGGCAGTCTGTATAGTAATGTAGGATTCTCCGGGAAGTAAACTATTTATTTGTAGAAAAATCTTTGCTAACTTTGTGGATTAGATAAAGCATTGACGATTATGTTGTACCCGATTGGAATACAGAATTTTGAAAAGATAAGGCAGGGCGGATTTGTTTATGTCGATAAGACCGCGCATATTTATAATCTTGCTGCCACAGGAGATTACTATTTTCTGAGCCGTCCTAGACGCTTCGGAAAGAGTCTGCTTGTCTCGACAATGGAGGCATATTTTCAGGGACGGAAGGAACTTTTCAAGGGACTGGCGATAGAGAAACAGGAAAAGAATTGGACAGAGCATCCTGTTCTTCATTTGGACTTGACTGGCAACAGATATTTGACGGTTGCTGATTTGTATGAGAAATTTGAACTTCATTTGGATAGATGGGAAACCCTCTATGGAAGGCAGGGTAATTATGTTTCTCCCTCATCAAGATTCGATGCCGTCATAGATTCCGCATACCAAAAGACTGGCCAGAAGGTTGTCATACTCATCGACGAGTACGACAAGCCGGTGATTGACAACATTGACAATCCGGAACTTATGGACAGTTTCCGCCGAGAGCTTCAAGGATTCTACAGTGTCATCAAGAACAAGGATGGATTCATTCGTTTCGCCTTTCTCACCGGTGTGACGAAGTTCGGCAAGATGAGCGTATTCAGCGGGATGAATAATCTGAGGGACATATCGATGGACTTGCGGTATTCGGACATCTGCGGAATCTCAGAATACGAGCTAAAGACATATTTTGATGGTAGCGCAGCGGAACTCGCTGAAAGCAATGGACTCACCAAGGATGAGTGTTATGCCAAGTTGAAGTCAATGTACGACGGCTATCATTTCCATTACAAGGCTCACGGAGTATATAACCCATTCAGCCTCTTGAACACTTTCTGTGCTAATGAATTCAAGATGTACTGGTTTGAGACTGGCACTCCGACATTTCTGGTGCGCTACCTCAAGCAAGGAGGCTATAGTCTCGACAATATATCGAAAAATAAAGTTTCTATGGAGACTCTCACGGGGACGAACTATGTGAGTCCGGCTCCGATAACTCTGATGTACCAGACCGGTTATCTGACAATCAAGGGATATGACTCCCGTTTCAATGCCTACAATCTCGACTACCCAAACGAGGAGGTCGCAGCAGGTTTTCTCCATTCACTCAGTCAGCTTTACGCTCCGGCCCTTATTGGCGACGAGTTCTCTGTTTATAGTTTTGTCGATGACATCGAACGCGGTGACGTCGATTCCTTTATGACCCGTTTCACCGCATTCCTCTCAGGCAATGACTACGAAATCCAAGGAGACCTCGAACTCTACTTCCAGAACACGATGTCGGTGATGCTCAAGATGATGGGACTCTATGTCAAGACCGAATACCACACCTCAAGAGGCCGCATAGACATCATTTTCGACACCGACAAATATGTCTATATCATCGAGCTCAAGCGCGACCAGTCTCCGGAAATCGCCCTCAAGCAGATAGAGGAAAAGGGCTATGACAAGCCGTTCCTCGTCTCCGGCAAGCAAATCATCAAACTCGGCATCAACTTTTCCTCCGAGACCCACACCGTCGACGGCTGGAAAGCGGAATGACAATGAATTTATACATTGACATAGATGGAGTATTGCTGGACTATGCAACTCAAGCTCCTGCAAAAAATGTTAGCGAGTTCATAGATTATATAATCGAAGAATTCGATTGCTATTGGCTTACGACGCACTGCCAAGGAGATTCTATGACAGCAATTGAATATCTATCAGAATATTTGCCCGAGTGCATTGTCAGAAAACTATCGTCGGTTAAGCCTACAGAATGGAAAGCACTGAAAACTGAAGGAATAGATTTTACCCAACCATTCGTTTGGCTTGATGACTACCCGTTTCGCACCGAAATGGATGTACTCGAAGCAAATGGAGCATCAGATTCGTTATTTCGCGTCTGCCTCGAAAACGATGATGAACTGCGGCTCAATGTCATCGAATTTCTGAAGATTCGTAAACAGATGGAATGAGCATAAGAAAGGAAACGATTATATTTGTTGAGGAATGGTGATTGAAAATGAATGTACGTTGGTCAGAAATATATGACAAGCTTTGTGGGCTTGTCTCCATCATTATAGCTATATGTTTACTTGGATTTGTCTTTGTGTATTCTGCTCTTGAGATTTTTGACAATTTCTATGGAATAGACAGAATGCATCATGAATTGATGGCGAGAAAGCACCCAGTCAGTCGTGAAGATATCTATTCTGCGCTTAAATTTGAAGAACCTGATTCTGCACGAAACAGTTTGGCTCTTAAAAAATTGTCTTTCGCTGAGGATAAGTATGAAATAGTGGCATCTATACTTGATTATTATTATGAGAATCAAGACTATGATGGTTATATGCGTGTCGATTCACTACTGTCTGAAGTTTGGGATTGGGATAGAAATGTGTGGTCAAGTGGATATATTAACGGATACAAACAACGTGACAGTCTGATTGCGCAAAGTTTGTGGAATGCCATAATATATGTCGAGAAACATAATCCAGGGCCGGTTTCAGATTCCGTAGCAGCCATAATTCTTGATTTGTCGGAAAGAATGTATGGACCGACACTCGCTGCTTATGATATCCGAACAGACGGTTGGTTTCTTGCGGCCGACCGGAAAGCAAGGTATGCATGGCAGTTGCATAGTCCGAATGCCGACCGATATACTGACATCCTTATTAGTCTTGGTACCCGCTACAAAGGCCTATTCTCTCCTTCCCGTTTGATATTTTGGGACAGGGGAGGAGACATTCCGGATTATTATGAAAGGTTCTTCTCTGATCCTCTGTATATTCGTTATAAACAATTGATTCAGAAACGCAAATACAAAAAGGCACGACAAATCCTTGATTTGTTATCATCAAAAACGACTGATATTGAATACAATCCGAACAATCCGTATTCATTTCTTCAAGACACTGTCATTTCGCCGAAGTTCCCCTCCTATGACACCAGTGCCTGGATTCTCGAATATGCGAAATATGACCTCGCTAGCATAAGTGAAAATGCCCGTTTACGGTGCATACAGAAAGAACCTGGATATGAAGATTGGATGAATGGGGCGTATCTGACCGGGGTTCGGTATCTTGACCCGTTGGAAAAGATTCTTGAAGGGGCTCAACCCAATACACATTCTGAAACATTCAATGATCTTGTCCCATACATCATAATCAATTATAACAATCCGGATGCCCGTTGGGTGTATAATACGGCCCTTTTTGTAAAGGGCAATTCATCCGCATCGTACCTTGATATCCGTGACAGGCTTCTTCCGAATGAATGTGTGGTAGAGATTGTCAGAGCACCTTCTTTGGATTTTGGCGCAGATAAATACTTTGCCATATTACTTCGTAATGGGTGGAATGAGCCGAAACTTATTGGTTTACCGGATTCTGGACAGATGTCAAGTATTCTGCTGTACAATAATATCTATGCGTCAGCAGATTCTGAGGTATATAAACATATATGGAAACCTATTGAAAAGCATCTTGTACCCGGAGATGTGGTGTACTATTCTCCGGATGGATTGATGAATCTGATAAATATATCTGCCATTTCGGATGGTGAAGGTATGTCTGTTTCTGAAAAATACCATCTTCGCCAATGCGTATCAACGGCGAATGTGGATAACAGGGATTTTTATTCGGATAATCAGACTGTCGTATTGTTTGGTGGACTTGACTACGGAGATGGTTTCTTTAAACCACTGAGTAGCGCTGTTGATGAAATCAAGGAAATCGCGACTTTGGCTGAGGATTATGGCAGGACTGTAGATGTCAATTCTGGACTTAATGGTTCAGAACGTGCATTCCGTTCATTGTCAGGCTCCTTATCTTCGTCAATTCTTCACATTGCCACTCACGGCTTTTATTTCACTGCTACAAATGTCCCACAAGTTACCTGGTTTGACAAAATGGATTATAAAGACAATCCATTGCAAAGATGCGGACTTATTCTGTCAGGTGGAAATACAGCGTGGAATGCGGTTGCGAAGTATGACGAAATAGATGACGGGATATTGACCGGAGCTGAAATTGCGGAACTTGACCTTTCTTCTTTCAATCTCGTGGTTTTGTCCGCTTGCTATACAGGACTCGGTGACATCGCTCCAGATGGTATAGCCGGCTTAATAAAGGCATTCAGAAATGCCGGTGTGAGACACCTTATTGTAACATTGGACAAGGTCGATGACAAAGCCACATCTCTATTTATGAAAAGTTTTTATGAACAATTGCTTTGCGGAGTGGAAATGCATACAGCATTTGACGATGCTGTAAGGTTCATAAAAAGCACACCAGAGTATTGTGCTGCTCGTTTCTGGGCCCCATTTATACTGCTGGATTTATAAGATTATTTAGAATATCTCCTCCAACATCCTTGCAGCATCATCGGCATAGTACCCTCCTGATTTTTTGATTTTTATAAGCATAGACTTTGCCTTTGACAATTTGCCTTGATGCATATATGCCAATGCAATATACCATTCGGTAGTTTTTCTTGCATATTCCCGATTCTTTTTGTCAATGAAAACATTGTGGTTATCGTTGTTTGGCACTTCTGTATCATCAATCTCCTTTAATATATCTTTTAGAAGTGACAAAGCCCCTTCCGTATTCCCGTCTCTCAGTTCAAAAACGGCATTTTGTATATTGGTGCAGACACCGGAAGTGGCGACATCACGATATGTTTCTTCACTGGAGATATATCTTTCGCTCAGTTCAATTCCTTTCTGAATCTGCTCGGCAGTAGGGGAGAATAAGGTAACAACGGCCAACACCACCGCGGCGGCGACAGAAATAGCGCCTGAAGCAGACCATATTATGCGTCTGCGCATCCGGGATTTGCGTTCATCGCGGCGGATTGTGTTTTCAAGCGCCTGGAGCTGCTTCCTGGCTCCGTTCTCGAAGACTGCGTCCTCAATGAGCCTGTCGAGTTCTTTGTTGTCGATTTCGTTCATAGTCCCAGCTCCTTATACCTTTGTTTGACGATAGTTCTGACCTTGCCTTTGCAGCGGCTCACCATAGTTTTGACTGAATCTGCGCTCTCATAACCCATCGCGCTGGCAATCTCGGATTGTTTCTTCTTTTGAAAAAACTGCATCTCCAACAGAGTCGAACACGGATGCGGAATGTTGCGCACTATTTCGAGAACGACTTGCAGCCTTTTTTCTTTCTCCTGCGAATTATCCTCAATTTCAGGCAAATTCTCGATTATTTTTGCGCAGTCGCTCTCGCTGTCCCACACAACAAGTGGCAGATGGGCCTTTCTGAGCCTGTTATTTCGGATATATTTCCCCGCTGTGTAGAGATAGGCTCCGACCTTATGGTTTTCCAGAGCAGTAAGTTTCCCTCGCTGAACATTCTGCATGAGACAAATCACGGCATCTTGAAACAAATCTGAGGCATCGTCCCATTTAAGTCCGAGAGATGAGTGGGCGAAAGACAGAAATCCGCCACGGAATGAACGATAAATGTCATCCATGGCGGAATTGTCTCCGTCAATAAGTCGCTGAATATAATTCCCGCAGGTCATTTTCTCGAATTATTTAATATAAAAGTCGCCGTGTAACGCAGCAATCCGCCGGCTCCTGCAAATATACACTTTGATGTAAAAGTCGCAGAGACGGATGGAGTGCAAGGCTTGCGAAATCTTTTTAACCGGAGCAACCTTGCGGTTGTGAGGATTAAAAAGATGAGCGTAACGCAGCAATCCGCCGGCTCCTGCAACTTTTACTCGTTGTCTTTCTGCAAATTCTGCAAGAAAGCCTCATTAGTAGGATACTTCCGCATCCGCTCCTGCAAAAGCTCCATAGCCTCAATGGAGTTCATATCAGAGAGGAAGCGGCGTACCACCCACATCCTCTGCGCAACTGCCGGGTCGTAGAGCAAGTCGTCGCGGCGGGTCGAGCTGAGAGTTACGTCGATGGCCGGGAATATTCTCTTGTTGGCGAGCTTGCGGTCGAGCTGGAGCTCCATATTGCCGGTACCCTTGAATTCCTCGAAAATCACATCATCCATCTTGGAGCCGGTCTCCGTGAGGGCTGTCGCAATGATGGTGAGCGAACCACCATTCTCGATGTTGCGGGCAGCTCCGAAAAATCTCTTCGGCTTATGAAGCGCATTTGCATCCACACCACCGGAAAGGACCTTACCGGAAGCCGGCTGAACCGTGTTGTAGGCACGTGCAAGGCGGGTGATGGAGTCGAGGAGGATGACAACATCGTGACCGCACTCAACCATACACTTCGCTTTCTCCAGCACCATATTGGCAACCTTCACGTGTTTCTCCGCAGGCTCGTCGAAAGTGGATGCGACCACCTCGGCTTTCACCGTGCGTGCCATATCCGTCACCTCCTCAGGACGCTCGTCAATGAGGAGCACAATCATATAGACTTCCGGATGGTTGTCGGCGATAGCATTTGCTATTGATTTGAGCAACATTGTCTTACCGGTCTTTGGCTGAGCCACGATGAGCCCGCGCTGACCTTTTCCTATCGGAGTGAAGAGGTCCACAATACGGCAGGAAAGGTCGTCGTGACCGTTGCCGAGGAGGTTGAATTTCTCATCAGGGAAAAGCGGGGTGAGGAAATCGAACGGAATGCGGTCGCGGATGGACTCCGGTGAACGTCCGTTTATGCTCTTCACACGCACGAGAGGGAAGTATTTGTCTGTGTCGCGAGGCGGACGGATGTCTCCCATGACTGTGTCTCCCATCTTGAGGGCATATTGCTTGATAAGTCCCTGTGAAACATAGATGTCGTCCGGGGAGCTGATGTAGTTGTAGTCGGAAGAACGGAGGAATCCGTAGCCCTCCGGAAGTGTTTCGAGCACTCCTGTTGCCTCGACTGTGCCCTCAAACTCAATTTTCGGCTGCTGAGGCTTCTGCGGTTGGTTGTTCTGGGCATAGTTCTGCCCACCGTTACGGTAGACTTCCTGTCCGTTGTTCTGCTGTTGGTCGCGCCCATTGCCATTTGGATTGTTCTTTTGGCTATTGCGCTCCTTGAGTTTCCTTGTTATGGCCTCTACTTCAGCATCAAGAGCCGGGTCACGTTTGATGGCATTCTTCGGAGCCGCTGCAAACTCTTGAGATTCAGAGGCCTGTGACGGTTTCGGTCGAGTTGCCTCTGGCTGCTGTGCCATGGACTCCGGTGTCACGCCCTGCTGTGCAGCATTGTCTTCGCTTCGAACCTCTTCCTTACTGATGCGGTTTCTGCGACCACGCTGCTGTGGCGCAACTTTTTCCGTCACCGTTTCAGAACCGGTAGCTTGATGTTCCTTATTTCCAGCTTCTGGGCTCTTCTGTCCTGTCTGCTCTTTTTCCACAGCGGCTACACTCTGTCCCGTCTGCTCTTTCTGAGATTTCCGTCCTCTTCGCTGCTTCTGTTCCTGCTGCCGGGAAGCACTATCTTCTGCCCTCCGAGTCTCTTTCTGCTCTTCGGCCACGGCCTGGTCCTGCTTTGCACTATCATCGCGCCGTGGACGTCCGCGCCGAGTTTGCTGCTGTTCTGGAGTACTGCTTTTCTCCTTCTGCTCTGAAACCTGCTTGCCATTTTTCGCGGTCGGCTTCTGGCCCATAGGCTCAGTCTGCTGCTTGGATTCAGTCTGGTCTGCCTCTGCGTTAGGCTTGTCAGTATTCTTGCGAGGTCGTCCTCTGCGTCCCCTTGTCCTCTCCGGAAGCCCTGCGGCTATTCTCGCAGCCTCCTTTTCTGCCTCCTTCTCCGCCTCGTGTGCCGCTTTTGCAGCCGCCTCAGTATCCAAAATGGCATAGACAAGGTCATCCTTGGACATTTTTTTAACGTTCTTAATCTTGAGTTCAGAAGCGAGTTCCACCAGTTTTTCCTGGTCCATCTCCTTCAGTTCGAAAATCTTATGCATAAAAAACTAATTAATATTCTGATGATCTGTCGGGGCAAAGAACCGCCCCAAAGAGAATTGACGCGACAAAGTTAAGAAAAAAAATAACGCAATACAAGCCAAAACTTATTCTACACTTTTACCTATAGTCGTTATCCCAGAACGAACTGCTCTTCTTATACTTCAGCAAATCCGCCAGCGCTGCCGCATTCGCCGCAATTCTGAAACTCCATGACTGCCACTTTCCCGTAGGCACCCACGAGAATGAAATGTTGAAACAATGCAAATCGTAAGTCGCTGAAATCTGCGTAGTTGTCAGCTTCATTGCCATAATGTCGAAGCCTGTCTGCATGTTGATTGACATCTTCGGGGTAATCTTTACATTTCCCGAAATCCCAAGCGTCTGGTTGAAACGATGATTCGTGATAAGTTGCTGTGTCTCCGAAAGATACGAGTATGACTTACTGTAGGAGAACGAATAGTTGAAGTTTACCGACCACGGAACGTTAGGATTCATATAATACAACCATCCACCCGGTATGTATTCGCCGGTCACAGGATGATAGTAAATCCTCGTGTAATAGTCCGCAGGATTGCCTCCGGCCTGCTTTGTTCCATCGTTTCCATTTATTTTGCCTTCGCCGGAAAGTGAGTAGGAAAGGGAAGCGCTCGCGTTTGTCATACGCAAAAGCGGTCCTCCGGCAGCGATGCTGAACTTGTTGTATTTGCGTCCGCGACCATCCACCGCATAGGGGTCGAAGTTGCAGTTTGCGCTTATTCCCAGTTTTCCAAACACCGAAGTCGAAAGTGAAACGCCGACATTGTTCATTTTCAGCGAGTCTGCGAGAAAATTATAGCCTGTGTTGAAGTTCAACTGGTCAATGAGCTTGATTTTCTTCGATCCTGTGCCCGTGGTGTCTCGAAGGTCGCGCACTTTAGCCTCGAAGTTGTTTCCTATGCTCAAGCTGACGCTTCCCGTTTTTCCCTTTCCCGGGGCGGAATAGAGCGCTCCGCTGTAATTATATATGTTATAGTCTTTTGTCACGGATTCCTTCGTCTTTGGATCCGTGTACGTTAGTGTCCTCCACCCGTTGAATGCAAGTCCCTTCTCAGGGGAGAAGTTCATTGAGATTGACGGTGACACCACATGCCTGATTGCCTGCACCTTACGGTGTTTTCCGAAATTGAACATACCGTAGAGACGTGTGCTCATCGAGATTCCTCCGGAGTACGTGTGCGTCGCACCGAATGTCCCGAACTGCTTTCCGAGATTTGTCTGGACAATGCCCGTACCTTCGACCAGATTTCCTTCCGCATCATATTGAGGTTCAATAAATTTCATTTCCTGCGACCGGAAGTGCCAGTTCATTCCGTAACTGATGCTCGGAGTGACATTTATATACTTGAAGAGCGTGAAATTAGGCAGTCCTATCTGGAAGTTGTGAGTCATTCCGTTTTGGAACTTGTCCGCAAATCCCGGCTGCCCGAATTCCTTTGCCTCGAAGTTTATCTTGTTTTGGAGCGTCGTGCTGTAACCTATCGAGAATTTTTCGTAAAACTTTTCCTTCCCGACACGGTTCTTTTTCTTGAACGGATATATCCTGCTCATGGAAAACGTGACGTTAGGGAGCGTGAACGAATAGTTACAGAGCGTGTCGCGCGTATTCTGGCTGTGGAGGGCGTTCACCGAGAGGTTGAACTTTCCGTTCCAGTTTTTGGAAAACGATATGGACGATGAAATCTGATTCTGCAGAGCCTCTGACACAGAGTGTGAATTATACCTGCTGTTCGCCGGGCTGGAGAAGTTCACCGAAGCACTGAAAGACACTCCCGGAATTGCCTTGGAATCCTGCGAGTGGCTCCATTTCACACCGAAGTTTCGGCTCTGGAAGAAATCCGCCGCACCCTTCTCTCCGGTCTGGTCATTCGAGAAGTTGAATGCGAAAGTGCCTGTACACTTGTAGTTTACCTTATAGCGTGAGTTCACGTCCACGCTCCATGAACCGAGAGTGTAAAGGCTTGTCGTGAGCGAAATGTCGAAATAATCGCCGATGACGAAATAGAGGCCGAGGTCGCGCAGGTAAAACCCTCGTGCTGTCTCCTCACCGAATGTCGGAATCAGGATACCCGTAGCCCTGTCCGGGCGCTTCGGAACGAATCCGAACGGCAGGCCTATCGGAAGCGGCACTCCCATAATCACAGGATAGGCCGGTCCGAAGACTGTCTTCTGGGACGGTTTCGTGATGACCTTGGCAGCCGTGAGGCTTAGGTAGTAATGCGGCTCCTCGGCATCGCAGACCGTGTATTTTCCTTTGGTGATGTTGATGGAATTATCCGGCATCATCTTGATGTTCTTTCCGTGGAGAATGCCGTCCGCTTCCTGTGTCACGATGTTGGTTATGCGCGCCTTGCGGCTCTTGAAATTGTAGCGCAACTCCTCCATCGTGTAAGACTTGCCGCCCTGGCTCATCGTCGGCTGTCCGGTGATGTTTCCGAGAGTATCCTTCGTGCCTCTGGCATAGACTGTCTGTGTCTGGAGGTCATATTCCATGTAGTCAGCAGTGAGTTTCATGTCCCCGTATGTCACGGAAACATCGCCGTAGTAATAAATCATCTGTCGTCCCTCGCTGAAATCCTCGATTATCGAGTCCCTTGCGGTCGAGAACGCCGGTCGTTCCAGCGAAGACTTGCTGAGCATCTCTACGGAATCTGCGCGGAATATGGAGTCCGCGAGGTGAATGGAGTCCCTGACGGCCTTGAGCGAATCCGCAGCAGCCTTCTGCGCGCTGTCAAGCACCGGAGCTGCCACTTCTGTCGTTGCCTTCTTCCCACGTCTGCGCGAGCGTCTGTTGTCCTGAGATGACGGCAGCATGAATGAACAGAGCACAAGCAGTGTGAGCACTGCAAGTACAGCGTTCTGCAAGTTATTGCGTCCTAAGGTTTTCTGCATCTGTCGTCTCAACTGTTCAATTTTATGCTCCACTTTTTCTACATTCGGCACAATCAAAGTGAACTTTGCTTCTGCTCCGTCTTATCGAAAAGAATCGGCAAAATCAAACTTTTTTTATAATTTTGCAACCGACAAAATTACGACTATTTTCGATTATTAGCAAACTGTGTGCAGTTTATGAACTGTTTTTTCAAATTTTTCAGAGTTGTTTCGTTACTCTTCACGTTCTTTCTCCCCGTCATGCTCGGGGCTCAGGATGGTCGTTTGGGGCTTAACACCGTCGTCATAGACCCGGGGCACGGAGGAAACGACCCGGGCTGCATATCCAAGGACAGGAAGACAAGGGAAAAGGATCTCACCCTCGACATATCAAAGCGCCTTGCCGGGAAAATCCGCGCGGAGTACCCGGAGATGAAAGTTCTTCAGACTCGTAACACTGATGTTTTCATACCTTTGGTACAACGTGCCCAGATTGCAAACAGCGCTCATGCAAATTTGTTTATATCCATTCATATAAACGCCACCACAGGCACTGCCGCGAACGGGTACTCCGTTCATGTGCTCGGTCAGTCGTCGAAAAAAGGACGCGACCTCTATTCGAACAATTTCAACGAGTGTGCCCGCGAGAACTCAGTGATTCTCCTCGAGGACGACTATAGCACGAACTATCAGGGTTTCGATCCCAACGACCCCGAGTCTTCAATACTGTTTTCCCTGATGCAGAACGCCTATCTGGAGCAGAGTCTTATGTTTGCGGACGATGTCAACCGTGCGCTGAAGCCGGGCCCGTTTCGCACGAGCAGGGGAGTGCACCAGGACCCTTTCCTCGTCTTATGGAAGACGGCTATGCCCTCTGTTCTTATCGAGTGCGGTTTCATAAGCAATCTGAACGACCTTTCCACCCTTCGCAGCGCCGCCAAACTTGATGAGATTGCCGAGGGCATCTTCAAGGCCTTCAAACAATTCAAAGCAGACTACGATCGCAGTTTGAACGTGACCATACCGCAATCGGCTCAAACGTCTTCTGCAAAACCATCGGAGCCCGAAGCATCAAAAGCCTCGGAAACGCCCACCGCAGAAGAGGCACGTGCAACTTCGGACGGGCCATGGTTCGGTACGCAGATTCTCGCCTTGAGCCGTAGACTTTCCGATGACGATCCTGCATTTCACGGGCAGAAAGTCACTGCTGTCAGAGACGGTAATATATATAGGTATATAGCCGGATGTTCCGCTGACCGGAAAGAGGCTCTCGCTGAAAGCCGCGTTCTCAAGAAAACGTTTCCGGATTCATTCCTCGTGCGGGTGGATCAGGATGGAAAGGTGGAGCGTAGCCGCTGATCTGTTGTGCTGCCGGACTGTTTTTAAGTTAGACAGATAATAAGCAAAAATATGAAACATACGAAAGAACTGAAAATCGGAATATTTGTCGTCGTAATTCTCGTCGGCTCATTTTTCGTCATCAACTACCTCCGGGGGAAAGACGTGTTCAACCGCGAGATTGAGCTCAAGGGGCATTTTGATAACGTTGAAGGGCTTGTTCCTTCGGCTGTTGTCCAGTACAGAGGCTTCAAGGCCGGACAAGTGTCAAAAGTGGAATACTGTCCGGAGACCGACAATTTTGAGGTTATCTGCGCGATAGATAAGAAGTTCCGCATTCCGGCTGATTCAAAGATGACAATCTTCAGCACAAGTATAATGGGTGGCAAGGGCATCCTTCTCGAAACCGGAGAGTCAGCGGACATTGCAAAGGATGGGGATGAACTTTCGGTTGCAGTGCAGGCTGACCTCGTTGAGTCGCTTGCCGCGAACATCGGTCCGATTATGGACGCCCTGGACAGCACTTTGGCCAAACTTGACAAAACTTTGGGCGCTGTGAACAATCTTCTCGGAGAAGAAAACCGTGGCAACATTACACTTGCGATTGCAGATCTCAAGAGGACAATGACAAACGTCGCCGCACTCACCGGCAGCCTCAATTCCAAATCTTCTGACATAGAGACTTTCATCTCCGAACTCGGGGCAATCTCAATAAAGCTCGCCTCAATTGTCGAAAAGGCAGACGGAGCGATGGATGACCTCGGTAAATTTGCCGGCAATCTCGAAAAAAGTGACATAGAAGGGCTGGTAAAGTCCATAACGAATCTCTCAGAGTCCATCCAAAATCCTGACGGTTCAATGGGCAAATTTCTTCACGACGGCAATATCTACAATTCCGCAGATTCGCTTATAAACGAACTTAACGATCTCATCTCTAAAATGAAGGAGAATCCTAAGAAATATATGAAAATATCCGTGTTCTGACACCTTTGTTGCTGGAAATGCTTCTTTTGAATTTTTCAAAATTATAAGTCTCTAAAACTATGCGTAATTAAATAAATTTTTATATGCAACTCTTTGGATAACAGTATTTTATATTGAAATATATAAAAACAGAAAATCTCTATCCCGCATATTAAAAAATTATTTATATACAATAGAAAAAGAAATTTTTTATAATTTTTTTTTCACCAACTTTGCAATCCCTGTGAAAAAACAGGGTGATTTTTCAACGAAGGGAATGACACAAGAAAGACACATACAGATTTGGAACAACTGCCTGCGCTTTATAGAACAGAATATAGAGCCGCAGCAGTTTAATGTATGGTTCCGTCCGATTCGTCCGGTGTCGTTCACTGGGTCCGAGCTCACGATTGAAGTGCCATCGGCATTCTTTATGGAGTGGCTTGAGAACTACTATCTCAATCTTCTGAAGGCGGCGCTCAAGAAGGAGATCGGTGCGATGGCTCAGCTTAAGTATGTCTTCAAGCCGGTAAGGGTCCAGCCTCCGATGAAATGCCCGGCATCGCAGAGCAACACTCCCGTCAACAGACCGATTTCGATTTCTCCGGTGAACGGAGCCGGCACACCGGGGGCGTTCGTATATCCTGGACTTCAGCGAGTTCAGGTGAATCCGCAGTTGAATCCTGTCTATTGTTTTCACAACCTCGTCAAGGGCGAATGCAACAAGATGGGCGTGACAGCAGGGGAGAGCATCTCGGTGTCTCCGGGAAAAACGGCGTTCAACCCGCTTTTCCTCTTCGGAGGTCCGGGGCTCGGAAAGACACACCTCGCTCAGGCAATCGGTATCGCAATTAAGGAGCAGTTCCCGGAACTCATAGTTCTCTATGTACCGGCCAACAGGTTCAAAACGCAGTATATGGAGGCTTATGTGAACAATAAGCTCACTGATTTCATGGCCTTCTACATGAAGATGGACGTTCTCATCGTCGATGACATTCAAGATCTTGCCAGCCACGGTACGCAGAATGCCTTCTTCAACATATTCAACCATCTTCACCAGAGCGGAAAGCAGCTCGTGTTTACTTCCGACCGTCCGCCGGTTGAGCTCCAGAATTTCGAGGAGAGACTTCTCTCCAGACTCAAATGGGGGCTTTCCGTCGAACTCACACGACCGGACTACGCGACAAGGCTGGCGATGCTTCGTTCCCGCAGCAGTCGGGAGGGAGTCGAGCTTTCCGATGACGTGCTCAGCTACCTTGCAACGAACATCCGCTCCAATTTCCGGGAACTCGAGGGTGCTCTCATCTCGCTCATCGCGAACGCGACTCTCGCTCACAGGGAAATCACGGTCGAACTTGCCGAACAGATTACCGGACAGCTTGTCGGAGAAGTGAAGAATGAGATCTCAATCGCTCAGGTACAGCAGGTTGTATGCGACTACTTCAACATTTCAAAGGAAGAGATGCTCTCAAAGACAAGAAAGCGCAACATCGTTCAGGCACGCCAGATTTCGATGTACATGTCGCGCAATCTCATCAACTGCTCCCTTTCCGCGATTGGCGCTGAGACCGGAGGAAAAGACCATGCGACAGTGCTCCATGCCTGCTCGACCGTCACGGACCTCATTGCCACGGATAAGGTGTTCAAGCAGTATGTTACCGACATCGAAAAAGTTCTTGTTCCTCGCGCGTAAGAGCAGGCATCTGCTTCGTTGCGCGTCTTGAGGAAATCCTCACAACCGTGAGGTTGCTGCGGTTTCCTCTTCACCGTGCGCCTTGCATCTGCCCACTCTTACGCGCGAGGTGTCTCAGTGTTTTTTTAAAACGATTACTTAATCAGAATCATACTGTCATTTCATTCTGTCATTTCGTAAGCATCTAGAATCCTTGTTTCTGGAAAAATTCGTATATTTACGCTTCGAATGTAAAATGTACGGATGATATGAACTCAGAGAAAATTCTTTCCATTTTCAAGGAAATAACACGCATACCTCGTGAATCGGGGCATGAGGAGAAAATTGTGGAGTATCTCGTGAACTTTGCGAAAGAGCACGGCCTCGAATACAAGACGGATGACGTGAATAATGTCGTCATAACCAGGCCAGCATCAAAAGGTTACGAGGATAGGTCAACCATTGTCCTTCAAGGACATACGGATATGGTTTGCGAGAAAAACGCCGGAGTTGAACACGATTTTGCAAAAGACCCGATTCGCTATGTCATCGAAGACGGGTGGATGATTGCCAAAGACACGACTCTCGGTGCTGACTGCGGAATCGGAGTCTCGGCGCAGCTTGCCGCTCTCATTGACCCGGCTCCTTGCGGAAGAATTGAGTGCCTATTTACCTCGTCCGAGGAAACCGGCATGGATGGGGCTTTCGGGCTCAAGCCGGGCTTCATCACCGGGAATACCCTGATAAACCTCGATTCGGAGGATGAAGGCGAGCTTTTTATAGGATGCGCCGGCGGACTTGACACCACGGCCGTGTTCAACTACATCCCGGAACCTCTTCCTGCGGATGCCAAATGCTTTTCTGTCAGGATATTCAATGGTGTAGGCGGTCACAGTGGAGATGACATCAATAAGGGACGTGCAAATGCTGTCCAGTTGCTTGCGCGTTTCCTGAACGACTGTCTTTTATCTGCGGATTTCAAACTCTCCCTCTGCTGCATTGACGGCGGCAATAAGCGCAACGCAATTGCCCGCGAGTCATCCGCGACAGTTGCCCTTACAGGAGACGAAGCTGCGTTCAAGTCCGATTGGGACAGCTTTTCTGCAGACGTGAAAGGGGAGTACTCCGTTACTGAACCGGATCTTTCTTTTGCCCTTGATAGCGTTCCTGCACCGGCTTTCACATTTGACACAGACTCAGCCATGCGGATTGTCCGCGGCCTCTATGCGGCTCCTCACGGAGTTCTCTCAATGAGTGCCGACATCCCGGGACTTGTCGAAACCTCGACCAACCTGGCCTCTGTCAAGATGCTGGAGGGCAACAAGGTACGGGTGGGAACGAGCCAGCGCAGTTCCATCACCTCTGCTCGCCGCGCTGCTGCTGCAAAGGTGGAGGCATCATTCCTGCTTGCCGGCGCTGAAGTCACTCACGAAGGCGAGTACCCAGGATGGAAACCTACGCTTGATTCCGAGATTCTGCGCAGAAGCGTAGCGTCATACAAGAAGCTTTTCGGTGTAGAACCTGCTGTCAAGGCTATCCATGCCGGGCTTGAATGTGGACTTTTCCTTGAGATTTATCCCGATCTGGACATGATTTCATTCGGTCCGACACTGCGCGGCGTCCATGCTCCCGGCGAGCGCCTCGACCTTGCCTCCCTCGACAAGTTCACGCTCCTTCTCGATGATATCCTACACAATTAGATTATGGCAGGAACAGATATAAGAATCGCCCCATCAATGCTTTCGGCGGATTTCCTTCACCTTGAGAAGGATGTCCGGATGGTAAACGAATGCGCTGACATATTTCACCTTGACGTGATGGACGGGACATTTGTTCCCAACATCTCATACGGATTTCCTGTGGTCGAAGCCATTGCAGGGCAGGCCAAGAAGCCTCTTGACGTGCACATGATGATTGTGCATCCGGAAAAATATGCCGTGAAATTCGTGGGCGCCGGAGCTTCCATGGTCAGTTTCCATCTCGAAGCAGTAGAAAATGACAGGAAGGCCGATGATATTCTCTCAGAAATCCGCCTCGCCGGTGCCAAGGCCGGACTTGTCATCAATCCTGACATTCCGGTCGAGCGCCTGTATCCGCATCTTGAAAATGCGGACTACTTTCTGATAATGTCGGTGTTCGCGGGGTTCGGCGGCCAGAAATTCATTCCGGAGACATTCACAAAGATTCGCAACCTCAAGGAATACATGGAAAAGCAGGGGATTGTTCGCCCGATTGAGGTGGACGGCGGAGTGTCAAAGGAGAACGTTCACGCATTGTGCGAAGCAGGCGCGGAGATTTTCGTCGCCGGAAGCGCCATCTTCAAAAGCGAATGCCCCGGAGATTACATTGCCCAGATGAGGCAGCTTGCTGTAGACTGATTCCATCCTTGAGGCAAATATTCTGCAAAACCGGTCGAGGCAGACGTCTGTCCCGAACCTTTTCCCAGTGAGGACCGCAACCGAAACCGGATTCACGAGCTCGGGAGGAAAAGCAGTCTGATTCAGGTTTATTCCGATTCCGATTATGCTGGCACTCAGATGCCTGCCGTCTGTTCTGTGCTCTATCAGGATGCCGCAGATTTTCCGGCTGTCCACATAGACGTCGTTGGGCCATTTTACCCATGCGCTGAGCCCGAGCTCGGCAAGAAAGCGGACAACGCTCGCCGCTGCTGCTGCACTGATCAGCATCTGACAGGCGGCCGGAAACGGCGGCCATGGTGCATTCCCCGGCCTCTCGCCGAACAGAAAGGCCATCTCGTCGCCTGGCAGGGCATATTTCTGCACAATAGTGAACGTCATGTTTTCTCCGGGTGCGGCAAGCCATTTCCTGTTGTCTTTTCCGCGCCCGGCAGTCTGACACCTCGCCGCTATGACTGACATATTGTCAAGTTCCCCGAGCCTTCTTGCAGCCTCGCTGTTGGTCGAATCTATTTCATCATACCATATTATATGACAACTCCTGCCCATTGGTATACTCCGAATTGTTATTGGTTCGTTTTTTGATTATATTTGCAGGCTAATTTAGGCATATTTTTGTAAATACTTATAAGATCATAGATGAAAGTCAACGAAGTTAAGGTCATTGCAGAGGCAATGCTCGAAAAGAAGGGCCAAGGAGTCCTTTCCCTCAATCTGAAAAAAATAGGCACTGCCATATCCGATTATTTTGTGGTCTGCAACGCCGATTCCACGACAAACGTTCTGGCAATCGCCGACAATGTGGAAGACAGGATGATTGAACGCTGCAAGAGGAAGGTAATACGTTCACAAGGACGTGAAAATGCCCTGTGGGTCATCCTTGACTACGGGGACATAGTGGTGCATGTGTTCCAGACGGCATATAGGGATTTCTATAGAATAGAGGATCTTTGGGCTGATGCCGCACGCACGGACTATAGTGACGAGGTAAGTGAATAAGCGTTTCAGAACATGGCAGAAAAGAAGAAAAACAACAATAAGGACAGAAAGGTTAAGGTCATATCCATCAATCTGTCATGGCTTTACCTGCTCCTGATAGGAGTCATCCTATGGATGCTGTTCTTCGGACAGGGAAATAGCGGGGCAAATCCTCAGAAGGTTGAATGGGAAGAGGTGCAGCAGATGGCGCTTGCTGGGGACGTCCAGGAAATCGACTTCGTCAGGAATGACTACGAAGGAAAGATCAAGATACGTCCCGACAGGCTTGAGAAATATGCGGACAAGTTCGGCGGGCAGCTGCCGAAGAAGTCTCCGCACTTCTTCTTCCTGGTGTCGAACAACTTCAACGCAGAAGAGATGTTCGGGGCTCTGAACGCACAGCTTCCGCAGGAATCGCGCTTCAAACTCGTTATGGAAAATAACGACAAGACGTGGATTGATATACTCAATTGGCTTCTGTGGCCGGTTCTGCTGATAGTCTTTTGGGTGTTTATGTTCCGGGGAATGGGCAAGAGTATGGGCGGTCCTGCTGGAGGCGGAATCTTCAGCGTGGGCAAGACACCAGGAAAACTCGTGGACAATAAAGACAAGAGCAAGGTCACTTTCAAGGATGTCGCCGGACTTTACGGAGCTAAGGAAGAGGTGATGGAAATCGTTGACTTTCTGAAGAATCCGAAGAAATATACGGCCCTTGGAGGAAAGATTCCGAAAGGTGCGCTGCTTGTCGGCCCTCCGGGTACGGGAAAGACCCTGCTCGCCAAAGCCGTGGCAGGGGAAGCCAATGTTCCGTTCTTTTCGATTTCGGGTTCCGATTTTGTTGAGATGTTCGTCGGCGTGGGTGCCTCACGTGTGCGTGACCTGTTCCGCCAGGCAAAGGAGAAGGCTCCGTGCATTGTCTTTATCGATGAGATTGACGCAGTGGGTCGGGCAAGGAGCAAGAACGGCGGCTTTTCTTCAAATGACGAACGAGAGAACACTCTGAACCAGCTGCTTACCGAGATGGACGGATTCGACACCAATTCCGGTGTCATCATACTCGCGGCAACCAACCGTGCGGACATCCTCGACAAGGCATTGCTTCGTGCCGGACGTTTCGATCGTCAGATTCATGTCGATCTTCCGGATCTTAAGGAGAGAGGAGAAATTTTCAAGGTCCACCTCAAGGGGATTAGGCTTGCGGACAACTTTGACGTTGAATTCCTCGCCAAGCACACTCCTGGCTTCTCCGGCGCTGACATTGCGAATGTTTGCAACGAGGCTGCGCTCACTGCAGCAAGGCACAACAAACACAGTGTTGACAAGCAGGATTTTCTCGATGCGGTAGACCGTATCATCGGCGGTCTTGAGCGCAAGGACAAGATAATCACTCCGGCAGAAAAGAAGTCAATCGCTCATCACGAGGCAGGCCACGCCGTTGTCAGCTGGCTGCTTCCGAATGCCAATCCTTTGTTCAAAGTCACGATTGTACCCCGCGGACAGGCTCTCGGAGCCGCATGGTATCTTCCGGAGGAGCGCCAATTGATGACCAAGGAGCAAATGGTGGACGAGATGTGCTCTCTCATCGGAGGTCGCGTCGCCGAGGAAATTGTCAACGGGCAGCCTTCCACCGGTGCGCTGAACGACCTTGAAAGGTTGACCAAGATGGCATATAGCATGGTATGCTACTACGGAATGAGCGACAAGGTCGGTACGGTTTCCTTCTATGACTCGACGGGTTCAAGGGGATATGAGCTCACGCGGCCGTACAGCGAGAGGACTGCCGAGGTTATGGATGAGGAGGTCAAGCGCATCGTGAAAGAAATCCACGACAGGACTCTGGCGATTCTCACCGAACATAGGGAGGAATTCCTCGAAGTGGCAGCGCTTCTGCTTGAGAAGGAAGTCATCTTTGCCGATGACCTTGAAAGGATTCTCGGTCCGCGTGCCGGAGACGACAATGGACATACCCGCAGTGATGAAAAGAAGGCCAAGGCTCAGGAGGAGGCTGAAAAGTCGGCCGAAGAGAGCCACTCTGGGGATGCGGATGGCAGCTCCGACGGTGAAGGCAATCAAAATGAAGAAAATACGGAACAATGAAAAATCTGATAATCAGGACTGTATCCGGCGTGGTTTTCCTGGCAGTGATGCTTTTGGCATTGCTGTCAGGAGATTGGTTTGAAGGGGGAAAGTACATTTTCGCGACCCTGATGAGTTTCGCGCTGGTGATGATGATGGTGGAATTTTTCCGGATGACTATGGGAAACGTCTACAAGACCTCGCGGGTGCTGGCTATTGTGGGAGCATGCCTGATGTTTGCCGTCACTTTCCTTGTCCAGTCCACAGAAGCAGTTACGGGACGGTTCATCACCCTCGCTTTCATTCCGCTTTTTGTTGTGATGATTAACTCCCTCTATGTCAAGGATAAGAAAGATTTCGGAAAGTTCTCCAATATCTACACTGGCATACTCTACATCGCCGTTCCATGGACCTTGCTCAATTTTACGGCATTCGACTCGAATCACGACTTCAACGGGCTTATGCTCCTGTGTATGTTCATAATAATCTGGGTGTCGGATGTCGGAGCTTATCTGTTTGGCAGCACGCTCGGGCAGAAGTTCGGCCCTAAGCTTTTCCCGACCATCTCGCCTCACAAGTCATGGGTCGGATGCATCGGAGGATTCGCTTGTGCCCTCGGAGCCGGCTACGGAATGCACTGCCTTGACTGGCTTCCGTTTTCTGAACTTGCGTGGTATCACTGCCTTGCGATTGCCGCAATAATGAACATAACCGGAGTATATGGAGATCTTATTGAATCTCAATGGAAAAGGTATTATGGGGTAAAGGATTCCGGCAACATTATTCCCGGACACGGCGGCATGCTTGACCGCTTCGACAGCGCACTCGTTGCCATCCCTGCTGCCACTGTCTACATGATGTGCTTCGATATACTTTGAAAAACAGGCAAGTTTAGCTATATTTACAAATTCTTTAGAACTTGAGAAGTATTTGGAGGAAAGACAATGAAAATACATAAAGACTGTTACAAAACCATCGCTGTAGTCTGGCTGATATGCCTGATACTTCTTTTTCTTATATGGCGTTTTTTGTACAACATACTTTACGTCTCCATACCCCTCTCGATGGTGTTGCTGTTCCTGATGGGCTTCATCACCTATTTTTTCCGCCTTCCGAGGCGTGAGACAGTTCCGGGAGACAATGTGCTGACGGCGGTCGCCGATGGAGAAATCGTCATCCTGGAAAAAGTTTATGAACCCGAATACCTTAAGCGAGAGTGCATCCAGGTTTCGATATATATGAACTTCTTCAATGTCCATGTGAACTTCTGGCCGATGGACGGAGAGGTAAGCTACTATAAGTATCATCCGGGAAAATACTATCTCGCATTTCTTCCCAAGGCATCGGAGCTCAATGAGCACTCTTCCATAGGAATGAGGAACGCCTATGGCGAGATTTTGTTCAAACAGCTTGCCGGCACATTCGCAAGGCGCATCGTATGCTATGCGAAGCCAGGCAACGTTGTAAAAAAGGGCAGTCAGTGCGGAATCATCAAATTTGGCTCACGAATAGACATGTATCTTCCGCTCGATGCGGATATAAAGGTTGAGATCGGTGATGATGTCCGTGCCTGCGAGACGGTAATCGCGGAACTTGGCAATAAACCGGTATCTTCTATATAAGCAACTATGAATGAAGTCTTTATAATCCTATTTCTCATTCTGCTCAACGGAGTCTTCTCGATGTCAGAGATCGCGATGATTTCAGCACGGAAGTCCAGCCTTCAGAGTGAGGCTGAAGACGGAAACAGCAAGGCAAAGAGGGCACTCAAACTTGCAGGAGATCCGGATAAATTCTTGTCAACCATACAGATTGGCATAACCTTGATAGGTATTCTCACCGGTATTTTTTCCGGCAATGAAATCGCTCGTTCCCTCGGGGGAGTATTCGAGAAATGGGGAGTCCCGGTCTCGACCGCGAGCGGACTGGCAAAGACCCTGATTGTCATAATTGTAACATATTTCTCTATTGTGCTCGGCGAGCTTGTCCCGAAGCGCATAGGAATGAGCAAGGCCGAAAAGGTTGCCAAGGCAATGGCAGGGCCAATGTCCGTGCTTTCAAAGATTGCATCGCCTTTCATATGGATTCTTTCAAAGAGTACGGCCGGTGTTGCCAAAATGCTGGGTATCAAGGAAAATGACAATAATGTTACGGAGGATGAAATCATCTCGCTCGTTCAGGAAGGGACAGAGGACGGTGAAGTCTCCGCTGTGGAACAGGATATAGTGGAGCGCGTGTTCACGCTCGGCGATCTCAGCGTGAATACGATTATGACCTCCCGTCAGGATATAGTCTGGCTTGACAAGACTATGACAGAGGCCGAGGTGAGGGAAGTCATAGAGGAGAACATATACGAGGAATACCCTGTATGTGACGACGATCTCGACCATGTCATCGGAGTGCTGAACATCAAGGACTTCCTTCGCGGCTATGGAAAGGATGGCTTTGACCTCGTGAAGATGATGAGGGAACCCGTGTATTTCCATGAGAATATGACCGTCTACAAGGTTTTGGAAGAAATGAAGGTCAAACGCATCTCCCGCGCTCTTGTCTGCGACGAGTTCGGCTCGCTATGCGGATTCATTTCCTTGAAGGACATAATGGAAGCGCTTGTAGGCAATGTCAATGATGACGAGGAGGAGGAACCGTATATCGTTCCGCGTCTCGGTGCTGACGGCAAGCCGGACACTACCGGAGCAAGTGGCTATCTTGTTGAAGGACAATGCCCGATTTATGACTTTCTGTCCTACTTCGACCTTCTCGATGACACGATGGAAGACTTTGAGTACACGACCATTGCCGGTCTTATCCTCAGCGAAACCGGTCACATTCCTTCAGCCGGAGAAATTATCAGCTGGGAAGGCTTCTCCTTTGAAGTCGTTGATATGGACGGCCCGAGAATTGACAAGGTCCTTGTCCATAAAATCCAGCAGGAGCCGGAAGAGAAAGAGTCAGAGCAATCATCTGATAGAAACTCTAAGTCAAGCAGCGAGAAGGACTCGTAGGGACAGAGCTTAAATTTTTTCTGACATTTCCTACGACTCAGCCCGTTCAATCAATTCTAACAATCTATCAACGGCTTCTGCCTCTGGAACATGCCTCAGGACAGCTTCCTTGCGATGATAGATTGACACCTTTCCGTTTCCCTCCCCGACATATCCCCAGTCGGCATCTGCCATCTCGCCCGGACCATTGACGATGCAGCCCATGACTGCTATCACCATACCTTGCAGATGGGATGTCCGGCTCTTCACTGTCTCGAACGCCTCCTGAAGATTATACATCGTGCGTCCACATCCCGGGCAGGCGATATACTCCGGCCTATAGAATCTTCTTCGTGCGGCCTGCATCAGTTCATCAACCAGATAGTTCCCGAATTCAGGGGTGATATCCACTGCGTTTCCCTCAGCGTCAAGGTAGGTCCCACCGATTGTTAAGGAATCTATCTCCTTGTCCAACAGCCTCTTGCCGAAATCACAGGACGCATCGAAGAGCAGCCTCTCACGTGATGGCGCGTCATACTCCGCCGCGACGCTTCGTCCTTCGTCAGATATTGACAGATGCCGTAATGAAGAGTGTAGCCTATGCCCATAGCGGTCTGCAAGGTACTGTGCCGCAGGCAGTTCATTGACTGGTGGCTCAGTAAGTGAGACACGTATCGTGTCTCCTATTCCTTCCGCAAGCAGGGACGAAATCCCAACCAGAGACTTGATGCGCCCGGCGTCTCCGTTTCCCGCTTCGGTAACCCCGAGATGGATGGGGAAGTGCATGTCCTCTTCAATCATTGCATTGACCAACAGACGATAAGCTTCCACCATAACAATCGTATTACTCGCCTTGAGGCTTACAACGACGGACTCAAATCCATTTTCCCTGCACATCCGCAACCACTCCATTGCCGCTTCTTTCATCGCAAAGGATGTGTTTCCATAAAGTTCAGTAATCCGTTCCCCAAGCGAACCATGGTTTACCCCGACACGTAGCGCAGTTCCGTGCTCCTTGCATACGGCAACCAACTTTGAGAATTGCTCCCTGGCTTTGTTATGGTCACGATGGAAGTTGCCTGGATTTATGCGAACCTTATCGACAACGGCCGCTGCTGCAATGGCGATTTCCGAGCTGAAATGTACATCGGCAACTATCGGAACTTCAATCCCTTTGCTCCGCAGACGCGAACGGATTTCCGCAATGGAATTCACCTGTGCAAGTGAGGGCACTGTGAGCCTGATCATCTGCGCTCCCGCTTCTGCCAACTCAACGCATTGACAGAAAGATGCTTCCACATCGGATGTGTGTGTGTTGCACATGGTCTGTACCACGATTGGTGCACCACCGCCTAGGATAAGGTTGCCGATCTTTACCGGATTGCTGATATACTTCATAACTTTTTGAGTTTCTTTTTGGTATATATTCATTTTCTCATCAGTCGTGTACGCCCGGTACACTCCTTCTTCCAAAATAAATCTATCCTCAAAAATAAATCTCAAATCTGAGGATACTTTTTGGTCTAATTCATCTTCTTATCGGTCGTGTACGCCCGGTACACTCCTTTCCTCGTAGACAAAGGCTTTGGCCTCCTCACGTATCTGCCGGCGTGTCTTGCCGATGCGCTTTCCGAGCTGGAAATGGAGGCCGACGGAGACGATGATGTTCTGCTGATAGGAGTAGCGGTAGTAGTAGGAACTGTAATAGTTCGGTTTGAACAAGCTCGAAAATGAATGCTTGTACGTCGCCTGGAAATGTATTTCCACGGGGTCGAAAATGAATGCGAAACCTGCTCCGCCCTTGATTCCGTAGTCAAAGCGATTTTCGAATCCGGCGAATTCCCGCTCGAACGAGACACTTGTGTGGGTATAGTCAGGAGTCAGGTTGATGTATTTCAGTTCATCGGAGGTTTCAGTCGTCGCATATCTATGGATATTGATTCGGTAGCCGACGTAGAGACCTGCGTTCAGAATGACTTTCATCTTCCAGAAATCCGCATGGCAGTGCGCGAGCAGCGGCACTTCAACAACATCCATGACCGCAGACTGTGCTCCAAGGAACACCGGAACAGTCTGTTTCTTGCTGTCATAGCGGAACTTGTACCCTTCCTGAGTGAAGAATAGACCTGCTTGGAATCCGAAATAGGGCATATACCCGAACATCTTTCCGTAACGCGTGTAGAGCACTCCCACATTATAGGGCATGAAGATCATATCCTCCTTGGCAATCTCCGGCTGAAGCAACGTCCGGCTCATCCCCACGCCATACTGGAATCCAATCATACTGTAGTCGTTGATTCTTCTGCGCTTCTTCATGTCATACCTGTCTATGACATCGTCAGAGAGCGAATCCACGCTGAAGTGCGCCGCCGCGAGGGAATCGACATTTATGTCGAAGTCCTGTGCGCGAAGTTCCGCCCCGAACAGAATAATAGCCAACGATATGATATATAATTTCTTCATTCTTGACATTCCGTTATTTAAACATCTCTGTTACGTCAATTGTCTGCTCTATTTCCGCCATTTCCGGAATGTCGAGCACATATGTCCCGTCATCGAGCTTGTAGAAAAGAACTTTCTCAGGCTGGCGGTGCTCCAGCAGAACGCCGGTGTCCACGATTCCGTTGCGGTTGACGTCCTCGGTGATTCGAACCGAATATTTTCCGGCCTTAAGGTATGGGAAAACGAGTTTTTTGTCGGACTCTATTATGTAGGAACGCAGGACTCTGTCCCTTTTTTCGTTCAGGAGGTCGACGATGTACTTGTTGTGGACGTTGTTCATCTCCATCGTGAGCGTGCTCAGTTTGTCATCGTTCGGAAGACTCACCTTGACGTCCAGACTGTCGTTTCTGAAACCGTTGATATCCATAAACTTGCGATGCGGGACCTTCATCTTGTACTCCCATCCCTGCATATACTGGAGCTTAGGAGTGAGGATATACTTCCTGAGGTTCAGGCTGTCCTGCACGACCTCGAACTTCTCCGACTTCTCCTGCTGACGAGGATTGACGGAAATGAACGATATAGAGTCAAATGCCTGTTCCACAATCGGATACTTGAACTCGAAGACAAAACCGTACTGCTCTATGTTCTCCGGCTTGGCGTCCACAGTAAACACGCATAGGGTGTCCTCCTTCTTGATATCCTTCTTTGAGCTCTTGCGCGCGGCAGCAGCCGTTTTTCGCGGTTTGGTAAGTTTGACGACCTCCGTGAAGTCTGATAGAAAACCTGTCGTGTCAGTCTTCATGTACTTGACATTCAGGTAGAAAGTGTCCGGCTGCGTCTTCGGGTCGTTCACCCAGATTTCGAGGCTGTCGCGCTGGATGTTGAACTGAGTGATGAGTTTTTCCCGAGGAACTCCCTTTATCCAGATGGAATCCACCTGTGCGTAAGGGGCCATGAAAGTTATGTAGGCCGTCCTCTCTCCAAGGCGTTCCTTATTGACAATCATCTGTTTACTCGGCTTTTCCTTGAACATGTTCAGCGTATGCTCGGACTTTCTTGCCATACATGCCAAGGTGTCCTTCATGTCATATTTCTGCAACTCTGGAATAGAGTCGGCAACCACCATGACCGGACGAACCAGAGAGTCGAGGAACGCCACCTTGTCGGTTTCCGAGTCATATTTGTTGTTTCCGTTCTCATCCATAATCGCGTACATTCTGTAGAGCGTGTCCTGGATGTTGCGAATTGAAAAATAACCCCAGTCATCGGTCTTTGCAGAGGCCACAGGGCGCTGGAGGAACACAGCAGAATCAGCATGATCCTTGTAGAGCATCACAGTGGCACCCTTGACCGGCTTGAGGGTGTTGCAGTCTTGAACTGTACCCGTAACCATCATCGAGTCAATCACATTCCCGGTTGAGAACACAAGAGTGTACCCCGGAAACATATTGCCCTCATTATTGTCGGCAATTGCGTTCGTCAGGTCGAGAGTATAGGTTCTGTTGGTATCGAGGTCACTCTCGAATGATACCACAACACTCTTTCCTTCAATCTTGTACTTCGGCCGCTTCTCCAGAGGAGGGGAGAGGTAGATACCGGCGGGATCCTTCACCACCACATATTCATTGAAGGTAAACTTCAACTTCGTCTTGTGCGTCGGGACATTTATGCTTCCGTCCGCCGGATTCACTTTCCGCATTATCGGAGGAATCGTGTCCTTCGCGCCTCCGCTCGGAGGAGTCGTGGTGTTGGCGCAGGAATGCGAGAACATCATCATGCCGAGCACCGCCCCGACCGGAAGCAGAGGGAAATATTTTTTTAGGAATATTTTGAAAATTCTGTTCATACTTTCTTACTTTTTACTGTCGGAACCTGGTGTGCTACAGATCCTTCCTTGTGACGTTCCGTATTCCATCAATTTTCGAAAGCTTCTTCAGAAGCCCTTCGAGGCTCTTCTTGTCGTGTACCATCAGATCCATCTCTCCCTTAAAGATCGAATCCTTGGACTCGAAAACGAGCCTCTGGAGGTTTACCTTCATTACATAGGAAATATATTTGGTGATTTCGTTCAGCAGCCCGACCCTATCGATGCCGTCCAAAGCCACAGATGCGAGGAAACTTTGGTCCTCATCTGCCTCCCACTTCGGGGAAACGATTGATTCACCGTGAGTTGCTGCGAGACTATTTGCCACAGGGCATGATTTCTTATGGACCGTGATGATCCCATCCTTGTCTATGAATCCCACCACGGGATCGCCGGGAATCGGGTGGCAGCAAGTAGCTATTACAAACTGGTTGTCAGTGTTGCGGCTGTCGTTGATGACATATTCGTTCTTGGGTTTCGACGAACGGAAAAAAGGAAGCGTCCATTTTCCGGAAGTTTTCTTTGTCGCCTCCTCATCCGCAGCTTTCTGGCGATCAAGTTTCTCGAAATATTCGGTGACCACATTAATGGCCTTGCGCGTTTTCAGAAACGAGAGCCATTCGCGCTTCGGGTTCTCCATCTGCGCAGTGATGATTTCCACCTGGTCGCCGGGACGCAGGACGTAGGAGAGCGGCTCCAGACGGAGATTGACCTTCGCGGCAATGGCCTTGTTGCCGATGTGGGTATGGATCATATACGCGAAGTCCAAGGCCGTCGCACCTTTCATTATTGACTTCTGCTCGCCCTTCGGCGTGAAGACGAATATCTCCGAGGTCGTCAGATCGTTGTGTATGATGTCCAAGAGCTCAAGCGCGTTCACGTCAGGGTTCATCAGGATTTCCTGCACCTTGGCAATCCACTTGTCCATCTCGCTGTCATTCTCTCCGACGAACCCGTCCCTCTTGTAGGCCCAGTGCGCGGCGATACCCTTCTCTGCGATGTCATCCATCCTGCGCGAGCGTATCTGCACCTCAATCCAAATGCCCGACTTGCTCATCACCGTACAGTGCAGCGCCTCATACCCGTTGTTCTTCGGCTGTTTTATCCAGTCGCGGAAACGGTCTGCCTTGTAGTCGTACTTATTGGTAATCGCCACATATATATTATAGCAGAGCTCCCTTTCCTTGTCGATGTCGCTGACCTTCGGGTCAAAGATAATCCTGACGGCATAGAGGTCGTAGACCTGCTCGAAAGTGACGTTTTTAGTCTTCATCTTGTGCCAGATGGAGTACGGGGACTTCACCCTCTTCCGGATCTCGTAGTTTATGTTCATACGGTCGAGGAGCTTGCGTATGGTGCCGATGAACTCGTCGACCTGCTTCTCCTTGTCACTGACGTTGCGGTTGATTTTCGCCTGAATCTCATTGAACGCCTGAGGCTCCTTGTAGCGGAGCCAGATGTCCTCCATTTCTGACTTTATGCTGTAGAGGCCAAGACGGTGGGCAAGCGGGATGAATATAAACATCGTCTCGCTCAGAATCTTGTCCCTCTTGTGCTCCGGCATGAACTCGATGGTGCGGCAGTTGTGCAGACGGTCGGCGAGTTTGATGAGAACAACGCGCACGTCGTCGTTGAGTGTGAGGAGTATGCGCTTGAAATTCTCGGCCTGTATGCTCTTGGTTTGGGCCTTGTCCTCATTGTCGAGCACTGTCTTGATTTTCGTGAGTCCTTCTACAAGCGAGGCTATTTTGTCGCCGAAGAGGTTTCTGATGTCTTCGGAGGTGTATTCCGTATCTTCCACAACATCGTGCAGAAGTGCGGCCACGATGGACTTGTAGCCGAGCCCGATGTCGCTGACAACGATTTTCGCAACCTCAATCGGGTGAATTATGTATGGCTCGCCCGAACGTCGTCTCACTCCCTTGTGCGCCTCGTTCGCAAAGTCAAACGCCTTCTGGACGACGTCGAGTTCCTCCTGATTCGCGCATCTCCGCTTTGCCGCCTCCTTGAGGGAGGCATATTCTCTCGCAATCATCGCGTAATCCTGAGCTGTGAATTCTGAAATGGTGTTCATAAATCTCTAAAACAGGCTGAGCTGTTCCCCGGAATGATGCCCGGACTGCTCATCGTTAATATTCTTCTTGGCGCTATCCACATCTTCCACAGATGCCGGCGTCTCACCCTTGGCGGCGGAAATCATGTCCATGAACTCGGATTCGCTGATTATGCGTATTCCGAGCGACTCTGCTTTCTTTATCTTTTCCGGCCCTGGCTTTTCTCCGGCAAGGAGGTAGTCAGTCTTTCCGCTCACGGACGACGAGTTCTTTCCGCCGTTTGCCTCGATGAGCGACTTCATCTTGTCACGCGGTATGCTATAGTTGCCGGTAATTACAATCACGGCCCCGCCCAGAACGTCGCTTTTGTCCAGCCCGTTCCCTTCAACGGCCATTTTCAGCCCGGCGGCCCTGAGGCGCTGGACCTCGCGGATGTTGTCCGGATCCATGAAGAAGTCGTAAATGCTGTCAGCAATCACCTCTCCAACGTCCGGCACCGACAGCAGCGTCTCTTTGTCGGCAGCAGCCACGGCATCGATGTTCTTGAAGAACCTCGCGATGGTCTTTGCAGTGGTCTCTCCGACATAGCGTATCCCTATTGCGAATAGCACATTCTCGAATGGTGTGGCCTTCGAGGCACGGATGCTTTCAAGAAATCGCTCTGCGGAACGCTCTTTCCAACCGTCAAGTGTCAGCAGCTGTTCCTTGTCGAGGTCGTAGAAATCGGCCGGCGTCCTGACCAGCGACAGATTGTAGAGCTGGTCCACGGTCGCGTCGCCAGCGAGTATGTTCATTGCCTTGCGGCTGAGGAAATGCACGAGACGTCCCTTAATCTGGGTCGGACAGCCATGTATGTTCGGGCAGAAGAACTTGGCTTCCCCCTCGTCGCGCACGAGACGGCAACCGCAGTCGGGACAATATTCCGGAAAGTCAGGCTTCTTCAGAGCGGCATTGCGCATTGACAGCTCCACTCCGGTAATTTTCGGAATGATTTCCCCGCCTTTCTCCACATAGACATAATCCCCGATGCGCACGTCCAGAAGTTCCATCTGCTCGGAGTTGTGCAGGCTCGCACGCTTAACCGTCGTTCCTGACAGCAGCACCGGTTCAAGGTTCGCTACCGGAGTCACGGCACCGGTCCTCCCGACCTGGTAGTCAATGGAAAGCAGTTTCGTGAGCGCCTGCTCCGCCTTGAACTTGTAGGCCACAGCCCAACGCGGAAACTTGGCCGTGTAGCCGAGGGCTTTCTGGTAGGGCAGTTCGTTGACCTTTATGACAATGCCGTCAGTGGCGAAAGGCAGTTTTCTTCGTTCCGAGTCCCAATAGGATATATAGTCCTCAATTTCTTCGATGTTGCGGCAGACTTTGCTCTTGTCCGACACGGGCAGCCCCCATGACTTTGCCGCAGAGAGGGCCTCTGAGTGGGTCGCGAACGGAAGATTCTCGCCAAGTATATGATAGAGAGTACATTCCAGACCACGCTTTCCAACCTCCGAAGGATTCAGAAGCTTAAGCGATCCGGATGCTGCATTGCGCGGGTTTGCAAATGGGACATCCTCATCGCGTTCGCGTTCAGCGTTGAGCCTGTCAAATGCCGCATAGGGCATGTAAATCTCTCCTCTGATTTCAAATTCTTCAGGGAATGTGCCTCCGTGGAGCTTCTGCGGTATGTTTGAGATATGCCGCACATTCGCCGTGACGTCGTCTCCCACAGTGCCGTCACCGCGCGTCAGCGCACGGAAAAGTTCTCCGTTCCTATAGGTGAGGCAGATTGCTGTGCCGTCAAACTTCAGTTCGCAGCTGTAGCTGAACGTCGTGCTTCCGAGAGACTTCGAGACGCGCTCGGAAAAAGCCACGACCTCGGAAATGTCGTAAGTGTTGCCGAGCGAGAGCATAGGATAGCGGTGTCTGTACTGCGCAAATTCTTTTGTACGATCGCTTCCAACGTGCTGGGTGGGGGAGTCCGGCGTGACAAGTTCCGGATATTTTTTCTCAAGCTCAATGAGTTCATACATAAGGTTGTCATACTCGAAGTCACTGAGCGTTGGAGCATTGTCCACATAATAGCGTCTGTTGCTCTCGGTCAGGATCTGCCTGAGTTCGTTTATCCTCCGTATGTCTTTTTCCCTCTGTTCCATATTTTATCAAATATCTTACAAATTTACCAAAAAATTCGGGGATATTGGATTTTAGTTGTATTTTTGCGCCGCGAAATCGTGAATATCTGCGGATATGACGGATTTTGCGGAGAAAAGATACGAATATTCATATAATAAAATATTACAGAGTTATGAAAGATTCAATCATTATCCTCTGCGGCGGTGGTCCTGCCCCTGGAATGAATTCAGTTTCAATGAGTGTTGCAAAGACTTTTCTCTCAAGGGGTTACAGGGTAATCGGCCTTCACGGCGGTTACTCCGGACTTTTCTCAAAGAACGCCCGCACTGAGGACATCGACTTCGCTAAGGCAGACCGCTACTTCAACCGCGGCGGTTCCTACCTTGAGATGAGCCGTTTCAAACCGACCGACAAGGATTTCGAGGAGAACTTCAACCTCGATCTTTTCAAAGAGAACAACATCAAGCTTCTCGTGACAGTCGGCGGCGACGACACGGCATCGACAGCGAACAGAATTTCCAAGTTCCTTGCAGCAAAGAACTATCCGATTGCAAACATCCATTGCCCTAAGACCATAGACAACGACCTTCCTCTTCCGAACAACACCCCGACTTTCGGCTACAACTCCGCAAAGAACGAGGGTGCGCACATCGCGAGGACCGTCTATGAAGATGCCCGCACATCCGGCAACTGGCTCATCATCAGCGCAATGGGACGTACATGCGGAAGTCTTGCGCTCGGAATCGGCGAGGCAACTCACTGCCCGATGACCATCATACCTGAAATGTTCAACCACACAGAGATGACTCTTGAGAAGATTATCAAGCTCTCAATCTCTGCAATCGTGAAGAGAAAACTCCTCGGAATCAACTACGGTACCATCATCGCAGCTGAGGGTCTTTTCCACAATGATGAGGTCGCAAAAGAGGCTGCAGAAGCCGGAATTCACTTCACTTATGACGAGCACGGTCACCCTGAGCTCGGCAAAATCTCAAAGGCAGTTCTTTTCAACGACCTTCTTGAGAAAGAGTTCAAGAAACTCGGAGTGAAAGTGAAGAGCCGTCCTGTGGAGATTGGCTACGATGTCCGCTGCCAGGATCCTGTGGCTTACGACCTTACCTACTGCACCGAGCTCGCAATGGGAGTTTACCAGCTCTTCAGCGAGGGCAAGACCGGGTGCATGGTCTATGTCGATGCATTCGGAAATGTTTCTCCGCTCTATCTTGCTGACCTTCAGGACCCTGAAACTGGCAAGATTCCGCCGAGAATCGTTGATATCAACGCCGGAACCGCGCAGAACTACTTCAAGTACATAGCTCACTACATCACTCCGGAAGACTACGAGGCAGCAAAAGCCTACCTTCCGAATCCGGAGGAGTATGACTTCAGAAAAATTCTGAACTGGTAGTCGGGGCGAAGAAAAGACGACAATAATGATGACAAAATGGGTGTCCGAGAGGTTCGGGCATCCATTTTGTTCGTTTTATAAAATGGTTGAAAATTATATTAAAATTTATTAAAAACATTTCATGATTTCTCGACTTTTTATAAATTTGCAATGATAATTTATAGCTTTTAGTGATGAAAGAAGTCCGTATATTATTATATGTATCGCTTGCACTTGCATTTACGTCCTGCGGCGGGCGGCGTGACTATACGGAAGTCGTGAATCCTATGGTCGGGTCGGGAGGCCACGGCCATGTCTTTGTCGGCGCTAACTGTCCGCACGGTATGGTGGAAGTCGGGCCGAACAATCTTTCTGTGGGATGGGACTGGTGCTCCGGCTACCACGATTCGGACCGGACGATAACTGGTTTTGCGCAGAATCATCTCAGCGGAACGGGAATCGCTGACCTAGGCGAAATTATTCTGATGCCGTGCGCTGACAGTCAATACATTGAAAGCCTCGCGGGGGGGGGTGGTATAGGCAGTGAGCCATATCAAGTCGCGTTTGAAAAAGAGCGCGAACTGGCCGTTCCGGGGTACTATCGGGTCAGCTGCGACGGCTTCACAGCGGAATTGACCGCGACCGAACGTGTGGCATTCCACAGATATTCCTGGAATGACCCGAACTGCGAAAAATTCCTTCTTCTGGATCTTCGTCATGCACCAAAGTCGCTGATGTTCAGGACCGGTTGCCTTGAAGCTGCCATTGACCTGGCTGACTCCGTCTCCGTTTCCGGCTACAGGATTTCGGACGAATGGGCGAGAGGGCTGAAGGTCTGCTTCTTCGGCAAGTTTGACAGCCCGGTGAAGGATGTCCGTTTCTCTGTCGACTCCACCGTTGCTGTTCTCGGATTCGGAGCGCTGTCCTGTCTTGAAACACGCATTGCCCTCTCGTACAATTCTGTAGAGGCGGCCACCGCTAACCTTGCTGAGGCTGACGGGCTTGATTTCGACGCGACACGGCGGCGTGCGCACGACCTGTGGCAGGCCTCCCTTTCAGCAATAGACTTCAAGGGCATTACGGAACGGACCGACAGCATATTCTACACCGCCCTCTACCACACGGCATTCGCTCCACAGCTGTTTTCTGACCTCGGTCAGGAAGAAGCCTACACCATATTCTCCACATGGGACACTTATCGGGCCGCACATCCCCTCTATACCCTGATTGACGGCAGGGCTGGCTCTTATGTCAATTCCCTTGTCTCAATCGCAGAACGCGACGGAAGGCTTCCGGTATGGCATCTTGCCGGTAAGGAAACCGACTGCATGGTGGGCGTGCACTCCGTTCCGATTATGGTCGATGCCGCCATCAAGGGTGTTGAAGGGGTTGATGCACGCAGGGTGTATGCACAGGTGCGGAGACTTGCGGAACAGCCTGTGGAAGGGATGGAATATGTTGACAGCCTCGGCTATCTGCCTGCCGACAGGGTGAACTGGTCGGTTTCCCGAGGACTGGAGTACTGCATCGACGACGATGCCGTGGCTCGTCTTGCAGCGTTTCTCGGCGACAGTCTCCCGGCGGAATATCACCGTCACAGGGCAGGGCTCTACCGAAACTATTTCGACCCTGCGCTCGGATTCATGAGAGGCCGCCTGTCCGACGGAACTTTCAGAAAGGACTACGACCCTTCATTCTCGCTCCACGAGGAGGCCGACTACGTCGAGGGCAACGGCTGGCAATACACATGGCTCGTGCCGCATGACCCTCAGGGGCTGATTTCGCTCTTCGGGACGGAGGCCGCGTTCACCGCGAAGCTTGACTCGCTCTTCACGGTGGATTCAACGCTCAATGAGGGCGCGTCAATCGACATAAGCGGCATGATGGGACAATATGCCCATGGAAACGAGCCGAGCCATCACATAGCCTATCTCTATGCCTGCGCGGGGCAGCAGTGGAAAACCGCCCGTCTTGTCAGAGAGATTTGCCGTGACTTCTACACCACGGCTCCGGACGGGCTGATTGGCAACGAGGACTGCGGGCAGATGTCGGCATGGTATGTCCTGTCCGCCCTCGGGCTGTATCCCGTGAGCCCCGTTGCCGGAGTCTATGTGTTCGGAAGCCCGCTGATGCATTCAGCCGTGCTTCACACAGTGTCTGGACATGATTTCAGAATTGTTGCGGAGAACAACAGCGCCGACAACATATACATCCAGAGAGCATTTCTGAACGGAGAGCCTTACAGCCAGTCCTGGATTGCCCATGAGACCATTCTGAAAGGAGGCGAACTCCGATTCGTGATGGGACTGGAACCCTCGTCATTCGGTTCGGACCCTGCAGACCGGACATTCCAGAGTAACATATAAAACACGAAAGAAAAGATGAAATCATTAACCGGATTCCTGTGCGCAGCCGCACTTCTGGCGTTTCCGCTTGTCCTCGATGCCGGGACTCCCGTCAAGGGAAAGGTGTCGGACGCGTCCGGAGCACCTGTCGTCGGTGCGCTTGTATTTGAGCCGGGGACATCGAATGGAACGATGACGGATGAGAACGGCCACTATTCGATTGAACTCACGTCCGGCTCCGCGACAATCTCGTTCTCCCTGCTCGGTTACAACGACATCACCGAAAAGGTGAACGGACGGGCTGTGGTGGATGCTGTAATGACAGACGACCGCCAGCAGCTCGAAGAGGTCGTGGTTGTGGGCTACGGCGTGCAGAAACGCGGAACCCTGACCGGCTCGGTGGCATCCATCAACTCGGAGAAGCTGACGAAGGCGCCGGCGGACAATGTCGCGAACCTGCTCGGCGGAAAGCTACCCGGACTCGTGTCAAGGCAGACCACCGGCCTTCCGGGTGAGAATCAGGCCGACATATACATCAGGGGCATATCGACCACGGGCTCGTCCTCACCGCTCGTTCTTGTCGATGGCGTGGAGCGGGATTTCTCGAACCTCGACCCGAGTGAAATCCAGTCCGTTACCATCCTCAAGGATGCCGCTTCCGCCGCAGTCTATGGAGTAAAGGGAGCCAACGGTGTGATTCTCGTCACGACCCGGCGAGGGGACGACCACAAGGCGAGCGTGACTTACAACGGAGCCGTGACATTCTCAAACAACGCGGACATGATCAGTCTCCTCGACGGTCCGGAATATGCCTATTGGCACAATCTCGCGACAGACCTCGACGGCATCGCACGGGAATATTCAGACACTGAAATCGGATACATCCGGGACGGCAATGACCCTCAGGGCGTCTTCGGAAACACGGACTGGCTGAAGCTGGTATTCAAGCCTGTCGCAATAGGGCACAACCACAACCTGAGCGTGACCGGTGGCAACAGCAGCGTGAGATATTTCGTCGGAGGAAGTTTCCTCAATCAGGACGGAATCATCAGCAATGTATGGTTCAGGAGATATAACCTGCGCTCCAACATCGACATAAACCTCACCGACCGGCTTACCGTCAAGCTGGACGTTTCCGGGCGAATCGAGAAAAGGCATCAGCCTGGCGTGTCGGCAGGAAGCAGCGACCCGACATCGTCCCTGGACAACGGAGGCAAGGAATATGGCTACAAGAATATAATCTACTATGCCATATCCGCCCGTCCTACCGTCCGTCCGACAATGCCTGACGGGACATACATCGGCTACAACAACCCTCTGATAGCACGGGACGAGTCCGGATTCAACAAGAAGGACAACTCCTATGTATATACCTCCGCCACGATGGAATACAGAATCCCCGGAATCGAAGGGCTCGTTGCGAAGGGAATGTTCAGCTACGACTTCAGGAACACGCAGCAGAAGCTGCTCACCCTGCCGTGTTCGCAGATGACTCCGCAGTACGGCAGCCATGATGCGGACGGCAATGTGACGCTGACTCCCGGCAATTCTCCGCACAGCGCCTCCGGGATAAACCGGCTTACCGAGACCTGGAGCAATTTCAGCCGGCTCAACTACCAGCTCATGTTGAACTACAACCATAATTTCGCGAGAGTTCACGAAGTCGGAGCCGACCTTGTCTGGGAGCAGAGCGCGACATGGCTCAAGAACATGGGCGCGGCGAAGCGGAACTTCGCCATAACCGAAATACCGGACCTTGATTTCAGCACGGACGTGACACCGAACTCCGTGACAGGCGGCCACACCGACACCGGACGCCAGGGGCTGCTCCTGCGCACCAACTATGCATATTCCCAGCGCTATCTCGTGCAGGCTTCGGTGAGAGGGGACTGGTCCGCACGCTTTGCCGCCGGCAAGCGTCTCGGCATCTTCCCGGCCGTGTCTCTCGGCTGGAAAATCTCCGAGGAAGGCTTCATGTCCGGAACGCGCGACGTCCTCGACAACCTCAAGCTGCGTGCCTCGTGGGGAATACTCGGCAACGACTCCATTTCCGATTTCCTCTTTGTTCAGGGACTTGCGCTCGGCACCAAACCGTCCGCAGTCATCGACGGGGTCTCGAAGCCGGCGCTTTCCACGACCTCCGTTCCGAACAGAAACATAACCTGGGAGACCACGACGACCTACAATGTCGGTCTTGACTTCTCCCTTTGGAACGGTCTCCTTTCATTCGAGGGCGACGTGTTCTACAAGGTTACCACAGACATCCTTCAGTCCCAGTCCGGGCAGATGCCTCCGTCCATAGGAGGCAACTACCCGTCCATCATAAACGGTGGCGTGGTCGATGTGCGCGGCTTCGAGCTTGTGCTCGGACACAACAGGCGTGTCGGGGACTTCTTTTACGGAATCTCGGGCAACGTTTCTTTCGCGAGGAACCGTTATGTCAGCACGAACGACTCCGCGAACATCCCTTCTTACCAGAGCAAGATAGGCCAGCCGCTCGGCAGCGTGCTCGGATATGTCTCGGACGGGCTTTTCCAGAGCGAGGAGGAGATTGCGGCCTCTCCGACCTACAACAGCGGCGTGAGGGTCGGCGACATAAAGTACCGCGACCTGAACGGCGACGGAAGAATCACGGCCGAGGACAGGACTTGGATTGCCGGTTCGCAACTGCCTGAAATAATGTACGGTCTCAACTTCGACTTCAGCTGGAAGGGGCTCGGGTTGTCGCTTTTCTTTCAGGGTGCGGCAAGAACCGACATCATGCTCTGCGGAACCTACAGCGCACTCGGATTCTCGGACGGAACATACTACACGCAGGCATTCAAATGGGGTAGCAACCCTCCAAAATACCTCGTGGAAGGCAGCTGGAGGCCTGACAACACCGATGCGTCCTATCCTCGCCTGAGCACCCAGTCGTCCGTGAACAACGTGCTCCCGAGTGATTTCTGGAAGCGTGACGCCAGCTACATCAGGCTCAAGAACCTCCAGCTTTCATATTCCCTTCCGCGCAAGGCTCTTGAACGCATCCGCATGGCCGACATCCGTGTGTTCTTCAGCGCGAGCAACGTGTTCACGCTCTCGGCTCTGTCGAAGCTCGGAATTGACCCTGAGGCACCGAGTGTCAACAACGGCTACTACCCTCAGCAGAGGGTTTTCAGCCTCGGTGCAAGTCTGACATTCTGATAAACTGGAAAAGACAATGAAACTGAAACACATATACACGGCAGCCTTTGTTGCCCTATCGCTCTCCGCCGTGTCCTGCTCGGTTCTTGACATCGACCCGAATAACAAATACGGCATCGACTATGGGTTCAAGAACAGGGAGAACGTCGAACTCTACCTCAATTCCTTCTATCCGATGACGGCCAATTTCGGCCAGTTCGGAAGCAACGCCCTCGGAGGCAGCAATTCGAGCATGTCCGACGGGCTGACGGACATCCTGAAATACGGAGCCATCGTCTCCGGCGCCGGTGACTGCAACCTGATTATGACCGTCGATGGGCAGCAGAGCATCAATAACAACTACTTCGACGCATGGACAACATGCTACGGATGGATTCGACGCATAAACGAGTTCCTCGACGGCCTTGAGAGCCACAAGTCGAACTTCAGCGAGTCCGACTACGGGCGTTTCCGGGCGGAGGCTCTCTACTACAGGGCCTATGCCTACTTTCTCATCATGCGCTCGCACGCATCCGTAAAGGACGACCTCGGCGTGATACTCAATCTCGACATAAACTCCTTTGACGCGGACAACAGGGTCCACCGCAGGGCGAGTGTCTCTGACAGCTACGACTGCATCGAGACGGACCTCGACTACGCCATAGCCCATCTCCCTGAGCCCGCAAATGCCGCGGGACGGCTCAACTGCCACGCCGCCAACGCCCTGAAGGCCCGCGCCATGCTCTATGCAGGACGCTATGACAAGGCCCAGGCAGCAGTGGAGGCGATTGTGAACAGCGGGCTCTACGGCTACATCGACGACTACTCCGCAATATTCCGAGACCTGAAGAACAGGGAAGTGATATGGGGCTACGGCTATGAAGCCGGCACGCTCACGCACAGTTTTGACAGACAGTACTCCCAGCCCGGCGACATCTGCGAGAATGACGGCAAGGGAGCCGGATATGCCGGACCGACGCAGGAATTTGTCGATATGTATGACTATGCCGATGGCCGTCCGTTCAATGCCTCCCCCGACGCCGCGAACCGCTATGTCACGAACGACAATGCCGGAAAACGCGACCCGCGCCTCGCCGCCTCCGTTATGTGGAACGGTTCCGTCTGGAAGGGGCGTGCGCTTGAGTGCTTCGAGGGCGGGATTGACCAGAAGTATATGCCGTACGGCAGCACGAACAACCCGGGAAACACTGTCACCGGCTACTACATCCGCAAGATGATGGACGAGAACAACACGGACTTTTTCGTGAACGGTTCATATCAGCCGTGGATTGAGTTCAGATATGCCGAGATGATGCTGATTTACGCCGAATGCCGTGCCCGTGACAACGATTTCACGGCCGCATTCTCCACAGTGGAAGACCTCCGCCGCCGCAGGTTCGGGCGCGATGATGTCTATACGCAGCCAATGAACGACCTTGAGTCCGCACTTGATGTGATTCTGAAGGAGCGGGCCGTGGAACTCTGCTTCGAGGGACACCGTTTCTGGGATCTCCGCAGAACCGGACGTGCCGCAAAGGTGCTCGGGGGAAAGAAATATACCGGAGTGCTCTGGAAAAAGGGAGGCGACGGAACATTTACTCCGACCTCAGTCTCCTGCGACATGGGAGAACGGAAATATCCGGAGCGTTTCGACCGTTTCCCGATTCCCCAGTCCGAAAGGAGCAACAATCCCGAAGCCGCGCAGAACAGCGGCTGGTAATCAATCAGTCAGCATTCATAAAACAGATGAAAATGAAGAAAATACTGAAATATGCGCTCGTGGCGGCCGCGCTCGTCTCCTGCCACAAGCTTGAATATCCGCCGCAGGACAGTTCCTGCACGCTGAACTCGATGAAGTGCCTTGTCTATTACGACGCGGACAACCTCCGGAAATATTCCGAACTCGACGTGCTCGGAGGCGGAACCTACAACGAAAGTCTCGGAGCCGTGTCCTACACCTTCCCGTCCGATGCCTCGATGTACAATTCCGAGACGCTCAGGCGCTGCCGTCTGGAACTTACCGTTCCGGCAACCGCGAGAGTCGTTGAAGTGGATGCAGCGGGAAACGAGACCGGCAGCGGCATTTCCGGGATGCGTGACCTCAATTCAACTACAGTCTATTTCAAGGTCATAGCGGCCGACGGCACTGAAAAGCAGTATCAGGCACGGTTCAGAGTGAATTGAGAGAATATGGAATAAACCATAAACACTTTAAATAACAATTTTTTATGAAAAAGATTTTTCTTGTGATTTCTGCGGCGGCGCTCATGTTCGTCGGCTGCAAGAAAGAGAATCCGGCTCCGACGACTTCGTTTGTCCTGACGGATGCCATGATTCAGGTAAACGGACTCACCGAGGACTGCCTCACCGTCGTCAATGCGGCCGCGAAGACCGTGACAATCGAGGTGGCGTATGCCGACAAGGTTCAGCTGAAGGCTCTTGACGTAAGGTTCACCGAACTTCCATCAGGTGTCAAGGCCGACAACTTCACCTTCGATTTCTCTACAGGAGCGACCAAGACCGTGAAGTTCACCGAAGGCGAGGCTTCCGTTGAGTATGTTTTCTCCGCAAGTGCCGCCCAGCCGGAGCCTAAGCTCGTGTCCGCGACTCTGAACGGAGTGGCTGTTGCCGGAGGCACCGCCAAGCTGAAAGGTTCGGCTGACCTCACTAAGGTCGAGTTCAAGTTTGAAGTCTCTCCTGCCGGAACTAAAGTCCTCGTCGGACAGAATGAAATCAAAGACGGCGACGAGATTGACTTCAGCGACAAGCTCAACGGCGTGACTTTCACGCTCAAGTGCGAGGATGTCGAAAAGACGGAGAACATCAAGGTTGTCACCACCGGAATCTCCTCAATCGAGCGTGTCTGGGGACACTATGTGAAGCCTGAGACAACCACCGATGACTGGTATGGAACAGCTGTTGATGCCAGCGGTTGGGAAAGGAACATCACCATGGACGACAAATATGTCTATATGGTAAAGGCCGGCGGCCCTGGGGTATATGCAATCAACATCGCGGACGGTACCGTCGCAAAGAAACTTTCTGTTGAAGATTATGTCAAGGGCGGCGTTCATTCAAGTTCTTCGGCTCAGGTCATGAACAATGGGACATCTTCGGTCCTTCTCGTCAGCAATATGGTGAATGCGGCAAATTCCATCCTTCGCATCCACGCATGGGATGACATAGACTCCAAGCCTCGTCAGGTTCTCGCATACACCCTCACTGAAGCGCACCGTTTCGGTGACAAGTTCACCGTGGAGGGCGACTGGCAGAAAGGACGCATCATCTTTTATGATTACACGAGCGCCACAGAGCGTTGTGCCGCAGTCTTCACCGTCAATGCCGGCGTGATTGAGCCTAAGCCTGAAATCGTGAAGCTCGGAGCCATCAGCGGAAATAACATCGCCGGTCTCTACAAGTTCAGCGACACCGAGTACATTTGGGCGGGTACGGGAGCATATCCGATTGTCTATGGAGTTTCAGGTTCCACGTTCACGAGCAAGTATGTCTGCAACGACGGCGCGAGATTCTCGCAGCCTGTCCTTGACGTGAACTTCTTCACTTTCAACGAGCAGAAATACATGGTTTATGCGCGTCTTCTCAATGCATATCAGGACGGCGCAATCCGCTTCCAGGAAATCAACTACGACACTCTTGCCGAGAGCATGGAAAAGATTGACACTTCAACAGACAGGCAGCTCGGACTCGGTGACCCGGAAAAACAGGGGGTTACCGCCATCAAGAACGGCAACGGCTGCGGCGCGTGCGCAGTGCGCGAAATCAACGGTGAAATCTATGTAGCCGGATGTGTGATGGGAGCAGGCGTTTCCGTATTCAAGGTCAAGTAGGTCTCGGAATCGTCTATCATAGAATTGAAAATCAGTTTTTCCGGATGCCTGAAACTTTAATGTGGCTTCAGGCATCCGTTTATGAATCCGTAAAATGTCCGGAAAAATGTTCTTCAAACTGCTGGCAGCCATGGTTCTGCTGCTCGACACATCCTGCAACAAGCCCGTTCCCGTTCAGCCGGAACCCGAACCCAAACCCGTGCTGGAACTGAACTCAGTATTTCTGCGGGAATATCCGGGCGCGGACGGCGTGATTGACAACACGGCCGGAACCGCCCTCATCACGCTGCCTTACGGCGCGTTCCCGGGCAAGGCGCACATCCACTACACCGTCCCGGACGGAATCACCGGCAGCCCGAAAAACGGGAGCGAGGTGGATGCTTCGCGTCCGATTGAACTGTTCCTCGTGGACAAGGATGGGAATGCTCGCAAATACACTGTCACAGTCGATGTCGCCAAGTCATCCGATGCGACGATTTCCGGAATTTCCAATGTTGAATACCTCGTCGAAGGGGAGATTGACGGCGATTCCATACACTTTGTATTTCCGAACTCCGCAGATGTCACCGCTCTGACATTCAATGCGGCCATGGCTGACGGAGCAACCACCGAACCGTCTTTCGACGTTGCGCTTGACCTGACTGAGCCGAAGTCAGTGAGGGTGACGGCCCCCGACGGAACGACGACAAGGGAATATGTCCTTGATGCACGAGTTCTTGAACCGGAAACTGCCGTCAGGGGAGTGTACCTTCCGGCGCCGTCGCACACGCATTCGTTCGGCAGTTACGCCAACGCGAAGTCGTCCATGGAACTCCTGTCGGAACTCAATTTCAACTGCATCTTTGTCTGCGTGTGGGCAAATTCCAAAATCGCATGGGACAGTGAAGTGCTTCTGCAAAATTCCACCTATGCATCGGCACGGGAGGGCAATATGTACGCGAACTATACGGGAGGCAGCGGCGATGCCCTGAAGGACATGATTGAGCTTGCCCATGAGCATGGCATCAAGGTCATCCTGTGGTTCGAGTACGGATTCATGCACAAAATTGGCGGCGTGAACCTGTCGGACCCTATTGTGGCGAAGCACCCCGGCTGGCTGGGGAAGGGAAGTGACGGCAAATGGTCGAACTACAACGGCACGGATTACTATCTGAATGCATACGACCCTGAGGTTCAAGAATTTATGCTTTCCTTGATGGAGGAGGCTTTGGAAAAATACCCTGAAGTTGACGGGATTCAAGGAGACGACAGGCTTCCGGCCATGCCACGAAACTCTGGCTATGACGACGTTACGGCCGCACTTTATAAGTCGGCTACGGGGCTCACTCCGCCGGCGAATCCAAACGACAGTGCATGGGTGCAGTGGCGGCTGTCCCTGCTGAACGGCTTTGCCGTTGGCATGTACCGTCGTCTCAAGGCGAAGTCACCGAACCTATGCGTATGCTTCGCTCCGAACAAGTATCCGTGGTGTATGAACAACCTCATGCAGGACTGGCCGCAATGGATAAGGGACGGTGCGGTTGATTTGCTCACGGTTCAGTGCTATGTCCTACCGTCCTATGAGACCGACGTCACAAACTCACTGAAACAGGTCGCTGCGGCCGGCGCCGGGAACATCCTGAATCCGGCGATGATTCTCAAGAACGGAGCCAACATCATGTCACGCGATGTCCTGATACAGCAGCTCCGATTCAACCGCAAGGCCGGTACCTGCGGCGAGAGCCAATTCTGGTTCGACGGACTCTATACCGACTATGTCCGGGATGTTTTCCGGAGCTTTTACCCGGGAAAGGCCCGATTTCCTGAATACTGAACAGAGTGAATGCCATTCTCTGTTCAGACAGTAAAGATTTGATGACAAAATGGGTGTCCGAGAGGTTCGGGCACTCATTTTGTTTTTATATGGAGGGTAAAAATAAAATAATGGGCAAAACTCTTATATATCAGATAGTTCCTCGTCTTTGGGGCAATATGAACGAACATCCGGTAAAAAACGGCAGCTACGCCGAGAACGGCTCCGGCAAATTCTCTGACATTGACACCGGCACACTTGAATACCTGAAATGGTGCGGTTACACGCACATCTGGCTTACGGGCATAATCCGTCATTCGTGCTGTGACCCATCGGCTATGGGAGGCCTTTCAGAAGGGAATGGGGGACACGTGTCCAACGCTCAGTTTGTCAAAGGTTTAGCAGGTTCGCCATACGCCATACAGGACTATTACGACGTAAATCCTTACCTGGCAGACAACCCGTCGGAAAGGATACGCGAGTTCGAGACCCTCGTCGCGAGAATCCATTCTGCCGGCTTGAAAGTTCTCATCGACTTCGTTCCCAATCATGTTGCAAGGGACTATGGAGTGGGTGTCGACAGCAGCATCAATGGGCGTCCGACTGCCAAAATGTCACTCGGCGCAATGGACGACAAGTCTGTTCATTGGAAGGCAGAGAATGATTTCTTCTACTACCCAAAGCAGAGGCTAATCCTTCCTGACGAGGCGCAATGGAAGGCTTCCGGAAGGCAGCTCTACGAGGAGTACCCGGCCCGTGCATGCGGAAATGCCTACACCCCGTCTCCCGGAGTCAACGACTGGTATGAGACAGTAAAGATAAACTACTGCGACTACCACACAGCAACCTGGGATAAGATGCTCCACATCCTTCGCTACTGGCTCTCAAAGGGTGTCGACGGCTTCCGCTGTGACATGGTGGAACTTGTTCCGCCTGATTTCTTCAAATGGGCGATTGAGGAAATAAGAAAGGAAAGGCCGGAAACGCTGTTCGTCGCCGAAGTCTATCAGAAGCAGATGTACGGAAAGTATGTGCGGGAAGTAGGCTTTGACCTTCTCTACGACAAGTCCGGACTCTATGATGCCCTCGCTGACATCGTCAGATGTGACGATAGCGAGCAGCCATATGTCGATGCGTGGCAGTCCACAACCCGCATCACGACCTCTTGGCAGAATCTCGGAGATCTCCAGCTTTACATGTTGAACTTCCTGGAAAATCATGATGAACAGCGCTTTGCCTCCGATTTCTTCGGAAAGCGTGCCGAACGCTGCTATCCGGCTCTTGCCGTGAGCCTGATGATGAACCTCACGCCATTCATGACCTACTTCGGCGAGGAAGTCGGCGAGAGGGGAATGGATGAAGAAGGGTTCAGTGGTATTGACGGACGCACATCAATATTCGACTGGTGGTCTACCGGACGACTCAGGGGTCTTAAGAAACTCACGGAAAACGGCAACTGGCTCACTGCCGTAGAACTTCTTTCGAACACTGCGGACAAGGACAGAAGGCCGCTCCTTCGCAAGCGTGTCAAGAATGCTGTCAAGATGAAGATTCTTATGAAAGACACGGGACTTACGGAAGATGAGCTGAAGTTCTTTGTGAAGTACATAGGGATGCTGCGCTTTGCCGCCAACGACAACGCCATTTCCAAGGGAATGACCTACGATCTCTGCTACTGCAACTTCAACTCACGCGGATTTGACAGGGACAGACATTTCGCTTTTTTGCGCGATGACGCCGATGACACTTTCCTGATAGTGGCTAACTTCTCATCTCGTCCGGCAGACATTGACATCATGATTCCGGAACATGCCTTTGAGTGGCTTGAACTAAAACAGACAGAAACTTGCAATGCCCAGTCTCCAGTAAAGGTTCAAGTGTCGGCAAATGATGTCTTCATACTCCGTCTCTCTTCGTCCGCAAGAGCATGACGAGAATAGCAGACAATCAATAAAGGGCTTTTAAGACTGCTGTGGCATAGTTCGGAGACAACGGAAGCACCGGGACGCGGTCATTGTCCACGATTATGTAGGTAGCCTTGCTGTCGTTCTGCATCATCTTCACACGCCTCGTGTTCACGATGTAAGACCTTTGGCAGCGAACTAGCGGGGTGCCTGCAAGCTTTTCTTCCAATGTTCCTATCGACATTTTTAGTGTGTGCGAGACGACGGCATCGCCTTTTTCGTAGAATATGTTCACATAGTTGCCATCTGACTTTATATATAGAACAGAATCCAAGTCTACTGAAAACTTTAGTTCACCGGAATCATCCATAATACTTACCATTCTGTCTTTCAAGTGTTTGACAGCAGGTTCCTGGAATTCGTCCCTTGAGTCATTGTTCTGCTGCATTTCCTTCCTTCGCTTTCTTTCCAGACTCTCGAAGTAGGCGTATATTATGGAATATGGAATCGAGAGTATCAGCGTGACGCAGCAAAACGTTTTCACCCACAGCGATGCGGAAGAATGATAGTCTCCGAGCGAGAAAATTAGTGTGAAACAGATGTAGGCTATGCTGATGGCTACTATTTCGGCAATGCACCACAGAATGTAGTTCCATTTCTTGCATTTTCTTGTCCTGCAGAAGGATATGAAAAGCGTGTTGCTGATCACGAGTATGCCTACGGCGATGAAAACGAACGCTATTGTGAGGAAGGCGAGCTGCGGTGTCCGCACCGAAAACCACGTTGTCGGGGAGAAGGGCATGTAGAGCAGCATAAAGAATGTCGATGACAAGAGAATGTACAAGATAGAGCTGTAGGGAAACTTGCCCATCCTGAGTCTCCTTGGAATGTCCCTATTCATGAAATTAAAGATGCGGTTCATCAACATACTTGCTATACTTCATGCAAAGTTACTCAAAATGTTTGTTCTTTGACGAAAGTTTCGGATATTTGTTTGATTTGTCATTTTGAAAAGATGAAAACTATGGAGAATATGACTTCCGAAAGGATAGACGAGATCGTTTCGGCGCATAAAAGATCGTTTCATTCAGGAGCGACGCTTGATGTCAGAAGAAGAAAGGCTAACTTGTTGGCTCTGAGAACTGCATTGAAGAAGTGGGAAAAACCCCTTGCGGACGCACTGTGGGCGGACCTGCACAAGTCGTATGAGGAAGCGTACCTCACTGAAATCAGCATTGTGCTCAGCGAGATTGACAATCATATAAGGAACCTGCACAGATGGGCCCGGCCGCAGAGAAAGCGCACTCCGCTGAAGATGTTTCCTTCAAGAAGCGAGATTATTTCAGAGCCATTAGGCAATGCGTTGATTATCGCTCCGTGGAACTATCCTGTTCAACTGCTTCTCAACCCTCTGGCCGGTGCGCTGTCCGCCGGATGCACAGCCGTCCTTAAGCCTTCTCCTTACGTCCCGCACGTCTCCTTGACGCTTGGAGACATGATTTCAGAGACTTTCCCGGAAAGTCTTGTGGCGGTTGTCCAGGGCAACCGGGAAGTGAACCGGCAACTGCTTGAAATGAAATGGGATCTGATATTCTTTACCGGCAGCCCCTCGCTTGGACGTCAGGTGATGGAGGCGGCTTCCCGGAATCTGACACCTGTCGTTCTCGAACTCGGAGGAAAAAGTCCATGTGTCGTTGACAAGGACGCGGACATCGCCGTAGCGGCAAGGCGCATTGCATGGGGAAAGTCACTGAATGCCGGTCAGACATGCATAGCACCGGATTATCTGATACTCCATGAAGATATAAAGGATAGTTTCCTTGCCGCTCTTGAGAAGGAATTCAATTCACTCCTCGGTGAGAACCCGCAGGAAAGTCGGCACTTTGTGAGGATAGTCAACGACAGGGCGTTTGATCGTCTCAAGGGCTATCTTGACTGTGGCAGAGTCATTTTCGGAGGCCAGACAGATGCTGATGAACGCTATTTCTCCCCGACACTGCTCGACGACGTGGATCCGGCCTCTCCCGTGATGCAGGAAGAGATATTCGGGCCGATATTCCCCATTGTCACCGTCAAATCCACAGATGAGGCAATAAGATTCATTGTAGACCGTCCCAAGTCTCTGGCACTCTACTACTTCGGCAAGGACGGCGACAATGTCCTGAGAAGCACATCGTCCGGCGGCGCCTGCATCAATGACACCATTATGCACATCGCCAACGAGAACCTCCCGTTCGGAGGGGTAGGAAACTCCGGAATGTCAAGTTACCACGGCAAGAGAAGCTTTGATGCGTTCACTCACTACAAAGCTGTCGTGAAGACTCCGACGTGGCTCGACCTTCCTTTCAGGTATATGCCGTACAAGTTATTCAGCCTTACCAAGAGACTGCTTTAGTGGCTGCTGCATAGAGGGGAGGCGTATCCGCTATTTGCCGCAGAATGTCTGCCGGCGTCTGAATTCCGCGACTGTAACGGCCGTAGCGACAGCGGCATTGAGAGATTCAGAGGTCGGCATGCCGGCAGGGTAGGGCGGGATGAACAGACGCTCGGTTATACGAGCCCCGAGCTGCGGCGATATGCCGTTCGACTCGTTTCCGATGACGATGACGGCCGGGGAGTCCTCTCCAGTTGAAAACTTCCTTTCATAGATGTTCTGCCCATCGAGAAAGGTCCCGAATAGTTTGCCACCGGCAGACTCGGCTGCATCGGCAAGCAGCTGGAGGTCGCAATAGTGGAAGCGGACACGGAAAATGGCGCCCATAGTTGCCTGTACCACCTTCGGATTGAACAACTCTACAGTATCCGGTTCCGCGAATATTCCGTCAATCCCGAACCAGTCGGCAATCCGTATTATGGTGCCGAGATTGCCCGGGTCACGAATTGTGTCAAGAGCGAGAAACAGTCCGCGCAAGCCAAGTGCTTCAGAAACAGCCTTTCCGTCAGAGAGCCTGACATTGCCGGGTTTCTTGACAACGGCAAGTGCAGGAGATGGAGACGAAAGTGATGTTATCCTTGCCATGACATCGGTGCCAATTTCTTCCTCACGCCACACCTTTTCCACCTCAAACCCCGACTTGAGTGCTTCTGCGACCATCTTTTCTCCTTCAACGACAAACACACCGCTTTCGTCCCTGAACTTTTTCTGTGACAGGGAACGCAGGTATTTTATTTCATTATTCGATATTCCGCTCATATTCCTCTAAATGACAGGGGACGAATGACCCGCCATAACCTTGCAAAGGTAGAAAATATTCGCGTCAAATGAGGAATATGTGCGCATAAATCCATAACTTTGCAATTATTGCGGACATATTCTGTCCTGCATCCTCTTTTTATGAAACGGAAGACTACGGCATATATTCTCATTTTCACCATCGCTCTTTTCGCGACGGCGTGCAGCACCACCCGTGTGCTCGGAGACGGGGAGTACAGCCTTGCCGGGACAAAGGTCAATGTGACAAACAGGACCAAAGACTTCAAGGAAGCGGGTCTTGCAGCCTACATCAAACAGAAGCCGAACTCGAACTTTATCTTCGGGTGGAATCCCTTCGTGAGCGTCTATAACTGGTCCAACGGAAAGGGGAAGGGCTGGGACAAGTTCGTGCAGAAGCTCGGTGTGGCTCCGATCATATATGATCCGGAACTTGTCGACGAGTCTGTCGAGAATCTTGAAAAGCATCTTGAATACATCGGCTACTATGGATCCAAGGTAGATTCGAAGATACATGTCAGAAAGAAGAAAGTCTATGTAACATACGACATTACACTTGGAGAGCGGTATCGGATTGACAGCATTGCCTACCGCCTTCCCGAAAGGGGAGAACTTGCCGCCGACTTTCTTGCCGACGTGTCCAACTCCACGGTGAAGGTAGGGGACTGGCTATCGGAGGCGGCTCTTGAATCTGAGACAGTCCGATCGACGTCCGTGCTTCGTAATAAGGGCTGGTTCGGCTTCAACAAGAACTATTTTTTCTGCGAGGCCGACACCCTCGGAACTCCTGGAGCGGCAAGGCTTCAGATTAGCCTGAACGAGTATACGAGGAACGAGACGCCGAAGGAGACCGCTCCGTTCCGCCGCTTCACCTTCGCGGACGTCAACATTTCATATCCTTCAAAGCTGAAGGTACGCAAGGGAGTTCTTGAAGAACTGACTACAGTGCGTCCCGGGGACGTCTACAGTGAGAATGCCGTCAACCAAACCTATTCCAGACTCTCATCGCTGAGGATGTTTTCCGGCGTGAACATCGGTGTCAGTCCCGTGGACAGCAGCAGGCTCAACTGCGACATAAGCCTGACCCCGTCAAAGCTTCAGGGGTTCAAAGTCAATGTGGAGGCGTCCGTCAACTCGTCCGGGCTGTTCGGCGTTTCACCTCAGCTGTCCTGGTATCACAAGAATATCTTCAGAGGCGGGGAGTGGCTGAACCTCAGCTTTATGGGGAACTTCCAGTTCAAATTCAGGGACAATGTCCATTCCAATGAGTTCGGTGTCAGCGGCGGACTCAGTTTTCCGAAGTTTCTGTTCCTTCCTTACAGGCTTTTCGGGGGGACGATTTCGCGCACGGACATAAACGCTTCCTATAACTACCAGAGCCGTCCGGAATACACCCGCAACATAATCTCCACATCCTTGGGATTCAACGGCAACGTGAACTCAAAGTTCTATTATCAGGTCTATCCGGCGCAGCTCAGCATAATCCACATATTCAACCTCGACTCCGCGTTCCTTGAGAACCTCAAGAGCGATCCTTTTCTGCAGAATGCCTATCAGGACCATTTCGACCTCGGAGCCGGAGGCACTTTCTACTACACGACCAACTCGGACGTGAACCCGAAGACATCGTATGAATATGTCCGCCTACAGACTGACATTTCAGGTAACGTTTTGAGTGCGTTCAAGGGCCTGATGAAGAAAGACGGCAATGGCTCTGGAATGATTTGGAACACTCCTTATTCGCAGTATGTACGTGCGGAATTGACGCTCGGCAAGACATGGAGATTCGGCAAGGATGACAAGCAGGGACTCGCTACAAGGGTTCAGGCAGGTGCTGGATATGCCTACGGAAACTCCACGGCACTTCCATTTGAGAAACATTTCTATGCAGGAGGAGCCAACAGTATGCGCGGATGGCAGGCACGCAGCCTCGGCCCGGGACTCGCGGCGAAGGACACGACCTTCGTGATTCCGAACCAGACAGGAGATATGAAGCTTGAGGCAAACATTGAATATCGTTTCCCGATGTTCTGGATGTTTTCCGGGGCAGTGTTTGTGGATGCAGGAAACGTGTGGAACCTAAAGCGCTCAGACCGTCCGGATGAACAGCAGGATCTGGCGCATATCAACGGCACAAGCCTGTGGACGGGAATGGCGATGAACTGGGGACTTGGTCTCCGTCTTGATCTCGACTTCCTTATTCTGCGTGTAGACTGGGGAATGCGTCTGCACGATCCGGCCAGGCAACGCGGTTCCTGCTGGCTCAATCCACGACAATGGCTTGAGAGAAATGGCTATGCTCTCCATTTCGGCGTTGGTTATCCGTTCTGACGAACGGATAACCAGTTCCTCTTAACCCCTGTCATTTCATGACATCCCCTATTAGGGGAACGCGACCTCCACTTCGTTACGGTCGGCGACTCCGCTCCTCCGTTACACTCCGTCGCTCCATCGCGGCGTCTGATGACGCCTTGTTAAAACGGATAACCTAAGACTTCCTAACCCCAGTCAGCTTCGCTGACAGCCCCTGTTAGGGGCATGCGCCCTCCATTTCATGACATCCCACGGCTATTTTGGGTAATATTTAGGCCAGAGAGCCGAGAGGCGTGTGGAGAGTTCCGCCTCTTTTTTGTTGTCTGCCGGGTCATAGAGCCTGGTGCCTGACAGACCTTCCGGCATAAACTCAAGGTCGGCAAAATGTCCGGGATAGTCGTGGGCGTACTTGTAGCCGTCCGCGTAGCCGAGTTCTTCCATCAGTTTTGTGGGGGCGTTCCTGAGGTAGAGAGGAACAGAAGCTGTCTGAGTCTGTCCGGCAAGTTCAAGTGCCTTGTTGATTGCAAGATAGGCCGAGTTACTTTTGGGAGAACTTGCAAGGTAGACTGTCGTCTCGGCAAGCGGAATCCGCGCTTCCGGCATGCCGATGCTGTGCACCGTCTGAAAACAGGCGTTGGCCAGCAGGAGCGCATTCGGATTTGCAAGGCCAACGTCCTCCGCAGCAAGAATACAGAGTCGGCGTGCTATGAATAACGGATCTTCCCCGCCCTTGAGCATCCTCGCAAGGTAGTAGAGAGCGGCATTCGGATCTGAACCGCGCACCGACTTGATGAAAGCCGAAATTATGTCATAGTGCATCTCTCCGCCCTTGTCATAGATGGCCATGTTCTCCTGAAGGCTTGCTGTCACTAGGGCGTTGTTGAGCATGATCTCGTCGCCACTCTTATGGGCAGAAACGATTATGTCAATGATGTTCAGTAACTTGCGGGCGTCTCCTGAAGAATATCTGAAAAGAGCCTCTGTTTCTTCCACGCGGATTTTCATGCTTTTCAGAACAGAATCTTCGGAAAGCGCGCGGATAAGCAGTTCGTTCAGATCCTCCTTGTCGAGCGACTTGAGCACAAAAACCTGACAGCGCGAGAGGAGGGGAGTGATGACCTCAAAAGAGGGGTTCTCAGTAGTGGCTCCGATGAGCACGACCGTCCCGTCTTCTACGGCACCGAGAAGAGCGTCCTGTTGTGACTTGCTGAAACGATGAATCTCGTCGATGAACAGCACCGGAGCTATACCGCGGCTGAAAAGCCCCTGAGATTTGGCCTTCTCGATGACTTCGCGCACCTCCTTCACTCCGGCGCTCACGGCTGAAAGCGTGAAGAAGTCTCTTCCGGCAGACTTTGCAACAATATTCGCAAGTGTAGTCTTGCCAACTCCCGGCGGTCCCCAGAGAATGAACGAAGTAAGATTCCCGCTTTCAATCATATTCCGCAGTACGCAGCCTTGTCCGACAAGATGCCTTTGCCCCACATAGCCGTCAAGGCTGTGTGGGCGCATTCTTTCGGGAAGTGGTGCTGCCATATACGATTGTTCTATAATGATTAACTAATCAATAATATGCTTGTTATCAAAGATTTAATCTAATCCCCCAATGGAAACTATTCTATTTTCTTTGCATAGACACGACGCCTCTTGTGCTGCTCCCGCTCAAAGTATTTCCACATTGCCTGAATGCTGTCGTTGGTCTCCAATTCGGCGGTAGTCTCTGCATACTTGAAGCCCATAGCCTTGAGGCGCGGGTAGAGGTCGGTCACGAGCACGGCATTAAGCCCTTTGCCACGGTAGTCTTCGCGCACTCCCACCAGCAGCATATCAAGAGTGTCGCAAGGTTTCCAGAAAATGGCCTTCAGAAGATGAAACCATCCAAACGGAAACAACTTTCCACCACACTTTTGGAGCGCGGCGGTAAGGTCAGGCATTGTCACTCCTGCTGCAACCAATTCCCCATTCTCGTTCTCAATAAAGCTGACCATACGCGTGTCGAGCAATCCGAGATAGAGTTTGGTGTAGGCGTCAATCTGTTTATCAGAGAGCAGTGAGAACCCGTAGAGCTTGTAGTAGGTCTCGTTGATGAGCTTGAAGAATTTGCGCCCGTAATTCTCCTTGTTAACCATCCGACGAGTCACTTTCCTCACATTCAGCTTGTTCTTGGCAATCACGATGTCCGCATACTTGTAGTAGCGTTCCGGAAGTTCGTCCGGGATGGTAATCCTGTACTCCATCCAATCCGTCTCTTTTGTGTAGCCGAGCTTTTCAAGAATCTGCGGGTAATAGGGATAGTTGTAGATTCCGATAATTGTCGCAACACGCTCAAATCCCTCTACAAGCATTCCCTCCGGGTCGAAATCCGTAAAACCGAGAGGACCCGCAATATCCGTCATGCCACGTTCCTTTCCCCAGGCAGCGACAGCATCAAGCAAAGCCTTCGCAACCTCCTCGTCATTAATGAAATCAATCCATCCGTAGCGGACCTGTTTCACTTTCCAAGTTTCGTTTGCGCGGTTATTGATGATTGCCATAACCCTTCCTGCAACCTTCCCTTCCTTATAGGCGAGAAACATCTGCGCCTGACAGAAATCGAACGCTCCGTTTTTCTTCGGGTCGAAGGTGTTGTAATCGTCCGAAATCAGGCTCGGAGCATAATACTCATCGCCCTTATAGAGGTCATTCGCAAAATGAATGAATTCCTTCAGCTCTTTCTTTGTCTGAACCTTACGAATTTCTACTGACATATTCTTTTCTATTGTTAGTTATTTGACAGTATAACGTCCGTTGTATGCTCCGAACATTATATTGATTCCGTAGGTCACGGATGTGTTTACTCTATTTATCGGTATGAATTGTGGATTCACGTTCAGCATTGGAATGTACGAGTCCGTTCCGACGAACATGTTGAAACCGGGAAGATGGAAAGTGAATGCGAGTCCCGCAGAATGTCCGAATGTGGAATATGCGTAGTTCGTCGTTGCACTGAACCAGTTCGTCGGGTTGACGTTGACTGAAAGACGTCCTTCTGTCCAGGTGTATATTCCGGAAATCTTGGTTGTAGAGAGTAGTCCTACAGACATCCTGCGGTAGAACGGCATGCGGTATTCCAGTCCCACATACACAGTCGGGTCGAGCATAAGCGTCTTTTTTATTCTGTCGTCTATAACATTAAAATCCAGACACTTGAGAAACTTTTTACCGAGATTTTTGAAATCGGCTTTCTCTCCGCCCTTAACGACGTATGTTGTCTTCGGATTGCCGTCCGCATCTTTTGCGGCCGATGCCGAAGAATAATTGTTCCATGATATGAATCCCAAATCCGTGACCGAAGCCGATGCGGTGAAGTCCTCGAGAAAATCCACCGTCACTCCGAGGTCCACAGCTCCTCCGAAATTGCTGCACGTCGATGCAATTGCGTCAATATCTGTACTGAAAGTGTTTCCAATAGATTCCCAGTCAACGTAATTCTGCTCATTTACAGGGAAATACATCCCAAGCGGCAAAGCACCCCTTGCCGAACCCTCCGTGACCGCATAGATGCCTTCGGCTCCGGTGGTGAGACTGGTTCCCTTCTTCAATGAGACTTCCGCATCTGCAACGCCCATGAGAAATTTCGCCCTGGCTCCAAACTTAACATGCTTGCCAATCGGGAGTGAGAACCCATAAGCCAATGAAACATGGGCATTTGCCTTCACTCCTGTGTTGCTGAGGTCAAAGACATTCCCGTTCACGGAGCCTTCCTTCGCAAATCGGAAGAGGTCGTAGGGGAGTGAGGTGGCAACGCTTGCCTTGACGGAAAGATCAACCGTATGGAACATTCGTCCTTTCTTGCCCCAGAACCCAAAGGCAAGAATCGGAAGATCCGTATTTGTGTTTATGTAATTACGGGTGTCAAATTTCTTCATTGCAGTGGCGGCATCCACTTCTGAATTGAGGAAAGTGGTGAGTCCGCTTCCGTCCTGTTTAGGATAGAGGATGGATGACATTCCGAGATTTGACTCGACTCCGAGGTTGAAATTCCCCAGCGCAGGAAGCGCTACGAATCCGCGGCTTGAGCCCATGGCAGGGTTCATCTTGAACTTGAACGCATAGCCGTCCATAAAGTAGCCGCTTCTCATGTTCTGGGCTGACATTGCAGCGGCAGATGAGAGCAGAAGTGCGCCTGCAAGTATATATTTCCCAAAAATCTTCTTCATAGTCCTTTCATTTACAAGTTTTCGTCAGGTTGCTTGTTCCCGTCGATGAACACTCCGCTATTCGTCCCAACCACTATGTCGGAAACTGAGAGTGACTGTTTGGCATTCAGCGTCACGACGCTATTTTCCGGAGACGAGGCCACGATGTGCAACCTGAGGCTCTGCAATTTAGAAATGTGCGTTCCCTTGTCCGCAACCGCAACGAGTTTAAGCATTCTTGTCGACGGGGTGGAAAGTTCACTTGCCGGAAGTCTGAGTGCCTCTATTTCATTGCCGCTTTCGTCCTCATATTTCAGCGATACGCCCTGCATGGCCTTGCCCTCGCTGTCCACAAGGTCAAAGGTGATGCTGGCGTCCATAGGAAGCGTGCTCGTGAAGTTTGCCTTTATGAAGATGTCGTCAAACCTGATGTCGTTACCGAAATCCACATTTATATCAATGTTCTCGTCTCTCTTGAGTGTCAGTGATTTGAATGAGAGGGGAACCTCAATCCTGTAGGTAAGTCCCACAGGGTAATTGCTGCCCGCTTGCACCATAACATATCCGTCTCCGCCGGCACTGCCGCTAATCTTGGTCTCTGAGATGGCTATCTTGGCAGGAATAGGGGAGACAAGGCCTGCAAGTCCGGGAACTTTAATTTTCTTGTCTGAAACATCGCCGTATTTGCCGGAATCCGAAAGGCAGAACTTCTGGCTTTCGGTATTTGCGCCGACTGCGACGCCATCGCTCTTGCTGATGCTGACGTGTCCTGTCTGCTGCCCGTCCTTGGAATAGGCTGTGATGTCAGCAGATACCGTCAAATCAAACGGAGTGCTGTTTTTCGCCGTGACATAGAACAGCGCATCGTCAAGTTCAAAGCTCAAGCTTCCGTCTGTCAACGCATCAGGGACATTGTCGATAGGGACTTCCTGCGGCTCGCAGTCTATGACCGGTGATGCTTTGAAAGTGACGGTCTTAGCCGTGATGCCGGTGATGCTGAGTCTGGTATTTATACGGAACTTTTCTCCTGATGGCAGTCCGACATCTGTGAATTTGACTTTTCCCGCGACTGTCAAATTATCGGAAAAGTTGATTTCCTTGTCCGTCTTTCCGGCGGCGTTTTCAAGAGCAAGACCACTCATGTCAATCTTGGAGATGTAGCAAGTGGAGGAAAAACTGTTGCTGCCTGTCAAATCTGTTGTTATCACTATGACGTTATGGCGTTCAAGTCTCATAAAAGACTGAAGCCTTGTTTCGTCCACATACATATTCTCCGGAAGAGTGAACCGGAAGTCCTTCAAAATAGTGAAGTGTACCTCGGGAGGAGCCTCGACCGAAAGATTCAGCGCAGCATCCAATTCGACCTCCCTTATAGCCTCCACGCGGCTGTCAATCCCGGAAATCTTGAGATTAAGCGGAACCTTTGCATCCACGGGCGATGTCTCTTCGGGCCATGTGACACCGGGGCCGGGCGCATAGAAATAGTCGTTTTCCGGATACTCGACAGTCTTTGTATAATTGTCAGCCTCAATGCCGGCAAAAGTATAGTTCTTGTTCAGTCCCGCTGTTGGCTCTACCTCAAGCACGAAAGTCCCGTCATCAAGCTTTTTCAGTAGACCGCTGCCGTCCGAAGCGTCTTTCGGCATCAGAATTTCTTCGAGTGTGTAGGAATAGCTGCTCTCGCCGGGAACAGGCATTTCAATCAGCCCACCGACGTTCATAGTCTTGTCAATAGGTCTGGTGAGGTCATAGTCCTTGTTTACACATGACGACATGACCACCAGCACCCCTAATGTGAATAATATGTTTTTTCTCATTTTAGTCAGCATTTAAAAATAAGTTAGCATGACTTTGTCATCAGATTTGTGTATCACACAAATTGCTACAAAGGTAAATAAATAATAGGGATTTTTTGTATTTTTGCCCCGCTTTTCGCCAACTATAAGGTGTTTTAACGGATATTATGGATTTTCTAACTCTGCTTCTGCTCGCTGCCGGACTTTCAATGGATGCCTTCGCAGTGTCCGTATGTAAGGGAATGTCAATGAAGAAAACAGGTCTGCCGCAGGCGCTTATCGTCGGCCTGTGGTTCGGTGGTTTTCAAGCACTTATGCCAATAGTCGGCTATTTTCTCGGCATTCAGTTTATGGGCATGATCAGCGCTTGGGATCACTGGATTGCATTTGGACTGCTGACCCTCATAGGTGTCAACATGATTCGCGAAGCCACCGAAAAGGACGATAAGAAGGCGAAAAATCCGGAGAAAAACAACGAACTCGCGTTCCGAACCATGCTGATGGCGGCAGTCGCGACAAGCATCGACGCCTTGGCTGTCGGGGTCTCGTTTGCGGTGATGAACGATGTGAACATTTGGATTTCCGCCGGAACGATAGGTGTCGTGACGTTGGCTTTCTCAGTCATTGGAGTCAAGGCAGGGCATCTTGTCGGAAGAAGATTGGCGTCAAAAGCCGAAATTATCGGTGGCATTATATTAATATGTATAGGAATCAAGATTCTCATTGAGCACACGGTTCTCGGACAGTGCTAAGATGTACGAGTGAATCTGCATACCCACCGCACAGGTAAAAACAAGTCAGTAGATTTGTTACACAATCAATATTATGTTAACTTGCGTGGAGAAGCGGGACTTCCCCACGCTTTTTTAAGAAATTTAGTGTATCTTCGCAACGGATTTGACTCAGGGTTGTTTTGTTGCAGAACTTGAGCGATTTGACTTGATGAAATCTTGGCAATATGGGAAAAAGAAAACAGGATATAATTTTGGAGAATGTCACGATTGAGGCTGTGGCAGCAGAAGGCAAGGCGCTCGCTCACGTTGACGGAGCCGTAGTTTTTGTGCAATTTGCAGTACCCGGTGATGTCGTTGACATCAAAGTGACTAAGAAAAAGAAAAACTATATGGAAGGGTATATTCTGAAAATTGTGAGCCCTTCCGAACATCGGCTCAAGCCGTTCTGCAAATATTTCGGCACCTGTGGGGGGTGCAAATGGCAGCCACTGCCCTACGAAATGCAACTTCAGGCAAAACAACAGCAGGTATATGACCAGCTTGTCCGCATTGGCCACTTGGATGTTCCTGAAATACAGCCGATTGTAGGTTCAGACAAGATTCAGTGGTATAGGAACAAGCTCGAATTCACTTTCTCGCGCAGAAGATGGATTCATGAGGACGAAAATCCCGATGAACTCTCTGAGACAGAGCGCCTTGGGCTTGGATTTCATGTCGGTAGATTCTTTGACAAGGTGCTTGACATCGACTGCTGCTACCTCCAGCCCTCCCCTTCCAATGAGATTCGCAACTTCATAAGAGTCTATGCCATAGAGCATAAGCTCAGTTTCTTCGACATCCGTGAGCACACGGGATTTCTCCGCACAATGGTCGTGCGCACGACGGAAAAGGGAAATGTGATGCTGATAATGTGCTTTCATCATGAGGATGAAAAGGCACGCACTGCCCTGCTTGATGCCGTAGCGGAGAAATTCCCTCAGATAACTTCGCTCTACTATGTCATCAACGGAAAGGCCAACGATTCTATTTCTGACCAGGAGTGCATTCTTTACAAAGGTGAAGATGCGATTTATGAAGAAATGGAAGGACTTCGTTTCAAAATCGGTCCGAAATCTTTCTATCAGACAAATACTGAACAAGCATACAAACTCTACAGCACGGCACGTGAATTTGCGGCACTCACCGGCAGTGAGGTTGTCTACGACCTCTATACCGGCACCGGAACCATCGCCCAGTTCGTCTCGCGCCAGGCAGCAAAGGTCATCGGTATTGAATATGTGCCTGAAGCCATCGAGGACGCAAAGTTGAACGCAAAAAACAACGGCATAGAGAATTGCACTTTCTTTGCTGGAGACATGAAGGATGTTCTGACAGAAAATTTCATCGCAGAACACGGAGGTCCTGATGTCATAATCCTTGACCCTCCTCGGGCAGGAATCCATCCCGATGTAGCTAAAGTGATACTTGAAGCCGCGCCGGAAAGAATGGTTTATGTCAGTTGCAATCCTGCCTCCCAGGCTCGCGATCTCGAGATTTTGTGTAAGAAATACGAAATTACTGCTGTGCGGCCGGTGGATATGTTTCCGCAGACCCACCATGTCGAGAATGTCGTCGCACTGAAGCGGATTTGAGTGTCTGTATCAGAAATATACCTCAAATTCCGTCGTACATAAAATACTTTGAATATAAACAACAGAATAATAATCTGATAATTAAATATGTTTGAACAGATTCTAATTCTTATTGGTGGGCTGGCACTCATTCTTTTGGGCGCGAACTGGCTCGTCGACGGCTCGTCGAGCATCGCAAAAAAAGCCGGAGTCAGCGAATTCGTCATCGGGCTCACGATTGTCGGCATCGGCACATCTATGCCTGAGTTGGTGGTCAGCTGCACTGGCGCATTCCAAGGCAATGCAGACATAGCCATAGGCAATATCATCGGGTCTAACATCTTCAATGTCATGCTTATACTTGGAGTCACGGCCCTTATTTGTCCGTTGATAATAACAAAGACGAATAGGCTCGTTGACATGCCTCTCAACCTCTTGGTGACGCTGTTCCTGATTTGCATGGGAATGACTCATACAATCTTCGGCTTCGGCTCGGACGAACTCACGAGAATTGACGGAATCATAATGCTTGCGATTTTTGCTCTGTATCTCTATTTCTCATTCAAGAAAGGTTCCGGTGCGGAAGAAGAGGAGGAAAACGGGGTCAAGCTTTATAAGACGCCGGTCGCGCTGGTGATGATTCTCTTCGGACTCGGAGCGTTAGTCGGCGGTGGTCAGCTTTTTGTCAATTCCGCCGTTGAGCTTGCGAAAATTTTCGGCGTTCCAGACAAGTTCATTGCAATCACAATTCTGGCCGGAGGTACTTCCCTCCCTGAACTTGCAACCTGCATCGTGGCCGCCGCGAAAAAACGTTCACAGCTCGCTCTCGGCAACATTCTCGGGTCGAACATTTCAAACATCCTGCTCATCCTTGGGGCAGCGTCAGTGATTCACCCGCTCTCATTTGAAAATGTGACATTTACTGATCTTGCTGCTGTTTCAATCTCTGCACTTTTCCTTGTCCTTTGCGGGTTATGCTTTCCCAAACGCGCCAAAATCGGCATTCCGGAAGGTATTATACTGCTTCTGATGTATGCAGTTTATATGTTTTTTCTGATTAAGTCAGTGATGTAATTTATCGCATAATCCGTTGATTGATAAATAATATAACAAATTAGTAATACCACATAACAAAGATGTTATACTTTCTTCAAGTCCCAGAACTGCCGGTTCATCTCGATTCGCTCGATATTAAGGCAGACACACAGAAATTGATAGAACACGTCGCGACCACCCCTGCCGAGGAACTGCTGAAAGAGCTGCTTTCTGATATGATTCAGTTCGGTCTGAAGGTGCTTGCTGCCTTGCTCATCTATTGTGTCGGTGCCTGGATTATAAAGAAAATCAAAAAAATCCTTAGCAACATCTTTGCGAAGCGCCACACGGAAAAGGCTATCGCATCATTTACGATGAGCCTTGTGAGCATTACCCTCACTATCCTGTTAATAATTCTGACTGTCGGCACTCTTGGAGTCAACACTACCTCTCTTGCCGCCCTGCTTGCCGCCGGAGGTATGGCAATCGGTATGGCACTCAGCGGAACAGTTCAAAATTTTGCGGGCGGAATAATGCTGCTTGTTTTCAAACCGTTTAAAGCCGGAGACTTCATCGAGGCACAGGGATTTTCCGGAACAGTCAGCGAGGTTAACATCGTGAGCACAAAACTGCGTACGACCGACAATAGGACAATAGTCCTCCCGAACGGAGCCCTTTCCGGTGGAACAATCAACAACATCTCGCAAAATCCGACACGACGGGTAGAGTGGAAAATCGGAGTCGAGTACGGAAGCGACACAGAAAAAGCCCGGGAAATCCTTCTCGGACTCTTAAATGATGACAAACGTGTTCTCACAGGACCGGACGCTCCGGAACTTCCATCAATGAAACTCTCGGCACTTATGGATAGCAGCATCGAACTTCAACTCCGATGCTGGGTGAAGACCGAAGATTATTGGGATGTACTCTACGACACCAACGAAAAAATCTACATCTCCCTCCCACAAAACGGAATCAGCTTCCCATTCCCACAACTCGACGTCCACGTAGTAGACCAAAAAAACTCGAAGTAAAATTTATTTTAAGCGAGGAGTACAAGGCGCAAAGTGGGCTGGCAACGCAGTAATCGCAATCAACAAAACCACTTGAAGTAAAATTTATTTTAAGCGAGGAGTACAAGGCGCAAGGCCCACTGAAACACCGGAGCAACCTTGAGGTTGTGAGGATTTTCGGTGGGCCGGCAACGCAGTAATCCGAAGCTTAAAATAAATTTTACACCAGTAGACCGCCTTTGGCGCGTATATCCTTGGTCACAATAGGATTTGCATAAATCTTCAGAAAATATTCCCGCACGCCGACCCGGTCGAGTTCCGGCTCAATTGTGTCGAGCTGATGTTCCATATAAGCCGCGAACCGATTCTTGTCCTCCTCGGAATACTTTCCGGCAAAACGACCGCCTTCGTTGAGCATATCGTATGCAATGTAGTTGTTTTTCCACAGCCGGTAACCATCGACGACGCGGATATTCACAGCATGTCGTATGTACTGATAGCGGTCGTTCTTGTCACAAAGCGAGGCAAGAGAGAGTTCTTCGCCAGTGAGCGGAGTTCCAATGTTCAAATGAATGTTGCCTTTCTGCTGCGTGACTCCGACAAGAATGCTGTTTAGGTCCTCACCCTTGCCCTTCACATATTTCCCATCACGTTTCGTGATGAACATCTCTCTGGCTTTCAGAATGTCGCAAGGCTCAATCTCGTATGAGATGCTCATCGGGACGATGTTGAGTTCTTCAAAGTTCTCCTTGAAACATCCGGGGCGTCCGCTCATGTCGAGCATTTTCAGCAACCCCTGCTCTGTGGTGTCATATCCGTCCTTTGTTCGTCCTTGGCGCTGTGCCAACCATACGGAACTCTCACCGGTCGTGATGCTCTTGCGGATATAGCGGGAAAGTCTCTGCGAAGAAAGATAGAGTTCGCGTGCCGAAACACCGCGGATGACCTTGATCATACGGTTCGAGCGGATGAGATACTCTATGAACTTGTTCTGTATCAAATTGTCTCCCACGCAAATTTCCGTAGGCTGGAGATTGTTCTGGTAGAGCACCCACTGGAGAATTGCCGGATCCAAAATGATATCCCGGTGGTTAGACAGCATGAGAAATTTCCTGCCATCCTCGACATTCGCAATCCCGTCATAAGAAAAATTATGCGCCGTCGTTTCCAGAATCCGTTTTACTATCCTCGACATTATCACATATTGGAAATCGTCTATAGACTTCATCTGAAGCAACTGCTCTTTGAGATAGTCACCTTCCTTGTCCGGGTAGAAATATTTTGAAATCTTCGGCAGCATAGGGCTGGCCGCGATGTGCTGAAACGCATCCACCGCCTCCGCATCGGTTTTGAAAGGTCCGATTGCATCAATATCGTTAAAGTCTTCCATAATGTTTCCTTTATTCCGCGAATATACGAAATTATCTGTAATATCAGCAAAACGCATTCTTAATTAGGCTCTGGTGTCGGTCAGGCGCGGTGGAGAATGGAACTGTCGCCATAGCTGAGAAAACGGAATCCGTGTCCGAGCGCATAGTCGTAAATCGGTTTCCAATTGCCACCGACAAATGCCGAAATCAGCAGAAGAAGAGTGCTCTGCGGCTGATGGAAATTGGTAATCAGGGTATTTACTACGCGGAATCGAAATCCGGGAACAATGATTATGCGCGTACCGGCGACGAGCTCGTCGAGTCCGTTTTTTTCGAGCCAAGAGATAATGGCATCAATAGATTCTGTGAAAGAATATGTATATTCCCGTTCATATGGTTCCCATTGAGATACGTCCACCGGCTTGCCGTCTTCCAGACAATGTACACCTATGTAATATAGGGACTCAAGAGTTCTCACAGACGTGGTCCCGACAGCAGTGACGTTGTTTCCGTTGTCGCGGAGCTTGCGAAGCAGGTCAAGTTTGACGGAAAATGGTTCCCTATGCATATGATGTCGGGAAACGAGACTGTCCTTGACGGGAAGGAAGGTCCCCGCTCCGACATGCAGGCAGACATCCTCCATATCAATTCCGCGCTTGCGGATATCCTCGAGCACTCTTTCGGTAAAATGGAGACCGGCAGTCGGTGCTGCCACAGACCCGCGGTACTTGGCGTAGAGAGTCTGATAGCGATCAAGGTCTATTGCTTCCGTGTCCCGATTGAGATAGGGTGGAATCGGTATATTCCCGCAAACTTCGAGCACACGCGAGAAGGGCATGCCGTTCTTCCATCTGAACTCGACCTCCGCGGTCTGTCCGTCACGGCTGACAAGATCTGCCGTAAGTCCAATCTCTGAAATTTCTGGCGATGCCTCCGGATTAATGACATGCAGAGTGTCAGCCTTCCATTTTTTAGCGTTCCCGATGATGCATTTCCACCGGCAAGTTTCCGTAGTTGCGAATATGAGGTTATACTCCACCGGATACTCAGGCTCAAGGCAGAAAATTTCAATCACTGCACCGGTCTCCCTTTGGAAGTGCATTCTGGCAGGCACAACCTTGGTATCGTTGAAAACCATGGGCGAATCTGCAGGAAGGAGTGCAGGTAAGTCGCGGAAGATGTATTCACGGATTTTACCATTGTCATATTCGAGAAGTTTGGATGCATCCCGCTCTGCAAGCGGATACTTAGCGATTCGTTCTTCCGGGAGACAGTAATTGTAGTCTTCTATGTGTATTTCGGGTATCATTGTCTGTATGTTTTTGCGGCACAAATGTAATCATTATTTCTGACACATGCCCTGTAATAGCGCGTTTACATAATTAAACCAAACATACATCACGGGATTTTACATTTGTAATCAAAGAGAACGAATGAATGTTGCTTCTGTTAATGGGGACGCACACTGTCAAAATGTATCATAAGAATAATTTATCATAAGGAATTTAATCTTACTTTGTGTTGAAAATCAATACATTATCCGATATTATATGATTTAATACTATATCAAAACGTGTAACACATAGCATTATCTGCGGGAATTACGTCCAAAATTATAGGATTATCTGAAATTATCAATTAATAATGAGTTATTTATATTATCTTATATCTATTTATAGTTTGTGAGATATTCACGCGGCTTCACCATGTTGTTAACATTTGTAAAGTAACAGACATTTGGATTTATTTGAAATTCTATTTACCTTTGTAACATCATTGCTTACAACTATGAATTCACGTTTGTTACAATTTCTGAATGCCGAGAACATCACCCAGGCACAGTTCGCGAGCTCCATAGGAGTTGCCCGCGCAAGTATTTCGCACATAATCTCCGGAAGGAACAAACCGAGCTACGAATTCATCTCGGCAATGATGAAACAATATCCGCAGCTGAACCCGGAATGGCTAATCCTCGGAAAGGGAAGAATGTACAACGATGCCAACAGCCCGTCGCAGCAGGCTCCGGACAGCATCGGCGATGACTTGCTCTTTCCGACTGATTACGACTCCCCCGCATCTGCCGTTGTGCAGCCGGAAGTTCAGATGAAGCCTGTCCCGTCAAGAATGAATTCCAAAATCTTTCAGGACGGATCCCAGCTTGAAAGTAAGGCGACTCCGGAAACAAAGCATGAACCTGAGCAAAAGCCTCTGTCACAGCACCATGATATCTCGGCAACTTCTGTCGTAAAACAGACTTCCGAACGCCGAATCAGCAAAATAATAGTTTTCTTCGACGACGGAACATTTCAAGAAATGCACAGTTGACAAGTATCGACGATACATTTTCTGCCATACGCATGATTTTGTCGCAAAATTTGTGTATGTTTGCCGCCCGATCATTCTCCAGCAATACAATGCGAAAGAATTAATAGCTTCATGTATAAGACACTACTGAAATATTATCTTAGGCACAACTCCCCTGCTAAGGCCTTCAGGATTGCCACCGATGTGCTGACAGCAGTCAGGAGATTTCCGTTTGGTCGACAATTGGTCCGTATGCGCTACAAAAACGGGCTCAGAGCCGACCGCAAACGGAATATTTTCGGACTTGAATTCAGCAACCCTGTCGGGCTTGCTGCCTCAATAGACACTGAAGGTACTCTCTATAACATGCTGTCCGACTTTGGTTTCAGCTTTATAGAGATTGGACCTATGTCATACGTGGCACAGGACTACAACACCCCTATATGCTACCATTGCGGAGTTAAGAAAGCCATCGAACATCTGAGGTGTGACAAACCTGACTGCATAATCGCCGGCAACATAGCCAGAAGCCTCCAGAGCAAGGGTGCTGACATCATGAAAGACTATGAAGAGACGTTCGCGCTGCTCTACGATTTTGTCGACATGATCGTGATAAACCCCGGTTGTACAACAACGGAGACCACAGAGGACAGGCAGGACAAGGAGAACGGAATCACCTATTTGCCGGATGTCATCGACCGGCTTATGACAATGCGCTTGTACTATGACAGTAACAAGCCCGTACTCGTCCGCATCACGCCGGAAATTTCGCGTTCCCAGACAGAAGAACTAATCGAATGCTGCCTGAGTTCGGGAATTGACGGCATCGTGGCCGGCAGCACGCTAAGAAAAGATGACGACGGTGACGGTAGTGCCCTACGCGCAAAAAATGTTGAATTCATACGCTACATTGACGAGAAATCGCATGGGCTTTTGCCTATCATAGGCGTCGGGGGCGTAATGAACGGCACCCATGCTCAAGAAATGATCGATGCAGGAGCATCCCTCATTGAGGTGTACACGGGTTTCTTTCGAGAAGGACCATCAATAGTCAAGAACATTGTGAACAGCATCAAGGAATGAAACAGACAACGGCATCGATCTGCACAATTGGAGATGAAATTCTGATCGGGCAGATAGTAGACACAAATTCGTCAGTAATCTCACGAAAGCTGAACGAAATCGGGGTAACGGTTACTAGTATGGTCTCCATAGGCGACAATCGTGAGCAGATCATTGAAACGCTAAGTAAGGAATTGTCTTGTAATGACATAGTTATTGTTACCGGAGGGCTTGGTCCAACTAAAGATGACATAACTAAATCAGCTCTTGCAGAGCTTTCCGGCAGCACCGGCCACAGGCAGGACAAGATTCAGTTGGAGATTATTCATGAGATTCTGAGCTCGCGCGGGCTCGACGTTCTGGATACCAACATAGCCCAGGCATCGGTTCCGGACACCTGCGAGGTCATACCCAACCGCAGAGGGACGGCTCCAATTATGGTCTTTCCGTTTGCTCCTGACAGATTCGGGCACAAGGCAAGGCTTTATTCAATGCCTGGAGTCCCGTTCGAGACAGAAGCCGCCCTTCCCGATGTGATGGCGGACATACAGGAAAACTTTAATCTGGAGGCCATCACGCATAGGACGCTAATGACGTTCGGACTTGCAGAATCTGCCCTGTCAAAAAGGATAGAAAGATGGGAGACTGAACTTCCGCAGCGCATCCATCTTGCATATCTGCCTAATCCCCTGACAGGAGTGCGCCTCCGGCTTTCAATTTATGGAGGCAAGGAGGTGGAGAACGAGGCTGAACTTGATAGACAGGTTGCAGCTCTGCGCGATATGCTGGGGGACGTTATCTATGCGGATTGTGACAGCAACCTGCAGACTGAAATAGGCAGATTGCTGCTCGCTCGAGGAAAAACAGTAAGTGCCGCTGAATCCTGCACAGGGGGAAAGATCTCGGAACTCATGACATCAGTTCCCGGTTGCTCAGCCTATTATTTAGGCTCCGTCACTTCGTATGCCATTCCTGTCAAAGAGAAAGTGCTCGGCGTTCCGTCCGAAACCATAGAGACTCATGGAGTGGTCAGCAGCGAGGTCGCCGCGGCTATGGCGGAAGGTGTCAGGCGTCTCACCGGCAGTGACTATGCGGTGGCGACAACTGGGATTGCCGGACCGGGAGGCGGTACTCCAGGCAAGCCTGTCGGCCTGGTTTGGGTTGGCGTAGCCTCTGAAAAAGGAACAAGAACTGCCTCTTTTACCTATAAAAATGACCGCAAGCACAACATTGAGCGGTTTTCTGCCGCTGCGCTACATTTATTATGGGAAACAATCCGCAACGAATAGAACTTATTAGTAAATACATTTCAAAACAAAAATGTTTAATATTAAAACATTTCTGTTACATTACTTTTGTCAACAAATAACGAAAATTTATATAGCATTTCTTGCGAAATTTGAGTCACGCTAACAGGCGCAGGAAGTTGCCCCCGGCTATTGCCGCAATGTCCGTCTCCGAATAGCCTCGATTTCTAAGTTCCTCGAAGATTACCCCAAAACGGCTGCAGTCCTCAAGTCCCTCGGGAGTGACAGAAATTCCGTCAAAATCAGAACCGAGTCCGACATGCTCCGGACCGACAAGTGACACGGCGTGGTCGATGTGGTCCGCAATCCTCCTGAAGTTCGGGCGAGGCAAAGTCTTCAGTTTGTCGAGACAGCCATACCACGCTGCACGCTTGGAGATGTCACTTGGATCTGAAATGAACGCTCCCTCAATCGAGTCTACTTCGTCATCGTAGCGGTTTAGCACCTGCGCAAAGTCCGCATCAAGAAACGACGGATAGAAGTTGATCTGGAGAACGCCACCTTGTTCCGCGAGGCTTCTAATCATCCCGTCGCTCAAGTTTCTCGGATGGTCGGCCAGTGCCCTGCAGCATGAATGCGTGGCTACAACGGGCTTTCTGCTGCACTCCAAGACATCATAGAACGAACGGTCAGAGATGTGAGATACGTCCACAAGCACTCCGAGACGATTCATTTCCCTCACTACACTTTTTCCAAACGGACTAAGACCTCCCCATCGTCCGGCATCGCCGCTTGTGCAGGAATCACATATCTCATTGTCGCGTGAGTGCGTAAGGGTCATATATCTGACGCCCAACTCTGAAAACAGTCTCAGCAGTCCGAGATTTTTCTGAATCGGAGAACCGTTCTCGATAGCGAGAAACACTGAGACCTTCCCGGCTGCCTTGTTTCTGAAGGCATCTTCAGCGGTAGTTGCAATCGCTGCTACATCCGAATTCGCGGCGACCGCGTCCTTCGTACAGGCAATCAGCTCAAGCGCATACCGCGTGGCCGCATCTGGAGCCAGCGAACCGGGTATATACGCAGCAAAGAACGATGCGTCTACTCCCCCGCGCTGCAGCTTCGGAAAATCCACCTGGGCGTGCGCATCTTCCTTTCCGATGTCACGCAGCCTGTAAATCTGCGACGGCGTGTCGCAATGAGAATCCAATACAAACATTCAAATCAGCATTTTGAAGCTTAGATGCAAAAAGTCAAATAAAAGATGGAGAGCAAGGCTTCGCTTTTATTTGGCTTTTTGCCTTTGGCGGACTGCCTCATACAACATAACAGCTGCAGCAATGGAGACATTCAGCGAGCCTATCTCCCCAGCCATCGGAATCGCAGCCCTGACATCAGCGAGTTCCAGCATCGCCGACGAGATTCCCTTGCCTTCCGACCCCATGATCACTGCGATTGGTCCCGTGAGATCAACGTTATAGATGTAATTTTCCACCTTCTCTGTAGCCGCAACGAGCCTGAATCCAGACTGCTTCAGGACATAGGCGGCATAGCGCAGATTGGGCACCCGGCAGGTGTCCATGCGCATAAGTGCGCCCGCCGAAGCCTTGATGGCCTCAGCATTGATTGCAGCGCCGCCCTTTGCCGGGACAATGATGCCATTGCCGCCGACACATTCAAGCGTACGTGCTATTGCCCCGAGGTTGCGCACATCGCTCACGCCGTCAAGAATTACAAGAATCGGGGATGCAGTCTTGGCCAAGGCATTGTTCACCATATCCTCCAGTCCTACATAGTCAATCTGGGAAATATAGGCGACCACGCCCTGATGCGCGCCGCGTACTGCCCTATTGAGTCTGTCTATTGGCACGAACTGGTATGGTATGTTCTTTTCGCCGAGCAAACCGTAGAGTTCGCGGAACTGCTGCCCTTCCAGACCCTGCTTGAGGAGCACCTTGTCAAAGCGACGCCCTGCCTTCACTGCCTCCATCACGGGGTGGATGCCATAAAGAAACTGCATTTTATCTTCTTCCATATTTATTAATTTACAAATGTTAACTCAAGGATAACTCGAATTCACTACACATCCTGAACAAAAACAGACACTATACTTCAAGACTCTCGGACAACTCTGCCCACTCGTCTGTTTTGGCATCGAGATCACGTTTGAGTTCGAGGAATTCCCGAGTCAGTTCCATGTAATCATCGGATGGTGACGGCGCGGCAAGCACCCCTTCAATCTCTTTCATCCTAACCTGAATCTCATCTATTTTCTTTTCAAGAAATGAGATTCGGTTCCTAACCTTTCGTTCTTCCTTTGATATGAACTTCTTTGCCTGATATTCCTGCTGTGCAGCCTCTTTCTTTGCGGCAAGCTCTGCTACAACAGTCTGTTCTGCCTCCGGCTTGGCGTGGCGTTCCAGTTCGTTGAGATTTTCGATGCGACGTGTCTCGAGGAAATCGCTCACGCCGCCAAGAAATTCCCGCACATGTCCGTCACGGAATTCATAGAGCTTGTCGGCAAGCCCGTCAAGGAAATCACGGTCATGGGAAACTATTATCAGCGTGCCGTCATATGATTTGAGGGCCTGCTTCAAGATGTCCTTGGAAAGGATATCCATGTGGTTCGTAGGCTCATCGAGCGCAAGGAGATTATAGGGACGAAGCATCAGTTTTGCCATGGCAAGACGTGCACGTTCCCCTCCGGAAAGAACAGCCACTTTCTTGTCAATATCCTCTCCCTTAAAAAGGAAAGCAGCCAGAATGTCGCGCAACTTCAGACGTATATCCCCCACAGCTATTCGGTCAAGAGTCTCATAGACAGTGTCGTTCTTGTCAAGGACATCTTCCTGATTCTGCGCATAATAGCCAATGCTGACATTATAGCCGACACGGGACTCCCCCTTCATCGCCTCCAATTCACCCATGATTGCCCTCATCAGTGTGGTCTTTCCCTCGCCATTCCTTCCGACAAGAGCAACCTTCTCTCCGCGTTTGACCTCGATGTTCGCACCGGAAAACACGACCTTGTCTCCATAGCCGAGCGTAAGATCAGTAGCCTTGTAGGCTATGTCTCCCGAGCGCGGCGCAGGAGGAAACTTCACGGCAAGCGTGGACTTGTCCTCCAGATCCACCTCGATGCGCTCCAGTTTCTCAAGCTGCTTCACTCGGGACTGTACCTGATTGGACTTTGTTGGCTTGTAGCGGAAACGCTCAATGAAATCTTCTGTCTTTTCAATCATCCGCTGCTGATTCTCGTAGGCCGCCTTCTGTTGGGCAATACGTTCCTTCCTGAGTTCCAGATACTTGCTGTACGGAACCTTGTAGTCGTGTATGTGACCGAGCATAATCTCTACTGTCCGGTTCGTGACATTGTCCAGAAACTTCCTGTCGTGAGATATCAGCACCATTGAGCCACGATAATCCTTCAGATAGCCTTCGAGCCACTCGATAGACTCGATGTCGAGGTGGTTGGTCGGCTCATCAAGCAGAAGCACATCGGGCTTTCCGAGAAGTATCTTGGCCAATTCGATTCTCATGTTCCAGCCTTGGCTGAACGTTTCAGTCGCTCTCTGCAGTTCGTCATACTTGAACCCGAGACCCAATAGAGTACGCTCAGCAAGAACTTGAGGTGAGTCTGTCTTTATTATTGAAAGACGGTCATTTATGTCATTCAACGAGACTATGAGCCTCTGATATGCGTCCGATTCGTAATCCGTCCGCTCTGCAAGTTCTGCAGTGATGCGGTCCAATTCGGCCTCCAGGTCGAACATTTCCTGAAAGGCAGTCATAGTCTCGTCAATCACAGACTTGCCCCGGTGGTGTTCCATAATCTGCGGAAGATAGCCTATCTTCACGTCCGAAGGCACTGCAATCTTGCCGGATGTCGGTGTCTGAAATCCACATATCAACTTGAGTATAGTAGACTTGCCGGCACCATTCTTTCCGACCAAGCCAATCTTGTCCTGTTCGCTAATGTGAAAATTTATGTCGTCAAGAAGCGTGAAGTTCCCGTATGCAACCGTCAGTGAATTTATTGAAATCATTATCTCTTCCCTTTTATTTCTTACAATCTCCCGCTATCTGTCTCACTATTACCAGTTTCGACATCATCCGCATCCTCTTCCGGTTCGTCCTTCTCCTGTTCATCTTTGCGGCAGACAAGTATGCTGAACTCATAGAGCAGATAAAGCGGAATCGTCACCACAATCATGGACATTATGTCTGCGGGAGTAATCGCGGCAGCTATAATCATCAGTATAACAAGAGCATGCTTCCTATGGTTCTGCAATGTGCTACGATGCAGCACCCCCATACTGGACAATGCGAGAATCACAGCTGGAAACTCAAACGCGAGACCCATGGAAAACACTGTAGAGAAGAATGTCGAAATATATGAACTCAGCGAAATAGTGTTCTTCACCATGCTGCTGACCGTATATCCCTGAAAAAAATCGATAATGAACGGGAGCAGGATGAAATAGCCCACGAGAAGACCGACATAAAAAAGAGTGCCTGCGAACAGGAATGCTTTACGTACCGGTTTCTTCTCTTTCTCATACAATGCCGGAGCTATGAATTTCCACAGTTCATAACATATGTACGGGACACCGAGAACGATGGCTCCGAGCAGAGAAGTCTCAAGGTGAACCATGAACTGTGCCGTCAGATCATAGTTTATCAGCGATATTTCCGGCGTCATCCCGAATAGACGATAGACGGGAAATGTCGGTTGTGTCGGAGCAAGGACAACAATGTCGAAGAACCAGTCCTTCAGGATAAAAAGAAGCAGAGCGAGCACAAGAACAAGACCCGCCGAGCGGAGAAGAACTCCCCTCAGCGCGTCAAGATGATCCCAAAAAGACATTTCTGCCTTACTGTTTCCGTCCATCGGAAAAACCTACTTTTTGTCTGCGTCCTTGATTTCCTCAGGAGTGGTGTCTATTTCTTTCTTTATTTCCTGAATCTCTTTGTCGGCATCCTTCATTCCCTGCTTGAAACTCTTCATTCCATGTCCTAGTCCGCGCATGAGTTCAGGAATCTTCCGACCTCCGAAAAGAAGAATAATGACAAGAGCGATAATAATAACCTGCCATGGGCCGAAAACTCCGAGTGGTAACATTGTCAACATAATCTGATTCGATTTATCAAGTTAATAATATTCGTCATTCAAGCACAGGTCGTCCTATTCATAGTACTTCCCTATCACTTCCAACAGGTCTTCCGGGCATCTGCGAGGGCGTCGCGTGTCCGCGTCTATGAAACCGAGCTTTACCGTACCTGTACAGAGCAGGACATCATCCTGGTTGTAGATTTCCGTCTCAAACAGCAGTTTCGCCGTCGGAAGCTGCGGAAGCCGCGTCACAATGCGCAAGGTGTCTCCAAGTCTGGCCGGAGCCTTGTATTGGGCCGAAACAGCTGCGACAGCGGTCATCACTCCCTCACGCTCCATCCGTTCAACAGGGAAACCGACATCCTGCATCAGCTTTGCCCTGCCGCACTCAAAGTAGCGTATGTAGTTCGAATGATGGACTATCGCCATCTGGTCAGTCTCGTAGTAACGGACTTCAAGATATAATGTAGATTCTATCATGTTACAAGCTGAATATATGTATTTTAACAGTCTGTCATTTGTCTACTACATCAGGCTTTGAGAGCTTTGAGTGAATGCTCTATGCTCTCTATCTTCGAAAGTGCATCAGCCTCTTTCTTCCTCTCCGCGGCAACAACGGCCTCTGGAGCATGCGAAACAAATTTCTCGTTGGAGAGCTTTCCGCGCACGGACTTAAGGAATCCCTGAAGATACTTGAGTTCGCCCTCAAGCTTTGCTATCTCCTCCGTAGCGTCAACAAGCCCGTCAAACGGAACGAACACCTTGACAGTTCCAGCCATAAATGACACGCCGGCAAGTGATTCATCGATAGTGGTGACGTGCTGTATTTCACTGACATTAGCAAGTTTAACTACAACCGGTCCCATTTCCTTAGAGAAGTCGCCTACAAAATATGCCTTGAGCGGTTCTTTGGGCGAGAGTCCTTTCTGCTGACGGATGTTCCTAATGCCGGCAACAACTTCTGTAGCAAGCCCAAATGCGGCGATATACTCTGCATCGCTTTCTCCGGCAACAGGGTATCTTTCAAACATAATAGTTTCATTCTCTCCGCGTTCACGCACCGCATGCCAGAGTTCTTCGGTGATGAACGGCATAATCGGGTGTATCATCTTGAGAAGGTCCTCAAAGAACTCAAGCGTAGCCTCATAAGTCTTCGCATCGATCGGAGAACCATATGCCGGTTTCACAAGTTCAAGATACCAGGCACAGAAATCATCCCAGAAGAACTTGTAGACAGCCATCAGTGCATCAGAAATCCTGAACTTTGCAAAATGGTCGTTTACTTCAGCCGTCACAGCATTGAGTTTGTTACCGAACCACCTGACAGCCACTTCGCAAGCATCACTTTGCTCAAGTGAAGCATCAACCGTCCATCCGGTAATGAGCCTGAAGGCGTTCCAAATCTTGTTTCCGAAATTTCGTCCCTGCTCAATCTGGGACTCATCATATAGGATATCGTTTCCTGCCGAACTGCAAAGAAGCATTCCCAGACGCACGGCATCCGCGCCATACTTGGCGATGAGGTCGAGCGGATCCGGAGAGTTTCCCAGTGTCTTGCTCATCTTACGACCGAGTTTGTCGCGCACGATTCCGGTGAAATAGACATTGTGGAAAGGCTCCTCCTTCATGAACTCGTCGCCGGCCATAACCATTCTGGCGACCCAGAAGAAAATGATGTCAGGTCCTGTAACAAGGTCATTTGTAGGATAATAGTAAGCAAGGTCACGGTTCGGCTGATGCTCCGGGTGTCCTGGCATTTCCGGATCAAAGACAGAAATAGGCCAAAGCCATGATGAGAACCAGGTGTCAAGCACGTCATCGTCTTGATGGAGATCCGCTGCGGTCACGGCAGGATTCTTCTGCTGCGCAAGTTTCAAAGCCTCTTCGGCCGTGGACGCAACAACAAAGCTTCCGTCCGGAAGATAATATGCAGGAATGCGCTGCCCCCACCAAAGCTGACGTGATATGCACCAGTCATGCGCTGTCTCCATCCAATGGCGGTAGGTATTGCGGTACTTTTCCGGTATGAGCTTTATTCTTCCGCTCTCCACGCTTTCGAGAGCGGCCTTTGCCAAATCATCCATCTTGAGAAACCACTGTTTAGAGAGTTTTGGCTCAATGACGGCGTTCGTCCGTTCTGAATATCCTATAGGAGAAGTGTAATCGACTGTCTTCTCGAGATTTCCGGCTTCCTCAAGCATCTTGGCAATCTTCTTTCTCGCCACAAAACGATCCTCGCCAACAAGAATCTGAGCCTTTTCGTTTAGGCGGCCGTGGTCATCGATTATGTCAAGAACCGGAAGATTGTGACGCATTCCGATAGCGTAGTCGTTCACATCGTGAGCCGGAGTCACCTTGAGACATCCGGTTCCGAAATCCATCTCGACGTATGAATCCTCAATAATAGGTATTTCCTTGTTTATCAGAGGTATAATTACCTTTTTCCCGCGAAGCCACTCATATCTCGTGTCATCCGGATTGATGCAGACAGCCGCATCGGCCATGATTGTTTCCGGACGGGTGGTCGCCACGACTATGTATTTGTCGGTCGGGTTGCCGCGTCCGTCGGAGACGAAGTATCTCATGTGATAGAACTTGCTGGCTGTGTCCTTATGGACAACTTCCTCGTCGCTGACTGCCGTGAGACCAACCGGGTCCCAGTTGACCATGCGCACACCTCTATATATAAGTCCCTTGTTGTAGAAGTAGACGAAGGTGTTGATCACAGCCTCACTCAGATCCGGATCCATAGTGAACTTGGTCCTGTCCCAATCACATGACGCACCGAGCTTGCGCAACTGACTGAGGATGATGCCGCCATGCTTTTCCTTCCATTCCCATGCATGCTTCATGAACTCGTCGCGGGAAAGGTCCTCTTTGCTAATGCCCTCCGCCTTGAGTTTGGCCACAACCTTGCTCTCGGTTGCGATTGAAGCATGGTCGGTCCCCGGAATCCAGCAGGCGTTCTTGCCGTCCATGCGTGCCTTGCGAATCAGCACATCGTTGATGGTGTTGTTGAGAACGTGCCCCATGTGAAGGATTCCCGTCACGTTAGGAGGCGGAATGACTATAGTGTAAGGCTCCCTTTCATCCGGCTCCGAGTGAAAGAACTTGTGTTTCAGCCAGTAGGCGTACCATTTGTCTTCGGTCTGTGCCGGATCGTACTTCGACTGCAATTCCATATATTTCCAATATTTTAAATTTCAATTTTCACTATCATGCGCCATTTCCACAGCAATTTCCACCATCGCACGTCATTCACCGCGCATAAACATGCAAAGATACAATATTTTTGACTAACTTCGCGAGACAATACAATCTATATCTTTGAAAACGTAACGTGCAATTCAAAAATTATGGAAAACAACGACAACAAGCTTGACATCGAAATCCCTCACGACGTCGCAAAAGGCTCATACTCGAACCTTGCCATCATCACTCACTCCCACAGCGAATTCATCCTTGACTTCGCGACCATGCTTCCGGGCCTGCCGAAAGCGAGCGTGAGCAACCGCCTGATTATGACACCGGAACATGCAAAGAGGCTTCTGATGGCACTGCAGGACAACATTCAGAAATACGAGTCCCAGTTCGGGACGATTTCATTCGGAAGAAACGGAGGTGACACATTCCCTATGGGAGGATTTGGAAACGGTTTCGGAAACGGTGCCAAAAGCTGATGGAGATGGTAAAAATTACAAACTCACAGCTCAAGGAGCTTGAAATTCCCGAAAAAGTCTACGAGAAGATTCTGAGAATCAAGGCTTTCACATTTGATATCGATGGAGTGATGACCGGCGGAAGCATCTTTGTCGCAGAAAGCGGAGACTTCCTGCGTACCTACAGCGCGAAGGATGGTTTCGGCCTCAGAATGGCGTCTATGGGTGGCTATAGGCTCGGTATCATAACAGGAGCACACTCGGATACAGTCGAAAAACGCTTCCGGTTCTTCGGCTTCGGCGGTACGGACATCTATCTTGCATCAAAGGACAAGATTGCTGATTTCAACAAATTCTGCACAAAATACGCCCTGAAACCGGAGGAGGTCCTCTACTGCGGAGATGACGTGCCGGATGCGCCTGTTCTCGCGGCCTGCGGATTGGGCATCTGCCCCGCCGATGCCATGGAAGAAGCGAAACTCTGTGCTGATTATGTGTCGATTTTTCCGGCAGGAGCTCGTTTCGTCCGTGAAATCATCGAAATCGTGATGCGCGCACAGGGAAAGTGGACTTTTGATGTTTCAAAATATGAGAAAAGTTACTGAGTCACAATGACTGCAAGGCATATAATTCTCGCCAGTGCCTCTCCCAGGAGGCGTGAGCTGCTTGCTGGTCTCGGTCTTGAGTTCGAGGTCGACACACGCAATTGTTTTGAGGAAAAATACAGTCCGGACACGCCTCATAGGGACATCCCTCTTATTCTTTCCAAAGGGAAATCCCACGGATTCCACCGTCCGCTCTCAGAAAACGAAGTCCTCATAACAGCCGATACACTTGTGCTTTGTGGGGAAGAGATTATGGGAAAACCTCATTCCGAAGAGGAAGCACGCCAAATGCTGAAACATCTGTCCGGTCGAGAACACGAGGTGATTACAGGAGTTACCATCCGTGATGCCTTTCGCGAAAAATCGTTCGCAGACAGATGTCTCGTGCGTTTTGCCCCTCTCAGCGAAGAAGACATCGACTTTTACATCAAAAACTTCAAACCCTTTGACAAAGCCGGAGCCTATGGCATCCAGGAATGGATAGGATATGCGGCAATCAGCGGCATAACAGGGTCATTCTTCACAGTTGTAGGCCTTCCGACACAACTTCTCTACTATGAATTGAAGTCTTTTTTGTAAAAATTTGTCTTTTTTTTGCATTTTTTTGCGGAAAAAATTTGCAGAATCAAAAAATAGTCGTACCTTTGCAAACGAGTTAAGGGAAGACGATTCTGTGTTCTAAAATTAACTCATTGGTTATTAGTTTTAGTGTTATTAATTATGTGGTTAGTATGAGGTGTCCTCGCGGGAGCGACGACAGCTCATTTTTTATTTATATGAGTCTCACATTATTGATATAAACTACGGGTGCCTGAAGAAGCGAAATCTTCAGGCACCCGAATTCTATTGTGATTCTAAATCTTAGTGAATCAAGACTGTGAGTCCGGCCATAACGATTGAAACCATACTCATAAGCTTGATAAGAATATTGAGTGACGGTCCGGATGTGTCTTTGAATGGGTCACCAACCGTGTCGCCTGTCACTGTCGCACGGTGAGCCTCAGAATTCTTGCCGCCGAGATTACCCTCTTCAACATATTTTTTCGCATTGTCCCAGGCTCCACCGGAGTTGGCCATAAACACAGCCAAGACAAAACCGCTGCCGAGACCGCCGACAAGAAGCCCCATAACACCGGCTACTCCAAGAACGAGACCTACGACTACAGGAACAATGATGGCAATCAAAGCCGGCAGAAGCATTTCGTGCTGAGCACCTTTAGTGGAAATCTCCACACAACGTGCATAGTCCGGCCTTGCCTCTCCTGTGAGAATACCCTTGATTTCGCGGAACTGTCTGCGAACCTCTGTCACCATACTCTGGGCAGCCCTTCCGACAGCATTCATCGTAAGTCCGCAGAAAAGGAAGGACATCATCGCACCAATGAAAACGCCCACGAGAACCACAGGATTCATAAGATCCACATTATAGAATGCCATAATGTCAGGAATTGTCGCGCTTGAGGCATCAATCCATTCTCCAGTGACGGACATAACCTGTTTTCCGATGTGTCCGAGACCGATTTTGATTTCTTCTATGTAGGAAGCAAGGAGTGCAAGACCCGTGAGGGCTGCGGAACCGATTGCGAAACCCTTACCTGTTGCCGCAGTGGTGTTTCCAAGAGCGTCAAGCACATCCGTACGCTGACGGACTTCCGGATCGAGTTCACTCATCTGAGCGTTACCTCCCGCGTTGTCGGCAATCGGGCCGTAAGCGTCGGTGGCGAGGGTTATGCCAAGAGTCGAAAGCATTCCGACCGCTGCGATACCGATGCCGTAGAGACCGAGGCTGAGGCTCTGGGCAGAGAAAGAAAAGTCAAAACCGTTGGCGCAGAAGTATGAAAGAAGAATTGCGACTGCGATTGTAATTACCGGAATTGCAGTTGAAAGCATTCCCAGACCGACTCCGGAGATGATAACCGTGGCAGGACCGGTCTGGGCGCTCTCGGCAAGTTTCTGTGTAGGACGGTATGAATGTGAGGTGTAGTACTCCGTTGCCTGTCCGATGATTACTCCGGCGAGAAGACCGACCACTACTGAAAGTGAAATCTGCCACCAATTATCCATACCCAGGAGCCACATAATTCCGAAGGTCGCCACTGCAATAAGAACGGAGCTGAGATTTGTTCCGATACCCAAAGACTTGAGAAGCTGTTTCATACCCGCCCCCTCTTTGGTTCTAACAGTGTAAATACCTATAATAGAAAGAATCACGCCGACTGCGGCAATAAGCATAGGAGCCACAATCGCCTTCAATTGAAACTCAGTTCCGCTCATATAGAATGCAGATGCTCCGAGCGCACTGGTTGCGAGGATAGAACCACAGTAGGATTCATAAAGGTCAGCACCCATTCCGGCAACATCACCCACATTGTCACCCACATTGTCAGCGATAGTTGCGGGGTTGCGAGGATCGTCTTCAGGAATTCCGGCTTCGACTTTTCCCACAAGGTCAGCTCCCACATCGGCAGCCTTTGTGTAAATACCGCCACCGACACGCGCAAAAAGTGCCTGTGTGGATGCACCCATTCCGAAAGTAAGCATTGTCGTTGTGATGATGACGAGGTTATGAGGATCGTCAGTCGGATAAAATGCCGAAAGAATGAGCCACCACAATGCGATGTCGAGAAGACCGAGACCAACAACCGTGAGTCCCATCACGGCTCCCGAACGGAATGCCACCTTAAGACCGCTGTTGAGCGAACGCATAGCCGCATTTGCTGTCCTCGCAGAAGCATAGGTCGCTGTTTTCATTCCCACAAACCCCGCAAGACCGGAGAAGAATCCACCGGTGAGGAATGCAAACGGAACCCAAGGGTTCTGGACGTGAAAAACATAGGCCAGAACCGCAAAAAAAACAGCAAGCACAATGAAGACAATAGTCACAACCTTGTACTGCTGTTTTAGATAGGCCATAGCCCCTTCCCTTACGAACCGCGCGATTTCCTGCATCGTCACGTTTCCCTCACTTTCTTTCATCATCTGTCGGAAAAACAACCAGGCGAACAGAAGTGCAATCACTGCCGCCACCGGTACGAAATAGAAAAGAAATGTCATAGTTTTGTGTTTGTAGTAGTTAAAAAAAGTTTCGTACTATTGTTGAAAGGTTACAAACATACACAAAAAATACGAAAAACCGCACATTCTTAAAATATTTGCAACAAATAAAACCACGTGTAATGTCTCCAAACAATCGTAAAAAAAAAGAGCTCGCTTGCGCGAACTCTTCTTTTGGAGGTGCCAAGCAGATTCGAACTGCTGTAGCAGGTTTTGCAGACCTGTGCCTAGCCCCTCGGCCATAGCACCATATTTCCTTTGGGAATGCAAAGTTAGGAAAATTTTTCCTTTGTGCAAACTTTTCTGTGTGTTTGCGTTGAAAATTGTTTCAGCAACCGCAGTTCCTGATACCTGATTTACTCTACATACAGCAGCAGTCCCTTCAAATACTCCCCTTCCGGGTGGTAGATGTTAACGGCGTGGTCGGCCGGTTGGTTGAGACGGTCGAGGATGCGGACACTCCTTCCGGTCTGGGCGGCAGCGGAGAACACGGCAAGTGCAAAGGCCTCCTTGTCAACGACTTGGGAACAACTGTAAGTAAAGACGAGTCCTCCAGGCGCAACCTTTGAAATGGCAGCCGCATTGAGTCTCTGGTAGGCCCGCAGAGCATTATCTCTGGCCCCACGGTGCTTTGCAAATGCAGGAGGGTCAACGATGATAAGATCGTATTTTCCTTCCGGAATGTTTTTCACATAATCAATGGCATCGCAGCAAAGTCCCTGATGTTGAGCAGTTTCTGAACCGGTAGTGAAACTGTTCAGCGACACATTTTTTTCAACCAGTTCCATGGCACGTGCAGAACTATCGACAGAATCGACGTGAACTGCGCCTCCGGCCAGAGCATACACGGAAAAGCCTCCTGTGTAGCAGAATAGATTGAGAACGCGGCGACCGGCAGCATAGCGCTCCACAAGCGCACGGTTTTCTCGCTGATCAAGAAAAAAACCTGTTTTTTGTCCTTCTGTCCAGTTCACTATAAATTTGTGCCCATTTTCAAGAACAATCTGCTCGTCGTCACTGAATCCGTCTTTTCTATACATGTATCCGTCGACCAAGTCGAGTCCCGCCTTGAAAGGCGCTGTGCCCGAACTCTTGTCGTAAACCGCCTTCAGAGCGTCACCATAAATAGATTGAAGCGCAAGACAAATCTGTTTTCTTGCTCGAAACATTCCTACGGAATGGGCCTGCATCACGCATACACCATTATAGTAGTCAATAACAAGCCCTGGAAGGCTGTCTCCTTCCCCATGAACCAGACGATAACAGTTTGTTCTGCCTACAACCGATGTCTTCGAATCTGATATACAGCGTTCAGGAGCAAATCCGGCAGGTGGCTCTGCAAGAGATGCCGCGATGCGCACAGCGAGCGCCCTGGAAATCATCGTCTCCCAAAAGTCCGGTGCAAGGACATCCGAGTCAAAGCTGAGAATCCGGACAGCTATTGAGCCTATCTGGTAGTGGCCACACGCAAGAAAAGTCCCATCCGCGGCATAAACCGACACAAGGTCACCTTCCGCAGGAGTGCCTTGAATCTGTGCTATTGAACCTGAAAACACCCACGGGTGAAAGCGACGCACCGACTCATCCCGGCCTTTGCGAAGTATTACCTTTACCATATATGTTCTTTGTTTTCTATTATCTCAACCGAAACAACATCATCTTTGAATGCTACAGTCGTTGGCGTCAGCGGTTTGAGTTCCGTATTCTTCAGTTTTAAATACATCTCACGGCAGATCCACGCATCTGTGGCAGCATATTTCATTTGGGGCTCTGAAAGCGTATCCGCCTCCCAATTGGAGAGCTGCTGTGTCTTGGAAACCTTGACTCCGAGAATGATTGCAGCCATCTTTTTGACGCTCTTGTCGCGTATCCCCCATTCAGGGACAATCTTCTGCAAGTCCACGAAAGAAGCGGGTTTGAACTTCGCATAGCGCTGAAGCCCTCTCACGTCGTCCGTTGTTGCTGCCCCCACCTTTACGATGTCGGGATTTGCAAGAATGTTGCATAATGCCCGCTGCATCCCAAGCGACTTTATCCTAAAGAGAAACGCTTTGCCGCCGCCCGAAAGCTGCAAAAGCGCGACGCCGGGATTTGGGGTGCGTGGAGTGAAGCAGGGCTTCGTTTCAGTGTCGAAACCGAGAATCTTCTGTCTTTTCAAGTAACGGACAGCTTTCCTATAATCCTCAGACAATGAGTCTATTACACATATCTCTCCCGGAAATGAAGCCAGCGGCATCGTTTCAATCGCCTCCGGAAGTATGTTCTCTATGAATCTGTTTTCGTTCACCTCTGCACTGCTCTTTAATTAAACTGTACATCACTCCGTCAGCCTGTCCATATTGAGTATCACCGGAGCTACAAGACGATTGACCTTTTCAAGATACTCGTCACTCATATACAAGCGTCCAAGAGGGACTGTCCGCGTGATCTGAATACTTGCATCCGCCGAATGGTTATACTTGAACTTGTCGGAAAGCGTGCCGCCGAAACTGACACTTTCAAGCGGAACGCTCGACGACGGAACAGTCACGTATGCCTTCACCGAAGGGTATGCAATCTTATGCGTGAACAGATTATGACCGCGAAGAACATTGTAGCACGCTTGAATGACAGCATCCTCTCCCCCGATAAATTCAAAGTTCTCGTCAAGCACTGCGCGGTAGTTCTCCATATCAAGCCCCTGAGACGTCCTTATCTCCTCCAACACCTCCGAGAGTTCACGGACATTGAGCGAATCGGACGAGACACCGACAAGCACGGCAGAAATCTTGTCCTGAGCGCCCGAAGCCAGATAGTTGTCAAGAAATTCCATGAATACTGTCTTAGAGTCAACGCCTGAGACCGTATGTTCGATGTAGTCGGGAAATGAATCAGAACCATTACGACACCGTTCATATACTCCTTTGTACAAGCCATATTCAATCTCCTTACTCCCGGCAAGAACGGCAATCAGCCCATTCGGGTGGCGTGTTCCGGCGCGGCGCATCATCTCGTCAGAAAGTGAGAGAACAGGGACGTCAATCCCCGCAGAGACAAGTAGAGTGTCTATGTCCTTCAACGCATAGCGGCACAGATATGGAGAATCCACAATCAGAACTTTTGCAGGAATGCGGGATGAAGTCATATCTTCGTCAAAGGTGTTTGAATAGCAACTGCTACCCAAAGAAGCCACTGCCATGCTGACTGCAGCCTCGCGCATTGCAGGAATATTCTCGGCCTCAATGTAGCCGGCATAGGGAGAGTTTGCCATGTCAAAGACAGGAGTGAACGTCTCCCCGGCAAAATCATGCAGTTCATCCGGCTGCTCGCGCCCGTCGATGTTATCGAAACGGTCGGAGCACAGAAAGTCAGACACCATGCGGCATACCGACTCCAAATCTCCTATGACTGCGATGCTTCCTGCCACATTGTTTGGAACATATTTGTCCAGAATGTGCTTGGAAACAGAACTCGTATCAGTGAGTGCCTGCTTTACAAAGGGCAGGTATGGTTCTGGAACATTCTTATTTCCTTCACATGCTGTCAAGATAATTGCCGGCATCAGAATCGATATGAGAAACCTCTTCCTCATTTCGCGTCCTTATGGGTAAACGGCAGCGCCGCAACGTTCAAGACAATGTAATAGAAAAATATGAGGCTGAATGCTATCGAGAAATGAAGCCTAAACACAGCGACTGCAACTACTATGAGAGCGGCACCGACAAAAAACGCTATCCGCAGTTTTCCATAGTGCCCCTCAGCAAGGTTGCTTCCCTTTTTTATCTTCATCGCGAACATTGGAATCTCGCAGACAAGCAGGGCCGCGACTGTGACAGAAAGTACAGGAACCATAATCCTGACGGTCGCCCAATCTGAAAGCCATGCTGCAAACCCACTCTCCGACTTCATCGCGAAGCATACGAGTGCCGCAAGAAATATTGCGCCCGCAGGGGTTGCAAGGCCTATAAAATTCTCACTCTGACGCTCATCTGTGTTGAACTTTGCCAGCCTCAGTCCGGAGAACACGGCAACGAGCACGGGAGAGAGCACCACGATCCAGTGAATGAACGGCGGGACGTTGAACGCGAGGTCAAGCCCACCCAAGAACGAATGCTCAGCAAAGCATACGAGCATCACCGACGGGAGAACACCGAAACTGACCATGTCCGAGAGGGAGTCAAGTTCCTTGCCCATCGGTGAATAGGCATGCAGCACCCTTGCGGCCAGACCGTCGCAGAAATCAAAGACGGAAGCTGCCAGCATGAGATAGAATGCCGTCGGCACATCACCCTTCAGACAAGACAAAATCCCCAATACACCACAGAGCAAGTTCATTGATGTGATGGTGTTGGGGATATTTTTACGAATGCTTACCATAATCAATCATCCGAATATGGACAACTTATTTTATGCCAAGCTTCTTCTTTATCGACTTCGGAAGCGCGTCTTTATGAACAACAATGTTGAGAGTCTTGTAACGGACATAAGCATCTGACGCATACCATATTCCCTTGTATGCCCCGGCCTCGCCCCAAGAGTTCTTTACGATGAAGAAAGGATTGCCGTTCTGATCTTTTGCGAGACCATAAATCTGCATTCCATGATCATCGGTCGTCTGCTTGTTGTCGTAGGCAATCTGACGCATCTCCTGAGTTATTTTCTTTTCCTCTGCAGAAGTCTGCTCCGAAGACTTTTCGTCAGACTTTCCAATCCAATGCTCTTGATCGGAGCCCGCAGTCGGTGCAGCATCCACGTCCGGAACCACAGCGGTGCCGTTGCGTGTAAATCCCTTCTCGCTGACGTCAGCACCCCACGCGATAGTGAATCCCTTGTCAATGGCATTGTACATCACTTCCATAAGCTCATCAATCGGAAGGTTGTATGCGCTCCCCCATCTCCAGTTGTCGCTGACTTCTATTACGAAAGGCTTGTAGAACGGGTGATGAGTGAATGAGGAAAGGTTAATGTAGTCGTCAACATTGATTCCAAGATAGTCGCGATAGGACTCCGGAGTGAAAGTCTTTCCATCAACTGTGAATTCTGTCGGAAGTTCTCCGAGATATGCACTGAGTATGCCGTTGTAGGCGTTCTTCCACGCGGTCGTAAGAGTCTTGTTCGGATTCTCGGCAATGGCTTTTATGAAACCCTCAAGTGCGGCGTCCATTTCTGCCTGAACCGGAAGTTCCGTACCGTAGTTCATTCCGCTGTAAACTTCCTGCGGAACGATTCCATAGTCACGAATTACCTCATAGACATCACCGAATGAGCTCCCGGCCGAAAAACCGAGTTTGCCGTCGAGACGGACATATTTCACTCCCCTGTCAAAATAAGATCTGTTCACCACAAACATCTCTGAGAGGTCCGTCTCAATGCCCTTCTGGCGGAGAATCTCAGACTCGACAAAAGAAAGTGCGGAATAGCACCAACATGTCCCGGAACGGTATTGGTTCTTGATGCTTGTAACCGGATTCTCCTTTACGGTAGTAAACACATACCCGGTCTTCTGAGTTTTGTCCTGCGCCTGTGCAACGAAACCGAATCCAAGTACAAGCGCGACTGCGGTGATGATAAATCTCTTCATATCCTTAACCTTTATATTATACCAAAATAAATATACATCCATAATTAAGCTCGCAAAGTTAAGGTTTTGCCTCAATAAAAGCAAAAAAAGTTCAGTCGATCACCTCTATCAGGCTATCTGAGTCTGTCAACCTTGAGATTGCCCATATTAAGCCCCCAGCATCCGTTCTGAACGATTGGAATCTCGACTCCGTCGGGTCCTTTCTCCCAACAAATTTCCTTTAAGACCGTGTGGGAATGACCGCCAACGATAAGATCGACATTGCGCAGACCGCGCTGAACCATCATTCTGTCGCTCTCAAACCCAAGATGCGTGAGACAGATGACCATGTCGCACTTCTTTTCGTTGCGGAGATAATCAGCCCACCTGTTAGCCGTTTCCACCGGGTCACGGAACTCAAGCTGACGGGCAATGGATGCATCAACCACAGGCCTGACATCAGTAGTAAGACCTATGATCCCGATCTTGAGTCCGGCCTTGCTGACAATAGCGTATGGCTTGACATATTTTCCAAGCTCGAACTTCGAGAAATCGTAGTTAGCGCACAGTATCGGGAACTTCAGCTTCTTTACGCGAGAGGTGAGCTCGTCAAGTCCGTTGTCAAACTCGTGGTTTCCTATTGCAGTGGCGTCAAACCCCATGGCATTCATCAGATCCACTTCCAGGAAGCCCCTCATCACGATGAAATAGGAGGTTCCCTGGCTGAAGTCACCGGCATGCAGAAGAAGGACGTTCTTTCTTCCGTCAGCAGTGCGCACGCTGTCGATGTACGCGGCCCTTTCGAGAGTTCCGCCCTGCCCGTTTATAGAGCCTACACGTTCCGGCTCTATATGGCTGTGAGTGTCGTTCAGGTGAAGTATTGTAAGTTCCTGTGCAGAAGCGCCATAAGAAACGGCAATCAATGCTGCGACAAGTATGTGTCCGATTTTTTTCATTTTCTGTCCTCCCCTATTTTTCGATTACGACTCTTCCGTCTGTGTGATACTCAATAGGTTTACCTTCAGATGAAAGGGACTTCACCTTATCGAGTATGATGTCGATGATGTCGATGTCGTAGATTTTCATATTTCTGGAATTGTTTGCGAGGTAGAGTCCGTCACCTCCTTCAAGAAGGAAAGATATAGTAGCAACTCCGTACCATCTGGCGTCGTCGAGCGGTTCTCCGTCCAATTCCGCGGAGACAAGCTTTCCATCTTTTGCCACGACCCTACAGCCGCCGAGCACCTGAAAGCGATCGGCTGCCATCTTTTCAAGAATTGCGCGGATTTCGCTTCCCTGAAGTTCAAGGTAGACTATCTGATTCCTGAACGGGAACATGGATTTCAGGTCGTCAAGTATGATGTTGCCTTGAGGCATGGCACAGCGGATTCCTCCGAAATTGCCGACACCGAAAGACACCGACTTTCCGGATTCTTTTGCCACAGCCTCCATTATATTGTCAATGAACCAGTTAGAAAGTTCAGATTCCGGATACTCGACATCCATCTCACGGGTGCTGTACCCTACGGTCTCCCTCATCGGAGCCATCCTGTCCTGCACGGAAAGCAGTTCCTTGGCAGCCTTGTATGTTGCCGTGCGGCGACCATATACCTTGCCGTCAGGAGCGTAGTATTTCCCGTGCCTGATCTCTCCGAGACATTCCTTCACGTTGTCGGATGACGGAGATTTCGCTCCAACACGGCTTCCGTCCATCGGTGTCAAGGTCCACGAGCGCACCTCAACTTTGCCGACTTGTTGCTGACGATCTGCAGAATTCTGTGCAAATGCGGTGATTCCAGCAAGCAATAACAATATTACAAATATCTTCTTCATCGTATTTTATTTTATTTTGGTTTACCGAATCTTGTCGTTCTTCCTAAGCTATTTCATTCTCAACCATTTCCACAAGTCCTTGAACGTTGATTTCTTGCCGAAGGTGAGTATTCCGATTTTATAAATCTTGGCAGAGACCCATGCGCAGCCGAGGAAAGTCAGCAGCAGCAGCGCAATCGAAAGTACAAGCTCCCACATCGGCACTCCGAAAGGAATCCTTGCAAGCATCACTATCGGCGAGGTGAACGGTATAATCGATCCCCAGAACGCTAACGGGCTATCAGGAGATTTGAAGGCATAGAGGGCGATGAAGAACCCGAGAAGAAGCGGAATCGTCACCGGAATCTGAAGTTGGCTGCTGTCTGCCTCGTTTTCAACGGAAGACCCGATGGCCGCAAAAAGTGAAGCATAAAGCAGGTATCCAAGCACGAAGAAAATCACGAATGAGACGAGTATCTCCGTATAATTCAACTCACGGAGAGCAGAAAGCACCGAATTTCCTTGGGTGTCGAGACCTGCCGCCATTGCCGACGGATCGAGGTTCATTCCCGTAGCATCCAATGCTGACTGGTCAACCCCTGCCATTGCGCTCATCTGCTGGCTGCTGCCCATAATAGAATCAAATCCGATGATACCTCCTACAGCAGAGACAATCACACCGGTCAGCACAATCCAAAGGAGAAACTGTGTCAGGGCAACGGCAGCGACGCCGACAATCTTGCCGAACATAAGTTCCGTGGCCTTGACGCTGGAAACCAGAACTTCCACCACCCTGCTGGACTTTTCCTCAATCACCGAGGACATCACCATGGCGGAGAACATCGCTATGAACATATAGATTATCATCCCGAGCAGCATCGAAACAATCATCTTCACCTCAGCAGAATCGAGTTTTGCCTCTCCGGAATCATCGATAGTGTAGGTCGTCACACTGACGTCTGCCTTGACTTCTGCCATAATCTGCTTGAGATCTCCTATGTCATAAAGCGAGATTCGATAGTCTTCAACCGCATCGTCCACTTGTGACTCGATAGCAGATTTCAGTTCAACACTCAGTGCCTTCGTTGAATATGTGGTAACATTTACAGTTTTTGTTGAATCAATTACCGGAGACACTATCATAAGCACGTCAACGCCAAGTTCCTTGAGATCTGCCTTGACGGAGTCCGGCTGATGTCCGGAATAGTCAGTGAATATATAAGAATCATCTGACTTAAGTTGCGGCATGACTATGCCGGACTCGTCGATGACAGCTATCTGTTTCCCATTGTCCTTCACAAAAAACATTATCAGCGACGGGAGCACCATCATCGCGGCAAATAGAATCGGGCCAAGGAAAGTGATTAGAAGGAATGACTTTTTTTTCACACGGGTCATGTACTCGCGAGATATGACCACGCCTATATTTCTGAAATTCATAGTGTTGCTAAATATTATACAATTCGTTACTTTGAGACCTCCTGACCCTTTACAAGTTCGATGAATATGTCATTCATCCTTGGTATGAGTTCCCGGAATGAATTGACGGTCAGATTCCCGGTGATGATTGCAGAGAGCACATCGTTGCTTCGCACCCCTTCTTCAAGAGAGAGAACCGCCGTATGCCGACCCGCCTCATCCTTGTCGCTGAGCACGGAAAACAGCCCTTCGTGGGCGGCCACCGGCGTTTCTCCAGTGTAGACGAGCTCGACATTGCTGTTCCCGTAATGGTGGCGGATGTCATCGAGATGGCCTGAAATGATGAGCTTGGACATGTTTATAAGAGCGATGTCGTCACAAAGTTCCTCGACGGATTCCATATTATGCGTGGACAAGACAATCGTAGCCCCTTCGTCGCGAAGACGCAGGATTTCTTTCTGGACGACCTGCGCGTTGACAGGGTCAAAGCCGCTAAAAGGCTCATCGAGAATGAGCAGCGAGGGCCTGTGCACCACCGTAGTGATGAACTGAACCTTCTGGGCCATACCCTTTGACAGTTCCTCCACCTTCTTGTTCCACCATGACTCAATCCCGAAACGGACAAACCACTTCTTCAGCTCCGCCTCTGCATCCTTATAGGACATTCCTTTCAGCCGCGCGAAAAAAAGCGCCTGCTCACCGACTTTCATCTTGCGGTACAGTCCCCTCTCTTCAGGCATATAACCAATCTTCTCGACATCACGTTGCGTGATAGGACGTCCGTCAAACAGGATTACTCCGGAGTTCGGTATGGTTATCCTGTTTATAATCCTAATCAGCGTAGTCTTTCCGGAGCCGTTAGGTCCGAGCAGGCCAAAGATCTTGCCCTTCTCCATAGTTACGGAGACATGGTCAAGAGCGACCCTTTCTCCGAAAGATTTGCAGATGTCCTGACATTCAATCAATCCCATAGACTTTATATTATGTTAAAAATTAGGTAATTCATATACATCCTCATAATGTAAGCAGCCTTGCAGTGAGCTCCGTAACAAGTTCGGCATCTGTGGCCTCACCGTTGTCTCCCCCCTTGCCCTTGAAATCATAGTCACGTATCAGCGCGATGGCAGCCATACACTTGCGTGTCGGATAGTTGCGCACCGCCATGTCATATTCCCGGAGAAAATAGGGATTGACTCCCAAAAGCGATGCCTTCTCAGCATTGCCGACTCCCGGTTTCGAGGCAAGTAAGGCGTTGTATTTCAGAATCCGGTAGAAATGCGTGAACAGAGGGCCTGTGGCCATAGGTAAGGCAAACTTTGCGGCAGAACCGATATAGGCGGCTATCTTTAAAGCCTTGGCGGCATTGCGGGCAGAGAGTTCACGGGTAAGTTCAAATATGCTATATTGACGGCTGATGCCGACGTTGCGCTCAATATCCTCCGCAGTGACATCTGTCGTGCCGTCCGGAAGATTCTTGAGCATCTTGTCTGTTTCCACGGCAATCTTAGACAAATCGGTCCCGGCATACTCGGCCAACAGAGAAGCGGCCTCGGGAGCCAAAGCAAGCCCGCGAGACCGGTAATAGGACGTTATCCACTGCGGCATCTCGTAGTCTCTCAGTTGGGAGGACTCGACGACAACTCCTATTTTTGAAACTGTCTTGTAAAGGGATTTCCTCTTGTCCGCAGACGCCCCGTGCATCGCAATCACAAGGACGGTGGACTCCAGCGGTTTCGTGCAGTAGAGTGCAAGATCCTCAAGCGAACGCATCATCTGAGCCTCCTTGACCACAACCAGTCTGCGTTCCGCAAACATCGGATAGCTTCTGGCCGACGTTATCACAGAATCGGCGTCAACATCAGCGCCATAGCATATCAGCTGGTTGAAGTCCCGCTCCCCTTCGTCATCGAAGGCATTGGCAATCACAGCTTCGCAGACCATATCCACATAATAGGGTTCGTCCCCCATCAAAAGATACACCGGCGCGAACCGGTGCTGCCTGACCTTGGCGACTATTTCCGCACATTGCCTATCTGTCTCCGCAAATCCCTTTGCCATATCTACTTATCACCAAAGCGGAGAAGCCTTTCAGGAGACTTCTCCGCCCAATAAATTACTTTACCTGTTTTTCCTTAATCCTCTTCAGCTTTTCCTTCAAGACGTCAGCGCAGTCAACGACGGCATCCTCGAAAGTTGCGGCATTTCTTTCCACGACGACATCATTTCCCGGCACCTGCACTTTCACCCAAACATTCTTGTTGTCATGCTCCGCCAACAGCGAAAGCTTCACATCAATACCGATGACCGAATCATGGAACTTAGGCAACTTTGACAATTTCTTCTTCACGAAATCCAAAAGTTTCTGATCGGCGTCAAAACGGATAGATTGAATTCTGATCTCCTCCATAAGTTACCTCCTTCTAAAGAATAAGTTAATTGTTATATATTGCAGGCTTTCAGTCAGTTTCCGAACGCGATTCCGCTCTCGGATGAGCTGCGCCATAAACCTGTTTCAGTTTTGCAATGGAGTTGTGGGTGTAAACCTGCGTTGTCGCGAGCGAGGCGTGCCCGAGCATTTCCTTTATGGAATTGAGGTCGGTGCCGCCGTCGAGCAACTCTGTCGCGAGCGTGTGTCTCAGGACATGCGGCGAACGGCGTCCGGTAATCCCGGCTATCTGCGAAAGCTCGCCTTTCACAATCCTGTCGACAAGCACGGGGTAAATCCTTCTCCCGCTCCAAGTCACGAACATCGCATCCATCGCATCTCGTTTTCCACCCGCCATTGTCTCAACTGCGTTCAAATATAGCAAAATTTCTTCACACAACGACGGAATCACAGGAATTTCTCGCATCTTATCCCCTTTTCCGCGTATCAGAACTACCCGACGTGAGGTGTCGAGGTCTCCGATATTCATCCCTATCAGCTCTCCCCGACGTATTCCCAGATTCAGAAGTGTCGATATGACAGCACGTTCGAGCCGTTTTTCGTAAAGCTCGTGCGCTTGAGCCTCCGCGTCCTTATTCCCCTCTGCGGCAAGTGAGAAGGCGGCACGGAAAGATTCAAGAAATTCCGGTGAGGCATAGATGTCTGTCTTTGCGAAATATTCCGACATGGAATCCTCACGATAAAACTCCGGAAGACGCTTCGGAATCTTCGGACGCCGGACGGTTTTCATCGGGTTGGATTTGAGTTCCCCAGTGCGAACAAGCCATGTGCAGAAACTGCTCAGAACACTCATGTGAAGATTGGTTGTTTTGGGCTGAAGTTTCTCACCGTCAATAAGATGTACCTCGTAATCCCGAATGACCGAAGGCGTTATGGTGGCGACATCGCCGACAAAGTCCGCGAACCTTCTGAGGGCATCGGAATATATTTCGCAAGTGCGGGCGGAAAATCTCCGCACTCCGGAAATATGAATCCGGAATGACTCGATCCATGTCTGTAATTTTGTCCTGCTCTCAGTCATATTCAAGCGTTTCTGCTGTACACTCATTCAACGGGCGTCAGCCCCATCTGGGCGGCTTTCTGCCGCATAAGGGCGTCGGCGGCCTCGAACTCGTTGGGAATTTCGCCGTCAAGAATGGCATTTTTCACATACTCCTTAAGGATGCCGATGATATTGCACGGAGGAATCCCGAAAACCCGCATAACATATTCCCCATTAATCGGGTTCTTGAAGTTTCGCACGGCATCCTTGGCCTCCACCTCGATCAACTTACGGCTGACGAGCTCGAAATTGGCGTGGAGACGCTCGACTTTGCGAGGGTTCTTCGAAGTTATGTCACCATGGCACAGCAACATCAGGTCATCTATGTCATCTCCGGCCTCAAACAGCAGACGTCGCACCGCAGAATCCGTAACTTCCTCCGTGACAAGCGCGATAGGACGAAGATGTAGCTCCACAAGCTTCTTTACATATTCCATCTTCTCGTTCAGCGGCATTTTCAGCGACTTGAAAATCTTTGGAACCATACGGCCTCCGACAACTTCGTGTCCATGGAATGTCCAGCCAACAGCTGGATCGTACCGCTTGGTCACGGCCTTGCCGATGTCGTGGAGCAGTGCCGCCCATCTGAGCCAGACGTTCGGCTCCGTGCGAGTCTTTGCAGTCTTGTCTCCGTTTCCATCTGGCGCATAATCCTTCAGACGTCCTTCCGCAATGGCCTCGGCTTCGAGTGCCGCAACATTGTCAACTACCTTAAGCGTGTGGGCAAAATTATCCTTATGTCCATGACCTTCAACGGATTCGACTCCCTTGAGTGCTGTCAGTTGCGGAAGTATCATCTCAAGCAGTCCGGTCTCGTCCAGCAGGTAGAAGCCCATCGAAGGCGTCTGCGTCACGAGAATTTTGTTCAATTCCTCGACGATGCGCTCCTTTGAGAGGATTTCCAGGCGGCCCCGATTGCGTCTTATGGATTCGAGCGATTCGGGGACAATGGAGAACCTGTGCTCCGGAGTGGAGAGTTTGGTGGCAAAACGGATTGCACGAATCATGCGCAAAGGGTCGTCACTGTAGGTCGTGTCCGGATCGAGAGGGGTGCGGATTATTCCGGCCGCGAGGTCGCGTATACCTCCGAAAGGATCCACCAGTGCCCCAAAGTCATCCTTCTGGAGGCTGAACGCCATCGCGTTGATCGTGAAGTCACGGCGCAGTTGGTCTTCGCGGAGTGTGCCGTCCTCGACTATTGGCTTGCGGGATTCTCGCCGGTAGCTTTCCTTTCTCGCGCCAACGAACTCGACTTCCATGCCGTGATATTTCAGCATCGCCGTTCCGAAATTCCTGAATACAGAGACATGCACATTATAACTTTTTTGTTTCCCGTCAAAACACTCGTGTTTTTCTATGTATGAAGCAACATTTTGCGCCAAATTTATGCCACTACCTTCGACAACGATATCAATGTCCTTGTTCGGCCGTTGCAGAAAGCAGTCACGCACATATCCGCCTATCACGAACGCCCTCACGCCCATTTCCTCCGCCACTTCAGAAACGATTCTGAAGATTTTATGATTCAGAAATTCCTTGAATTCTCCCATTATCTCAAATTATTCAAGTTCCGCAAGTATTCTAACGTCTTGCGAATATTAAACTCATCTCATTTATCAACCTCTCAAACCTCGCGCATTTTTTTTCTTACTCTAACGTCATTTCGTCATAACGCGGAAAAGCCGTCAGCCGCGTCAGAGCATCAGCCCCATCTTTCTTAAACCCGACGGTTCTCGTCCCGTTTGTTATGAATATATACTTCACGTCAAGAATCATATTATACCGCACCACCTGCATCAGCACGTCTCCAGTCAATTCCATATCCGGCCTCTTGCACTCCACGACCGCCAAAGGCTCCGCATCGCGTCCATACACGACAACGTCGGCCCTAAGGTTCTTGTCTCCAAGGTGGAAAGCAACCTCCGACATCATCAGATGCTCCGGCACCCCCATCGTCTGCTTCAGCACCGCGTCGACAAACCACTGGCGCACCCTCTCCTCCGGCGTCAGCGCCACCATCTTCTTCCTCAGCGGATCCCATATTTCGTTACTGTTCATCATAATAACTATAATTTCACACAAAGTCCCAAAACAACAGCTATTCCGAAACTGAGGAATGTTCCGGCCAGAACATATTCCGTCTTGGCAGTGTCAGTATCTTTGAAACGAAGTAACGATTTGGCGGCCACGACAAAGCCTACAGCCTCAAACTGTCCGAAAATCACCAAGATAAGAGTGAGCAGGCGCTCCAGGTTGCCAATGAGAGCCCCGGCATTCCTTATCTCGGAACAAGACTTTGACTCGCCGACGTTATAACGCGCCAGAACCAATTTTATAAATATGTTGGCCGGCTTCAGGCACAGCAGTACGACGAGAAAAAACATCGGGAAATCGATGGCTCCCCATACACTTGGAACGTAAGAAATCAATGGCATGGAATCGGCGTCATTGATTTCCCAATAAATCGCGACAGTCAACATCACTGCAATATGTGCCAACTGGTCGCAGACAAATGCTGAAAGCCCCCTATCAGTCATATAGGATTTTTCCAAATCTATCACACAATGAGAAAATGCTATGACAACAGCACACCACCAGAATCCGGACGAAGACACCATTAGCCACGACAAAAGCCCGATAACCAAGGAATGCACGTACAAATACGGGCTGCGGAACTTCTTCTCGTCCTTATTTCGGCATTGTTTGTCGTTCTGCAGGTAAAAGTCACCCAAGACATGGGCAATCAGCAGAGGAACGAATATCGTTAAGTTCATACTCTGGAAAAGTTTATTTGTTCAAAACAATTAACCGCAGTTTCCAGACAACTCCAACCTGCAACAGACGCGCGTTGATTCACACCGGACTGCGTAATGGACAGAAGTGATGCTATGTCCGACTCTTTCATTGACAATAACTTATAATAAAAGACCTCGGATTGACGCCTTGTCGCTCCATTCAAGATTGAGTCAACCAATGTTGTTATCGTCGTCAGAAGCATTGAATATTCCTTGTTTTTCCCGACAACTACAAAGGAACATTTATTCTCAGAATGCATACTATCAACGGCTCGGCCGGAATAATAGATGGCGTCACCATCCATTATGTCCTTTTTACGGTCAACAAGCCTCATGTCAGCCAATCCTATTGCCAGTCTCATCCCATATTTTCTAAACTGTTGTGTTCTGGAGTCTTTGGAAATGTTCAATGACTTGACGGCGGTCTTCAGCAACAATGCAGCACGTAGCGCCTCGTTAGGTTCCGGCACGACACATTCAATATAATCCCCTTTCACAAGTCTTCCCCAAAAGCCCTCATAACGCTCTTCTAACATTATGATTGTCTCGTTTATCTTCGCCTGAAGCATCACTATCTCTTTGGGAGAAAGCGATGTCGAAGACACGATGTCAGCAGAGATTGCAGCCTGCATAGCAATACGCATATTAAATTTTCGAGGACAAATATACTGTAAATTCCTAATAATTGCAGCGACAAATAAGGAAAAAGAATTATAATCGCTAGACATAAGTTAAAAAGCTTATAATGTATTGTTATAAGATTATTACCTTATACTATATGCTGTAGCATAAAATTTTATCACGTTAGTTTAAACAGACCGCTTTTGAAGAATGACGCGCAAATTGCTAAATTTGCAGCCACAAACGATCTCTAAATCACCTGATGCAATGAAAAAGACGATTGATATCATATACGAGGACAAATGGCTGGTGGCGATTGACAAGCCTTCGGGGCTGATGAGCGTGGCGGGAAACAGGAAGGACGTAGAGACAGCATATATGCTTGTTAATGACTACCTTATGCATAAGTACAACGGTCACGTCAAGGCTCATGTTCTGCATAGGTTGGACAGGGACACTTCGGGCGTGCTGCTGTTCGCGAAGGATTTCGGAGTGAAGAGGGCGATGACTGACAATTGGAATGAGAGGGTTGTGGAGAGGAAGTATGTTGCGGTGGTTGACGGAGTTCCGGAAAACGGGACGGCGCCGGAAACGAAGACAGAGGGCAACGCCAATGAGAACAAGGGAAAAAACGCAAGTGACGAAAGCATGGAAAATGCGGAACCGAGGCATGGGAGGGTCGTGAGTTGGCTGACAGAAAATGAAAAGAACTTCATGGTCTACTCGTCACTGACGGACAATGGCGGGGAGATGGCCGTGACTGACTGGAAGGTGCTCAAAACGGACGGAAAGAGGTCGCTCGTGGAGTTTTTGCTGGAAACAGGACGCAAGAATCAGATTCGCGTGCAGTCGGCCACGCATCTGCACTGCCCCATTCTCGGAGACGCGAAATATGGGGACGGAAAGTCGGCGCGACGACTCTGCCTGCACGCCAAGGCACTCGGCATCGTGCATCCGATAACGCATAAAGTACTGAAAATCACCGCAAATACACCGCGCTACTTCAACGGGCTTGTTGGAAAAGAAAACGAATGCACAGCAGAAAGAACACGCCTGTAAAGCACGCGAAGACGTCCGACAAACGCGGCAAATGACAGCCGTCCGCGACATCTGAGCGCAACGGCTTCCAGCATCCGCGCCTTGCGGACGGTCTTGAGCTTTTTACCGGTGCTAAGGAACGGATGCTGCACGAGATATTCCGGAACATAGACCATCCTCATGCCAGCCTTGTGGCAATCCGACAGGAAAACCGTCTCCTCACCACCCTCCGGCCAGAGTTGAGAGCCAAGTCCGAAATTCTCGTCGAAACGTATGCCACTCTTCCGGACAGGCTCATATCTGAACGCAATCTCGACTGCACTGAAGTAGACTTTCCCATACACCGGCACCTTTTTTATCTCGAACTCTTTTTCAGGATAGTTCTTGAATTCAGGCTGGCCCTCTGGAGTTGCTATGCGGAAACACAGGACATCTGCCCAAGGCCGCTCATCGAAAATCTCAATAATCCGGCTGAGCCAGGCATCGGTATACCCGATGTCGTCATCGGAAAGCACGCACAACTGTTCCTTTAGGACACATGATTCAATGTGTTGTGTGTCAGCCTTATGAACACTTTGCCCGGTCTCGGTTTCAAGGATCGATTCAAGGACATCGAGGCAATGGTTGCGATTCTGACTCAAGCCTTTTCCGACAAACGGCGAGTAAACGACATCGCTCCGTCCGCTGAATTGGAGCGAAACATCGGTTGCCAGCCCCGGATGTGCGGCGGCATAATCCGGAGACAGTTGGTGAGAGACGATGTAACGAACATCCGCGCGTGGCGAAAGAAATATGTTCCGAACGTCTGTGACTGATTCGTTATAACAGGATATGAGTATGTTGAGTGTCATTATCGTAACAAAGAGATGAAGATTTTCAATAGCGTTTCGGTCTTATCCGGAACGTTTCACATACTGTAGCACTGGCCTTATAGAAAGCTGCGGAAAACCGGGGACTGGATAGGCGATACAAAATCAGGTTCGGCACCTGCCCGCGGCGTAAGGAAAATATGCCTCCTGCACGGTTTAGAAGCGCATCAGCACGCATATAGTGGTAGAGACGGGATATGTTGTCCGACGTGCAAAGTCCGGTACGACGGGTCGCGAAAACGGTGAGTATCCGGCAGATAAGACGTCCGACAAGGTCCCGGTGATACAGAAGGCCGACTTTCCCGCTTTTGGGAAATGCTGCCTCCATTGCGTGGATGGTCTCAGAATAGGAACCGAGGAGAAGCATAATGCGCATCAGATGCCTATCCGAACTAAGATCTGAAGACAGCCCTCCGGACATACCGCTACGGTAGACGTACACGCATCGTGAAACCGTCATGACGCTTCGACAGCAAATCAGACAGCGAAAGAGAAATAGCATGTCTTCACCATATGAAAGAGCGCCGTCAAACACAAGAGCGGATTCATCCAGAAACGATTTCCGAAACAGTTTTCCCCAGACAGGACGAAGGTAGGAACCATCGTCAGAAAGGTTGTCGTCAATAAACTCGGAAAGTTCCCCACGACTATAAAGGCGATTTTGTGCGGGAGCCTCAGCGACAACAGAGCCGCTGAGAAGTCTGTAACCGCCGATGTAGATATCAGCAGTCTCCTCCGCAGAAATGGTGGAAATCCAGTCGGAGAGGCAGTCCTTGGGCAGAATGTCATCGGCGTCGACAAATGTGACGTAGTGGCCGGCGGCAGCGCTGATCCCGGCATTCCTTGCAGAACTGACCCCTCCGTTCGCCTTATGTATCACACTTATACGCTCATCGACAAGACTGAATCTGTCACATATTTCCCCAGAACCGTCAGTGCTTCCGTCGTCTACCAGGATGAGCTCGCAGCTGTCAAAAAATGACGGAGAGAGTATTGAGCCCACAGTGTACTCAAGCGTGCGTACTGCGTTATAGACAGGGACGACCACGCTTATGAGAATCTCGTCCCGTCTTTTGACCTGTTCCGCTGCCGCCTCTCTGCAGTCGCAGCACTTTTTAAATTCCCCGCCCTCCATAATTATCTCAAGTTATTGTTTAGAAAATCAAATGCTTCAGCCCTTAGTTCAGATAGTTTAGCATCAACTTTTTTCCAGTCGATGTCCCCCTTTGGAACGTCTTCTGAAACCACAAGCCTCTCACTGAGACCAAACTGTCGAAGAAGCCATTCTATGCGGGAAAGCCCTCTGGCCCGGTTGCCGATGACGACGAATGGTCTATGGAATAGTATTGAGAACACGCAGGCGTGGAATGAATCCGTGAGGACGAATGATGCCCTCGAAATGCCCGCTATCCAAGATTCGACGGAAGGCTGCACCCTTGCGCTCACCTCGCCTGTTCCGCGAGGATCTATCACAAGGAAGCGAATGATTTCCAAATGTTCATCAAGGCTCCGGACTTCGGAAAGGCGGCATTCAATCTCATGCACACGTCCAAGCGTTTCCGGCGTCCTGTCAAGGATGTATTCAAAGATGCGGCCATTGCCGTTCAAGTCCATCCCGGTTTCGGCAGGAGTTTCTATCCGGCAACAATTGCCCTTCACGATGGGCAGATAGTCTTCTGCAGAAAGCAAAAACGTCGGGTCCGGAACGGTGACGGAGGCAACTCCAAGATACTTACCGGCATTCTCTACTCCGGACAATTCACGGAATGACAGCGCATTGAAACGCCCCGCCAGGCATGATGCAAGAGCAGTCTCAGACGCATTGTATTCCCAGTCATCGCTGCCGAACGACACGGCATATGCAATCCTCCTCACATCCCAACCCTGCGGTCCCGCATCGTCAAAATGCGCCTCCTGAATCCGCTTCTTCATTACCGCAACGCTGCAAACTCCCCTATCTTTCCAAGTGAAGTCCAGATAGGAATTCATCAGATTCCGATTATACTTCGGTCTCCAAACCTGGTCGCTGCCGACGATAAACACGTCATAATCAGACGGTCCAATCTCATCGAATGAAGAAATATACCTTATATTCATATTTTCCCGAAAGAATCTGATGAATTCGGCGCCGACGACATGAAACTCCCTGTTTATCCTGCGCTCACGGAATATCTCGACGTCTCCGCGATGCAGCACATATCTCCGGAACGCCCTCGTCAGAAATTTCCGCACAGCCATGATTCCTTTCGGAGCAGGGATTATCTCATCCAACTGTATTATTTCCACGTCATTGCCCATCCTGACAAGAGCCTGTTGCAATGCAAAGGCTTGCAGAACTCCGCCATAATTGGTGTGCAATTGTAATGTGACTATCCCAATCTTCATAGCTTCCCTATCTTTTATTCTTCCGTGCCGCTTTTTCGGCGATGCCGTATCCTCCGTTGCATTTAATCGAACGCTCGAACACGTCTGCCGGGACGTCGGTGAGTTTCAGAGACGCGGAAATATCTTCGACTGCCCTGGCTCCCCGCTCGGTGAAAACGCTTACCACACTGACTCCAAGGCGGTTATATGCCTCAGGAAACAACCGTTCCACGCCCCAGAAATCCCCCAGACTGATGTCCGCTCCGCTGCGTCCGTTCTTTGCGTGGCAGTTGTAGCACGAATCGCGAAGGTTCTTGTCTGCGAGAAAATCCTGCATGAACGGATTCTCAGAATAAGGCTGCGAAAGTCTGTTTATACTGCCATCTGGCATAAAATAGTCTATCGTCACGTGATAGTCCTTCCATCCGGAGACGGATTTATCCCGGAAATTGACGCCACATACGGAAACGGCTCCGGAGGCGGCAATGCCGGCATCGACAAAGCTGCGCCAAGCAGCGGGAAGAGGAGTCCCATGACAGAGGATTTCGACAAGCAGCAGCTGTCCTCCGACAGTTTCCGGACACGCCCCGTTCGCTGCGGATATATTCTCTCGGCCGATAAAGGTTTTCAACGCACGCACCTGACAAGGGGTGCCGACGAACATCACGGAACGCCCGGAGGCAAGCATATCCCTGATTTTCAGGAAACATCCGCCAATGGACGACTGTACGTACTTGCTCCGCATCATTGCCGCAAGGCTTGCCTCATCTTCGGCAAAGGCATGATGCACGCCACGGAAATCCTCATCCCAAACAGCTGCGCAGACAGTTCCTCCCTCACGGATAAAGTTCCCTGCAAGCGCATTAAACACCCCGCCTGAGGAACTCTGCCGCAAGATTTCGGCATCCCTGTTGGTTGCGGCATACACCCTTAAAGGACGATTTGCGAAAGATCCGAGACCATGACCAACCTTTTTATGAAGCGGCAGACGTGCCTTGACTGCAACAATGATGGACTTTCGCTCACCGGACGTGCATCCACGAAGCCATGCGGCAAGCATAGCCGAACACATGGCGAGCAGCACAACAAGAAGCGGATGCAGATGCAGCCCGAGCATGCCTGGAAGCATAATCGGCACACAGGCATAGACGGTGACGGCGATGGCGCAGAACCAAACATCACGCAGCCAGAGGCCGACGTCCAGGCCGACCATTCCACGAAGCAGAAACAGCCTTGCGAACATCGCTGCCTGAGAAAGCACAATCGCGACCACCACAACCCACTCGACTCCAAGGCCATATGCGAGCAAGGCCCATGAAACAGGAATGTTGAGTAACAGAATTCCCCCCACAATCAGCTGGTATCTTTTTATGTTTCCTGTTGCCAGTTGCATTGTAATCAAAGAGTTGGAGAGCGAGTCGCTCAAAACCAGCACCAACAGCAGACGGACAAACACCGGAGCGTATTCCGGGATCTCCTTCAGCCACAGTCCCAACAGCCAGGGCGTCTCAAAAATGAGCGGAAGGGCGAAAAAGAGTATCAGGAAATATGAGAATTTCGAGGACTTTCGCACGAGGCGGTGCATATAGTCGAACTCTCCGGAAGCGTAGGACTTAGTTATCTGCGGATTTACCGCTGTCATGAAATTGGTGACGAAGCCCTGTACGGCATTGCTGAGCTGCATGGCGATGCCACGGCCTGCATTGACAGCCGGGCTCGGGGAATAGAGATTTATGAGAATGTTGCCACCTTGGTCCTTGAGCACGCCGGCACTCACGCCGATGAAGTTCCACCCTGCGAAACTGAACATTTCCTTGAGTATGGACGCATCTGTCCCGAAAAGTCCCTGCCTCATCCCGAATGTCTGTCCCTTGATTCGGGATCTTCGACATTCATCAAAATGTCTCCGGCAGTAGAAGACATACGCGAGCCGCACACACAGCGCCACAACGCACATGAGCAGGGCATACCAGACCATCCGGTCAATCGGAGAGACCGACAGCAGCAGCGCGACTCCGAGCTTCGCAAACCCTTCGAGCAGCCCGACTGCTGCGAATGCCCCCATACTTTCATGGGCGATGATTGTCGCATTGTAGGGAACACTCAACAGATTTATCACAAAAGTTATGAGCGAGAACTGAAGGACAATCTGGGCAGCCGCGACCCTCTCCGGAGGAATCGTCATCTTCTCTCCAATGAACCAGAGCCCCAGCGGCTCACCGACGGCCACGACAATCAGTGCCAGAACAATCTGAACAAACACAGCGCAGCGGAAAATTGCGCCCAGGCGGGAGCCTCCCCTGCCGAGTTCAAAGGTTATGAAACGGGATATTGCGGAAGAAAGCGCCCCGGAAATTATCGAAAACATGGCAACGACGCCGCCGACGACGTTATATATGCCATAGTCGCTTTCTCCGAGAGCCCCGAGCACAACACGAGAAGTGTACAGACCCACAAGCAGCAGGACCGCCATCCTCACATAGAGAAGCAGAGTGTTTTTCGCTATCTTTTTCGCGCCATTCGAGTAATCCATCCGTATCGAGCACATCCGTCCGTTCTGAGGCGGACAATTAACTTGCTAAGATACGATAAAGTTTTCTATACGCAAGCGAGTGGACGAAGTTTATGGCGTTTTGTCAGACAATTGGAAAATATTGAAAATTTGTCGCCGAAAAACATCCATTTATTTTTGTCATCTACATTTTTATTTATAACTTTATGGACGTCAAAAGCGGCGCGGATACGCCGTGAACATATAATTGAAAACACTTCAATATTATAATGCTATGGTCAGACATACAATAATGTGGAAGTTCAAGCCATCAGATGGAAGAACTCCAAAAGAAATTGCAGAAGACATCAAAGAACGCTATCAGGCTATCCTCGGGATTGTCCCAGGTCTGAAGAACGTTGAAGTCGGAGTGAACCGCAACGAGTCTGCGACATCCTACGACGCCGTTCTAATCGAGGATTTCGACAACTGGGCAGATCTTGCAAGCTACAAGGCCGACCCGGTCCGCAACGAACTCAAGAAGTACATAGACTCTCATGTCGCTGCCAGAGCGAGGGTCGAATACGAGAGATAGCCAACACAGACATATTTATATACGATATCCCGGGACTTCACACTCGGGATTTTTTGTGTTCGTCAAGATCCTATTCTATAAACTCTCTATGCTTTGATGTTCAGTGAGTTAAGACGGAAGCATGATAAAAAAACGAGAAAATTTATTGTCGGTCAGAAAAATGTACATAAATTTGCGGCTTGGATTTGTACATAAATATCTATTAAAAGATGAAGAAATCTTACGTTTCTCCGCTTGTCTCAGAAATTGAGATGAGCGTTGAGTTGGGCTTCTGCCAGTCACCGGCAGGAGCGAACCTCGCTTTGGGGGACAGGTTCTATGACAATGTAGTCTCTGAAGAAGATTAAGTGGTAGTGTCGTTAATCAGATTAAACTTAAGAAAGTATGAAAAAGCAATATTTTGCAGCGTTTGCCTGCATTCTTGCAGCGGCGTGCAGCAAAGCTGAACTGAATGAAGTAGATCCGGGATCTTCCGGCGAGAGCATGACACTCACTCTTCCACAAACCAAAGTCGCTATTTCAGGAGATTCCTATCAATTTGAATTGGACGATGAAATCACAGCCATTGCATCGAACGGCAGCCGGGCTACTCTGAAGCCGAATGCAGCCTCCAGTGGCGCTCACACGGCAACAAATTATTTCACAGGAACTTTCGACAAGCCTGTTGCTGACGGAAGCACTATCAGTTTCTATTACAATGCAAAGTCAATTGCCGACAATGGCACAGCAACGTTTGAGCAGAACGGTGACCCTTGGCTCGTTTCTACAGGCAACAACTTCACAAGGACCGAAGACAGGCAGATTTCCGTGACTGCAACATTGGCTGCACCTGAGAATGTCCGTGCCATTGCAGTGATTTTTACTGACAATGAAGGTATTGAAAGCTTCGAATTCCATGCAAAAGATCAGAGCATTAAACTTGAGACATTCGACGGGACTTCTTTTTCCGGAAATTCAACTGTCTCACAGAATGTGCTCAGTCATCAGTCCGAAGGCATTGAATTCATGCGTTCCAACATCGTCTATGTCCCGAAAGATATGGAAGGCGGATTCTGGATAAAGGCAGTTAAGGGGCAACAGGCTATGTACAAGAGCTACGCGACGAAAAATCCTATCGAGAACACAACGGTTGCAATCAGTAGTTTCGTTCCTGCGAAGGTTGACATTGATGTGAAGATTTCGGGATTCGCGACGTCTTATAGCTACTATGTGGCGAATGAAGGCATTGAAGGGATTTCGGCAAAGGATGTGAACAAGGCTAACAGCGTGTCTAATGATTGGATGGACGAGGGCAAGGCAACTTATACAATCAGCCGTGAAGGCATTCCGGCAGCCCTTCTCACTTTCGATTCGTTCAAGCTTACCGTCGATGGCAAGGAGTACACCGGCGATGAGGCAACAAAAGCCATTTCTGTCGCAGCCGGAAACGGCCACACAACCTGGGGTCAGAAAGACATCGTCGCGACTGTGGTTTACAAGGATTTGGATGACAATGAATATACAGGCACCCAGACCATTGTACGGCACATTACCGGGTTGCCGTATGCTGCAAATCCACCGAAAAACAGCGGGGATAATGCGTGGAGTAGAAATGGAAATACAGCACAAAGTACTATTAAATGGGATTCTGATAATGTTAAGCTTTCTGGGATTTCACAATCACCTAGTATAAATTCTCCATCATTCAATATACCAGCAAATGTGGGCATTACAATAAAATCCGATGTAAAAGCAGAAAAATACACATTTATTAAAGAGATCAAGACAATATATAAAGTATACGTGAATAGTACCGAAGTTAGTTCAAAACAAGGATCCTTTTCAAGAACAGTTTTGTTGGCAAACACGTCATTCTCAAGTGGGAGCAATTCTCTTAAATGTGAAAGTACCTATGGGGCGACAGGACCTTCGGTACAAATATATTCAGTGAGTATCTTATACAGATAGGTAGAAAACTCTTATATGCACAGCGACGGCCAAACACCGTCGCTTTTTATATCCCTCTCATCAAGATAGATAAAAAACTTCCCCAATCTTCCTGGGTATTAGAAACATGAAGAATAAATACACTGCTTCAGATTTGCCAATTCTTCAGAATCACAGCCGCAGTACAGAATCGCAGTAGTCGATGACGCGACCGCGGTGGGTGATGAAAATCATCGTGCGAGTGTTCAGTTTTGCCGTTAGACGTTGAAGTAGGAGGTCTTCTGTGGCGTTATCAAGGGCGGAACTGAACTCGTCGAGGAGGAGGATGCTGCCTGGACGCAGGAGGGCGCGGGCGATAGCGATGCGCTGAGCCTGCCCCTCGGAAAGCCCACCACCGGCTTCAAAGCACTGGGTGTCAAGGCCAGACGGAAGCTCCATAACAAAATCTGCAGCAGCCGTATAGAGGGCTTCTTTCATCTGGCTGTCCGTGGCGTGCGGGTCGCCCATTTGAAGATTTTCACGAATTGTCCCGCTGAAAAGAGTGTTGCCCTGAGGGACATAGACAAGATTGCAGCGGGTGGATTCCGACGCACGGACCTTTTCGTCAGCGGAATAGATGCTGACTGAGCCCTTTGTCGGTGAGAGGAGCGAGAGCATCAGCTTTATCAATGTGCTCTTACCTCTTCCGGTCGGTCCGACGATGGATGTCTTCGAGCCGGGGACAAAGTCAAAGGAGAAATTGGTGAATATGTCATCTACACCGTCAGAATAGCGGAAAGAAAGATTCTCTACGCTCACTCCGGCAGTGCCGCGGAGGAAGTGCTGCTCATCCGAACTCTCCAGCGGGAGCTTCTCTATTTCCTCAATGCGGTCGATAGAGGCGGTGCAGTGCATCAAGGTAGGCAGTTGCTCGCTCACCTGAACAAGAGGCCGCTGCACCTGCCCGACGAGTTGGAGAATTGCTGTGAGAGCACCATAAGTCACCACTCCCCCGGCGATGCCGTAAATTCCCCAAAGGAACGCAACAGCGTAGCCAATGGTGAAGGAGAACGCTATCAGAGTGCGCGCAAATACACTAAACTTGGCCCTACGCATATTTTTCTCATAATTGTCCATCTGCAGTTCCTCCAGATCCTCGCTGCTCGCCTCCGTGTATTCAAGTATCTGAAGCAGCATTATGTGCTGGACAGATTCCTGAATGTGTGCCTCGACTTCGGAGTCGCTCTTGCGGATGTCGAGCGTTAGGTTACGGACACGGTACATAACATAGCGCCCACCGAAGATTGCAATCGGAATTATAAGCACAAGAATCCACGCGAGCCTCGCATCAATTTGGAGGAGATAGACAAATGCGGCAAGGAACTGCAGCCCTGCCCAGAAAAGATTAGGAACAACGCAGCAGAACGTATTGGAGACCGTCGAGACGTCCACCTGCAGACGATTCAGCATGTCACCGGTGTGGTATTTCCTCGAATATTCGTTCTTCAGATGAAGCAGGTCATCAAAAAGCCTAAGCCTTATCCGGTTGGCCATGCTCACGGAAATCTTGGACTGGTAATATGACTTGACGGCCACAATCCCGGGACGAATCATAGACAAAGCGAGAAAGGCCGCAGCATAGACTGCAAGACCATATTTCTCGTCCGTAACGCCCTTGAAATGAAGTATCGCTACATCCACCAGCCTCTTGCTGAGCCACACATAACCGAGTGCAAAGGCAACCATGAGAATCTGACACAGAAGAACAAGGGCATACGACCACCTGCACTGCCTCACCTCATTGAAAAACCAGCGGATGTAGTTCATTATACGCGGGGATTATTGAGAAAACGACTATTCCCGACGCCCGGGGTAAACTTTCAGAGCCTCGGCAAGCACCTTGAGCGCCATCTTGAGCTCGGACTTGCAGATGGTGTAGGAGATGCGGACTTCGTCGCGTCCACGTCCCTCGTCGGTGTAGAAACCCGATGCCGGCGCAAGCATAACTGTCTGTCCCTCATAACTGAAATCGCTCAGAAGCCATGCGCAGAACCTGTCGCTGTCGTCAATCGGAAGCCGGGCCACCGTGTAGAACGCCCCCATAGGAATCGGGGAATAAACTCCAGGAATACTGTTCAGACCGTCAATCAGGCAGTTGCGTCGTTCGATGAATTCCTCGTAAGTGTGGATGGTATAGTCGCGCGGTGCGTCAAGCGAAGCCTCGGCGACAATCTGTCCGAGAAGAGGCGGCGAAAGACGTGCCTGGCAGAACTTCATCACGGCCTCGTGAACCTTGCGGTTTTTGGTGATGAGGGCACCGATGCGTATTCCGCATTCGCTGTATCTTTTTGATACAGAATCGATAAGCACAACATTATCTTCAATCCCTTCAAGATGGAAAGCAGAGATGTACGGCGAGCCTGTGTAGATGAACTCCCTGTAGACCTCGTCAGAGAAGAGGAAAAGGTTGTGTTTCTTCACAAGGTCGCGAATCTGATTCATCTCGCTGCGGGTGTAGAGGTAGCCGCTCGGATTGTTCGGGTTGCAGATGAGTATTCCTTTGGTGTGCCGGGTGACAAGTTTCTCGATTTCATCGATATGTGGCAGCGCGAATCCCTCCTCTATCGTGGAGACAACAGGACGGATGACGGCGCCGGCAGAAACGGCAAACGCCATGTAGTTAGCGTATGCCGGTTCCGGAACAATAATCTCATCTCCAGGATTGAGACAGGCGAGAAAAGCAAAGAGAACAGCTTCACTACCACCTGTCGTGATGATTATGTCATCTGCAGAGACCTTTATCTGATACTGGTCATAGTAGCCGACAAGCTTTTCACGAAAAGAACGGAAACCATCGCTCGGGCTATACTCCAAAACCTTTCTGTCTATGTGCTTGAGTGCATCGAGACCGACGGCCGGCGTCTCAATGTCCGGCTGTCCGATGTTCAGCTTGTAAATATGAATTCCCTTGTTCATTGCGGCTTCCGCAAGCGGGAAGAGCTTTCTGATCGGTGACGACGGCATAAGTTCCGCCCTTTCTGAGATAGCTGGCATAACAATAAAGTTTTACTGATTAAACTTCCGGCTGCTTTCCGCGAGTGCAGCAAGTTTCTTGAGCGTCTTTGACGTAAGGACTTTACGGGTGTCCTGGTCAATTATTGCTTTTACTCTATGGCAATCAGATCCGAACATCGCATACATTCCGTTCTCCAACAACCATTCAGACTTGCCCTTCGCGGTCTTTCCATAATAGCCTGTCAGCGAGGCAAGGTTCATCTGCAGCAGGACACCCCGAGAAACGATAGACTTGTAGTCGTCCTTCACAAGATAGCGGTAGCGCTCGGGATGCGCGAGTATCGGCGTAAGGCCGGCCATCTGTATGAGTGAGATAGTCGCGTCCAGATTGTATGGAGGATTGTTCAGAGACGTCTCCACAAGGACACGGTCAGCTCCGTGCAGAAGTAGATCTCTGGCCCGTAGCCTTTCCATGAATAAGTTATCTATCATGTATTCGGCGGCAAGGTGCAGCCTTATGCTCCCTTGATAGAGTTCCTGAAGCAGCGCGAAACGCTCCTTGAGCTTTTCCGTCGTGTTCGGAACATCTTCCATTACGTGCGGTGTGCACCAGACATCAGTGACACCGAGAGACTCTTCGTATGCGAGCATCTCAAGCGAATCGGTGCGGTGCTTGGAACCGTCGTCCACGCCAAACAGTATGTGCGAATGCGCATCGACGGAGCCTGAAAGTACTCCAGACTCCGCCAATGTGAATTTAGTTCTCAAAAAGTCAAACATGGCTACCCTTTATTCGATTCCTTCGAATCGTCGGAATCATTTCCATAACCATAGCCGTAGCCATAACCATAGCCATATCCGTAGCCGTAACCGTTTCCTGCCTTTGCGTATGGCTTGTATTCCATCTGCACTCCATTAAGAACGATGCACATGTGCTTGTACTTGTTCTGTTCATAGAGTTCGTTAATCTTCGGCATCAGACGCTTGTCGAACAAACCGGCCCTTGCAACGAAGAGCGTCATGTCAACATACTGTGTCACGATTGCGGAATCGGCAACAATCTCGATAGGAGGACAGTCAATGAAGATGTAGTCATATCTTTCCTTCAGTTCGTCCACCATCTTCGGGAACACATCGGAAAGCAGAAGCTCCGTAGGGTTAGGAGGAAGGACGCCGACCGGAATACAGTCGAGGTTCTTCGCAACGTTCACTGTGACTGAAGAGAGGTCGTGAATGTCTCCGTTAAGGTAGGAAGAAACTCCCTGCACAGCATTAATATTCAGAGCCTTGCTCAAAGAAGCCTTGCGGAGGTCGAGGTCAACGAGCACAACCCGTGCCGGCTTGATTGACATTGCAGCCGCGATGTTCATTATGTTGTAGGTCTTTCCGGCATTAGGGTTGAACGATGTGAGCATAATCACATGCGATCCTTTCTTTCCGAGCATGAGATCGAGATTCGTGCGAAGCACGCGGTAGGCCTCGTTCATCATGTTTCTCTTGCCGGCCTTAACCACAATCCTGCATCCGTCTTCGTCGGCCGCCTTTTTCTTTCCGAACCGACGGATAAAGCTGAACTTGCCTCTCTTGAGGACAGCGTGAGGAATCTCAGCAAGGAACGGAACCTTGAGCGAAGCAAGATCCTGACGTGTTTTGACGGTAGTGTCGAGCACTATCCTGAGGAAGAACCAGGCGAAAGGAATCGCGCAGCCCATAATCAGTGCAAGAAGTAGAATCATTGCCTTTCTCGGAGCGACAGGGTTCGGAGAGCCGTTAGGGCGCATGATCACTCGGGTGTTGCCGACATTGACAAGAGCCGTAATCTCATTCTCCTCCCTTTTCTGGAGAAGGAAGATGTAGAGAGATTCCTTCACTTTCTGCTGACGGGTCATTGAAAGGAGTTCATATTCCTGCCCGGAGCTTGAAGATATGCGCTTGAGAACCTGATCCTCCTGCTGCTTGAGGCCGTCAGCCTGAAGGTTGAGCGTTGCCACGAGGTTGTCGATGGAACGGAGAATTGCGCTGCGCATCGAAGCGATGGAAACATTAAGGTCAGCTACCATCGGGTTTTCGCTCCCGGCAGATTTGTAGCGGTCGCGCTGAAGGATGAGCTTGTTGTACTCGCCTATCTGCGACTCTACGCTCGTGCTTGCAATTCCGGAATTTGACGGAATGAGGTTTGTGGCGTGTGCAGGGTCATTGAGATAGTCCTTGATGAATGTCGCTATTGAAAGCTGGTTGTTAACCTCAAACAGCTTTTCTGCGTATGTCGAAGACTCCTCAAGATACTGCTGGGCAACTGCCTTGAGATCAGTGAGATTGTTGCTTGCCTTGTAGGCCTTGAGATCGCCTTCTATGCCGCCGAGCTCATTCTCGATGATTCCGAGGCGTTCCGTTATGAAGGTGCTGGTGTTTCTCGCCGCGCGGTTCTTGTCGTAGAGCCAGACTTCATTGTAGACATCTATCAGGCTATTGAGAATATTCTCTGCCCTTGAAGGGAACTTGTCCTTGTAGTTGAGCACGAGAACCGTGGATTCCTTGCTTGAAATGTTGGCGGAAAGGTTAGCGCAATATGCTTTTGCACGCGCCATCGGGTTTGCCCACGATATGAGGATGTCGTTCTTCCACTTGTCAAAGCTGAGTGTCGGATGAAGGGTTATTGTTCCGACAGGGGTCGAGAGCGTATCCCCGACATTTCCCTGCACCTTTTCCTTGATTTTGTCGCGTCCGATACGGAAATCGCTCAGAACGAATGTGCTGTCCCCTTCCTTTCTTACATTGAACGAAAAGCCCTTGGTCGGGTTATTCCCTCCGAGTTTCAGTTCAAGCGGAGTGTTACGGTAGAGTTCGACGTTACGCATGAACTGCTTCTCCACATACACTGTCTGGAGGGCGTTTCTTTCGACTACAATCTCCATGAGGTCAGGAGATGTGAATGCCTCCATCTCGTTTTCTACAGCCACGGTGTTGCGAAGACGCATTCCACCGCCTGTGAATGACGAAAGGTTACGTACCGCCGCATCCTGCGCACTCTCGTCGACGATGAGTTTGGCACTGCGGCTGAATGTCGAAGGCGTTCTATAGAGATATATTCCCGCGCAGAACACGCAAACTATGATTCCTGCCACGAACCACCACTTGTTGCCCCAGATGATGTTCCAGATGTCAACCAAAGAAAGCGCGTTCTGGGTTGAGTCTACTCCGTTCTGCTGCTGATTGTTAAGTTCTTCCATATATTACTTATGATTTGCCGGTTTATTTAGAACCAATGTCGTCACGAGAGTGGCGAGGGACACGAGAAGTGAGCCGGAAGATATGGCTATACTTGTGATTCTCAATCCCTTGTCGTCCATTGTAGACTGACGCTGCTTGATCTTGGACGGCTCCACGTAAACGATGTCGTTCTGCTGAAGATAATATGCTGGACTGTTGAACAGGTCAGTGCTCGTGAGGTCAACTTCATAGATGACCCGCTTGCCGTTCTGTTCGCGGATGACGGACACGTTCTCACGCTTTCCGAAAATGGTCAAGTCACGAGCGAGACTCAAGGCCTGAAGAATGGTGACCTTATCGCCCTCAATGGTGTAGGTGCCCGGGGAAGAGACCTCGCCAAGCACGGAAACCTTGAAGTTCGTGAACTCGACAGTCACCACGGCGTCGTCAAGATATTTTCTGTCAAGCAGTTCCTTCTTTATCGTGTCGGCACATTCCCACCTCGTCTTGCCGGCAACCTTAATCTTGCCGAGCACAGGGAAGTCGATGAAGCCGTCATTGTCGACGGAATAGCACATGATTCGCTGTGAACTTCCGCTGGAGACCATCTCTGACCCCGCGTTGTAGGAGACAATCGGGAGGTTGAACATCGGTGTAAGTTCCGGTGTACGCGAACTGACCACGATAGAAAGCATATCCTTTGGCTGAATCACAATGCCGGCATGCTTGTCTATGGCTTCAGGATTGTTTATCACCTTATCCTGAAAATATGGTATATTCTTGTAGGAGCCGCATGAAACGGCAACAAATGAAAGCCCCCAAAGAAGCGTCAGCGAGGCTGTCCTGAATGAAAAGTTCTTCAGATTCATTAACTCGGTTATTCTAAATACTACTGTTTAAACAAAAACTCTGCGTTCGCATCCTTCTGCGCAAGTGCACAGCCACGAATCGCGAACAACGTGCAAAGTTAGTGATTAAAAATATACAAAGCAATCATTTGCCGTCCTTTAAAGGTTCAATTTTCAATCCTTTTTCCTTTCCTCTTGCCTTTCTATAAATCTTGTAGCCTGTTGCTGCCACGAGAATGGACATCAGCGGGGAGAGGAGGTTGAAAAAACAGTAGGGCAGGTAATCGAGCGTCGCGACCTTCAGCACCGTGGCCTGGGTCATTCCGCAGGAGTTCCATGGAATGAGGACGGAGCAGACGGTGGCGGAGTCTTCGACCGAACGGCTGAGCAGACGCGGTTCCAGCCCTTTCTCCCTGTAGAGGTTCTTGTAGAGGCTGCCGGTAAGGATTATCGAGAGGTACTGGTCTCCTGTTATCATGTTGGCGAAGATTCCTGTTCCTATAGTGGACGCGACAATGCTGAGCGTGCGGTTTATGCCCTTCTGAAGCGCATTGGTGAGACTCTGAAGCATTCCGCTGCCAACGAGGACACCGCCGAAGGCCGAAGCCGAGATGACGAGAAACACTGTCGGAAGCATTCCCGTGATGCCGTTTGTGGCGATGAGCCTGTCAAGTGCAGGGTTGCCGACGGATATTCCGGTAGAGCCGTATGTCGTGAGCATCAGTCCCTTAAATCCGTCCATGAAAGAGATGTGGCGGTAGGCGCTCAGAGGCTCTCCCGAGGCGATGTGCCAGACAATGTGCGGCTGGAATATCAGTGCCGCCGCTGCAGCGAGGAGAATGGCGACGAACAGCGTCAGAATGGCCGGCATCTTCCTGACTATCAGCACTCCGGTGATTACCGGAACGAGGAGAAGCCAGAGGTTTATATTAAAACAGGAGGCAAGGTCACCGGCAAACTCGGCAATTGTGCTCTGCGAGGACGTTTCGTGCGTGAGACTGACGGCAAGAAATATTATGAGGGCGATGACGAATGACGGAATCGTTGTCAGGAGCATATAACGAATGTGGGTGAACAGCGGGGTGCCGGCCGCCGAGGATGCGAGAGTGGTGGTGTCGGAAAGCGGGGAAATCTTGTCTCCGAAATATGCGCCGGAAATGATTGCTCCGGCTGTCCAGCCTGCGGAGTAGCCATGCGCGGTGCCGATTCCGATGAGGGCGACACCGACCGTGGCTATTGTTGTCCAGGAACTTCCGGTCATGACGGATATGAGGGCACAGATGGCGCAGGTGGCGAAGAGGAATACCTTCGGAGTGATGATCTTCATTCCGTAGTATATCATCATCGGGACGATTCCGCTGGCCATCCATGTCCCTGCTACGGCTCCTATGAGAAAGAGGATGAGTATGGCTGAGCTGACAGAGCGGATGTTGTCCATGATTCCGTTCTCGAAGTCCTCCCACTTGACCTTGTAAAATATCATAGAGATGGCTACCACGACTCCGGAAGCAAGGAGAAGAGACACCTGACTGGCTCCGTCAAGGGCGCTTCCCCCGAAGATTTTGATTACTATCGAAAGGGTCGCGGCAAGAAAGGCAAAGGGTATCAGCGACACCCACACTGCGGGGATTTTACCCGGATTAACTAACTTCATAAGAACTTCCCGGAACTCTATTTCAATTATAGCAAGACTGTATGATTTCAGACAAGGTCGGGTGCGGATGGATGATGTTGCCCATTTCGTGGATGGTGGCATTGAAGTTCATCAGTGCAGTTATTTCCGAAATCAGGTCGGAGGCGGAGGCACCGAGGATGTGGCAGCCGAGAATCTGACCGTCACGCAGTCCTGTCTGACCTGGAGCAGCGACAAGAATCTTGCAGTAGCCCTCCGTTGCCTCGGATGCGAGAGCCTTTCCATTGGCGCGGTAGAAAGACTTCAGAGCCTTGAAGGCTATACCCTTTTCCTTGCACGCTTCTTCTGTAAGTCCAACTGTGCCGACTTCAGGCGTGGTGAAAACCGCTGCCGGCATTATGTCGAGCCTAATCGGAGACTTGCCGATGTGAAGAACCTCGTCAGACTCGTTCGCGCTGTCAAGAATATGAGCGAGCGCAACCTTTCCCTGAAATATGGCGGCATGAGCGAGCATCATCTGCCCGTTGACATCACCGATTGCATAGACACCGGGGAGCGTCGTCTGCATGTGCTCATCCACAATGATTCCCTTGCGGCTGTGCTCTACACCATTGCAACCCGTGATAACACGAAGATCAGGAACACGCCCTACGGCCATCAGAACCTTGTCTGAAACGACTGCGGAAACCTTTTCACCGCTGCGCATGGTGACAATCTGAACTGGGATTCCCTCTGACTCGGAACAAATCTTTGAGACATCAGATGAACTTTCAACTGACGCGGAAATTCCTGTCACCTCAGTTCCCGTGAGAATCGTGATGCCAGACTTTGACAGCGACTGCTTAAGGCGCTTGGCAAGGTCGGCGTCGAAATGAGGGAGAATGTTCTTACAATATTCAATCACAGTGACTTTCGAGCCGAGAGATGCAAAGACCGAGGCGAACTCCAGACCTATCACTCCCCCGCCGATAACGGTCAGGCGCTTAGGCACCTCCTTCAGACGCAGCATGTCCGAAGAAGACAGTACGCCCGGAGTCTGTGCAGCACCTGGAACGTTGAGCCATGCAGGATGTGAGCCTGTTGCAACAATAATGCGGTCGGCTGTAAATTCCTTATATTCAGAGAACTCAGGGTCAAGATGTTCGACAACTGCTGATTCAGCTTCTGTCGGCCAGACTCGGACAGTGTGCGCATCCACGAGGCGAGCCCTGCCCCTCACGATATCCACCCCATTCAGCAGAGTTTCCACTCCGGAACGAAGCTGTGCCACGACTTCGTCTTTGCGTTCCACCATTAGGGCAAGAGTAGTAGCGGCATACTTATGAGCGTCGTGGCAAAAACACTTGGTCGGGATGCAACCTTCGTTCAGACAGGTTCCGCCAAGCGGCCCGGCAGTGATGAGCGTCACGTCAAGTCCTTTTTTCCGGGCAGCGACTGCAGTTTCGTAACCGCCAGGACCGGCCCCTATTATAATAATCTTCATTAATTAGAAGGGTTCTATTATTGATTCCTTAACTTCGTTGCGTTTGAATGACAAAAGAATCGTCATCGTTGCACTATGCTGACAATCAGAAGCATAGCTTCGGATTGCGGGCGGCGGAAGTCTCGTCAAGACGGCGCACCGGAGTGGTGTGAGGAGCACTTTTGAGAGCCTCCGGGTCTGAGACGGCTTCCTCTGCAATTCTGTGCATAATGTCAATGAACGAGTCGAGGGTTTCCTTGGACTCGGTCTCCGTCGGTTCTATCATTATAGCCTGATGGAAAAGCAGAGGGAAATAGATTGTCGGAGCGTGGAAACCATAGTCGAGCAGGCGCTTGGCAACATCCAGAGTCGTCACGCCCGTAGACTTGTCCTTCAGTCCGTCAAACACAAACTCGTGCTTGCAGACTGACGAAATCGGTAGTTCGAAACTGTCCTTGAGCGATTCCTTTATATAGTTAGCGCTGAGCGTTGCAAGCGGTCCGACAGATTTCACATTCTCCTTCCCGAGCATCAGTATGTAGCACAGAGCCTTGAGCAGCACGCCGAAGTTGCCCTGAAAACCGCTGACACGGCCGAGAGAATCCTCCTCAGATTCAGTGTAGTCAGCAAACAATGCCTCCCCTAAATCGTCAGACGGCTTCCCGGCAACATAGAAATCCGGCTGAGGCAGATGTTTCACAAGATGAGCGGCAACTCCGACCGGGCCTGCTCCGGGACCGCCGCCGCCATGAGGAGTGGAAAAAGACTTGTGGAGATTCAGGTGCATGATGTCGAATCCCATGTCGCCGGGACGCACGACACCGATGAGCGGGTTCATATTTGCCCCGTCGTAGTAGAGAAGTCCGCCACAGCCGTGCACAAGTGTCGCTATTTCTTTTATTTCAGTCTCGAAAAGCCCAAGCGTGTTCGGGTTTGTCATCATTATGCCGGCAACAGTCTCGTCCAAAAGTGGCTTCAGGTCCTCCACATCTATACGTCCGTCAGGCTTTGACTTCACGACAACGACATCAAGACCACAGACCGCAGCTGAAGCCGGATTTGTTCCATGGGCCGAGTCCGGCACAATCACCTTGCAGCGCCCGAAGTCTCCTCGAGAAATGTGATACTGCCTCATAATCATAAGCCCCGTAAGCTCTCCATGAGCGCCGGCAAACGGGTTGAGCGTGAATGCCGCCATTCCTGTAATCGAGGAAAGAGCCTCCGACAGGTCTGCGTAGACTTTTCGGCAACCTGAGACGGTGGACATAGGCTGGAGCGGATGAATCCCCGCAAAGGCCGGCATAGAGGCAATCTCCTCATTGATCTTCGGGTTATATTTCATCGTACAGCTGCCTAGCGGGTAAAACCCGGTGTCGACGCCGAAGTTCATCTGCGAGAGATTCGTGTAGTGACGCACGACGTCAGGCTCGCTAACCTGCGGCAACTCGGCCGGCTCATCGCGAAGTAGCTCCACCGGCACCGAGTTCTCAAGACAGTACTCTGACGGATAGTCATTTACAGGAAGCGTATATCCCTTGCGCCCGTTAGACGAAAGTTCAAATATAAGTTTGTCGTAATATTTCATATATCTCGCTCTCCCCTATTTTTTCAAAGATTTCACAACGTCAACGAGACTGTCGCACTCTTCTTTCGAATGCTTTTCCGTGACACAGAATGAGACGAAGCCTTCTTCCGTTGCGACGGCTCCAAAAAATCCGGCCTCAAGAAGTGCCTGCTGCAAAAGTGCAATGTCAACAAGCGGTCTGAGGACAAATTCCTTCAGGAACGAGTGCTCCTGCGTGAACGGCTCGGCAAAAAGTCCTGTCTTCAAGAGTTCAGACCTGAGATAATGCGCCCCGCTACAACTGAGCTCATTGACCCCGCGAAGTCCATCCTTGCCAATAAGCGACACATAAACAGCCACATAGAGAGCCATTAGCGACTGGTTCGAGCAGATGTTCGACGTTGCCTTCTCGCGACGGATGTGCTGTTCACGGGCCTGAAGGGTCAGCACGAAAGCACGCTTGCCGTCGACATCAGTCGTTTCTCCGACAAGGCGTCCCGGCAACTTGCGCATAAATTCGTGTCGGCAGGCAAGGAATCCGACGTAAGGGCCTCCGAAAGAAAGGGGTATACCAAGAGTCTGGGCGTCTCCGCAGGCGATGTCGGCGCCGTTTTCTCCGGCTGTCCGGAGCACGGCCATCGCTGATGGGTCGCAGTACTCGACAAGCAGCGCACCAGCCTCATGCAAGGCTTCAGCATAGCCGGATAGGTCCTCGATGACTCCAAAGCGGTTGATTCCCGGAACAATAAGCCCGGCGACATCGCCTGTGACGAGTTCCTTTTTGACCGCCTCGAAATCAGTCACGCCGTCCTTCGCAGGAATGAGAGTCAGCTGAACTCCATGAAATTTGGCGTAAGTCGTCAAAACTGCCCTTACATTCGGAAGGAGCGCGCCGGAAATGAGGATGCGAGTCTTTTTCTTCGTGCAGGCAAGAGTCATGAACATAGCCTCGGCTGCAGCTGTCGCGCCATCGTACATTGAGGCGTTTGCCACGTCCATTCCGGTGAGACGGCAGATAATGGTCTGCCATTCAAAGATATAGCGCAGGGTCCCTTGAGAAATTTCCGCCTGGTACGGCGTGTAGGCCGTGAGGAACTCGGAACGGGAAAGGATGTAGGGAACGACGGAAGGGCTGTAGTGATCGTACGCACCGCATCCGGCAAAGACTCTCAGAGGAACGTTCAGCGACGCAATGTTCTCGAAATACCTCCTCACCTCGATTTCCGACATGGCCGACGGGAGGTCATATTCCCCCTTATAAATGAATTCAGACGGGACGTCGGAGTACAAGTCCTCAATTCCCCGCACTCCGATCCGGTCCAACATCTTGGCAATATCCCCCTCAGTATGAGGGAAATAAGCAAATGAATCAGTATTCGTCATTATCAAAAAGAATTGCAAAGTTTCTCGTAAGCGGCGGCGTCCAAAAGACTATCAACTTCGCCCGGCTCACTCATCTGCACCTTGATAATCCAGTTTGCATACGGATCTTCGTTGAGCAGCTCCGGCTCATCCTCAAGAGCCTCATTAACCTCGATGACGGTTCCGGAAACCGGTGAAATGAGGTCGCTCGCTGCCTTCACGCTCTCAACGGCGCCGAACTCTTCTCCCGCTGCAACCTCGTCACCGACCGACGGCATGTCAACATATGACAAATCACCCATAGAATGCTGCGCAAAATCTGAAATTCCAATTACGGCGATGTCGCCTTCTACCTTAACCCATTCGTGTGACTCGGCGTATTTGAGTCCTTCAAGTACCTTTGACATATTTTATAAATTTATGATTATCAATACTTTAAATTTAATAATTCAGTTTATCTGTCTGTTTCACTACTCGGCTTTTTCAAGACCGGATTCGACTATTTCTTGTAGTTCGGTGTGTAGAAACGACGCTTCACGACTTTGCCCGGGAAGATTTTCTTTCGAATCTGAATCTGAACCGGGGTATCAAGTGCAGAATGTGCCTTGTCGACAAATGCCATGCAGATGCTGCGGTCAAGAGTGATTGAATGGTAGCCTGTTGTGACCTCGCCAATCTGAACACCTTCATTGCTCAGCACCGGATAGCCCGCACGAGGAATCGCTTTGTCGAAAATCTCAATGCCGACAAGTTTCTTCGTCACACCCTCAAGTTTCTGACGCGCAACAACTTCCTTTCCAATAAATTCCTCCTTATCCGTCTTTACGAACATCCCGAGAGAAGCCTCAATCGGAGTTGTACTGTCGTCCAGTTCGTGTCCGTAGAGCGGCAGTCCGGCCTCAAAACGCAGAGTGTCGCGGCAACCGAGTCCGCAAGGCTTCACACCCGCCTTCTGGAGCAACGTCCAGATGTCCACAATCGCCTCATTCACGGCATAAATCTCGAAGCCGTCTTCTCCTGTGTAGCCTGTGCGGCTGACAATCAGCCTTTTACCCTTCCATTCAAATTCGCGGAATGTGTAGAACTCAAGCTCTGACAGTCCGGTAAGTCCAAGAATATCAGTGAGCTTCTTTTCGGAAGACGGTCCCTGTACAGCGATTTCGCCCCAAAACTCAGAGTCGTCAGAAATCTCCACATCGAAGCCTGTGGCCTGAGACTCAATCCATTGCACATCCTTAGCGATGTTTGCAGCATTCACGACAAGAAGATATTTCCCTTTTTCATAAAGCTTATAAACCAACAAATCGTCCACGACTCCCCCGTCCTCGCGGAGCATCATCCCATAGAGAATCTTTCCGTCCGGCATTCCTGCTACATCATTTGTAAATATATGATTTACAAATTTTTCCGCATCTTCTCCGCTTACGAAGACCTCCCCCATATGGGAAACATCAAACATTCCGACATCGTTTCGGACAGCGTTGTGCTCATCGACGATGTTCGTGTACTGAATCGGCATTATGAATCCTCCGAACGGACTCATCTGTGCTCCGAGAGCGACGTGGCTGTCATAGAGACAGGTTTTCTTTTCAGAATTGTGGTTTTCCATTACTTGACCAAGGTTTTGCAAGTGATTGGCTTGCTGTGTTATAGCTTATATTACTTCAACAAAAGCATTTCGGGAGGCAAGCAAAGTATCTGACATCATCCGACAGCAAATCAAAGGCTGTCATCCGAGCATCCGATGTGCCCCCTAATGAACGAGGGGTCAAGATAGGATTTTTCAATTTCGGAAATCTCCCCTTCCTGCGCCGCGTTCAGTTCAAAAGCGTCAGTACAAAAGTATGAAATTAAAGCTGATTTCAATGCTTCGAGACCGATATTTTTTTCATCAAGAAGCGATTTGAGATTCATCACCCTCTGTTCCACTGACTTTACTCCCTTGCTCTGAAGTTTTGCACGGGAAGGAGTGATGGCGGCGGACATCGCCGAAAAATCAAGGTCGTAGAGGAATGTGCCGTGGACAATCCCGACACCGTTAGGCTTAAGAGAGAATGCGTTACCGGAAACTTTCCGTCCGTCCACGAGAACATCGTTGCGTCCCGAGACTTCCGCATTTATGCCAAGGCTTCGTAGAAAACCTGCGAGTGCTTCGAGAAATTCGCTGAAAAGCAAGGATACGTCAGAGCAACGCCTTATGTATGAAATCATTATGTTGCCCTTATCGGCATAGACACAGCCTCCCCCGCTTTTGCGACGATACATTGCGATTCCGTGTTCACGACAGTATGGGACATTGACTTCGGCGTTCATGTCCTGATTGCGCCCGAAGATTACCGTGGGGCTCACCTGCCAGATGAAGAACAGTCCGTCATTGTTCCACACAGCTGCACTTTGCGAAGGTGTGGAACACTTTTCAAATGTTCCACAGTGGCTATTCAGCAGCGTGTCAAGATTTTCGGCTGCATATTCCTCCATCGAGAGATAGAACACCAGACGACGGTCAGCACCGTTATTGTCCGGAAGTGATAAATAGGTCATTTCCAAATAATTAAAAAGTATTTTACCCCTTACTCAGGACTTTTTAGTTAGCCCCATTTTTCATAAGACCATAAAGAAACCTTCAAAGTTCAGACATTCCAGATGAATTTTGGAAGGATGCGGACAATGTAGCTTTCTGTGACGACATGGCCTGGAAGAACGTGGTGCGTCATCATCTCACGGTTGGAAAACAGACGCTCGTAGTCAGCCTTGATCTCCTCACCGAGAAGCTGGTCATGTTCGGTGTAGTGGCATAGAATCCTGTCCGGAAGCATTCCGGGAAAGGCCTCCTCCCCTGTTGGCGTGATGCAGTCATCATTTCCGACAGGCAGCGGCCAGTCCAGAAACTCCTTTACATCATTCTCTGTCACAATGAATTCCGTCGCACCGTCCGAACGCGGGCCGAACCACTTATTCTTGCCAAGGTGCTTCTGAATCGTCTCATACGGATTCACCGCAGGATTTATGACCAATTCCGGCCCACGGAAATCGCAGCAAACGGCATAGAAGCCACCAAGCGAGGTGCCGAGGACGGCGGCATAGTCACCATCCTTCAGCAACTCGTTGATTTTCGCGATGGACTCTCCGGGATGGTGGTTCAACTCCGGTGCTACCCAATCGAACTGAGGATAGTATTTCCTCAGAAAGTTGACGATACCCGATTTTGCCGACCCGCCGAACCCGTGAAGCCATAAAATTTTCCGCATATCCGTTACAGACCGAATTGTTCCTTCAGCTGCGCAATCTTGGCATCAGCATTGTCTCCATGCGCACCGAAATAGAACTTGATCTTCGGCTCAGTGCCGGACGGACGCACAGAAACGACGTCACCCTCGGCCGAATAGAACTGAAGCACGTTGGACGAAGGCAGACCTGTCTCCTCAGTCTTGAGGTAGTCGACAATCTTCGCTACCTGAGTGCCAGCCAAAGACTTAGGCGGATTGTTTCTCATATCCACCATAATCGCGGCAATCTCCTCAGCTCCGGCCTTTCCCTCACGCACGAGTGAAACGAGCGACTCGCGGTAGTAGCCGAACTCTTTGTAGATGTCCTGGAGCAACTGATAGAGTGTTTTGCCTTGATCGGCAGCCCAAGCGGCACATTCTGCAACCATAGCGCAAGAAATCGGAGCATCCTTGTCGCGGACATATTCTCCGACATTGAATCCGTAGCTCTCCTCGCCTCCGCATACAAACTCGCCCTTGCCCTCATTGTTGCGGACGACGTCGGCTATGTACTTGAAGCCTGTGAGGACATTATAGACCTTCACGCCGTATTTTTCGCAAATTGCACGAATGAGTTCGGTGGTGACGATGGTCTTCACGCAGTAGCACCCAGGAGTGAGCGTACCCTTTTCGTGGCGCCGGCGGAGGATGTAATATGTGAGGATGGAGCCGGTCTGGTTGCCGTTGAGCAGCACCATCTTGCCCTTGTCGTCACGCACAGCGATTCCCACGCGGTCCGCGTCAGGGTCGGTCGCCAGCACGAGGTCGGCATTTTCCCTATCAGCCACCGCAATTGCCATCGTGAGCGCCTCACCATTCTCCGGATTCGGAGACTGGACTGTAGGGAAGTTGCCGTCACTTATGTCCTGTTCCGGAACATGGAGAATGTGTTTGAATCCCACGCGGTCCAAAAGCTCAGGAACGATGCGCACGCCCGAACCGTGAAGCGGAGTGTAGACAATCTTCATATCTGAATGTCGTGCCACAGACTCAGGTGAAAGCATGAGAGTCGTCACCGCATCCATATATGCCTTGTCCATCTCGGCGCCCATGAGAGTAATCTCGGCGCATTTGTCGCCCGGTTCAAACTTCACCATTGAAGGGTCGGTGATTTTGTTCACCTCGGCTACAATGTCCTTGTCCACAGGGGATATAATCTGCGCTCCGTCGCTCCAGAACACCTTGTATCCGTTATATTCCTTCGGATTGTGGGACGCGGTAATCATCACACCGGCAGTTGCCTTCTTCGTCCTCACCGCAAAGCTCAAGAGCGGAATCGGGCGCAGACGGTCGTAGAGCCACACTGAAATGCCGTTGTTCGCAAGCACATGAGCCGTAATCCTGGCAAATTCCGCACTGTTGTTCCTGCTGTCGAACGAAATGCAGACTGAATGGTTTGCGCCCGGAACATTCTTGAGAATGTAGTTTGCAAGCCCCTGAGTGGCCATTCCCACAGTGTATTTGTTCATCCTGTTGGTTCCGACGCCCATCTTACCGCGAAGTCCGCCGGTACCGAATTCCAGTTTCCTGTAGAAAGCGTCCTCAAGAGCGGCCATGTCGCCGGAGTCAATCAGCTGATGAACAGCCTCTTTCGTAGCCTCGTCATAATCCCCGAGAATCCAGGATTTCGCATTTTCCATGTAGTCCATAAGTCTCAATATTAAAAGTTATTCATATTCATTACAATAGCCGCCTGAGCATCGCAACTCCGCGAGATTCAGAATCGGCTACGCAAAAATACAATAAATATCGCTCACCCAAAAAGTATTTTGTAGTAATTTTGTCGCATGGATATGAATCGGGAAAAGAATAGTTCAAAAAATATGGATTCGCTGTCGGAGTTTATCCGGGAGCATTATGGCGATGACCCGGACAGGCTGGCGCTTCAGAAGGCGAAGTGGCCGGAAATTGATGTGGCGGCGGCCGTGAGCACGCTTGTCAGCAGACGTAAACTGTCCAGGAAGGCTCCGCTCTGGGCTACAACGGATGGATTGGTGCTACCGAGGACATTGTCAGCGGAGCAGTGCAGTGGAGAGGCTGCGGCCCGGCATAAGGCCTTGGCAATCAGGGAATTTCTTGGGAAACAACCATGGCGTGTCGCAGACCTTACCGGAGGACTCGGCGTGGACTGCCTTGAGTTCTCGAATGTGGCGGAGGCGGTGCTCTACAACGAGATGCTGCCCGAACTGGCCGAGGCGGCGGAACACAATTTCAGAGTGCTCGGAGCCGGAAACATTGAGGTCTGTCGCTCTGAGGTGAATCCACGGACGCTCGGCGTGAGTGCTGCAGGAACGACAAATGCCAGCAACGACGTCGCCAAAAGGAATGGTATGACGGATTGCGACAAATCAAATGAAGGGTTATACGATTACGACGGAGGCCTTCGGGAAAGGCTTGAGACATTTAGCCCCGACGTGATTTATCTTGACCCGGCGAGGCGGGACGGATGCGGGAAAAAGGTATTCCTTTTGGAGGACTGCTCCCCGGACGTCCTGAAAATCAAAGATATACTTCTTGGGATTGTCCCTATTCTCGCTCTGAAGCTCTCCCCTATGGCTGACATCAGCATGGTGCTTGAAAGGCTGGGGAAAGAGTGCCGTGAACTGCAAATCATCGAATCCGGAGGGGAATGCAAGGAGCTGCTTGTCTTGATGCGGCGGAATGTACAGGCCTCGGGGCAGCAAGACGGCTGTCTGATAAGGGTTTATAATCTCGACGCCGGGAAGGACTCCCCTGTGTTTGAATTTCGCCGCGACGAGGAAAACGGCTGCCCGGGACCGCAGCTCACGGATTCGGCGGAAATTGTTCCGGGAGCGCTGCTGTTCGAACCAGGCAAAGCGCTGATGAAAGCCGGATGCTTCCGCCTTATCGGGCAACGATTCGGCGCTTCCGCACTCGGACGCGACACGCACTATTATATATTGAGGGAGAATGCATCTGACATGGCAAAGGCCACATCTTCGGCAACAAATATATCTTCAGCAACGGACCGGGAACATTTCTGCGGCCGCCGCTGTCTGAAAGACTCCGGCAAGCTGTTCCGCATCCTCGACATCGCCGAAATGTCCGGCAAGAAGCTTAAGGAATTCGGCAAAAGCCATCCCGAAGCCGAAGTCACAGCCCGAGGAGTCCGGATGACCAGCGAAGAACTCCGCAGGCGTCTCGGCTGCAAACCCTCCGACCGCCACCACATCTTCGCCCTCCACGTCGATAAAACCGGCAAAAACCTGCTGCTCTTCACCGAACGGATTTGACCAAAGGACGAATAAGGCAGTTTTAGGGCGATTTTCTACCCAAATCTCATAGAACAAGGCACATTTGGGTAAAAAATCGCCCATTTTTTGTTTCTATTTCCGTTCATAAACACTATATTTGCTGTCGTAAGTAATATTCACAGTTATGGTAAGCAACAAACTTGTAGGCCGGGAGCGAGAATGCAAAGAACTCAAAAGAGTCATGGATTCCGACCGTTCAGAATTTGTTATAGTTTATGGAAGACGAAGAGTCGGCAAGACTTTTCTCATAGACCAATACTATCAGGGGAAATATGATTTTATGTTTGTCGGCGGACACAATCTGTCTCGGCAAAGGCAACTCACGAGTTTCGCCAGAGCACTCAAGAAGTTCTCCGGAACAAAGACAGACAAGTTTGCTGACTGGTTTGACGCATTTTATGCTCTTGAGGACTATCTCGAATCTCTTGACACGGGCAGGAAGAAGGTGATTTTCATAGACGAGATGCCATGGATAGACACGCAGAAGTCAGACTTCGTATCAGCATTGGAGGATTTTTGGAACGGTTGGGCGGCCAGACGATACGACATAGTGCTCATCGCCAGCGGCTCTGCAACATCGTGGATGGTTGACAATCTGATTGAAAATCAAGGCGGTCTGCACGCACGCATCACCAGTAGCATTTATGTCCGGCCGTTCACGCTACATGAGACGGCGGAATATCTTCAGAGAAAACACTGCAAGTGGGACAAATACCAGATTCTCCAATGCTACATGGTCTTCGGCGGCATTCCGTTCTACCTGAGTCTAATAAATCCGTGCGAAAGTCTGGTTCAGAATGTGGACCGACTGTTTTTTGCACCTGGAGGCATAATGCGAAGTGAATTTGACGAACTTTACAACGCACTATTTGCCAATGCCGATTTGTATATCAATGTTGTAAAGTCGATGGCCGGTCATCATGAAGGTATGTCCCGAGACGAAATCGCAAAGGCCACACGGGTGAGCGGAGGAACGCTCACCCGTGTACTGACCAATCTTGAACGCTGCGACTTCATCGCGCGTAGCCGGAATTTCGGTCAGAAATCCAAGGATACGATTTATCGTCTAGTCGATTTCTACACCCTATTTTATTATAAGTTCATCATGCAGGACACCGCCGGCGATGAGCAGTGGTGGAGCCACAACTTTGAATCACGGGCAGTTTCCGTATGGCAGGGTCTCACTTTCGAGACAGTCTGCCTGATGCACACCGACTGCATCAAACGCGCATTGGGAATCTCAGGGATGGCGACGGAAATATCGGCATGGAGAAAGACCGCGGGCGAAGGAGAAAAGGGCGGACAAATCGACCTAATCATTAAGCGTGCCGACCGCATCATCCATTTGTGTGAAATGAAATTCAGCAAATCTGAATACCGCATCACCGATGCCTACGAACAGCTGCTGAGAGAGCGTTTGGAACTCTTCCAAAGTTCCACCAAAACAACATTCTCTTTGGTAATAACCTTCGTAACGACATACGGAGTAGCCGACGGGCTTCATCATAGTCTGGTACACAGCGAGGTCACAATGGAGCAGTTATTCTGCTGACCCTCACAATGTTACAAAGCAATGACAAGTCGTTGTGGACATTTTATAGAAAAAATATAATATTTTTTGTATAAAACCAGAAATATGCCTACCTTGCAGAAAATTATACATTATGGCTGCACGCAAACCTCTGAACCCATTTTTCATCGGGACTGACATTCCGGACAAATATTTTTGTGACAGAAAGAACGAGACAGCGGAAATTATCCGGTATATAAAAAACGGAAACAATGTTGTCCTGAAGGCCCCGCGAAGAGTGGGCAAGTCAAGTCTCATCAAACATGTTTTGGCTCAAGATGAGATTGCAAAACACTATAACACCCTATATGTCGATGTATTCGGGACATTGTCCGCATCCGAATTTGAACGTGAACTACAGAACAAGTTTATGATGTCCCCATTCGCAAAGGCAACTAAGACATGGAAGACATTAGTGTCGTATGCAAAGGGAATCCAACTGAATCTCGGCTCTTACAACGGTACGGTTATAGACTTTCCGTCAATCGGCCTTGGGGCTACGCCGAATCCGGTTTTCACAATCAACGAGATTTTGAATGAATATGAGCATGCCGACAAGCCGGGGCTTATAGTATTCGATGAATTTCAGCAGATTGAGAACTATCCGGAACGCATGGCCGCCATACTGCGCAGCAAGATTCAGGAACTAAATAACACGAAATTCATTTTCTCCGGCAGTTCAAGGCATATCCTCAACACGATGTTTCTCAATTACAACCAGCCTTTCTACAAAAGTGCCCTGACGATGGACTTGGACATTATCGGCATTGATGCATATAAAGACTTTGTGAAATCAATGTTTGAAGACTACGGGCGCAACATTGACGCGAACGCTGTTGAGTTCGTCTATTATCTGATGTCGGGAAATACCTTCAATATGCAGGAGGTAATGAAAGAAACTTTTATGACAACTGAGGGCAAGCCCGGTGCCGGCAAGGAAGACGTCGTGGCTGCAATTCACTCGATTCTTGACAGGCACGACGAGGAATACAGGGAGCAGCTAGGCCGGGTGTCAAGCCTCAAGGACAGGAAACTGCTCTACTGCATAGCAAACGAGGGCATCGCCAAAAGTCTGACTTCCGAGGCTATGCTGAAGAAATATGGCCTTGACAATGCTTCGTCAGTACAGCATTCGCTGAACAATCTGACGAGTGAGAAAATCTCTATGGTTCAGAAAGTCGCAAAAGCGGCGTATATGATACAGGACCGGTTGTTCGAGCTTTGGCTTGCTCTCAAAGCCGGGGCACTTGAGAGCAAATTCCGCGATTGCCGGGTGCGGTTTGAGGAAGAACGTGAAAGTTCAAGATGACACAATAAACAAACCAGAATGTCAGAAAAGCGCGGAAAGGCGCGATTCTCGTCCCAACCTCATCATAGTCAAACAGCTCCGGAGAAATCGACGGCAAGACAGGAGCATCGAGATATATCCGCTGGATGACATAGCGTTCAAAGGCAAGATGAGAAATTTCCGGGCAGAGCTATACATACAAAGAAAGTGTGGAACTTGTTCCGCTTATTCCAAAAGAGGCTCTGACAAAGCCCAAGAACAAATAAGGAGAAACGGTCCCACACCTGTATATGGAGACTTTCTGAATCGACAAGTCACATACAGATAATGGTTTCCATCGTCTATCCCCTGTTCTATTGAAACTGTCAGATTTCTTTTGGCAGGACAGCGCGAAAACACTTTCATCAAACTATTTCGTCACACCCGTCAAGGCATAACAAGGACAAAGTTAATACATTTTCCCGGACTGACAATGATGATTTTGCACGACTGCAAACAAATCCAAAGGCCCTCTGCCAAATTACTGAACAAATCGACGCCAAATTACTGAAAAATTTCGCGCCAAATTACTGAATTCACCAAAAAGTTATTATATTTGCATCGGTAAAGCATTAAGATATGGAAAGTTACAGACATAGGATCATGGACGACCTGCTGAAAAGGAAATTGCAGGCTAAGGGCGCTGTTCTCATAGAGGGCCCAAAGTGGTGCGGGAAAACAACGACGGCGGAAGAAATAGCAGCAAGCAAGGTGCTGCTGGCAAGGACCGATACAAAAGAGAGTTTCAGAAGTCTTTTGGAAATAGATATGGACACGGCTTTGGCAGGAGCTGCACCGATGCTGATTGACGAATGGCAGACAGTTCCAAAACTTTGGGACGCAGTGCGCTACACAGTAGACCACCGCCGCACAATGGGTCAGTTTATCCTTACAGGCTCCGCCGTCCCTGACAAGAAAGCCGAAGAAGAACGGGAACACTCAGGCACCGGGAGGTTCGGATGGCTGACTATGAGGCCAATGACGCTGTTCGAATCAGGAGAGTCAAACGGCTCCGTCAGCATCGGCGAATTATTTACTGCACAAGAGGATATACTCGAAACGAACGAACTCAAATTACAGGACATCGCATTCCTCATCTGCCGTGGAGGTTGGCCGATGGCTGTCGGACTACCGGAAGAAGCTGCCCTGGAGCAGGCATTTGACTATTACGATGCTGTCACGAAGGAGGACATAGTGAAAGTTGACGGTGTAAAACGAACTTCGGAAAGGGCACAGCGTCTGATGCGGGCATACGCACGTCACCAAGGCACACAGGCATCGATAGCTACACTGCGCGAAGACCTGAAAAACAATGATTCTGCAACACTCGACGACAACACAATAAGTTCATATCTTGATGCACTGAAAAAGATTTTCGTGGTAGAAGATCTGCCGGCATGGAATCCGAACCTACGTTCCAAAACGGCGATACGCACCGCTGACACGCGCTATTTCGTTGATCCTTCGATAGCCACTGCTGCCTTGGGGCTCGGTCCGGAAGACCTTATAAATGACCTCAAAACGATGGGATTTTTCTTTGAGGCCATGTGTATAAGAGACCTACGCGTATTCGCGGAGGCGTTAAACGGCAAAGTCTATCATTTTCGGGACAAAAGCGGACTAGAATGTGATGCGGTGATACACCTGAGAAACGGACGATACGGACTGATTGAAATAAAGCTCGGTGGGAAATCTCTTATTAATGAGGGAGCCGCAACACTCAATTCTCTTGAGGCGCAAATTGACACGACACGGATGAAATCGCCGTCATTCAAGATGATCTTGACTGCAACAGGAGAACATTCCTACCGCCGGCCGGACGACGGAATATATGTTGTGCCAATCGGCTGCATCAAACTTTGAATGCTGAATAAAAAAGACGATATTTGCAGTCCGAATGTCGACGGGAGGTCGAATATGGCCAATTTCGAATGGGAAGAAAATTATCTGAAATATTATGCGCCGCCATGTTGGCGACACTTTTTTCGTCATGCTCCGCGACGAGGCATGTCAGCACTGAATATGCTCCGGTGAAGACGGATTATGTCGGGAAGGGAACGTTGGAAACCATATTCTGCAAAAGTTCGCAGACTGGACTGAGCGAGCGGAGGATGTTTGTATATCTTCCTGAAAACTACTATGATACAGATATAGACTATCCCGTATTATACCTGTTGCACGGAGCAAGGGGAACCGAGACTTCATGGATTGAAAAAGGACATATCATGCAAAACGTTGACATGCTTGTCAGCGAAGGCAAGGTGAAGCCGATGATTGTCGTAATGCCGAACTGCAACGAGTATGACAACGACGCCGACTATGCAATGTCGAGGCAAAAGCCTCTCGTCGAATCTGTCCTCGAGGTTAATGGCGCCGTGGAGACATATTTCGTGACGGATGTCATGGAAACCGTTGACAGCCTGTACCGTACAATCCGGAGCAAGCACGGACGCGCAATAGCCGGACTGTCTGTCGGGGCTCTGCAGACGATATTCATCACGGCCCTCAATCCTGAACTGTTCGACTACATCGGGCTTTTCTCCCCGATGATTAAGCCTGTTTTCCACTACGGAGAACATTCCGGGTTTTACCGCGACCTCAAGAAAAGGCTGATAGTCCAGTTCGCGATTCCTCCGAAACTGTACTCAATAATGGCAGGGAAATGGGACATTTTCTTTGCGTCAACGGAGCAGTTCAATTTTTATCTCAAGACACACGACTATCCGCACGAGTATTACATGTCCGGCGGCGGTCACAACTGGCGCAACTGGGAAAAGTACAGCGTCAGGTTCATACAAAATTTATGGAACATACACAAAATAGGGGATGAAGAAAAAGATGGGATGCAAGGCGCACGATGAAGATGAAACCGCAGCAGCCTTGGTGGCTGTGAGGATTTCATCAAGACGCGCAACGCAGCAGACCGCTTTTTCTTCGCCCCGTCCGTCAGATGTAGAACTCCCGGCGATACTTATACTCCGACCTCAGTTTCTCGAATGACTCCGGATGGAGACGGAACATGAAATCATCGGTGAAAATCGGATAGTTGTACTGGAAAGTCGCGGCAATCTCCCCCTGACTCATACCCTCTACATCAAGCTTGAGCGGCTGCTCTTCCTGGTGGTCGGAGCGCGGGTAGAAATTGTAGAGCTGGACGATACCGAAATGACGCGCCACTGCCCTGACTGCCATTGCCGTGCCGTTCTGCTTGCCCTGATAGGAATATCCTGCTATGTGAGGAGTGGCAATATCCACCATATCAATGAGTTCCTCGTTAACATCCGGCTCATGGTTCCACGTGTCGATGACGACGGCACCGAGCTTCGGAATATATTCCATAAGAGCCTTTTCGTCAACGACTTCTCCCCTGGAGGCGTTGATGAAGAACGCTCCGGGGCGCATTTTCGCGAAAAACTGCTCATTGGCCATAAATTTCGTCGTCTCGTCGAGAGGTGTATGCATCGTAACAATCTGAGAGTTCGCGAGGAGCGTGTCAAGGTCACAGAAGCCCTCCGGTCCCTCGGCCTTTGCCCGTGGAGGGTCGCAGAGAAGGACATTGAACCCGAGTTTACGGGCCATCGATTCGACAAGGGAACCGACATGTCCAACACCGATGATGCCGAACGTCGCGTCCTTCAGCGTGATGGCCTTGCGTGACGCCACTCCGTAGAGAGCCGAAAACACATACTGGGCCACGCCCCCGGCATTGCAGCCCTGGGCATTGTGGACTTCAATCCCGTTAGCATTGCAATAGTCGAAATCAATGTGGTCCGTACCTATTGTCGCCGTCGCAATCATCTTCACCTTCGTTCCATCAAGCAGGGATGCGTCACATCGCGTGCGCGTCCTTATTATGATGGCGTCGGCATCAACAAGATCTTCTCGGACGATTTCCTTTCCGTCCACGTATGCGACCTCACAATACGGCTCGAACACGCCTTCCAAAAACGGTATATTTCTGTCTGCAACGATTTTCATATCATTCTCCTCTAATAAATTCCCACTCCACTATTTCAGCACAAGCGCCTTCACCGGATCCGAGCCGTCCGCCGGCATGCCGAAGAACATCGTGTCGGCACGCAACTCCCGATTCAGGGCTTCCAGCAGCACATCCTTCTGAAAGTAAAGGTGATTCCGGACCATAGACGAAGACATTCCGCAGTAGAGAACACCTTTGACAAGATTTCGGTTCAAAGTCCATGCAGCGACACCGGAAACCTTGTCCCACGCCATATAGACACGGTTGCTGTTCCATCCCGGCATCAATCCGGAATCCTGCAGGTAGACGCGCAGCATAGCTCCTACGCGCACTGCTTCACGACGCCGCAGCGGATCACCCTCCGTAGCCTCGCGACGGCGAATCATTTCTTTTGTGAAATCTTCCCCAAACCTGCCATCATTCATCATAATCAATCTTTGCTCAATAAAAACCTATCCAAATAGGACATCATTCCGTCCGTGTGAACACACCCCCGACCGTCTCGAAAAATGCACGATCATCAGTGAGTCCGTCCACCAGCGAAGACAGACGCAATTTGTTGCTGTCCGTGATGAAAATCTGTCCGAAATCCTCGCTTGACACCATCTCCAGCAGGTTACGCGTCCGGTTCATGTCAAGCTTGTCGAAAACATCGTCCAACAGCAGAATCGGTGCGAAACCGAAAGCCTTGCGCATAAGCTCGAACTGTGCCAACTTCAGGGCAAGAAGAAACGACTTCTGTTGCCCTTGGGAACCGCAGCGGCGTATCGGATAACCGTCCATTTCAAAGATGAAGTCGTCCCTCTGAATGCCCACGGTCGTATATTTCATAATCCTGTCCTTCTCCAACGAATCCTTCAAGAGCTGTTCGAGCGGAGCCTTGTCGAGGTCGGAACGATAGCGTATCGACACGGACTCGCTGCCTCCGCTCAACCTCCGGTAGTACTCGTTCACGGCCTCCGTCAACGGCTCGCACAGTTCAGCCCTCTTTTTGTGGATGAAATCCGCGTGCGATGACATCTTGATGTCGATGACCTCCAGCAGAGTCGCGTCACAAGCTCCGTCCTTAAGCATCCTGTTCCTCTGCGCAAGCAGACGGTTATATTGCTGAATTGCAGAGAGATACTCCCGATCTATCTGGGAAGCTACCGCATTCATAAAACGTCGTCTCTCCTCCCCCGAATCGCTGACGAGGGATATGTCAGACGGGGATATTATGACCGTCGGAAGCTTGCCGATATGTTCCGAGATGCGTCCGTAAGGCTTGTCGTCGCAACGGAGTTTCTTTTCCTCACCCTTTTTGACGACAATGGAAAACCGGTTAGTCAGCGCCGACGGCATCTGACAGGTTCCCGCGATAGAAAAGCCATCCTGCCCGTGCCGGCAGTTGAAACTGTCGTTGATTCCGAGAGCGCTCTTTGTCATTGAAAGATAATACACCGCATCAAGAAGATTGGTCTTCCCCTCCCCATTGTTCCCCCAAATGCAGTTGATTTTCGGGGAGAACTCAAGTTCCTGAAACTCAATGTTCCTGAAATTGGAGATGACTATTTTCTGAAGAATCGGCATAACTATCGTCTTAAAACAATATGATAAGGAGTGCAAAGTTATGAATTTTCCCGTGAAATTGTCTTTTTCACGAGATTATGATTCCTATCTTTTGAATATTGGACAATTTTTCATATTTTTGCGGGCTAAAACGGATAAACCACGTCCGGACAATACGATTAATATTAAAAAATTATAACAATGTCACAGGTAAACAAGAAAGCGGAAAATGCAGAGACGGTTGTCAATGCTGTTTCCAAGACCGACGAGTTCTTCAATAAAAACAAGAAACTCCTCATCGGACTCCTCACTGCCGTAGTTGTCATCGCGGCAGGCTCATACTGCTTCTACAAATTCTATTGGCAGGCAGCAGTCGAGGAAGCCAAATCTCAGGTCGTGATTGCGGAGAGAAACTTCAACGCCGAAAATTGGGAGGTGGCTCTCAATGGTGATGGTGACAATCTCGGATTCGTACAGATCATCGACCAATACGGCAGCAAAGGCGGCAATGCTGTCTACTACTATGCCGGAGTCTGCGAGCTCAAACTCAAGAACTACGAGGACGCCATCGAGTATCTGAACAAATACAAGGGAGGCGACGATTTCCTCGCTCCGCGTGCAATCGCATGCAAGGGTGACGCTTATGTAGGCCTTCAGGAATATGCCAAGGCTCTCGACTGCTTCGAAAAGGCCGCTGCAAAGAAGGATAACGTATTCGCTGCCGGCTACCTTATGAAGGCTGCAGCCGTATGCGAGAAGCTCGGAAACGACGAGAAAGCGCTCGCCCTCTACAAGAAAGTGAAGGATCAGTATCCTAATTCTATCGAGGGACGCGAGATTGACAAATATATTTCCAGAATAGAAAACAAGTAAAAATCGCCTAAACAGATAAAATGGGAAGAGCATTTGAGTTCCGTAAGGAAAGGAAGTTCAAGAGATGGGGCCACATGGCCAAGACATTTACCAAAATCGGTAAGGAAATCACCATTGCCGTAAAACAGGGCGGTCCGGACGTGACCGGTAACCCGCGTCTTCGTGCGCTGATGCAAACGGCAAGGTCTGAGAATATGCCTAAGGAAAACATCGAGAGGGCAATCAAAAGGGCTTCCGAGAAAGACCAGGCAGACTACAAGGAGATTGTACTCGAAGGACGTGCTGCTCACGGCATCGCTGTCCTCGTGGAGGCAGCAACCGACAATAACAACAGGACAGTTGCCAATGTGCGTTCATACTTCACCAAGTTCGGCGGCTCGCTCGGAACCTCCGGCAGCGTTGAGTACCTCTTCGACCACAAGTCCATGTTCCGCATCAAGGACAACGGAAAGATTGACCTCGAAGAGCTTGAGCTTGAACTGATTGACCTCGGAGTTGACGAGGTTTTTGAAGAGGAGAACGAGGACGAGGAGAAGGAAATCGTCATCTACGGCGAGTACACCTCTTTCAACGCCATCCAGAAGTACATCGAGGACCACGGCTACGAGATGATTTCAGCCGAATTCACCAGAATCCCTAACGGGGAGTTGGTTGATGTAGATCCTGAGGCACGTGTCGAAATCAACAAACTGATTGAAAAGATTGAGGAGGACGATGATGTGCAGAACGTCTACCACAATATGTCTCCCGAGGAAGATTAGAATATAGGCGGTCTACTGCGTTATTCAGGGGCTCTCAAATCCTCACAACCGAAAGGTTGCTGCGGTTTGAAAGCCCCTGAAACCTTGTATCCCATCCTCTATTCTAA